>Ga0208048_1001174_pt1 | contig 13740 bp, 11 predicted proteins | sample Malawi_45m_30L_FD_184163 | JGI IMG/M metagenome (GOLD analysis project Ga0208048, IMG submission 184163) | Freshwater microbial communities from Lake Malawi, Central Region, Malawi to study Microbial Dark Matter (Phase II) - Malawi_45m_30L... | ecosystem: Environmental > Aquatic > Freshwater >...
TCGATGCGCGCTTCGTCCCAATGCTTGTCGAGCGCGTCCATTGTGAGCCAGTGGGCTGAGTTGAACTTCAGCGAGTGCGTCACCAGCGTGACCTTTTTGGGTTGGTGGTGGATGCCCTTGGTCGTCGCGTCATCCACGAGTTTTCCCACAGTCACCTTGGCTTCCTTCTCGTAGGAATGGCCGGTCTTGAGGCCGATTATGTGGGTCATCTTCACGCCCTCTTTGAGCAGCGCGGCTTCCATGAGGTCGGCGGCGGCTTTTTGGGCGTCGTCCTCGCCGCTGTAGGCCACGAGCGTCGTGTTGAGGAGGTTGATGGGGCAGGCGAGCGGGTCGTACAAATTCCAGAGCTTCTGTTCCCACCACGGGATGGTGGCAAGCTTGTCGCCCAGCTTCTGGTAGTTCTTCACGTCCACGAAACCCGCGCCGGGATTTACGGAAGCAAATTGGTCCGGGTGATGCGCGCCGAGGTGCCACGCGCCCGCGCCGCCCATCGAGAAGCCGCGCATGGAGAGTTTGTTGCGGTCAATCGGGTAGTGCTTCGCCGCGTGGTCGAGGCCCTCCCACACGTCCGTCTCGCCCGCGAACTTGAAGGCGTTCATAAAGCGGCCGTAAGGCTCCAGCACGAAGGTGTCGTCCGCGAGGAACTGGCTGGTGCCGCGCTGCTGGCCCTCGATGAAGGCAATCTCGATGAGCGTGTCGCCGCGCCCGTGCAGCCAGAAGTCGAGGCGCCGCGGTTTGTCATCGCCGGTGAGATAGTTCACGGGAACCTTCAGCCCGTAAGGCTGCACCGAGCCGTCAATCTTCGACACGTAGCCGCGCACGACCGGGACGTGTGTGAGCGCCGTCGGCGCCTTGGCTTTGGACTCCATGTCCTTCTTGAGCGCGAGCAAGCCGGGCTTGGTGTTCCACGGAGCGTTGCCGGCGGCGAGTTGCTTCGCGCGGTCGTTACCTTGCTTGAGCAGCGCGCGGGCGGAGTTGAACTGGTTCGTGCTGGTGAAGATGTCGTCCTCGACCGCGTAGCGGACGGCGTTGTGATAAATCTGCACGTCGGGCAGCAGCGCGAGCAACGCGGGCTTGTCCTTCAGCGAGGATCGGAGCGCCTCGATTTCCTTGCCCAGCGCGGCGGCTCCGGCAATCAGTTCGGTTTTCACGTCCGCCGGCACGACGACACCGGGCGGCGGGTTGAGCTTCCTTGGGTTCGGCTGGAGGTTTGCCGGGGGAGATTTTTTGCCAGTCGCCTTAGGGTCGATCGTTTTCTTTTCCGCCGTGCCTGCGAGGGCGAGAGACAACAAAAGTGTCAGCAAGATGGACAACAGCTTCATGACTGGTGTATCGCAGAGTGCATGGCGATTGGCGAGCGCACAGTGAGCGACTGCACCTGCCCTCCGGCCATCGTAATGACCAGCCCAGCCGACGCTGCCGCGCCCAAGTTTGCGCCTAGGGCGATTGCTCCATTGATGGGGCCCTCGGGTAGTGCGTTTGAAGTTGAGCCGTTGAGCTATTGCGCTCGTAAGACCGACTCGGCCACGGAGGAGGTCGTGGCATTCGACAGTCAACAGTTCGCGCTGCCCTTCGCCTAGCTGTGCAACTGCACCTTTTTAGCCGACTGCTGAAACGCGTGCGTCCGAAGACGCCGCCAGACTCACTACGGGTGGGGGAAACCGAACTAACCGTTGAGTTTGTTCGGCATCCCAAGGCCCGCCGTTACGTATTGCGGCTCACACCTGAGCGCGTGGCGCGGGTGACGATGCCGCGCTTCGGCAACCGCGCGGAGGCGTTTGATTTCGTTCAGCGACAAACCGCTTGGCTGGAGAAACAGCTCGCGAAGTCGTTGTGTTCTTCACGCGCAGCCGAGTGGCGGCATGGAACGGAAATACTCTTTCGTGGTGAGCGCGTTGCACTGCAACTGGATACCCACGCGAGCGGATGCGTCGTGCGGTTTGCTGACCAAGAAATCGCCTTGAAGCAGCCGGCCACGAATTTGCGCCCGGCGGTGGAACACCACTTGTGGCGGCTTGCGGCAAATGAACTACCGCTGCGTCTGCTGGAGCTTGCCGCGCAGCACCGCATCTCGGTAACACGCGTCACGGTGCGCAACCAGCACTCGCGCTGGGGCAGTTGTTCGCGGGCGGGCACGGTCTCGCTGAACTGGCGCCTGGTGCAGACCCCGCACCTCGTGCGCGATTACATTTGTATTCATGAGCTAATGCACCGGCGCGAAATGAACCACTCCGCGCGCTACTGGCAGCAAGTGGCTGAGGCCTTCCCGCGTTGGGAGGCGGCGGAACGGTGGCTGAAGGCGAATGGCGGTTTGCTGCGGTGTGGCATGTGACGGCATTTGAACCTCGGCGCACTTGCCGTCAGCACCGTTGACGGCATACGCTAACCACACTCAAACACATGAAGCCTCTGTCCATTCTCGCCGCCTTATTCCTCGCCTTCGTCACCTCCGCTTCCGCCGCTGACAAATCCCTGCTCGACGGAGTTAAACGCGTCGTTTTCCTCGGCGACAGTATCACATATTCAGGCGGCTACGTGGACATTCTCGAAGCGGCCTTCCGCGTGGAGAATGCCGACCGCGCCGTAGAGTTCATCAACATCGGTCTGCCCAGCGAGACGGTCAGCGGCCTGAGCGAGCCGGGTCACGCTGGCGGTGCGTTTCCGCGTCCAACGGTTCACGAGCGGCTCGACCGCTTGCTCTCCAAGGCCAAGCCCGACCTCATCGTCGCCTGTTACGGGATGAACTGTGGGATGTATTATCCGCTGAGTGACGATCGCTTCGCCAAGTATCGCGAGGGTATGGAACTGCTTCGCAAAAAGGCCGCCGCCGTCGGCGCGAAGGTCGTCCACATCACGCCGCCGGTTTTTGACCCCGTGCCCATCAAGGCCCGCCTGCTGCCCGCCGGCCTGCCGGAATACAAGCAGCCCTTCGAGGGCTACAACACTGTGCTCGACCGCTACTCCGAGTGGCTCGTCTCCCAGCGCGCGCAGGGCTGGGTGGTCTTGGACGCGCACTTCCCGATGGCGAAGTTTCTTGCCGCTGAGCGCGAGCGTGACCCGGCCTTCAAACTCGCCGGCGACGGCGTCCACATCAACGCCACCGGCCACTGGCTTATCGCGCGCGAGGTGTTGCGCGCGTTCAAGGCCCCAGCAGACAAGCTCGCCGAGGCCAAGGACGGCGCGGGCTTCCTTGCCTCGATTCACCCACGCGGCGCGGAGTTGCTGAAACTCATCGCGCAACGGCAAGCCGTGATGAAAGACGCCTGGCTCAACGAGTGCGGCCACCTGCGGCCTGGCATGAAAAAGGGCGTGCCCGTCGCCGAGGCTCAGGCGAAGTGGACCGAGTTGGAGGCGAAGATTGCCGAGACTGCCGCCGCGAAGTAACGGCGTTGGTCACTTCGCCTTGAGTGCCCCCGCCGCCGCCGCACTGAGTCGAGGTCGTGGTGCTTGGAGCGAAGCAGGCGGCGCGTTAAGTCACGACGGCGTTGGAATTGCGGGCTTCAGCACGCACCGCCTGCGCGTCTTGGGGGAATGTGTGTTTTTCATCGCAGGTGATGACGTGAAATAGCGAAATTGATGCAAGGACAATGTGCGCTGAAAATTACTGAACGCACTCTTGAATAGTCGCCGCGGGCGCACGGTCAGTGAGCTTTAACAAATGATTCAGCCGCTATTATGAAACCACTCGCTTTGATGCTCGCCCTTGCCGCCACCGTGTTCACCGCTGATGCGGACGAAAAGAAAGTTGCCATCGGCAAGGCCGCCCCGGACTTCAAGATCAAGGACTCCGCCGGGAAGGAGATCAACCTCGCTGAACTTACGGCCAAAGGTCCAGTGCTCGTGCGCCTCACCTGCGGCTGCCTCGGCTGCGACAAGGAGCTTCCTTACTTTCAGGAGTTGCACACCGCTTACAAGGCGCAGGGCCTCACCAGCCTCGCCATTTTTCGTGAGCCAGACGCGAAGGTGGAGGCCTACGTGAAGGAGAAGAAGCTCAACATGCTCTACGCCGTGGATCCGAAGGGCGTGAGTTGGACTGTTTTCGGCACCAGGTCAATGCCCAGCAACTTCCTCATCGCGAAGGGAGGGCAGATCGTGAAGATTTCTACCGGGTGTGACACGAGCGGCATGATCGCCGAGCGTCTTAGCGAGGCTACCGCCAAGCTCACCGGCACCGACAAGGTCGAAGTGAAGGCTAAGGTAGATGCGGCAAAGCCCCAACCCGCTCAGCCCGTCGCAAAGTAACTCTCCTAGCCAATCAAGCGTGTTGAACCGCTTTTTTGGGCAGTTTTTTAATTTACGCCTCCCCAGCTAGGCAACTCCTACCTGGCTACGCTACTCGCCATTGGCAGACGGAGGCATTGCGTGCTAGTTTTTGAGGGTGAGCGAACATGGTCTAAACAAACAGCCCGTGGACGTTTGGGTGGAGGACTTTCTCGCCCATCTCGCTACGGATCGAGGCGCTTCTGATTATACTCGTCGCAATTATACCGAAGCGCTGGCCGAGTTCCGCCGCTGGCACGAAGGCGAGCGACAGTCCAGGCCAGCTTGGGCCGCGCTTCAACGCGATGACTTCCGCGCCTTCCTTCGTTACCTTAGCCGGCGCGAACTAAGCCGCGCCACGATCCATTTAAATTTCAGTGCGCTAAGATCGTTTTATAAATTCCTCATCCGGCGAGGCCATGTTGCGGCGACGCCCTTAAAGAATATTGCGTTGCCCAAGCCCGAGCGCCGGTTACCAAAGTTTGTTACCGTTGAGCAGGCCACCGCGCTCCTCGCAGCGCCGCTGGGTGAATTGGAGCGCGAGCGGCGGTTGAGCGAGTCGCCCGTGGATCCCGTGCCCTTCCTCCGTGATGCCGCATTATTAGAGACGATTTATTCTTGCGGCTTGCGCATCAGCGAGGCTTGTGGACTGCGCGTCGAGGATCTGAACCAACCTGAACGCCTTATCACTGTGCGCGGCAAGGGCCGTAAGGAACGGCAGGTGCCCATCGGTGGGCCAGCCTTGCGCGCAATTCTCACTTACTGGCAGGGGCTCCCGCAGCCGCTCGCGCCAAGCGCGCCGGTATTTCTGGCTGAGGCTGGCTTGACCGAAGCCATCCGTCCTGCGCAAGTGCAGTCCCGCCTTAAACGTTACTTGCTGGCCGCCGGTCTAGACCTGCGGCTCACGCCGCACAAACTCCGGCACAGTTTTGCCACGCATCTGCTCGATAACGGGGCGGATCTGCGCAGCGTTCAGGAATTGCTCGGCCATAAAAACTTAGCTGCCACGCAGGTCTATGCGCACGTTACGGTCGAACGGTTGAAACAAGCTTACCTCGACGCACACCCGCGGGCCTGATTTGCCATGCAACGCGCCGTTCAGCTCTTTCTGCTTACCGTCCTGCTGGTTAGCCTCACGACAGCCTGCCAAACTGTCCCGGCGGTCAACTGGGACGCGCGCTTGGGCAATTACACCTTTGATGACGCCGTAAGGGAACTCGGCCCGCCCGATAAAAGTGCGACACTCTCTGACGGCACACGCGTCGCCGAATGGATAGTAGCTCGAGGCTGGAACACGCCATCTTTCACCACGTTTCCAGACGGACGCATCATTCGTACCGACGGCCTGCGCGGGCCGGATAGCTGGTTACGGCTCACTTTTCCGCCTGACGGCAAGCTGAAAGAGTGGCGGCGCATGTGGCGGTGAAGTTGTAAATTTCCCTTCCGTTCCGCAAGGCGGTTTGCTCTACTCCGCCCGTTGCATGAAGGAAGAAGCCGTTGATTTAGGAATTTGGGATAAGTTAACCCGTGCGGTGACCTTGCTCCTCGTCATCGCAGTCGCGGTTGGTATCGCCTATCTTTGCGTGCCGCTTATGCAGCAAAACGAGCGCATGCGTCAGCGTAACCTCGACCTCGAGACCCAAATTCAGCGCGAGGAGGACGCCGGCCGACAGCTAAAGGCTGGGCTCGACGCACAGCGCTCCGACCCCAAGTCCGTCGAGCGGCTCGCGCGCGAAAAACTCGGTTACGCGAGGCCAGGCGAAGTAGTCATCCGCTTCCAAGACAAAGCCACGCAGGCAGTTCGATAGTCCGAGCTGTTTTTTCCGCGTGGATTTTTCTCCCGCGTTATCTCCCTGTGCACAAGGCGCGGTAACATGGTTAAGGCTGAAACCACCCCGCAATTCTTACTCCCTCTCACGCTTTTGGAGGCGAGAAAGTTGGTTCTCCAGTACATCGCCGACTAACCAGAGTCTTGAGTTTCTGCTTCGATTCGGCACTATCACGATGTGAAATGTCACTCGCTCCTACGCCATGTCCTGTGGCTTTTCGCAGTTTGCTCCCTTCAGTTCATCGCCTCCGCCGCGCCAAAACCCAACTTCATCTTCTTCCTGATTGATGACCTTGGGCGCAACGATCTCGGCTGCTACGGCAGCAAGTTCTACCGCACGCCGAACCTCGACCGCATGGCCGCGCAAGGCATGAAGTTTACCGACGCCTACGCCGCTTGCCCCGTCTGCTCGCCCACGCGCGCGAGCATCATGACCGGCAAGTATCCCGCACGCCTGCACCTCACCGACTGGCTGCCGGGGCGCGGTGATTTGCCCGCACAACGACTCGCGCGGCCCATCATCAACCAGCAACTCGCGCTCGACGAAGTCACCATCGCCGAACGCCTGAAGGCCGCCGGTTACGTCACCGCGCACGTCGGCAAGTGGCACCTCGGTGGCGAAGGCTTCGAGCCGCAGAAGCAGGGCTTTGACATCAACATCGCCGGCGACCACACCGGCACGCCGATGAGCTACTTCGCGCCTTTCGGCGGCAAGGGCAAGGACGGCAAGCAACGCGCGATGCGCGGACTAGAGCAGGCCAATGACGGCGAGTATTTGACCGACCGCCTCACCACCGAGGCCGAGAAAATAATCGCAGCGAACAAGGACAAGCCGTTCTTCCTCTACTTCGCGCACTACGCCGTCCACACACCGCTCAAAGCCAAGGCTGATTACATCGCCAAGTATCCGCAGGTTGTCGGCAAGGGCGGCCAACAGACCAACGCCATTTACGCTGCGATGATGGAGAGCATGGACGAGAGCATCGGCCGCATCCTCAAGCAGCTCGACGACCTCAAGCTCGCGGACAGTACCTACGTCTTCTTCACCTCGGACAACGGCGGCCTCGCCACGCTCGAAGGCCCGAGCACACCGGCGACCATCAACTCGCCGCTGCGAGAGGGCAAAGGCTACCTCTACGAAGGCGGCATCCGCGTGCCGCTGCTGGTTCGCGGCCCCGGCATCGCGCCCGGCAGCACGACTACGAATGCAATGAGCAGCGTGGATTATTTCCCCACCATGCTTCAACTCGCCGGGCTCGCCGCGCCAAAGCCCGAGGACAACGTGGATGGCATCACGCTCGCTCCGTTGCTCAAAGGCGGTCCCGCGCCCGCCGCGCGTCCGCTCTTCTGGCATTACCCTCACTACAGCAACCAAGGCGGCAAACCCGGCGGCGCCATTCGCGAGGGCGACTTTAAGCTCATCGAGTTTTACGAGACTGGCCGCGTAGAGCTCTTCGACCTCAAGTCCGGCGAAGGCCGCAACCTCGCCGAGGACCCCGCGCACACCGCGCGCGTGAAAGCGATGGTCGGCAAGCTCGACACCTGGCGCATCAAGACCGGCGCGCAGATGATGCAGGCCAACCCCGCCTACCGCCCCAGCCCGCAGGCCGCCGACGGCAAGATCACCATGCTCGGCAAGCACGCGGACGTGTTCGGCCCGATGCTGCGCTTCGAGCCGCTCCCGCACAAAAACACGCTCGGCTACTGGGTGAACCCGACCGACTGGGCGAGCTGGGAGTTCGAAGTGGTGAAGCCCGGCAAGTTCACGATGGAAATCACCTACGGCTGCGGCAACGGCAGCGGCGGCAGCGAAGTGGAATTCGCCGTCGGCCCGCAGAAACTGCTGTTCAAGGTCGAGCAGACTGGCGGCTTCCAAGCCTTCGTGAAGAAGGAAATCGGCGAGCTGACGTTCGACAAACCGGGCCGCTACACCCTCACCGTGAAGCCCAAGTCCAAACCCGGCCCCGCCGTGATGGATCTACCGCAGGTCGTTTTGAAGGTGGCGAATTGACCAATTGTCAGCCTTACAGCCTGCCTTCCAGCCACGCCTGCGCCCCTTCGAGGTCGTCGAACTGGCCCTCCAGTTGCGCCTCAAAGGCCTCGTCCAAAAGCGTCTTGAATTCCTTGCCGGGTTTCAGCCCTGCAGCGACGAGATGCCGGCCTTGCAGGATTGGCTTCGGAGCGCTGTCGCGCAGGCGAAGTTCTTCGGCTTTGGCCAGCAGGGTTCTTACGCCTTCCGGCGCGCCCGGCGGCTTGGGCGGACGGCCACTGTGGTCTGCGGTCACCACCACGCACAGACCCGCGATGGTCTCTGGCTCTAACCGCTTTGCCAGCCGTCGCACGCTGCGGTCGGTGATAGTTTGCAGATGTGCGAGATGGTTTGCTACCAGCGGTGGCACGCGGTGCAGGTAAGTGTTGGGCGCGTTGATTCGGGAAAGAAATTTTAGTGCTGGCCCTACGCCGCCTTCTTCGTGACCCGGTGACACGATGCGCATCCGCCCGTCACGCAGCGACTGGTGCGTCGCTGCCGGCTTGCCAAAGTCATGTGCCAGCACTGCCAGCATCCATGTGATACGCGACTCCTCGTCCGCCGCCTGCCACGCGGGCAGCTTTACCAAAGCATCGCAGCAGTGCGCCGTATGTGTGAATACATCGCCTTCGGGATGCCATTCCGCATCCTGCGGCGTGCCGCGGAGCGCAGCGATTTCCGGAAAATGCTCTAACCATCCCGTATCCGCGAGGAAGTGCAGCCCCGCTGAAGGTGCGGTGCTTTTCGCCGCCCATTTGAACCACTCGTCGCCAACGCGTTCTACCGGCAACTCGCTGAACGCACCCTTAATGCTTTGGCATAACGTTACCGTCTCGGGCGCGGGCCGGAGGCCAAACCGCCCAGCGAACTGCATCCCTCGCAATACTCGCAAGGGATCTTCAACAAAAGCCTCGCTCGTGTGGCGTAGTACGCGGGCGCGCCAATCATTAAGCCCGCCGAAGAAGTCCAGCACCTCGCCCCGGCGAGGGTCGAACATGAGCGCATTGATCGTAAAGTCTCGCCGGCTTGCGGCCTCCTGCGGCGTGATGTCCGCATCAAAATCAACTTCAAAGCCCTTGTGTCCGAGTGCTACCTTCCGGTCGCGGCGTGGGATGGCAAAGTCATATGCCAGTCCGCTGCCCGTGGTGAGCTTCACGACTCCAAAAGATCGCCCCACCAAATCCACCCGGCCGCACTTTGCGAGTGCATCAATAAGTGACGCGTAGCTCACGCCGAAGACTTCGACGTCGAAGTCTTTAACGGAAATCCCTAGCAGCGCGTCGCGCACGCAGCCGCCCACGAGGAAGGCCCGCGCAAGTTCAGGCGTTTTGGTGAGGATTCCCCTTAGTTCTGAGGGCAGCTCGACCAGCATCGCTACAGCTTGCCATCGGGCAGGGTGCGGCTCAACTCAGTTCCCGTGGTTTATAACCGACCGGCAGGAGAACAATAAACACCCTCTCTGCGTCACGCCAAGGCAGAGCAGGCAGTCGTGCCGCTAACGGGCCGTGGCTCAGACCGCTGGAGTACCTGCTTCTGGTTCTTGCGGCTTAGGTGCGGGCGGCAGGGCATGGATGGCGTCAATGCGGAACTTGTGTTTTGTTCCTTGCAACTCGAACTCGACTTCATCACCCACTGGGTGGTTTAGCAGCGCCTGCGCAATGGGGCTGAGGTACGCGATGATGCCGTTGTCTGGATCGGAGTCCCATGCGCCGCAAATCTTGAAAGTGACGGCTTTCTGGTTGTTCAAATCTTGAACGACGACCTTGGTGCCAATGCTGACCACGTCGGTGCGCGCACCGCCAAAGTCAGTGCCGCGCGCACGGTTGAGTTGCACCTCCAACTCGCTCTTGCGGCGCATAAGCACCTTCTGCATCTCCTTTGCGGCCTTATATTCGTGGTTCTCGCGCAGATCGCCGTAGCTGCGGGCAAGCGCGATGTCTTTTGAGTTGGCGGGGATGCGCTTCTTACAGAGGTCATCGTATTCGTTGCGGCGGCGTTCAAGGCTCTCCCACGAGACGACGTAAGTTTGGTCCTGCTTGGTGGCTTCGCCAGTGATGAGTTCTTTCACGACCGGGAAGACTTTGACGATGCGCGCGAGCAGCGAGCGTTTGTCCATGTCGTCAAAACTCGGCGAGAGTTGGAGTGCACGGGTGAGATCTTTGACCACTTCAACGTCGGCCGAGGAAATTAATTCCGACATCAACTCGTGGTCGGAAAGGATGAAGTCGCGAAGCTTGTTGGACTTTTTCTCGTTAAAGAGGTCGCGTTCGATGGCGCTCACCATAGCACGGAAGACCTCGGGCGTGAGGATGTCGGCGAAGGTGTCAGAGCGCTCCTTGGCGAGCCAAAGGAGCAGGTCGCTGCTGGCTTGGTGCTGGCTAATGAGACGGGTGAGTGTGTCGCGGAGCAGGTCTAACCTGCCGTTTTGCATCAGGATCGTGGTGCACTCGCCAGCCAGCTTAGCGGGGACGGAATTGAGGATGCCAATGACAGCCTCGTGCCAAAGGGTCGGGGTAGCTTCCTTGAATGAGTCAAGGGTACGCCGGTGCTTGGCGGCGGGCATCGCTTCGAGGATTCCGCCGAGCTTGTTGCCTTGGTTCCAGAAGGCGGCCTCGGTTAATTCGCCCTCGCCGGCGGAAAGGCCCGCGGCCCGTTTCAGCTCGTCGCGGAGGAAGATAGCCTCCAGCGCAAGCGCCGGCTGCGTGCGCTGATGGGTGGCGATTTCCGTGTTCAATGTTGCGGCGGCCTCGCCTACGGTGCCGGTTTTGTCGTCGAGGTCGTCCACGCTCTTAAGCAGCTCGGCGGCCTCGACGAGGCGGGCCTTGAGGCCCTTCGCAGCCTTGAACTTACCCATCACTCGCTGTTGCAGCGTGCTTTCCTGCGCTTGGTAAATGATAGGATCGGTCTTCTTGAGCGGCACGATGAAATGGCCGTCCTTCTTCATTTCGCGTTTGGCGACCTCGAGCCACTTCTTCCAGTCGTCCGTGATAACATCCGGCACGAGGTCTTTCTGGATTTGGTCTAAGGAGGCCTTGCCGCCGTGGCTCTTAAGAACCAGTTGGATGACGCCGAGGTGGTCGCGAGCGGCCATTTGGCGCAGGCCGGGCAGGTCAGCGGCCTTCTTGGCGAGGATGTGGTCGGCCGGAATGGCTTTTAGCGACTCAGCGGCAAAGGACAGATCCATCTTGTGACCAGGTTTGCCCTGAAAATCGATCGTGAACTGGCAGAAAACCGTGTCCACGGTGGTGATGCGTCCAAAGCCCCAGCTCTTGTGGGCGCAATAGCCGCCTTGGGCAAGGGTCAGGAGGGGGTCAATGTGCTTGCTGCCGATTTTACCCGCGACGGCCAACTTTTCGAGTTCTTCTCTCATAGTTCCAAAATGCTCGCGCTCTGCGAAATGTCCGCCATTGTTACGCCGTGCAGCGAGCAACACCAAGAGAAATTTCCGGTGAACATGTGAAAAGGGCAAATTCGAAACCGTTTCGCAGGCCTGATGGCAGACCAAGTGGCAAAAAGTCAGGCGCGAGCGGCGGCTTCCGCAAGAAGTTTGGCCGGCCTGAATCCACAAACCAAGCGGGCGCGACCGGTTCCCACGCCGGAAAGTTCTACGAGCGATACGCAAAGTCGCCAAAGCCTCAGCTCGATGAAGCCCGTGACGAACGAACCGGCCCGCCGCGTTCCCGTTGGCTCCAATCCAGCGAACGCGCCGAACGTATCCCCTCGTCAGCGAGCACGCGGGATTTTAGTAGCCGGGACGAGCGAGTTGTTCCTCGTCCCGCATCACGTCGAGAAGATTATCGGCGGCGAGACGAGGCTCCTCAGGGAGACCGAATGTCCTCCAGTGAGCGAGCTCAGCGTTTAAGCACTTCGTCTGGCTATCACCGTGCTTTCCAAGCACGCCCACGCTCTGAAGACAAAGGCAGGCGAAATGATTGGCGAAACGACCCCTATGACGATCGCAGGGAGCGGTCGCCCCAGCGCTCGAGCAGTGACAGCAGGCATCGTGTTCCGCGCGCTGAAGGCCTTGCCCGCAAGCCAGTCCGGCCCGCACCCCATTTGGTGAAGCGCATCATCCGCTCCGATGGCGCGAAGGCAGACCAGCGGCCTTTGACGCCTGAACCCGCGCCTGCCGCCGTTCAAGTGGCGCGGGCGCGTGAGGTCGCCGCGCGCGTTTTGCTACGTCGTCTTCACGCGAGCGCTTTCATTGAGGATCTACTTGAGGACGCATTTATCAATACGAAGATGCGGGCCGATGACCGTCGGCTTGCGCAGGAACTGGTGTATGGCTGCGTGCGTTGGCAGGGCACGCTTGACTGGCTTGTAGCGCGCCGCACGGAGGAGCGTGCTCAGCTTGCCTCCGTTCAGATTTTCCTGCGGCTGGGGCTTTATCAGCTCTTCTTTCTCGACCGTATCCCGCCGCATGCCGCCTGTTATGAAACTGTGGAACTGTCCAAGCAACTGGGCTGCGGCAACCAGTCCAACTTCATAAACGCCATCCTTCGCCGCAGCGAAGCCGAGCGTGAAATTATCGAAGCCGAGTTGGCCGACCTGCGCGAGGCCGCACCGCATCTGGGCTGTTCTCACCCAGAATGGCTGGTGAAGAAGTGGACAGTTCGTTGGGGAGCGGCCGACACTCGCAGGCTGCTGGAGTGGAATAACTCCGCGCCCGCCACCCACGTCCGCGTCAACACCCTTAAAACCTCGCCTGCTACGCTTATCGAACGGTGGCGGCTGCGCGAAAATTTGGAATACGACCTCGCTTCTTGTCCCTGGGCTGAGGACGGTCACGTGCTTACGCTCAAAACACACCCCTCGCTGACTTCATTAGGCAGTTTCCGCGACGGCTGGTTTTACGTACAGGATCCGAGCACGTTGCTCGCCGTGCAGGCGCTGGATGCTTGGGCCGGCGAAAGTATCCTCGACCTTTGTGCCGCCCCCGGTGGGAAGACTTGTTTCCTCGCGCAGAAAATGGAGAACGACGGTGAGTTGCTTGCCTGCGATTTATCCGCCGATCGGCTCAGGCTTGTAGCAGAGAACTCCACTCGGTTGGGCGTGACCTGCGTGAAGACATTGGCCCTCGGCGAGCATCCAGATCAGGCGCTGTTTGGCAGGCGGTTCGACAAAATCCTCGTGGATGCGCCGTGCTCAAATACAGGGGTGCTGCGGCGTCGCCTTGACCTCCGCTGGCGGTTGCGGCCGGAGGAGATCACCCGCTTGCGTGGAACCCAGTCAAAACTGCTCGCGCTCGCCGCTAAGCACCTCAAGCCCGGCGGCACGCTGGTTTACAGCACCTGCAGCTTAGAGCCGGAGGAGAATACGGAAGTGGTAAAGGAATTTCTCACTGCTCACCCTACGTTCAAGCTGGAGTCTGAGCGCGAGCTTGTGCCGTTTCGCGATCACGTAGACGGGGCTTATGTGGCGAAGCTGCGGCAGGAGTCGTAAAAATTTCCCCAGCGCTTCTTACTTATCAGAGCTTGCCCTTTGTTATCTGTAGTTGAATTCCGGAGTTAGGGCTTGTCCAAGTATCAGCCGCAAATTGATTCACCCCTTTTGATCATGAGCGGCCTTCGAAATTAAGAATTAAGGGAATTAAGCATTCAGGTTCATCCATGCTTTGCTCCAA
>Ga0208048_1001175_pt1 | contig 13739 bp, 11 predicted proteins | sample Malawi_45m_30L_FD_184163 | JGI IMG/M metagenome (GOLD analysis project Ga0208048, IMG submission 184163) | Freshwater microbial communities from Lake Malawi, Central Region, Malawi to study Microbial Dark Matter (Phase II) - Malawi_45m_30L... | ecosystem: Environmental > Aquatic > Freshwater >...
GGTATGGGGCATGCCGACGGCCCCCGCAGCCGCTTCGTCCGCCACGGACGCCCTCGATGCCGCCGACCGGCGCTTCGGGTGGCATCCTTTCACCCAGATGCGGGAGTATCAGGACAACCCCCGCCTCCACCTGGTCCGCGGTGAGGGCAACTGGCTGATCGACGGGGAAGGGACGCGTTACCTCGACGGCAACGCCTCGGTCTGGACGAACGTCCACGGCCACAACGACCCCGACCTGAACCGCGCCCTGCGGGAACAGCTCGACCAGGTCGCGCACGTGACGTTGCTCGGCCTGAACCATCCGATCGCGACCGAACTCGCCGCCGACCTCGCCGGGCTCACCGACGGCGCCCTGCCGCGCTGCTTCCTCACCGACAACGGCAGCAACGCCGTCGAGGTCGCCCTGAAGCTTTCGTTCCAATACTGGCAGCTGGTCGGGCAGGACGCCAAGCGCGGGGTCATCTCGATGGAAGGCGCCTACCATGGCGACACCTTCGGCACGATGGCCGTCGGGGAACGTTCGGAGTTCCACCGCCGCTTCAATCCTTGGCTCTTCGCCGCGCAGACTTTCCCCGCGCCGGTCCACTCCGAGTGCGCCGGCCAGATCGCCCGCTCCGACGCCTCCGCCTCGCTGGCCGCGCTCAAGGCGATCCTCGAGCGCGATGCCGCCACGACCGCCTGCCTGATCCTCGAACCCCTCGTCCAAGGCGCCGCGGGCATGGTCCAGCAGCCCGCCGGCTTCATCAAAGCCGTCGCCGCCCTCTGCCACCAATTCGGCGTGCACCTGATCCTCGACGAAGTCTTCACCGGTTTCGGACGTCTCGGCGCGCTGACCGCCGCGGGGCGCGAAGGCGTCGTCCCCGATTTCCTGTGCCTCGCGAAAGGCCTCGCCGCCGGCTACCTGCCGCTCGCCGCGACGCTGACTTCGGAGCAGATCTACGCGGCGTTCCTCGGCAAGTTCTCCGAAGGGAAGACCTTCTTCCACGGCCACACCTTTTCGGGCAACCCGCTCGCCTGCGCCGTGGCCCGCGCCTCGCTGCGCAAGCTGAAGCCCATGCTGGCCTCGGGTCAGGTCGCCGAGCGTGCCACCCTGCTCGGCCACGAGATGGCCGCCGCGTTCGCCGGGCACGCCCACGTGCGCACGTTCCGCCAGCTCGGCCTCACCGGCTCCGTCGAGTTCAAGCCGGCCTCCGCTGATCGCTGGCCGACCGATATCCGCGCCGGCTTTCAGGTCGCCCTCGCCGCCCGTCGCCACGGCCTCGTCATCCGTCCGCTGGGTGACTCGATCCTCTTCGTCCCGCCGATCGCCATCCAACCAGACGAAGTGAGGCACCTCGTCCGCGCCGTCCGCCTCGCGACGGACGATGTCCTGCCGAACTTAAAGGCGGACTAGGTCGGCACGCAGTGCCGACCCTACTTTTCCCCGATACTCGATACTCTGAACTCCATACTCTGACATCATGCCCAACCTCACCGAAGCCCGAGCGCTCTATGACCTGCCGCTCAACACGCTGATCTTCAAGGCTCAGCAAGTCCACCAGGCCCACCAGGATCCGGCCGGCGTGCAGCTCTGCACCCTGAAGTCGATCAAGACGGGCGCCTGCCCCGAGGACTGCGCCTACTGCCCGCAGTCCATCCACAACCAGACCGGCCTCGAAACCGAAGCCCTCATGGAGACTCAGGCGATCCTCGCCGACGCGCGCAAGGCCAAGGCCGGCGGTGCGACCCGCTTCTGCATGGGCGCCGCCTGGCGCCGCGTGAACGACGGCAAGCAGTTCGACAGCGTCCTGGCCACCGTCTCCGGCGTGAAAGAGCTCGGCCTCGAGGTCTGCTGCACGCTCGGCATGGTCAGCGAGCAGCAGGCCAGCCGGCTCAAGCAGGCCGGTTGCGACGTCTACAACCACAACCTCGACACCTCGCGCGAGCACTACTCCAAGATCATCACGACCCGCACCTACGACGACCGTCTCCAGACCCTCTCGAACGTCCGCAAGGCCGGCCTCGAGGTCTGCTCCGGCGGCATCATCGGCATGGGCGAGACGGTCGACGACCGCCTGAAGATGCTCGTCGAGCTCGCGCAGCTCGACCCTCAGCCCGACTCCGTGCCGATCAACGCCCTCGTCGCCGTCGAAGGCACGCCGCTCGCCGGCCGCAAGTTCGTCGACACCATCGAGTTCGTCCGCACGGTCGCCGTCGCCCGCATCCTGATGCCGAAGGCGATGGTCCGCCTTTCCGCCGGCCGCGCCAGCATGAACGACGAGACGCAGGCCCTCTGCTACCTCGCCGGAGCCAACTCGATCTTCCTCGGTGAGAAGCTCCTCACCACGGGCAACCCCGACATCGAGGAGGACATGAACCTGATGAAGCGTCTCGGCCTGCACCCGATGCATCCGGACGAAGCCCGTCGCATCCATCGCGGCGAGCTCCTCCCGGCCGACGCCAAGCCGGCCGAGTGGCCGAGCGTCGCCGAGTTCGCCGCTTCCGCCACCGCCGAGGAATCCTGCGGCAACGGCGGTTGCGGCTGCGAGTAAGATGGTCGTCGTCTTCGTCACCGGCAGCGACACCGGCGTGGGGAAGACCCACGTCGCCGGCCTGCTCGCGCGTCGCCTCGCCCGCGACGGTCTCACCCAGGTCATCAAGCCGGTGGAATCGGGCGCCGGCGCCGGTCGTCCGGCGGACGCCCCGGAGGCGGCCGGCGACTGGGCCGAGGCATACACGCTGATCTCACTCCCGCGTCCCATCGCCCCGCTCGCCGCGGCCAGGCAGGCGCGCCAGAAGGTCGACCTCGCCACGCTCCTCAAACTCTACCGCGCCCTTCCGCCGGCCCCGTGCCGCGTCATCGAAGGCGCGGGCGGCGTGGCCGTCCCGCTCGACCCCGAGGGTCAGGACTGGGCTGACTTCGCCGCGGCGACCGAGCCGACCGTCGCCCTCGTCGTGGTCGAGGACCGTCTCGGCGCGATCAACCAGTCGCGGCTCGCCGTGGCCTACCTGCGCCGTCGTTACGACGGACCCGTCGGCGTCTGGCTCAACGCGATCAGGAAGCCCTCGAAGGAAGTCGCCGCGAGCAACCGTGCGGGCCTGAAGTCCGCCGGCATCCCGCTGCTCGGTGAGTCCGGCCGCGGCCTCAGGTCCGCCCGCTTCCATTTCCTGCCGCGGTGAACGAAGCCCTGCTGCAGCGCCTGCGCCAGTCCCTCGCCCAGCGCGAAGGATCGTCGCTGCGTCGCAAGCTGACCGTCCGGGCGGCGGACGACACACGCGTCAACCTGGCCGACAACGATTACCTCGGGCTCTCCCGTGATCCGGCGGTCATCGCCGCCGGCGTGGCCGCCTTGCAGGAATGGGGCGCCTCGGCGGCGGCCTCACCGCTCGTCACCGGTTACACCGAGATCCACCAGCAGCTCGAGCGGACCCTCGCCGCCTGGCAGGGCTATGCGCACGGGCTCGTCATGAACACCGGCTTCGCGGCCAACTCCGCCGTCCTCGGGGGCCTGCCGAAGAAAGGCGACGTCGTCCTCGCCGACCGTCTCGTGCATGCGAGCATGCTCGACGGCATCCTCGCCTCCGGGGCCCGTCTGCGACGCTTCGCCCATAACGACCTCGATGCGCTGGAGCTCATGCTCCACGAAGAGCCCGCCCTCGACGGCGTCATCTTCGTCGTGACCGAGAGCGTCTACTCCATGGACGGCGATAGCCCGGACCTGAGGCGGCTGGCTTCGTTGCGGAAGCGCTTCGGCTTCTGCTGGGTGCTCGACGAGGCCCACGCCACGGGCTGGTATGGCGCGACGGGCACGGGCCTGCAGGAAGCGCAGGGCTTGCCCGCCGCCGCGGACATCGTGGTCGGCACGCTCGGCAAAGGCCTCGGCTCGCAGGGAGCCTACGTGCTCGCGCACGCGTCGGAGGTCCGCGACGCCCTGATCAACTTCGCCGGCGAGTTCGCTTATTCCACTTACCTCCCGCCCTCCTGCGCCGCCGCCGCCCTCGCCGCCATCGAGCGCGTGAAGGGCATGTCGGGCGAGCGGGGCGAACTCCATGCGCTCTCCCATGCCTGGCGCGACGGACTCGTCGAAGCCGGCTTCGCCGTGCCCTCGGGCGACTCGCCGATCATCCCGCTCATCCTGGGCGATGCGGATGTCACCTTGAAATACGCCGCCGCCCTGCGCGCCGCCGGCTTCATGGTCTCCGCCATCCGGCCGCCCACCGTGCCCGTGGGCACCGGCCGCATCCGTGTCTCGCTCCGCCGAGGCCTTTCGCCCGCCGTGCTTTCCTCCTTTGTCTCCGCCCTGAGGGGCGTCTCCGCATGAGGATCGGCTGGCTCGGCGGCTGGGGGGTCTCCCTCGACGAGATGAAGGCGCTCGCCGTGGCGCACGCGCCGGAGGCCGAACACCTCATCTATCCGCCCGTCATGGGCGCCGCCGAGAACCTTTCCGCCTGCGACGCGATCATCGCGTGGTCGCTCGGCGCGCACCTCGTGCTCGAGGCGGGCGCCCGGGGCGTGAGGTTCCCGGCCAAGGTGCTGCTCTTCGCCCCGTTCACGTCCTTCTGCTCCGAGCACGGCAAGTGCGGCCAGCACTCCGAGACTCAGGTGAAGTGGCTGCGTCGTTGGCTAGCCGCCGACGCCCCGGCGGCCTTGGCCGATTTCCGGAAGCGGGCGGGGCTCGCGCCCATGGTCGGCAGCGACTTGCCTTATGAGAAGGCATACCTGCAGGCTGGTCTCGACATCCTGGCCCAGCCCGCGGGCATCTCGCTCATCACCTTCGGTCGGCAGGGGCTCAATCCCGGCTGGGAGGCCTATGTGGGCGACCGGGACTCGCTCCTGGACGCCGAGGGCGTTTGCCAAGCCGTCGTCGGTTGCCAGACTGTGGAAGGACTCGGGCACGACCTGCGCGAGCTCCTCGCCCCCTGATCCCCATGCGCTTCCACGAACGAGCCGAGACCTACGGCGCGCACGCCGCGCCGCAGAAGCGTTTCGCCGAAGCCTTGGCCTCCTTCGCGCCGTTCCGTCGGGGCGCGCGCGTGACCGAGCTCGGCGCCGGCACGGGCTTCCTGACCGCGGCGCTGCTTGCCCAAGGCTTGAACGTCGACGCCACCGATGCCTCGTCGGCGATGGTCGAACTCGGCCGCGAGGCCGTGCCGGCCGCCAACTGGTCGGTGCATAACGCCTTCGGGCCGATCGAGCGGGCCGGCGCGCTCGCTTCGACCGGGCTCCTGCACTGGGCCGCCGATCCCGCGGCGGTGCTGCGTCATTGGCGCGCGGCATTACCGGCGGGCGGACGACTCCTCCTCGGCGTGCCTTGCGATCCTTGCCTGCACGAACTCCGCGATCTCATCGGCGAAGGCCCCGTGCGCTGGCGCGACGAAGCCCAGTGGCTGGCCTTGCTCAGAGGCGCGAAGTTCGACGTCCATGCGCACGGCGTCCTCGAGTCCGAGGAGAACTACCCGAGCGCCCTCGATTTCTTCCGGCACCTGCATCGCAGCGGCGTGACCGGCGAGCCGCGCTTCTCGCCGACGGAACTGAAGGCGCTCCTCCGCGATTACGACCGGATCAACGCGCGTCCGGAAGGCGTCATCGCCACCTGGGCCTGGTTGCTGGTGGATGCGTCGGCGCGCGCGTGAGCGCGCGCGGGGACACGTGGGCACGTTGACACGGGGGCAAGGGGAGCGGCATCAATCAAAGGGAGGCCGGAAACCGGATAGGATGCGGCGGGGATATCAAGATCCGCAGGTAATCACCCGGTTTCCGGTCTCCCCTTGAGTCCGTGTGATTTCCAATCGCTAACCGCCACCACCTGGCATGGGTAGGGTCGGGACCGCGTCACGACATAGCTGCATCGGGGTAGGGATGCGATGACATCGCATCCGCCTGTCTCAAGGTGGGGTTGAGCGGCCCGCTCAACCGCGGCTGACCGGGCCGGTCAGCCCCACCCGAGCTGGCGGCGTCAGTGACCCGCGCGAGGGTGGGTGGCCAGGAGCATCTTCTCCATGGCGGCCACGGAGCCGGCATGGGCCGGATCGCCGACGCGGTTGACGGTCTCGGCTGGTTCGTCCGCGGCGGCGTAGAACTCACGGGCGACGGGCTGGCCCGTCGACCAGTCGCGCCATTCGGTGTAGCGGCCCTCCTTGGTGCGCACGGAGTAACCCATGGTCGTCGGTCGGCCGTCCTTGGTGCGGTCGAAATAGGCCGGCCGCGGGTGCTGCGTGAAGGCCACGTCCTTGACCGTGACCGCCGGATCCCGGAGCACCGGCAGCAGGCTCGTCCCGTCCAGCCGGTCCTTGCGCGGGAGACCGCAGATCTCGAGCAGGGTGGGGCAGAGGTCGATCAGCTCGGCGAAGGAGGCGGTCATCGCGCCGCGGGTCTGCCCGGGAAGCGAGATGAGCATCGGCACGCGGGCGTCGAACTCGAAGTTGGAGGTCTTGCCCCACAGGGAGTGTTCGCCCAGATGGAAGCCGTGGTCGGAGACGAACACGATCACCGTGCGGTCGGCGACACCGGAACGATCGAGCGCGTCGAGCAGCTTGCCGACCTGGGCGTCGAGGTAGGCGATGTTGGCGAAATAACCATGTCGCATCTCGGCCGCCTCCGCCGGGGTCGGCGGCCGGCCCTTGCCCAGGATCTCCGAACTTTCGTGGAAAGCCTCCGCGGGCGCGCCCGTCGGCCGACGGCCGTCGTAGTCCGCGAACTGTCCGCGTCGGTAGAGCGACCAGTATTTCGCCGGGGCGTTGAAAGGCGCGTGCGGCTTCCAGAAGCCGACCGCGAGGAAGAACGGCCGGTCCTTGACCTCGGCCAGCGTGCGCACGGCCTCCGCGGCGACGCGGCCGTCGTAGTAGGCCTCGTCCGGCACGTCACGGCATTCCGTCATCGGCACCTGGCCGTATTTCCGCAGGCCGGTGACGCCGGTCACCAGGTTCGGCGGCAGCGCGCCCGAGACGACGGGCGCGTCATCGCCATGGTTGGCGTAATGCAGGAACTCCGGCGCGCTCCAGGCGCGCGCATCGCCTTTCTCCGCCGTGTGCCAGTTGTGGAAGATCTTGCCCACGCCGCGCGTCTCGTAGCCCGCGAGCTTGAACCGCTGGGGCAACGTGACCACGTCGGGCTGCAGCTGGCGGAAGTGGACCGAGTTGTTCCAGAGCCCGATGGTATCCGGCCTCAGGCCTGTCAGGAGCGAAGAGCGCGAGGGATTGCAGACCGCCTGCTGGCAATAGGTCGCGTCGAAACGGGTCGCGCGCGCATTGAGCCGGACCAGGTTGGGCGCGTGGGCCCTCAGCCCGCCCATGCCGGCTTCGACCCGGAGGTCGTCGGCCATGATGAACAGCACGTTCGGGGGGCGCGGCGCGTGGTCGTCAGGCGCGCGGGTGATGAACAGGACGACGGCGACCAGGACGGCTGACAGGACGACGAGGAGGGGGGCACGTCTCATGGGCATGCGCTCACCATAACCCTGGCCCGGGCCGTCCGAAGCCTGAAATCAGGCGCCGGCCTTCTTCTTTCCTTTGCCTGCTTTCTTCGCGTTGGGGGCGGCATCCGCGTTCGCTCCTGCCTTGTTAGGCGTCGGCATCGGGGCGCCGGTCTCCTTGCGCCAGGCGACCAGGCGGTCGTGCAGTTCCTTGGCCTTGTCGGGATTCGTCGTCGCGAGGTTCTTCGTCTCCCCGAGGTCGTCTTTCAGGTTGTACAACTCGAGGTGTCCGTCCTCGAGGTATTCCATGAGCTTCCAGTCGCCGGCGTGGATGAGGCTGACCGGCGTCGTGCGCCAGAGGCCGGGGCCGGAGCCGAGGTAGCCGGGGAAGTGCTGGAAGATCGCGTCGCGCTTCAGCGAAGGCGCCTTGCCCAGCATCACCGGCAGGAGGCTCTCGCCGTCGAGGACCTGGCGCGGCTTCGCGGCGCCGGCGAGTCCGAGGAGCGTCGGGAAGAGGTCGACGTGCGCCGTGGGCGCGCCGTGCGCGGAGCCGGCGGCGACCTTGCCGGGCCAGCGGACGATGAAGGGGACGCGGACCCCGCCTTCGTAGAGGCTGCCCTTGCCGCTGCGCAGCGGGGTGTTGTCGGTGATGCCGCCGCCGTCCAGGTCGTCGCCGGACTTCGCCTTCTTGCCCTTGGCTTCCTTGCCGGGTTCGCGGATCAGCCCGTCGGGCCGGTCGTAACCGCCGACGCCGCCGTTGTCGCTCGCGAAGATGAACACCGTGTCGTCCGCGAGCTTCAGCTCATCGAGCTTGGCCATCACGCGGCCCACGCTCTCGTCCACGCTCGCGATCATCGCGGCATAGGTCGGGCTGTTGTGTCCGCCGGCGCCGGGCTTGCCCTTGAACTTGGCGAGCAGTTCCGGCTTGGCCTGGAACGGCGAATGGACGCCGAAGTGCGGGAGGTAGAGCAGGAACGGCTTGGCCTGGTTCCGCTGGATGAAGCCGACGGCTTTGTCGGTGAGGAAGTCGGCGAGATACTGGCCCTGCGGGTATGCCGTCTTCGGCTTGGTCTCGAAATCGAAGTGGCGGCCCTCGGATTCGATCGCCTCGTCGAAGCCGCGCTTGGACGGATGGTAGTCGGGCGTGCCGCCGAGGTGCCACTTCCCGAACATCGCGGTCGCGTAGCCGGCCTTCTTGAGCTGGTCGGCGAAGGTGTCGCGTTCGAGCGAGAGCTTCGTGACGTTATCGACCGGGCGCAGCGGACGGGCCTGCCAGTCGAAGCGGTCGATCGAGCCGACCGTGTAGGTGCCGGTGCGCGCGCCGTATTGGCCGGAGAGCAGGGCCGAGCGGGTCGGGGCGCAGTTCTGGCAGTGATGGTGGTTGGTCAGGCGCATGCCCTGCGCGGCGAGCCGGTCGATGTTCGGCGTCTCGTAATACTTGCTCCCGAAGGCGCCGAGGTCGGTCCAGCCGAGGTCGTCGGCCAGCACGAAGATGATGTTCGGCGGACGGTCCGCGGCGAAGAGCGGGCCGAACAGGCCGGCGAGCAGCAGGCCGAGGAGGGGGAGGACGGGGCGCATGGTCAGAAAGGTAATCCCGTCGGCGCGGCTGAGTCGCCGCGCCGCTCAGATCTCGAAATCGTTGCCGGACTCGGTCAGCGCGAGCTGGGCGACGGTGAAACCGGCGAGGGACTTGTCGAAACGCTTCGAGACTTCGCGCCAGAGCGCCGCGACCTGGGGTCCGGAGGCGCCCTTGAGCGTGATCTTGGTGTCGACGAGGTCGGGTTCGACCACCGCGAGCACTTGTTTGAAAGTGATATCCTCGGCGTCCTTCGCCAGGCGGTAGCCGCCGGTCTTGCCGCGCTTCGATACGACCAGGCCGCCTTCGCGGAGTTCGTTGAGCAACTGGACGAGGTAATTGGCCGGGATGTCCTCGAGCTTGGCGAGTTCCTCGATGCGCGTGACGGCCGTGCCGCGGTGGCGGCGGGCGAGCTGCGAAAGGACGCGGAGGGAATACTCGAGCTTGAGGGAGGCTTTCATGCGCTGTGCTTGGGGTCCGGGACGGGCGGCTTCGGTTCCGACCCTACGAGGATGAAAGTGCGGTCGGCAACCTCATCTGGCAGGATGGGGGCCTTGGGGCGGGCGAAATACGAGGTGCCCAGGAAGCAGATGCCGCGGTTCTGCACGACCTGGATGGCGCGGTCGTCCCAGAGTTCGATCATCCCGAAGTCCTTCTTGTCGGTCACCTCGAGCTCCGGGAGGCCGTTGGCCTTGAGCCAAGCCTGCGTGGCGGCGACGCCGACGGGGTCACCGGCGCGCGCCGTCATGATCTTCACGCAGAGGCCCTTAGCGAGCCACTGACGGACGCGGCGCATCATCAAAGGAACGGGCGGCCCGATCTGGTCCATGCCCTGCCAAGCGGTCGCCTCGGCCAAGGTGCCGTCGAGATCGACCCCGATCCAGCCCTGCTGATTGCCCGGCCGAGTGGACGCCACGCGCTCGGACGGCGTCGGCTCCGCCGGAGCCTGGCTGAGGTCCACGGCGGACGTCTTCGGGGCGAAGAGGGAACGAAGCCACGCGAGCATGCCGGAAGAGTGAGTGGCGAGGGGCGCGGGGGCAAGAGTGGAGGACACGAGGACCTGAGGGCCCGGGGTCCCGAGGGAAAGGCAGCAACGCGCGCCGCCTAAGGCCCGCAGCAAACATTCCGGTTTCCGGTCTCCCTTTGAGTTCAATCTGTCATCGATCCAGCCATCGATGCAGTCATCGACTCAGTCCTCTTTCGCTCATGTGTTCCCAAACGCTAACCGCCAACCGCTACTACCTTTCGCGCGCGGTCGCCGCGCGTGAACAGGGTGCTCGGGGCGGGGGTCGAACCCGCACACCTTGCGGCGCCAGAACCTAAATCTGGTGTGTCTGCCATTCCACCACCCGAGCGAAACCTGTGAGACGAGGTTTGCGCGTCGGGCGGCGGAGGCAAGCGCTTAGGCGAGGCGACCGAGGGGCGAACCGACCTTGGCGTACAGTTCCACGACGGTCTCGCCGGCGGCGATGAGGTCGTCCTCGAGCTTGATCCGGCCGGGCTCGAAGAGCGTGGCGACGAACGATCCGCCGAAACGGAAGTAGCCTTTCTCGTCACCTTTGGCGACGGTCTGGCCGGGTTTGTACGTCTCGATGATGGTGCCGACGTTCGTCGCGCCGACGGAGACCATGGTGACGAGCCCGAACGGGCCGGCGTCGATGGTCACCCGCCGGCGCTTGTTCTGCCAGAGATACGCGACGCGGCGACGCAGCGCGATCGGGTTGACGGAGTAGAGCTGGCCCTGGGCGAGCACGGGTTCGCCGGGGACGCCGGCGACAGGGAAGTGGAAGCGATGGTAGTCGACCGGGCAGAGGCGCGAGCACACGACGGTGCCGCGGGCGTAGCGTTCGCCGAGCGCGCGGTCCGCGACGAGCGCGGGGATGTCGAACGTCTGGCCCTTGGCGAAGATGCCGTTCACGCGCGAGGCGTCCGGGAAGCCGAGGTGACGTCCGTCCGCCGGCAGCACGGCCATCTCCGGACGCGGGTCCAGCGGACGGGCCGAGGGCTTGAGCTTGCGGTAGAAGAAGTCGTTGAACGTCCGGTAGGACTTCAGGTCCGGGTCGGCGAACTCGCTCGGGTCCAGGCCGAAGGCCTTCACGAAGGGTTCGACGCGGCGGGCGCTGCTCGGGCGGTCCATGGCCCAGCCGTAGAGCTTGGAGAAAAGGGCGCGTTTGACGACGGTATGGAGGGTCAGTTTGCCGAGGGGATTGCCGTAGATGCGCTGCAGCCACTTCTCGCCGTAGACCTGCTCGGTCTCCATGCGGCCGGTGTGGCGGTTGAGCAGGGTGATGGGGGCGTCGGCATCCATGCGGTCAGATTTGCTAAAAATGGACTTCAAGGGAACCATATATCTGTCAAAACAGTCCTTACCCCCATGTCGCGCCTGGCTTACGTCTTCCTCTTCCTCGCCTCGCCCCTCATGGCGCAGTTCAGCCCGGTCAAGAAGACCCCCGAAGTCATCAAGGCCGAGGTCGAGACGGACGTCATCCGCGCCCGTCTGGAATTGGCCGCCTCGCAACGTAAGCTCGCCGCTCTCAACCAGACCCTCGAACTGCGTAAGCTCGAAGCCGAAGCCGCCTTGCGCGCCGCCCGCGCCGAGGCCGCCGCCGCGCCGATCGAAGCCGAGCAGTCCAAGCTCAAGCTCGAAGCCGCCCTCGCCGCCGCCCAGGCCGCCGTCGCTTCGGCCGACAAGGATCGCGCCCGCGCCGAACTCGATGTGCAGGCCCGCCTCGCCGCCGCCGAAGTCTCCGTCGAATACGCCAAGGTCTCGTCCCTGGCCACCATCGCACGTCTGGAGAAGAAGGTCGCGGAGGCCGCCAGCGGCGCGAAGGTCGACTACCCGGGGGATCCCCTCATCGACGGCGTCCTGCACATCTCCGACCGCCGCATCCCGTTCAACGGCCGCGTCGACGACAAGCTCGCCCAGTTCGTCTGCGGCCGCATCGCTTTCTACAACGCCCTCGATAGCGAAGCCCCGATCTTCATCGTCATCGACCGCTCCCCGGGCGGGTCCGTGATGTCGGGCTACATGATGCTCCAGGCCATGGAGACCTCCAAGGCCCCGGTCTACGTCGTCGTGAAGGGTTACGCCGCCTCGATGGCCGCGATCGTCACCACCCTCGCCAAGCGCTCGTTCGTCTACCCGAACACGATCGTCCTGCACCACCAGGCCTCCGTCGGCCTCAGCGGCAACGTCACCCAGCTCAAGGAGCAGCTCAAGTGGTCGAAGGTCTGGTGCGAGCGCATCTTCGTGAAGGTCGCCGCGCGCATCGGCACCACCGTCGATGACTTCGTCGCCCAGATGTACAAGGGCGCCTCAACCGGCGACTGGAAGATCCTCGGCGACGAGGCCGGCCGCCGCAAGTGGGTGACCGACGTCGTGGACCGCATGGCCGAAGATTCGCTCACCGTCGCCCCCGCCGTCCCCCCGGTCGTCGCCGAGCCCAATCCCGACGGCTTCAACGCCGGCAAGACGACGGACGGCCGCGCCCGCCAGGCCCTGCCGCCGCTCGGTCCCTGCGACCTCTGGTGGATGTACGACCCCACCGTCGAATTCGTCCTCCGCTAATTTCCAAACACAAATCCCCATGCATCTCCGCACCTCCCTCCGCGTCCTCGCGCTCGCCGTCTTCGCGGTCGCGCCCGCCTTCGCCCAGCAGGCCACGACGGCCGCTTCCGCGACGCCGGCCCCGGCCGCTCCCGCGGCTCCGGTCCCGGCCGCTCCCGCGGCTCCGGTCTCGGCCGCTCCCGCGGCGCCCGCCGCCGCTCCGCGCGATGAACTCACCCCGCAGCAGAAGGCCGCGATGAAGGAAGCCGAAGCCATGCGCGCCCAGAAGGCCCGCATCGACGCCGAGCTCGCCCTCGCCGAAGCCAAGCGCGCCGAGGAGCTCGCGCCGCTGCAGGCCGAGGTCGCCCGCCTGACCGCCGAGCGTTCGCTCCGCCTCGCCAAGGCTTCCGCCGAAGCCGCCGCCCTCGAGGACGAGCGCGCCAAGCTCGAGCGCCAGACCGCCCTCGAGTCCGCCCGTTCCACCGCCCGCCTCGCCGAACGCTCCAACAAGATCCGCGAGCTCGAAGCCGAAGCCAAGCAGCTCCAGCTCGAGGCCGCCAACACCGTCGCCCGCCTCTCCAACGAGATCCAGCGCTTCCAGAAAGAGGACGAGGCCCGCAAGATCGCCAGCAAGGCCAAGCCCAAGTATCTCAAGGATCCGCTCGTCGACGGCGTCCTCTATGTCAGCGACCGCCGCATCGCCTTCAACGGCGCCGTGACCGAGCAGCTCGCCGACTATGTCTGCACCCGCATCGCCTTCTATAACAACCAGTCGTCCGAGTTCCCGATCTTCATCGTCGTGGACAATTCCCCGGGCGGCTCCGTCGCCGCCGGCTACCAGATCCAGAAGGCCATGGCCGCCTCCAAGGCGCCGGTGCACGTCGTCGTGAAGGGCTTCGCCGCCTCGATGACCGCCGTCATCTGCACGCTTGCCGAGCGCTCCTTCTGCTTCCCGAACACCATCCTCCTGCACCACCAGGCCTCGAACGTCGTCCGCGGCAACATGACCGTGCTCAAGGAGCAGATCGACTTCACGAACCAATGGTTCGACCGCCTCGCCACGCCCGTCGCCAAGAAGATGGGCATTTCGCTCGAGGAGTTCGTGAAGCAGATGTATGCCAACGATTCCACCGGCGACTGGCAGGCGTTCGGCGACAAGGCCAAGCAGCTCAAGTGGGTGGACAACGTCGTCGAGCGCATCGAAGAGACCGCCGTGCTCGACCTC
>Ga0208048_1001178_pt1 | contig 13723 bp, 11 predicted proteins | sample Malawi_45m_30L_FD_184163 | JGI IMG/M metagenome (GOLD analysis project Ga0208048, IMG submission 184163) | Freshwater microbial communities from Lake Malawi, Central Region, Malawi to study Microbial Dark Matter (Phase II) - Malawi_45m_30L... | ecosystem: Environmental > Aquatic > Freshwater >...
AAGCCGCCCGCAGAGTAGTGGCTAAAGCTATTTCTTCAGAAGTAATTCTTTGGCGCGAGTCTGCACATCCTCCCAACGACGGTCCCAGTCATCCCAATGAGCGGCCCAGTCGTCGCCCGTGAATTGCTTGCGGGCCTTTGGCAGCAAGGCTCCCAACGCGTCGAGGTCGCGCTGAAGGGGCTTCTTCTCCTTCCACATCAGCCAAGTCTCGATTAGCTCAAGCCGGTTCTCCGGAAAGTCGGGCGCGAGTTCGACCGAGCGGAGCAGGTGCGTGCGTGCCTTGGACTTGCTTCCAAGGCTGAGAGGCCAACCGGGGGCGTCACGGTAAAGGAGGCCGAGACAGCGGTCGGGGCCGGCGTGATCGAGGCGCGGGTTCATGCCGGCGGCGAGTTTCATGTTTCGTTCCAGTTCCTTGACGATGCTGAGGGCTTCGAGCCATCGCGTTCGAGCAAGCTGCCCGAGATTCATCGCCAGGTAGTAGTGGCCTTCCGGCACCGTGGGCGCACGAATGGTCAAGGCTCGGCAGATGGCGATGCCCTCGTTCGCCAGCGTCGCACGCATGTCATCGTCGGCCGCAAACTCTCCCCGCCAGAAGTATGCCTCGCCCAGTTTCCACGCCGCCGGGATGCTGTTCGTGTCGGTCAGAAACGTCTCTCGGGCGGCCAGAAGCTTGATTTGCGCCGCATCAGCAAATTTCGCTGAGAGCGTGGGCATAGGGATGTCACCAGGTTTTTTTCCAGGCAGAGCAGACTGAGCGACCGGCAGCAGGGCAAGCTCGACATGCAAGACCATTAGCCAACAGAAGCAGGCTATGCACGGGCTGCTCTTCAAGGCAGTGGAATTAGGCGTTGCGCTTGGTTTGTCGGACTGCATAATTTAAGCAAATGCGTTTTATTTCGAAACGTGTGTGGTTGGCAATCTTTCCGGTACTCGTCGCGGTGGGTGGTACGGCTTGTAGCCGCTTCCACGCTGCACCGTCCGTTTCTCCGGCCACGTTTTTGATTCCCGGCCTCATCCATACGCCGACCAAGACCACACCCGCCGAGCGTCTCGACGTCTCGCGTGAGCCGGTGCCGCAGGTCGCCGCTGTTCAATAGCCTATGCGCTTCCCTCTCGCATTGACGGTCAAAATTGCCCGTCACATTATTAAGCATAAACTGCGCGGCACTCCGAAATTCGCCATGGTTCTGCAGCTCGAACCGCTGCACACCTGTAACCTCACCTGCACCGGCTGCGGGCGCATTCGCGAGTATTCCACCTCGCTCAAAGACATGGTGCCGCTGGAGCAATGCCTCGCCGCCGCGAAGGATTGCGACGCACCAATGGTGTCTATCTGCGGCGGCGAACCGCTGATTTATCCGAAGATTGAAGAGCTAGTCGCCGGGCTACGCGAGCAAGGGCGCATCATTTACATCTGCACCAACGGCGTCTTCATGCGGAAGAAGATGCGCGAATATCTGGCAGCGGTTTATGACACGGCTAATCCGGCCTTTGAATCGCAGTTGAAGGAGTTGCTCGCCCAGAGCCTCATCACCGAGAAGGAGGCCGAAGCCATCCGCAACGCCGACGCCGCAGCGAAGGCGAAGACCGTCATCCATCCCAGCAAGTGGCATTACTGGAACGTCCACGTGGACGGACTGGAATTCACCCACGACCTCATTGTTGAGCGCGAAGGCGTCTTCAAGGAATGCGTCGCCGCCATCAAGATGGCCAAGATTCTCGGCTACCAAACCGCGACGAACACGACTGTTTATAAAGAAACCGACGTGCAGGAGCTGGAGGATATGTTCAAGTTCCTCTCCTCGCTGAACGTGGACGGCCACACGATTTCGCCCGGCTACGACTACGACGCCGCCAAGAAAGACATGGTCAAGCGCCTTGGCAAAGACCCGAAGGACTTCTTCCTCACGCGCGACATGACGCGCAAGAAGTTCGCGAAAATTGAGGAATGGGGCCGGCTCTTCACCATCTTCGGCACGCCGGTCTATCAGGAATTCCTCGCCGGCAAGCGCGAGTTGACCTGCACCGCATGGGCCATCCCGACTTACAACGTGAAGGGCTGGAAAGCGCCGTGCTACTTGATGACCGACGGCCACTATCCGACCTACGGTGAGATGCTTGGCACGGTGAAGTGGGAGAAATACGGCGTCGTGGAAGGCGTTGCGCGCGACTCGCGCTGCGAGCATTGCATGGTCCACTGCGGCTACGATCCAAGCGGCGCATTGAGCAACAAGCCCTACGACTCGTGGCTGAACATGAAATACAACTTCGGCCCGCGCCCGACGACGTATCCCGCCAGCCCCGAGCTGGAGAAACGCGCTTTCAACGGCGTGACCATCGGCCGCGGCCACCTCGCCGAAGCGAAGGCCGCTATCCAATCCCCTGCCGCCAGCGCGCGCGGGGCATTCTCCCGCAAGGACGACGACCACGACCACGCATCCGTCCCGACTAACGGCGGTTCCTGCGGCTCTGGCGATACTTCGCAGCGCGATGACCTGCTCGCGAAGATCAAAGGCAACGGCACCGTGACAACGAAGGCGGAGTGAGTTTTTTCATTTCATAGCGAAAATCCATGAGCGCATTGTTTTTGTCTCCTCCCTCCTTCGATGGCTTTGATGGCGGTGCTGGCGCGCGCTACCAAGCCACGCGCGAAGTCACCAGCTACTGGTATCCCACCTGGCTCGCGCAACCCGCTGCGCTCGTTCCCGGCTCCAAGCTCCTCGACTGCCCGCCGCACCACATTGACATGGCCAAGTGCCTCGCCATCGCGAAGGACTTCGATCACGTCATTATCAATACCAGCACCCCGTCGCTGAAGAACGATTGCAAGGTCGCCGAGGCCATCAAGCAGCAAAAACCCGGCACCAAAATCGGCTTCGTTGGCGCGCACGCGATGGTGCTGCCCACCGAAACGCTCAAGGCGTCGTGGGCGATTGATTGGGTCGGGCGCAAGGAGTTCGATTTTACCTGCAAGGAAGTTGCCGAAGGCCGCGAGCTTTCGACCATCAAGGGCCTCTCCTACAAGGACGGCGAAGGCAAAATTAAGCACAATTCCGAGCGCGAGATGATTGCCGACATGGACTCGCTCCCGTGGGTCGCCGACGTTTACAAGCGCGACCTCGAAATCGAAAAGTATTTCATCGGCTACCTTCAGCATCCCTACGTCTCGATGTATACCGGCCGCGGCTGCCCGGCGCAGTGCACCTTCTGCCTCTGGCCGCAGACCATCGGCGGGCACAAGTATCGCGTCCGCAGCGCGCAGAACGTCGCCGACGAGATGGCTTACATGAAGAAGAGCTTCCCGCAGGTGCGCGAATTCTTCTTCGACGACGACACCTTCACCGCGAACCTCCCGCGCGCCCGCGAAATCGCCAAGAAGCTCGGCCCGCTCGGCGTGGACTGGAGCTGCAACAGCCGCGCGAACCTCGACTACGACACCATCAAGAGTTTCAAGGACAACGGCCTGCGCCTCTTCCTCGTCGGCTACGAGAGCGGCAATGACGAAACGCTCACTCGCATCAAGAAGGGCGTGACCACCGATGAAATGCGTCGCTTCACCAAGGACTGTCACAAGGCCGGCGTCGTCATTCACGGCACCTTCATCCTCGGCCTGCCGGTTGAGACGAAGCAAACCATCGAGCAGACCATCAACTTCGCGAAGGAGCTCGACGTCTTCTCGCTGCAAGTCTCCCTCGCCGCGCCGTATCCCGGCACGGAGCTTTACGAGCAGGCCAAGCTCAACGGCTGGTTCGTGAAGAAGGACAAGACTGACCTCGTGGAAGGCGACGGCCTCCAGCAGAGCACGCTGGAATATCCCGGCCTCTCCAAGGAGCAAATCTTCGAGGACGTGGAGCGCTTCTACCGCAGCTACTACCTGCGCCCGAAGCCCATTCTCCGCATCATCAAGACGATGCTCGAGGACAAGGACGTCTGCGTGCGCCGCTTGCGCGAGGGTTACGAATTCTTCAAGAGCATGGCCGCCCGCCGCAGCGATCTTGCGGCGGCTAAGGCGGCGGCTTGATACCGTAACATCCTCCCGTCACCGTTTCCTACGCAGCTGGACGATCGCCTTTGCCGGTCGTTTGGCCTTGGGCGGGGATTCTCGGTTGGTGGGTCGTGAGGGTTTGTGCTTAACCGGACGGGCAACGAGCTTTGGCTTGACCGATATTGCCTTCACCAACTTGCGGGATTTCGCCTTCGCAGCAGGTTTGGCCTTGGGCGGATTCTTCAAATACTTCCACACTAGCCGGAAGGCGTCGGCGAAGTCACGCGGGCGCTCGGCCATCCAGCGGTTAATGTGGTCCGATTTAAAGAATGCGCCGCACTCCAATTCGTCGAGGTTCAGCCGGAACGGCCCGTTGGACTCCGTGCGATAGACCCAAACGAACTCCTGCCCGGTTTGTGCGCAGGCATTGATTTTAAATAGCCGCTTGGGAGTGCAGTCAAGAAACAGCCCGATTTCCTCGCGTGTCTCTCGAACGGCACAAGCGTCGTACTTCTCGCCGCTGTCGAGATGTCCGGAAGCGCTGGAATCCCATGCGCCAGGAAAGGTGTCTTTTTTGAAGGACCGCTTTTGCAGAAACACCTCGCCGCGTGCATTGAATACCAGCACATGGACAGCTCGGTGTTTCAGACCCCGCCGGTGCACCTCGCGTCGAGTTTGCTTGCCGATGACTCGGTCACGATCATCCACAACGTCAAAAATTTCTTCACTCACGTGCAAGTAGTTTGGAAAATTTCACAAACAATTCCAAGCTTACCTTTTCCGCTCGTTCCTGATCCGAAATGCTCAGTTGGGTGAAAGCCCCGCGAAGGTGTTCCTCGGGCCACTCCGACTTGAGTAGCTTGAACATCATCTTTCGCCGCTGCGAGAAAGCGCATTTAACGACGCGCACGAAAATCTTGGCCGCGCGTTCATCGAGCAATGGTTGTGCCCGTCGGCGTAAGGTTAGGCAGCCTGACTCGACTTCTGGTGCGGGGAAAAAGCATGCGGCAGGGATTCTAAATAATCCGCTAGGTTCGTAGTTGAGCCCCAGCAGCAAAGTGAGCACTCCGTAGTCGTCCGTGTCTGGCGAGGCGGCGATACGTCGGGCAACTTCGAGCTGGAGTGTTACCGTCATCTGCTCTGGCCCGCGGGGATGCATAGCCAGCTCAACGAGTATGGGTGATGCTACAGAGTAGGGGAGGTTTGCAACGAGTTTCCATGCCGCCCAACCAAGCGCACCTGCACCATGAACTGGATTTTCGTGGTCCAAAATGGTATGACCACCGGTCGACGCCGTGGCGGAAATGCGTTTGAGATAGGTTAAGGCGTCGTCGTGAAGCAGAGTAAGATTCGGCTGGTTAGCAAACCGCTCACGAAGCACTGCTATGAGGCGCGCATCCCTCTCAATCGCCAACACGCTCGCACCCTCAGCCAGCAATAGCTCCGTCAACGGACCGAGGCCGGGACCGATTTCTAACACTAGATCGCCGGGTGCAAGTTCAGCCGCTGCGATGATGCGCCGGAGTTGGTTGCCGTCGTGGAGGAAGTTTTGCCCGAGCGACTTGGTGAGTTGCAGGTCCCGGGACTTAAGGATTTCCCGCATTTCGTGCAGGGTCATGGGAGTGCGGCGAGCTCTTCCCGCAGGGCCACCAGCGCGCGGGTGAGTTGCTCGCGGGTTACGGTTAACGGTGGCGTGAAGCCGATGATATTCCCATGCTCACCCTCGGGCAGGAAGACGAAGCCCCGGTGGAGCAGTCGCTTGATTACGCCCAGAGTCTCTGCCGTGCCGGGCGAGCCATCGGGCCGCAGCAACTCCAGCCCGGCCATCAAGCCTACCCCGCGTGCCCGGCAAGTGACTTTCAATTTTGACCTTTGAACCTGGAGTAGCTCCGCCACCAACCACTTTCCCAGTCGTGCACTGTGCGAGATGAGTTTCAAACGGCGAATTTCCTCGAAATTCGCCAAGGCCATCGCGCAGCCAACTGGGTGGCCTAGAAACGTGCTCGTGTGAATCGCTTCGCCGTTTGAGGGTGGCCACGCCCGGTCCATCACCGCCGCGCGACCCACGCAAGCAGACAGCGGGAAACCACCAGTCAACGCCTTACCGAGGCAAATCACGTCTGGCATCACGTGGCTGTGCTCACAGGCGAACCATTTTCCAGTCCGCCCAAACCCAGTGTATATCTCGTCCAGAATCAGTAGTGCGCCATGCTGGTCGCAAACTTGGCGGAGCAATTGCAGAAATCCAGTCGGTGGCACGCGGATGCCACCCCGAGCTTGGATCGGCTCCACCAAAACTGCGCCGATGGGCGTGCGTCGGAACAGCTTTTCCATAGCGGTCTTGAGGTTACGCAACTTTTTGGTTCCATCGGGAAACGGCAGGAAATGGCCAAATCCGCCAAGTTGCGATCGGAACGGTGCACGGAACTGTTCGCGATGTGTTGCGTTCAGGGCCCCGTAACCCAGCCCGTGATATCCGCCTTCGAACGCAATTAGACCTCGTTTGCCTGTGGCGAGCATGGCGGTTTTCAGTGCGGCTTCCACGGCCTCGAAACCAGAGTTGCAGAAGATGGTTTTGCCCCGCCGTCCGGGGGCGCGCTCGTGCGGGAGCAGTTGGTAATTGATGCTGACGTTGTAGAGCTTGTGCCACCGCTCGAAGGTCAGCCGCGAAAGTTCCCGCGCCAGCCTGGCTTTTAGAGAATGCGGGTGCACATCGCCCATAGCGTGCGGGAGCGCGGCCATCTGTCGTTGGCCGGCACGAACGACGCGTAGATTCGCGTGGCCTGCTGCCGCGACGCCGAAGGCGGCGGTGAGGTCGAGATACTTGCGGCCTTCTGCGTCCCACACGTTTACATCACGCGCGCGCGCCCAGACGATGGGCCACGAGCCGTCGGCCTCCATGAAGGTCACATTGCGTGATTCATGGGCACGGAGCAGTTCGAGTGTTTGGGCCGTCTTCATGGCTGCGCGAGACTGCGCATGGCTACCGGCAACTGCGCGCGGATTGTCTCCACTCGGCGGCGATTCACACCGAAATCACTGTGACCGACGCGCGATGCGGACCGGACGTGGATGCGCTTGGCTTGCTCGTCTAGGTGAAACTCCACGTCGTCCACGAAGCGAAACACGAGGCTGCGAAACTCGAAATGTAAGTAATCGTCTTGTTCCGTAATGAGCCGCGCGCGCGGCAGCTTGGCAATGGCGCGCCGAAGTTCTTCCCTCGCCGCGCCCACCGAACGGTCCAGCGCGAAAGACCCTATTTTGTGCTGCGGATCCGTCGCGGTGCTGCTCACGCAGTTCGGCGTGGCGGGGCAGGGGGCCAGCCGGCCCGCGTGCAGGCCGAGGGTTTCCGGTGGTTTGGCGGTGAACGAGAGCACGGCAAAGATAACGAGCACGACGGCGATCGCGTGCGCCAGCCGCAGGCCAAGCCGTCGCCCGAGTGATGTCTTTACTGGTGCGGTCGGCTTCAACGCGTCGGACGGCTCTGGTGCAGGCTTGGGTAAAAGCGTTTGTGGATTTCAAGCAGGCGAGACAACTCCACGTTCGGGTCGGGATGGTCATCCACACGCAGGTCAATAAACCGGTCGCTGACTCGCCCATAGCCGCTTCTCTCCCGCACGACGAGCAGCGCAGCGGATTGCCGGCCGCGCGTGTCGCCGCCTTCGCCTTCGCCTGCATGCAGCGCCGCCACCAGCCAATCGGCTAATTGGCTGCCCCCAGTCTTTTGTGCGCGTTCGTAGGCGGCGGCCATCGCCTTCACCACAGCCTCGCCCGCAAGGATGTTGCCCTGCACGGCGAGGTTCGGTCGGACGATGTGCCCCGCCCATGCGTTGCACTTCTCACCAGTGTGGCTGGCGGCGCGACCTTGTGCGTCCACAATGCCAAGCTGCCGATGGGCGCGCCCATCGTCGGTCTCGATGAGCAGGCGCATGGCCTGTTCGGGAGTACTGCCGTTTGCGAGCAAATCAAGGCCGCGCGGACCGTAGGTGATGTTTGCAAAACTCTGCGTGGCTATCGCGCCCACGCCAGCGCGTGCCCATGGGACCACCGTGCCGACACCAAAGAACTTGCTTTGCACGGCTACGCCGAGATCGCCGCTCGCAGGGTCAAACGCGACTATGGAATAAGTGCCGACGATGAGAGGTTGGTCGTTCATTGTCGCAAGGTCAGCACCCACGCACAGGGCACTGGATGCCTTCCCAGCCGGTATCGGCGATAGTGTCCGTCGTTTGTCTAGGATCGAGCGTTTGGAATGGCTTGCTAAACCCGATAAATGGCCAGCGCGGCATAAGTATCGCGGCAGGGAGACCAAGGGACAGCGCCGCATGGGCCGCACTAGAGGCGAGCGGGGTCAAGTGAGCGTGGAAAAAAACAGCGGTGTTCACGAGAAGCTCGTTATGTGTGAGGATTCTGCGCTGGAGGCACGACAAAGCAAGCTGCTTGAAGTACTGCACTGGACGCCTGACTGGTCGTGAACTACCTTTGTCACTATGCGTTCTGAGTCTCTTGCTTTTCTCACCCAACTAGTCAATACCCCCAGCCCGTCTGGCCACGAGGCGCGCGGCCAACGCGTTTGGCTCGACTACGTCAAGCCGTTCGCGGATGAGTCGTTTTCAGATGCCTATGGCAACTGCGTGGCTGTTTTCAACAAAGGCGGCGGCCCGCGCCTCATGCTCGCCGCCCACGCAGATGAGATTTCGCTAGTGGTTAACTTCATTGATGAGCAGGGCTTTGTCTGGGTGCGAAAGCTCGGCGGGATAGACCCCATCGTGGCCAAGGCTCAGCGTGTCGTAGTCCATTCGCGCAAGGGCCCGGTCAAGGGCGTCATCGGCAATGTCGCACCGCATTTGATGAAGCTCGTCAAGGAACGCAAGGTGCCGGAAATCGCGGACCTGTTCATCGACATTGGGGCCAAAGATCGAGCGGACGCGCAGTCACTCGTCCGCGTGGGCGATCCCATCACGATGACCAATGAGTTCGAGCACTTGCGTGGCGATCTCGCGGTGGCCCGGGCGTTCGACAACCGCATTGGTACGTTCGCGGTGGCCGAGGCTCTGCGCTTGCTGGTCCCACAGCGGAAGCGGCTCAAGGCTGAGGTTTGTGTGGTTTCGAATATCATGGAAGAAGTCGGCCTGTTGGGTGCCAAGCAAATCGCATACTCTCTCAAGCCGGACATTGCCCTCGTCGTAGACGTGACGCACGCGACGGATTACCCGACGGTCAGCAAGCAAATGCATGGCGACATCAAGCTCGGAGGAGGCCCGGCAGTTACGCATGGCATCTGCAACCACCCGGCAGTCGTCGAGCGGTTGGAGCAGGTCGCGGCAAACCTCAAGATTCCCCTCCAGCATGAGGCTACCAGCGCAACCAGCGGGACGGACACGGACGCTATTTTTTGGACACGCGGAGGCATTGCCAGCGGCCTCATCAGCCTGCCCAATCGCTACATGCATTCCCCCGTTGAAATGGTTAACCTGCGCGACTTGGAGCAAATCCCTCAGCTGATGGCAGGCTTCGCGCTGTCACTCAAGCAGGGCGAACAGTTCAAGGTAATGATCTGATCGATCTTGGGAATCAACTGACAACTATTGGTGGTGGGTTGATTTCCTTCGTGACTTGATTTAGCCATGGTAAGCCGTTTCCCGGCTTGTCCGCACACTGAACTTTGGTACCGTCCGCGCCCTTGTGGATATTGCAAAAGAAATTCAGCGGCGGCGAACTTTCGCCATCATCTCGCACCCGGACGCGGGTAAGACAACGCTGACCGAAAAGCTATTACTTTATGGCGGAGCCGTGCAACTCGCCGGCAGCGTCACCGCGCGCAAGCAACAGCGTGCTACGACCTCCGATTGGATGGAGTTAGAAAAGAAACGCGGCATCTCCATTAGTTCCACGGTTCTCCAGTTCGATTATAACGGCTACCGTATCAACCTGCTCGATACCCCTGGCCACAAGGACTTCTCCGAGGACACCTACCGAGTGCTTACCGCTGTGGACTCCGTGGTTATGGTGATTGACTCCGCCAAGGGCATCGAGCCGCAGACGCGCAAGCTCTTCGAAGTTTGTCGTCAACGCGGCGTGCCCATCTTCACGTTCATGAACAAGTGCGACCGCCCCATGAAGGAGCCGCTCGCGCTGCTCGACGAGTTGGAAAAGGTGCTCGGGCTCGGGGCGTTTCCGGTGAACTGGCCCATCGGCACCGGCTTCGAGTTCAAGGGCGTCTATGACCGCCGCGCGAAGCAGTTTCACTTGTTCGAGCGCACTGTGGGCGGCGCGTATCGCGCGCCTGTCGAGGTCGGTGGCCTCAACGACCCTGCCATTCGGGAGCGACTCGACGAGCAGACCTATGCCAAGACCGTAGAAGAGATCCAGATGCTCGACCTTGCTGGCGAGGAATTTGACGACGAATCGGTGCTCGCGGGCCTCACCACGCCGGTTTATTTCGGCAGCGGCATCAATAACTTCGGGGTCCAACTCCTCCTTGACGGCTTCCTGCAGCACGCCCCGCCGCCCAAGCCGCGCGTCTTGGCTGGCACGCCCATCGCGCCCGAGCATCCGGCCTTCTCCGGGTTCATCTTCAAGATCCAAGCGAACATGGACCCGCGCCACCGCGACCGCATTGCGTTCCTGCGCGTCTGCTCAGGGAAGTTCGAGCGCGACATGAGCGTCAACCACTCGCGCACGGGCAAAAAGGTTCGCCTCTCCAGTTCGCACAAGCTCCTCGGCAACGAGCGCGAAACCGTGGACGAAGCATTTCCCGGCGATGTCATCGGCCTCGTAGGCCACGATGGGTTCGGCATCGGCGACACGCTCACCACGGACGCGAGCATTGTGTATCGCGAGATTCCCCGCTTCACCCCAGAGGCGTTTGCGTTTCTGCACAACCCAAACACGGCAAAGTTCAAACAATTCCGGCAGGGCTTGGAGCAGCTTTTACAGGAAGGCGTGATCCAAGCGCTGAACGTCCGGCACAGCGGTGGGAAAGTCCCGCTGCTTGCGGCCGTCGGCCCGCTGCAATTCGAGGTCGTGCAGTTTCGGCTCGAAAGCGAATACGGTGCCACCTCGCGGCTGGAGCAAACCCCGTGGTCCGTGGTGCGCTGGCTGCCCGCCGGGTTGACCGAGGACCAACTCGACGCGCTCGTGCTCCCGACGGGTGCGAAACTCGCCTACGATCAGGCCAACCACGCTGTCGTCCTCTTTCCGAACGAGTGGTCGGCGAACTACTTCACTCAACCCAACCCCGGCATCACCCTCTCCGCGCTGCCGCTAGGCGGGCTGGACGAGATGGCATCGGAACCCGTGCGCTGAGGGCTGGTAGCGAAGGTTTCCAACCTGCACTACGAGGCAGGTCACTTCGCCTTCTTCGCCTCTGGCTGCTCCGCTTTCTTCTGGTTCTCCGGCTGCGATAGTTTCGTTCGCAGGGCCGCTTGGAAGGCTTTGAAGTCAAGATCCACCGTGGTGAAACCGTTTGTGCGCGCAGACGCAGTTAGCAGCTTCTCTAATTGCGCCATCCGTTCGACCGTGGCGGGGTGCGTGTTGAGGAAGCTTAACGTATCCAGTGCTTCGCCGCCGGGAAGTTGCTCTTTCAGCTTCTCCTCTTCGCGGCGCATTTTCTCGAAGAAGGTGATGAGTCCACGTGGGTTGAGCTTCGCGGCTTCAAGATAGCGAAAACCTTGCTCGTCGGCCTCGCGCTCGTGATCGCGGGAAAATTTCTGAGTGAGTAGGAACGGCGCGTTATTCACCAGAATGGCGGCGAGGCCAGTAACGTCCCCGAAGAAAGTAGTGACAATCGCATAAAGACCTAGCCCCTCGACCAGCGCCCGCATCCCATGTTGACGCGTGACGTGCGCGATCTCATGGCCAAGCACCCCGAGCACTTCTTCAGGCGTCTCTGCTGCCAGCAGTAAGCCGGTATGAAGGGCAACGTTGCCGCCGGGCAGGGCGAACGCGTTGAGCGAGGCGTCCTCAATGAGGTGGAGCTTGAATTGATAACGGTCCTGCGGAACGACGGCCAATAAGGGGGCGGCGAGACGGTCAAGCTGCTTTTTGATCGAATCATCAGTGATAAGCTTGCTGCGCAATCGGATCTGCGCGAAGGCGGTTTCGCCGAGCTTGGTTTCCCACTCCGGCGGAATCTGACGAGCGATGGCCATAACCATCGGTTTCTTTGCCAGCCAGACGCCCGCGAGGACCGCGATGATGAGGCCGAGAAGGCTAAGGGTAAGACAGCGCGAAAGGAATTTGCGGCGGCGTATGCGTTCGCGCGCGCGGGTGAGGGTGGGGTTTTGGGCGAAAGCCGCATGATTGAGGATGCGCTGGTCGGCAGTGAAGATGGAGACCTTGGGGAAATTCTCGTGCGCAAAAAAAACGAGTCGATCGCTCGCGCCGCCGAGCGAGACTTGCACGGTATCAAGTGGAAAAGCGAAAAAGCCGGCCTCGCCCTGAAAGCCGACCATGCCGCCGTCAATACGCAGCGTGCCGGAGACGCGGCGGGAGCCGTGATCGGGGTGAAAAGCACCAGCTTCGAAGGCGTCAGGAACGGAACGATCGGGCATGAGTGGCAGCAGGTTTTGGCCAAATTAGCCAAGTGACACGCTATTAATCTTCAACAGACGTGTTTGAAATTCAACGTCGTAGGCTTTGGGGCTTTTTCCGCCTATTTTTTCAATCCGCACACGAAGCGATCCATGCGCTCCAAACCCTTCTCGAGGTTGGCCATGCTGGTCGCGTAGCTAAGGCGAATGTAATCGTCCGCGCCGAAGGCGATGCCAGGCACGGCGGCGACTTTCTCCAGTTCGAGTAACTTGGCGCAGAACTCGGAAGACTTGAGGCCGGTGCCGCTGATGTTAGGGAAAAGGTAGAACGCACCTTTCGCGTTTGCACAGGTGACGCCGGGCATGGCGTTGAGCTTTGCGTGCGCGTAGCTGCGGCGCTTGGCGAACTCCGCGAGCCACTTGGGCAGATGCTCCTGCGAGCCATTGAGCGCAGCCACCGCGCCCTTCTGCGCGAAGCTCGTCGGGTTGCTCGTGCTATGGCCTTGGATGGCGTCAATGGCCTTGGCAATGGGCTCCGGCGCGGCGGTCCAGCCCAGCCGCCAGCCCGTCATGCTCCACGCCTTCGCGAAGCCGTGGACGATAATGGTGTGCTCGAAGTGCGCGGGGCTGAAGCTCGCGACACTCTTCGTCACAGTGCCGTCGTAGGTGAGATGCTCGTAAATCTCATCGCTCATGATGAGCACGCCCTTCTCCACGCAGACATCTCCGAGCGCCTGGATTTCGTCCGGCGTGTAAACGCTACCGGTCGGATTGCTCGGAGAGTTGAGGATGAAGAGCCGCGTGTTTGGCGTGATGGCGGCGCGGAGTTGGCCCGGTGTGACCTTGAAGTCGGATTTGTCCGTCGTCTCAATTATAACCGGCTTGGCGTTGGCGAGCTTGACCATCTCCGGGTAGCTCAACCAATACGGCGCGGGGATGATGACGTCGTCGCCCTCCTGGCAGGTGGCAAGGATGACGTTGTAGCAGGAGTGCTTGCCGCCGCAGGAGACGATGATTTGCGAGGGCTTGTAAGTCAGGCCGTTCTCGCGCTTGTGCTTGTCCGCGATGGCTTGGCGCAGCTCGGGAATGCCGGCGGCGGGCGTGTATTTGGTGAAGCCGGCGGCGAGCGCGGCGGCGCACGCGTCCTTAATGTGCTGCGGCGTGTCGAAGTCCGGCTCGCCCGCGCCGAAGCCCACCACGTCAA
>Ga0208048_1001181_pt1 | contig 13700 bp, 10 predicted proteins | sample Malawi_45m_30L_FD_184163 | JGI IMG/M metagenome (GOLD analysis project Ga0208048, IMG submission 184163) | Freshwater microbial communities from Lake Malawi, Central Region, Malawi to study Microbial Dark Matter (Phase II) - Malawi_45m_30L... | ecosystem: Environmental > Aquatic > Freshwater >...
ATTCAGCAGCGTTTGGAGCAGGCGCTCGAGAAGGTGGCGGCGCAGGCCGAGGTCAAATCAGCGATGCCCAAGGCGGGCGCTGAACCCGTTTGGGCCAACAGCCAGAGCATGGCTGTCTTCATGCAGGCGGATAAGGCCCAGTGGAAGAAGGTCGCGGCCTTTGCGAAGAATTCCCTCGAATGCTCGTTCCGGCGCCCTTGCGGGTGTTGCCGGGAGGGTGAGGGAGCCCCCCCTTGCGTTGACCGAGGCGTCTGCCTTAGAGGTCTTCGATCACAACCGGTACCGCTTCACCCCAGAGATCGGCGTGGGCATGCAGTTGCCCCACGGCCCCCGCGGCCCACTCGCCCCGCAGGTAGGCCAGGGCCACGCAGGTTCCGGCTTCCCAACCCCAGCCGGCCGAGGTGATCTCGCCGATGGTGTGGCCCTGCGCCATCAGGGGCTCGCCGCCCCACAGATAAGCCTGCTTGTCCAGGCAGCGCAGACGCACCAGTTTTTTCGCCTCCTGGGTACCGATCCTCAAGCGCAGCGCCTCCTGTCCGATGAAGCCGCCGGGCTTGTCCCTTGCGATGCCGCGCAGCATGCCCGCCTCGATGGGCGTCTCGTCGGGGCCGAGTTCGGCGCCCCAAGCGCGGCGCAGGCGCTCAATGCGCAGGGCATCAAGAGCATAGTAACCGGCATTGCGCAGTCCGAGATCAATGCCTGCTTCTTGCAGCACCTGATAGACATGGCGTGTCATTTCCACCGGCACATACAGTTCATAGCCGGGGCCGCCGACATAGCTCATGCGTGCAACACGCACCCGCGCAAAGCCCAGGTCAATCTCGCGTGTCATCGCAAAGCCCAGGGCTTGGGCCGACACATCGTCGGGACTGACGCGTTGCATCAGCTCGGCACTGCGCGGTCCCATGAGGGACAACACGCAAGTTTGCGCGGTGACATTGCTGAGGTTCACCCACTCGTGCTCGTGGCCATGGCGCTGCAGCCAGTCCCTGTCGCGCGTTGCCTGCGCCGAGCCCGTCACGATCATGAACCGGTCGCTGGCCAAGCGCATGACCGTCAGGTCGCTTTCGTAGCCGCCGCGTTCGTTGAGTAAGGGGGTGTAGACCATCTTGCCGGTCGGCACATCCATCTCGGCGGCGCACAGGCGCTGCAAAAAGGGCAGGGCATCGCGGCCCTGCACCAGCAGCTTTGCAAAGGAGGTCTGGTCGTACAGCGCCACCGCCTCACGGGTGGCGCGCTGTTCGGCTTGGACCCAGGGTAGCCAGTCGGGCACGCCCAATGTATCGCGCGCCGCTGCCGCGCCCGCGGGCTTGAAATAGTTGACCCTTTCCCAACCATTCTTGCTGCCGAAGACGGCGCCCTGGCTGGCCAACAGGTCATACAGGGGGGAGGTGCGCAGGGGTCGGGCGGTTTGCAACTCCTGCCGCGGCCAGCGCATTGCGTAGTGCAGCCCCAGGGTTTCGCCGGTGCGATCCGATAGGGCTTTGCGGTTGCCGGTGAAGGGGGCAAAGCGCCGGATGTCTACATCGGAGAGGTCGACGCTGGGCTCGCCCCCCAAGATCCACTCGGCCATCAGCCGTCCGGCTCCACCGGAGTTGGCGATGCCGGCCGAGTTGAAGCCTGCGCACACAAAATAGTTGTGCAGCTCCGGCGCCCGCCCCAGGATGAAGTTGCCATCCGGGGTGAAGCTCTCGGGTCCGTTGAGCAGCATCTTGATCTCGGCCTTCTCCAAACAGGGGGTGCGAAGCAGGGCGTTTTGCATCAGGATTTCGAACTGATCCCAGTCCTCGTCGAGCAATTGAAATTGGAAGGTCGACGGAATGGGGTCGACTTTCCAGGGCTTGGCCACCGGCTCGAAGCCACCCATCAGCAGGCCGCCGACCTCTTCTTTGTAGTAGATGAAGCCATCGGGATCGCGTACCACCGGCCACATCGGGTGGATGCCTTCGATTTTCCCGGTCACGATATAAAAATGCTCGGCCGAGTACAGGGGCACATTCACGCCAGCGAGCGCGCCGAACTGCCGCGCCCACTGACCGGCGCAATTGACCACGAGCTCGCACTGCGTGTGGCGTTCGGCGCCCTCTTTGAGCCAGCGCAGTGCGCTGACCCGGCCGCCGGTCTGCTCCACGCCGACGACCTGCGCTCCCTCGACGATGCGTACGCCTTTCTGGCGCGCTCCCTTGGCCAGGGACATCGTCAGGTCGGCGGGGTTGGCTTTGCCATCGCCCGGTATCCAGATACCGCCCTGCAGATCGTCGGTGCGCAAGCCTGGCGCGCGCTCGCCGACTTCGCGGGGGCTGATTTCGTGGACCTCGACACCAAAGCTGCGCGCCAATGCGATCTGACGCCGCAGTACTTTCATGCGCTCGGGGGTACGCGCCACATTGACGCTGCCGCACTGCTTCCAGCCTGTAGCCAGTCCGGTTTCAGCTTCCAGCCGGCTGTAGAGCTCGATGCCGTACTTGCTCATGCGGGTCATATTGCGGTTGGGCCGCATCTGGCCGACCAGGCCGGCTGCATGCCAGGTGGTGCCGCAAGTCAGCTGGCCCTGTTCGAGCAGCACGACATCGCTGCAGCCCATGCTGGCCAGGTGATAGGCCACCGAGCAGCCGGCAATGCCGCCGCCGACAATCACCACGCGGGCCTGTTGGGGTAATTTGTTCTGATCCATGCTCACAGACTCCGGGTCTTGATAGCTATCCCAGCCGCAGGACGATCACGCCCGCCACGATACTTACGGCCCCCAGGATACGCCAGCGTGTCCAAGGTTCTTTGAGCAGCCAGGCCCCCAAAGCGACGGAAAAGAGCACCGAGGTTTCGCGCAGAGACGCCACCAGGGCCACCGGGGCCACCGTCATGGCCCACAGGGCAATCGCATACGAGCCCACTGAGGCGGCCGCGCCGACCGTGGCCAGCGGCCAGCGCGCGCGCACATAGGTCCAAACCTGGCCCTTGCGACGGAGAAAGACCAGCAGGGCAAAGGGCCAACCGTCCAAGGCAAACAGCAGCGCAATGTACTGCGCCACCTGGCCGCTTTCGCGCGCCCCTTGGGCATCAACCACGGTGTAGAGCGCGATCAACACCGCATTGCTCAGGGCAAACAGCACGGCCTTGCGGTGATGCAGCAGGCCGGCACTGACACCGAGCATCAGCACGCCGCTGCTGATCAACACGATACCCAGCCAACCCCAGGCGGCGATGGCTTCATCGAGCAAAAAATAGGAGCCCAGGGCCACCAACAGGGGCGCGGTGCCGCGCATCAGGGGATAGGCCAGCCCAAGCTCGCCGTGCTTGAGGGCGCCGGCCAGGGCCATGTAGTAGCCCACATGGATGATCAGTGAAGCCAGGATGTATGGCCAGACATGGGCTGGCGGCAGCCCCACGACAAACAGCACGGGCAGGGCCAGGATCGAGCACAGCACATGGATGAGCGCGGTATCCATGGCCTTGTCGGCGCTGGATTTGACCAATGCATTCCAGCCGGCGTGCAACAGGGCGCCGGTCAAGACCAGCAGGACCACTGGCCCGGTGATACTCATCTCAGTGGCCCGAGAGCATGCAATGTCGAGCCTTCTGGAGAAAGTGCGACAGCGGCGGGGTGATCATGCCGGGTCGCTTGGCCTGGTCATCCCACAGCCGCAGGTGCACCGCGCCCTCGGCGCCCGGCCGGGCGATGAAGGCGCTGGCCTGCTCGGCGGTAAAGATGCCCCCCTGCAGTTGCAAGCTGCGCTTGGAATCTTCGGACAGTGCGGCGTGATAGCCCGCCCGGGTGGCGCACAGGTAGCGCTTGGCGTCAACATGGCCGGCAATGGCGGCGATGACCTCGTCGGGGAACAGTCCACGCAGGAAAGGCACAACCCGGTACTGGTGCACATCATCAATGCCCTGCGCACTGGGGGTGCCGGACATGCCGTGCAGCAGATGCCCCAGGTCGTGCAGCAAGGCGGCGGTGATCAGCGCATCGCTGGCGCCTTCGCGCTCGCCCAGCGTGGCCGATTGCAGGGCGTGCTCGAGGTGCGTGACCGGTTCGCCGGTGTATTGCTCGTGGCCGCGGTGTTCAAACAGGGTTTCGATCTCGTGTAGGGTTAGAGCCATGGCCGTGGGTCCTGGGCTGGATTGGATAAAGACAGGGCGCTGGGCCTCAGTCGAGCCGCAGCTGCGATTGTTTGAGCCGGGTTTCAGCCAGGGCGCCCGCTCGTTCGAGGATGGGGTACGCAATCGAGCAGATGTGTGAGTTGATGCGCTTGAGCTCGCTGATCAGGTCGATGTGCAAGGAACTGGTGCCTATGCTCTGGGGCGTGTTGTCCTGCAGGCGGGTCAGGTGCCGATGGGCATACTCCCGCTCGAGATCGCGCAGCTTGACTTTCTCTTCCAGAAGTTTCTGCGCGTCCTGCAGTTCGCCGTACAGGAAGACGCTCAGGCCCAGTCGCAAATTGGCCATCAGACGCTGGTGCATGTCCTCGATTTCCTCCAGGCCGGCTTGGGAGAACTCCCGGCCCTTGTGGATTTTTTTGTCCTCGATGTCTTGCAGTACCCGTTCGATGATGTCACCCATCTGTTCCATATTGATGGTGAAGGATATGATGTCCGTCCAGCGGCGGCTTTCGTTTTCGCTGAGGGCCTCGCGGGAAATCTGGGTCAGATAGAACTTGATGGCCGAGTACAGGCGATCGACCTGATCGTCCATCTCGCGCAGTTGTTTTGACAGGCCTGCATCGTTGTTGCGAATCACGGGCATGATCCCGCGCAGCATGCCCTCGACGATGTCGGCCTGGTGCATGGCCTCGCGGGCTGCGCAGGCAATCGCCAGGGCCGGCGTGCCCAGGGCCGTGGGATCGAGATAGCGGGGTTCGTGCGGGCGCTGACTGTCAGCGACCTTGGGCAACCAGTCTTCCAGCTTGCGTGCTGTTGCGCCCACAAAGAAGATCAGCGTGAGTGCCAGCAGGGTGTTGAAGATCACATGAAAGCTCACCACCGGGTGCAGCCCCCACTGCGACAGCAGGTCCAGCGGCGCGGCCAGTCCGTGCAGCACAGGCAGCGCCAGTATGCAGCCCATGATCTTGAAGCCCAGATTACCCACAGGCACCCGGCGCACTTCGGGGCTGGACTTTGACAGGTTCAGGTAGGCCAAGACCCCACTGCCCAGATTGGCCCCGAGCACCAAGCCCAGCGCATGGGGCAAGGTCAGGATGCCCGAGGTGTAGAGGGCGGCAGCAAGCAGCACCATGGCCAGGCTTGAATAGGAAATGACCGTCAGTAGTACGCCCACCAGGATCAGGATGGCCCAGTCGCTGGGTAAAGCCATCAACAGGGCCTTGACACCCGGTGACTGCGTCATCGGCCGGGTGGCCTCGACGATCAGGTGGAGCGCCAGGGTCATCAGGCCCAGGCCGATAGCCACGCGACCCCACCGACCGGCGGTGTTGTTTTGGTTGGTCACGAATGTCACCACACCGGCGAAGATGAGCAGGGGCGAGAGCCAGCTCAGGTCAAATGAAAAGAACAGAGCCATCAGGCTGGTGCCAACATCGGCACCCAGCATGATGGCCAGCGCCGCGGCGGTGGTGATCATGCCCCGCCCAACAAAGGCGCTGACGATTAGGCAGGTTGCCGTGCTCGACTGCAGCAGGCCGGTTACGCCCAGGCCGGCCAGCAGGCCAACGAAGCGTTGGTTGATTCCGCGTGCCAGGATGTCGCGCAGCTTGCCGCCGATGACACGCAACACTCCGGTGCGCACCATGTGCGTGCCCCAGACGAGCAGGGCAATGGCAGCCAGGAGGTTGAGCAGATTGAGCATCAGGCCCAGGGCAGTGAGTAGGTTTTGAGATTGGTAAAGCTTTTGATGGCTTCCTGGACCCCTTCCTTGTAGCCCAGTCCGGAGTCCTTGATGCCGCCGAAGGGGGTGAGCTCCAGCCGGTACCCTGGAACCTCGCGTATATTGACGGTGCCCATGTGCAGTTCGTTGACAAAACGCACGATATCGTCGAGCCGGTTGGTGCAAACGCCACTGGACAGTCCGTAGGCCGTCGAATTGGCCAACGCGATGGCCTCGTCCAGGTTAGCAAAAGTGAGGATGGGCGAGACCGGGCCGAAAGTTTCCTCGCGCACCACGGTCATTTCGGGGCGCACCCGGTCGATGACCGTCGGTGCGTAAAGGGCGCCACGCCTTGTGTTGCCGCACAGAAGACGGGCCCCTTGGCTGACGGCCTCCTTGACCCGCATCTCGAAAAGTTGGGCTGCGGCCTCGTCAATGACCGTGCCCATCTGGTGGGCGGTATCGGCCGGATCGCCATAGGTCCAGGCCTGGGTGGCCTGGACCACCCTTTCGGTAAATTCGGCAGCCACTTTTTCATGCACCAGCATGCGCTTGACGGCAGTACAGCGTTGACCGGAATTTTTGTAGGAGCCCTGGACGGCAAGACTGGCCGCTTCCTGAAGGTCGGCGTCGTCCATGACGATCAGGGGATCGTTGCCGCCGAGCTCCAGCACGATGCGCCGGTAGCCGGCTTTGGTCGCAATGTATTTGCCGATCGCCACACCGCCGGTGAAGGTGATCAGGTCGACGCGGGGGTGGGTCAGCATTTCGTCGGCGATTTCGCGCGGATCTCCGGTGATGACTTGCAGCATCGGCGGGGGCAGGCCCGATTCGTAGAGCAACTGGGCCAGATAGAGGGCCGAAAACGGCACCTTCTCCGACGGTTTGAGCACCATCCGGTTGTTGGTGGCGATGCTCGGAATGACCTTGTGCGCCACCTGATTCATCGGGTGGTTGAAGGGGGTGATCGCAGTGATCACCCCCAGCAGCGGCGAGCGCTGGGTGTAGACGCGTCGTTTCTTGCCGTGCGGGGTCAAGTCGCAGCTGAAAATCTGCCCATCGTCCTTGAGCACTTCCTGGGCGCCAAACAGCAGCACATCGCTGACCCGGCCCGCCTCGTAGGTGGCGTCGTTGATGGACAGCCCCGATTCAGCGGTGATCAGCTCGGCCACCTGGGTCAGCCGCTGACGAACCAGAGCGGCGCAGCGGTTGAGGATGCTGGCCCGCTCGTGCCGGGTCAAGGTGGGTCTGTAGTCATAGGCCCACTGGTAGGCCTGCCGCACTTCATCGAGGCTGGCTTTGGGCACGGTGCCTACGCGTCTTTCGGTGTACGGGTTGAACACCTCGATACAGGGTTCACGCCCCGCACCCAGGCAGCGTCCGAGCACCCGCATGGCATCGAGTTGCTGGTCTTTGATGAAGGCTTCAATCTCGCTCATGATCCTGCGCTCCGTGGCGTGCTACTGGGCCCAATTGAGGGCCAGATCAAAGGCATCGAAGTTACGCCAGCGTCTGCGAGTGTCCAGGCCCGGCGTTGGCCGGTTGACGATCAGGGGGACTTTTTGTTCGCTGATGCCCCCATGCGATCGCAGTGGGGCATCGAGTCCGCTCAGATCGTGTCGCGCCTCGGACGATCCCAGAACCGTGAAGCGCTCGGAGACCACCACAATATCGCCAATGCGGTCGGCAGGCAGTTCAAAGCGCGCAGCTGCCTCTTGACGCGTCAGGGCGACTTCCACCCTCTGGTCTTGCATCAAGCGGTCGCAGGCTTGCTGGGGCGAGACATCCTCGGGCAAGTACACGGTGGCAAACGAGCCCAAGGCCCCATGGTGGACCACATAGGGGTCGGTGATCGGCAGGATCACCCGGCACCGGCCCGCTCCCCATTGGCAGTCAAACCAGTCCTGCAGATAAATCACCTGGGGCCGGCCGTCCATGCCAACCTTGGCATTCATGCCGTGGTCGGCCGTCAGTGCAATGACGCAGCCCAGCGCATCGAGTTGACCCAGGTAGTGGTCCATCATGGCGTAGAAGGCATTGGCCCCTGGCGTACCCGGTGCGTGCTTGTGCTGGATGTAGTCGGTGGTCGAGAGGTACATGACATCGGGCCTGTGGTGGCGCATCAGCCACAGGCCGCTGGCAAAGACGAACTCGGACAAGTCGGCGCTGTAGACGCTGGGCAGGGGACGCGCGACCTTCTCCAGCACCCCTTCGATGCCGTGGACAGCCTGCTGGGTCTGGTCGGCTTTTTCGGCCGAGAAGCAAATTCCGCCCTTGAGCTGGTGGCCCAGCAGCAGGCGTAATTTGTCCTTGGCTGTCACCACCGCCACCTTCTTGCCGGCGTCGGCCAGGGCGGCCAGCAGTGTCGGGGCGCGCAGCCACTTCGGGTCGTTCATCATGACCTCGGTACCGCTGGCGCTGTCGTAGAGAAAATTGCCACAGATGCCGTGCACGCTCGGCGGCGCGCCGGTGATGATGGACAAGTTGTTCGGGTTGGTGAAGGTGGGCACGACACAGTCGGCCACCAAGCCGGTGCCCTGGGCCAGCACGCCTTTCATCCAGGGCATGTGACCGTTGGCCACCGCCTGGCCCAGGTAGTCCGGTTCGCAGCCGTCGACGCAGACCACCACAACGGGTTGGCGGGGCAGGGCGTAGCTTCGGTGATTGACATGCAGGTTCATGTTCTTTGGAGTCGCGGGTTGTTTATTGGGTGACGGGTTGCCTTTTTGCGGCATTGCGCAGGGTGCGCTCCCGGCTCATCAACACATGCTGCTTGAGTGCTTCTGCTGCGCGTGTTGCGTCTTTGGAGACGATGGTCTGCAGCATGTGGCGGTGTTCGGACACGCTAAGTTGCAGCAAGGCCTGGTCATTGAGGTTGCGGCGCCTGAACAGGGACAACTCGCGGGTGAGTTTGCGGTAGAGCAGGAGCAGCTTGCGATTGCCGGTAAAGCTCACCATACGCTCATGAAACTCCACATTCAGCCGGTAATAAAGAGGCTCGTCGTCAACGGCTACCGCAGCCTCCATCTGGCCGATCAGCTGTTCGAGCTCGCGCAACTGGACTTCGGTGGCGTTTCGGGCCAGTGTGGCGCCCACATGTGCCTCCATCATCGCGCGCAGCTCAAAAATCTCGAGAGCCTCCTCGATCGGAATTTGCCGCACGAAGACACCCCGATTTTTTTCCAGCTGCAACAGGCCCGCCTCTTCGAGCACCCGAAAGGCCTCTCGAACCGGCCCGCGTGAGACGCCCAGGCGATCGGCCAGCCAGGCCTCGGTCAGCTTGTCGCCCGGGCCGAGCTCGCCAGAGAAGATCAGGCGCTCGACCTCCTGTTGCACCGCGCTGGTCAGGCTGCTGCTGCGCAGCATGGCAATGGTGGAGTGGGCCGTCGAGGCCGGGTCGCCGGCAGCGTGCGGGTCAAGAAGCGAAGCGCGCATGGGGGGATTGGACCGCTCGATTCCGGTTTTGTCAACAATCAACAAAAAATAATTGACAAGAGCGGCCCGCTCATTTCCAATGAGTTCGACCCCGTTCATGAGCCAGTCATGAATCGGACCCGAAAGTTCATTGTTTGTTTAACTTTCAAAGGACGGCTATGCGCACACTTCGTCATGCTCTGATCCTGGTCTGCTCCTTCCTGTTGGGAGCAAGCGCCTGGGCCCAGAAAACTCAGCTCTTGGTCTACACCGCGTTGGAGACGGATCAACTCAAGGCGTATCAGGGGGCTTTCAATCAGATCCACCCTGATATTGAGATCAAGTGGGTGCGAGACTCTACCGGCGTGATCACGGCCAAGCTGTTGGCCGAGAAAAACAACCCGCAGGCCGATGTGGTTATGGGCGTGGCGGCGACCAGCCTGGCCCTGATGGACAAGCAGGGCATGCTGCAGCCCTACGCACCGCTCAATCTCGACGCGATCATGAGCCAGTACCGGGACAAGAAGAATCCGCCGGCCTGGTGGGGCATGGATGTCTGGGGCGCCACCATCTGCTTCAACACGGTCGAGGCCAAGAAACGCAACATTCCCAAGCCCGAAACCTGGAAGGACCTGCTCAAGCCGGAATACAAGGGCCAGATCGTGATGCCTAATCCGGCCTCCAGCGGCACAGGCTATTTCGATGTGATCGCCTGGCTCACTCTGTTCGGCGACGACAAGGGCAAGGGAGGGGGATGGAAGTACATGGACGGCCTGCACCAGAACATTGCCCAGTACACCCACTCGGGTTCCAAGCCCTGCAATATGGCTGCCAGCGGTGAATTCACCGTGGGCATTTCCTTCGAATACCGGGCCAATGCCAACAAGGCTCGCGGTGCTCCGATTGATCTGGTGTTCCCCAAGGAGGGTCTGGGCTGGGATTTAGAGGCGTTTGCGATCCACAAAGGTACCAAGAAGCTCGATGACGCCAAAAAGCTTGCCGACTGGGCCTCCAGCAAGGACGCCATGATTCTCTACGGCAAGAATTTCGCCATCACCGCGCAGCCGGGAGTGGCTCCGCCTCTGCCCAACATCCCCAAGGACTATGAGGCGCGCCTGATCAAGCTGGATTTCAACTATGCGGCCAACGAGCGTGAGCGCATCCTGGCCGAGTGGATCAAGCGCTACGACGGGAAGTCGGAAAAGCGCTGACCTCTGCATTTTCAGCCGCCTGGCCCCCAGCCGTGCGGCTTTTTCTTGCCCCCTGCATGCCCGCCTATTTATCCCTGCGCAACATCAACAAGAGCTTCGGCAGCTTCCAGGCCTTGAAAGGGGTCGATCTTGATGTCCTGAGCGGTGAACTGCTGTGTTTTCTGGGGCCCTCGGGCTGTGGCAAGACCACCTTGCTGCGGATCATCGCAGGCCTTGAGGTGCAGACCCAGGGCCGTGTGGAGCAGGCCGGCCGCGATATTTCCCGCCTGCCGCCGGCTGAGCGCGATTACGGCATCGTCTTCCAGAGTTATGCCCTGTTTCCCAATCTGAGCGTGGCGGACAATGTCGGCTATGGGCTGGTCAATCGCAGGCTGCCCAAGGCGCAGATCGACCGAAGGGTGGAAGAGTTGTTGGCCCTAGTGGGGCTGCCCGGCAGCGCTGCCAAGTTCCCCAGCCAACTCTCCGGTGGGCAGCAGCAGCGAATCGCGTTGGCGCGGGCGCTAGCAATGCAGCCGGGCCTGCTCTTGCTCGATGAGCCACTGTCGGCGCTGGATGCGCTTGAGCGTGTGCGATTGCGGCAGGAGATTCGCTCGCTGCAAAAGCAGCTCGGGGTCACAACCGTGATGGTGACGCACGATCAGGAAGAAGCCCTGAGTGTGGCCGACCGGATCGTGGTCATGAACCATGGCGTGATCGAGCAGGTGGGCTCGCCCACCGAGATTTACCGCGAACCGGCTAGCGCTTTCGTGGCTGATTTTGTTGGCAAGGTAAATGTACTGCCTGGCCGCATCGAGGGAGCTCGGCTGCATGTCGGTCAGTGGTCCGTTGGCACGGGGGAGGTTCCGTCGGCGCGGGACCGTAACGGAGCGGTCAAGGTCTATTTGCGTCCTGAAGACATTCGGGCCCGGTCAGGCGACGTCAGCCGGGCGGCGCTGATTCAAGGCCATATCGAGAAAATCGAATTCCTGGGTGCGTTTTGTCATGTGCATGTGCAGGCACCGCAGCTCAGTTCGCGTCCGCTGGTGGTCTATCTTTCCCTGAACTTTTTGGCCGAGCAGGGCCTCAGTGAAGGCTCGGATCTGCCCTTGAGTCTGATGCCCGAGCGCATCAAGATCTTTTAAGCACGGCCCGTCATGACTCAGCTGGTCTTGAGCACGGTCAGACAGAAAGCGCACTGGAGCGATTGGCTCGGTCGTGCCTTTCTGGTGCTGGTGCTTTTGGTGCTGCTGGCGTTTCTGGCCGCGCCTTTATTGGCCATTTTGGTACAGGCCCTGCAGGACGATCAGGGACGTTACGCCGGGCTGGCTAATTTCCTGGCCTATGCGCGCACGCCCACCTTGCTGGCCAGCTTGTGGAACAGCCTGTGGGTGTCTGCCGTGGTCACGGTGATTGTCATACCGATGGCCTTTGTGTTTGCTTATGCCTTGGTCCGCGCTTGCGTACCGGGGGCCGGCGTCTTGCGCGCGGTCAGCCTGATCCCGCTGCTGGCCCCTTCCTTGCTGTCGGCCATTTCCTTGATCTACTGGTTCGGGAACCAGGGTGTCCTCAAGGAATTTTTGACGGCTCTGGGCGTTTCGCAGATTTACGGTCCCGTGGGGGTGGTGATCGCCCAATGTTTTTCGGTCTTTCCCCATGCGGTGATGATTCTCGTGACCGCGCTGAGCCTGGCCGACGCCCGCTTGTACGAAGCCGCTGATGCGCTGGGCACCGGGGCCCTGCGCAAGTTCTTTACCATCACCTTGCCGGGTGCCAAATATGGCTTGATTTCGGCCGCTCTGGTCACCTTTACGCTGGTTATCACCGACTTCGGCATCCCGAAGGTCATTGGCGGTAACTTCAACATGATGGCCACCGATGTCTTCAAGTTGGTCATCGGTCAGCAGGACTTTGCCAAGGGGGCGGTGGTGGCACTGTTGCTGTTGGCGCCTGCGGTGTTCAGTTTTGGGGTGGACCGGTATGTGAGCCGCCGGCAGACGGCCATGCTCACTGCCCGGGCTGTCCCTTTGGTGCCCAAGCCAGCGCTTTGGCGTGACCGCCTTCTGCTGGCCTACTGTCTGCTGGTCTCGGCCCTCATGCTGGCTATGCTGGGCATGGCCGTCTTTGCCAGCTTTGCCAGTTTCTGGCCTTACAATCTGGCCCCTTCGCTGCAGCACTACCGCATGGGACTGGTTGACGGCGCAGTGGCGGAGGGTTTCGTCAACAGCCTGAAGATGGCCGCCGGCACGGCCGTGCTTGGCACGGTGCTGGTGTTTGTGTCCGCCTACCTGCTGGAGAAAACCCGGGGCCTCGACCTGTTGCGCGGCCCAGTGCAGATGCTGGCCATTGTACCCATGGCCGTGCCCGGCCTGGTCCTGGGTCTGGGCTACATCTTTTTCTTCAACGAGCCGGGCAACCCCCTGCAGGGTCTGTATCACACCATGACCCTGCTAACCCTTTGCACCATCGTTCATTTCTACACAACCGGACACTTGACGGCGGTCACTGCGCTCAAATCGCTCGATGCCGATTTTGAGGCGGTGAGCGCTTCGCTCAAGGTCCCCTTCTATAGAACATTCTGGCGGGTGACCGTCCCCATCTGTACCCCGGCCCTGATTGATATCGCGCGGTATTTTTTTATCAATGCGATGACCACCATTTCGGCGGTAGTGTTTCTGTATTCGCCCGAGACCAAGGTTGCCTCCATCGCCATTCTCAATCTCGATGAGGCGGGAGACATGGGCGCCGCTGCCGCGATGGCGGTTCTTATCGCGGCCATTTCTGCCACGGCCACGGGGCTGTTTGCGCTGCTGGGCGGGTGGGCTGGTCGCAAAACGCAGGCCTGGCGCCGGCGCTAGAGCCCATCAATTGAACAATAAACTGACTCAAACACGAGGAGCGAGCAGTCCATGAACACGGCGCACCGCGAAGCCATTCTCCTGACCCCGGGCCCTTTGACCACCACCTTGCGCACCAAGGTTGCCATGCTGCGCGATTGGGGGTCGTGGGACAGTGACTTTATTGCAGTGACCGCGCGGGTTCGAAACGCCTTGCTCGACATCATCAACGGACAGGACTCTCATGTCGTCGTCCCGCTGCAGGGCAGTGGCACCTTCAGCGTGGAGGCGGCGGTGGCGACGGTCTTACCGCGCGATGGCCATGTGCTGGTGCTTGACAACGGGGCTTATTGCAAGCGGGCAGCCAGGCTTTCGACCCTCATGGGGCGCAAGACCACCGTGGCAGCCTTTGACGAGGCGCAGGCCATTTCGCCGCAAAGCCTG
>Ga0208048_1001182_pt1 | contig 13698 bp, 10 predicted proteins | sample Malawi_45m_30L_FD_184163 | JGI IMG/M metagenome (GOLD analysis project Ga0208048, IMG submission 184163) | Freshwater microbial communities from Lake Malawi, Central Region, Malawi to study Microbial Dark Matter (Phase II) - Malawi_45m_30L... | ecosystem: Environmental > Aquatic > Freshwater >...
AATTATAACCGTGCGTACATAACTCTTTTGCCTTTGCATTACATGCATCGATAAGTACACATTTAATTTCAGTGACTAAAGGCTTATTTTTTTCAGTGGTTTCTTGTTTTGTGGTGTAAGTCATTGAACTGCAAGCAGATATGAAAATCACACTAATGAACATTGAAATATTCTTAGTTTTCACTTTAATAAGCCTTTCTTAGTAGAGAGTATGTCAAAATTATAATCAACTTTAGCTTAAACAATATTGAATTTTTTAAAGCGGATGTAATTCAATGGCAGAATGTGAGCTTCCCAAGCTCAACACGCGGGTTCGATTCCCGTCATCCGCTCCAATTTCTATAGTAATTTTGATGTAGCAAAAGTGGCGAAAAGTGACCAGAGTGTGACTACCAAGATTAAATTAGAGCCTAGCATTGAGATACTTCGAATTCTGCCGGTGATAAAAGCTGCAAAAGTAATTGTAAATAAATTTCCAAGCAATTGATTGAAGTCATTTGTAAATCCTTGGCTGTATAAAGGATAGAGTACACAGTTTAGAAATAAAATCGGTACTAAGGAAAGCAATTTATGATCTCGGGTTTTCTTAATGAGTAACCATTGCGTATAGGCCATAAAGCCAATTAGTATTGTCCAAATTAGCCCAATCATCCAAGACGAGGGTAATAGAGGATATTCAGGTTTAGAGGGTTGAGTGACAGATTGATTAATGTTGAATATAAATATAATGCCATTAATCACTGTGGTAATTGCTAGGCATAGCACTAAAAGTTGAATAAGACCACGGCGATTGGGCTTGATATTAAACATGGACGATTCCTAAAAAAATAATTTTGTTGATTAAACTTTTGAGTTATTAATTAACTCATAATAATACTAATACTAAGCGTTCTTAAAGACGTGCAATCATGAAAAAAAATCCTCCTTGCGTGATGACATTTTCAGCGACTGATCCGACGGGCGGAGCTGGACTTCAGGCTGATGTTTTAACGCTCGCCAGCCTAGGCTGCCAGCCATTGTCTGTCACAACGGCGATTACCGTTCAAGATACCTCAGGTGTTGAAAGTATGATGGCTTTTGATGCGTACTGGGTAAATGATCAAGCACGTAAATTGTTAGAAGACATTCAAGTCGCTGCATTTAAGTGTGGGTTATTAGGCAGTGTAGAAACGATTGCAATGATTGCAGAAATTGTGGCGGATTATCCGACCATTCCACTCATCATTGATCCTGTATTAGCCTCAGGTCGGGGTGATGCACTGGTGACCAATGAAATGATTAGTGCAATGTCAGATTTGTTGTTATCTCAAGCAACACTCATTACACCGAATAGTATTGAAGCAAGACGTTTAGCATTTAGGGATCATGATGATTTTGGTGAAACAAGCTTGGACGAATGTGCAGAGCGACTGCTTAATACAGGTTGCCAATTGGCTTTAATTACCGGCACTCATGAAGTGACGACCGAAGTCGTCAATACCTTATATAACGAAAATGGCAAAGTAAAGAGTTATAACTGGGCGAGATTGGCGGGCAGTTATCATGGTTCAGGCTGCACTTTAGCTTCATCAATTGCAGGTTGTATGGCATTAGGATCTACCCTAGAAGAAGCGATTCAAGAAGGGCAACGTTTTACTTGGCAGTCTTTAAAACATGGATTTAAACCAGGTATGGGCCAATTTATTCCAGATCGACTTTTTTGGGCCCATGATGATGAATTAGAATATGCGCGATTCATTCATCATTAAAGGTTTATACGCCATCACCCCCGATATGGCGGACTCAAATACTCTTATTCAAAAGACTCAATTAGCCATTGAAGGTGGTGCTTTTATGGTGCAATATCGCAGTAAAATCGACGATCGTGATGTTAAAATACAGCAATGTGCTGCTATTTTACGTCTTTGTCGTGAATATAAGATACCTTGCATTGTCAACGACGATGTGGACATGTGCCGTAATTTGGAGGCAGATGGTGTCCATTTAGGTGAGAAAGACGAAAATATCGCGGAAGTGAGGCACATTTTAGGCGAAGATGCCATCATTGGAAGCTCATGCTATGACCAACTGAATCGTGCAAAACAGGCTCAAGAAGAGGGGGCGAGCTATGTGGCTTTTGGTGCGATGTTTGAAACCCATTCAAAACCTCATGCACCGAGAGCCACTTTAGAACTTTTAAGAGAGGCTAAATCTCAAATTCAAATTCCCATTGTTGCAGTTGGGGGCATCACCATGAATAATGCTCATGATGTAATTGAGACGGGTATTGATGCCATCGCTGTCATTAATAGTCTTTTTGAGGCTAAAACCATTAAGGAAACCGCGGAAATATTCTTTAAGATGTTTCATAAATCGATATGAGTCAAAATCAAACGTTATTTGAATTTTCACAAAAAGTTATTCCAGGTGGTGTGAATTCTCCTGTTCGTGCATTTAAGTCTGTAGGTGGCACGCCGATTTTTTTCAAAAAAGGTTTAGGCAGTAAGTTATGGGATGAAGATGGTCGTGAATATATCGAGTACATCAATTCCTGGGGGCCGACGATTTTGGGTCACGCCCACCCTCAGGTGCTTAAAGCCGTTCAAGAAGCCTCATTCGATAGTTTGTCATTTGGTGCACCCACAAAACGCGAGCTCGAGATGGCGGAACTTCTCGTGAAGCTCGTTCCAAGTATTGAACAAGTGAGATTGGTAAGTTCAGGCACAGAAGCTACCATGAGTGCGATTCGAGTTGCGCGCGGATTTACGAAACGTGACATGCTCGTTAAATTTGAAGGTTGTTATCACGGTCATGCCGATGCGTTATTAGTGAAAGCTGGTTCAGGACTCTTAACTTTTGGAGAACCAAGTTCCGCTGGCGTTCCAGAGGATGTGGCAAAGTATACGTTAACGCTTCCTTATAATGATACAGAAGCACTCAAAACCATCTTTAAAGAAAAAGGTGACACCATTGCAGCTGTGATTATTGAGCCCGTGGTTGGTAATATGAATCTGATTATTCCGCACATGGAATTCTTAAAAACACTGCGCGATTTGTGTACCAAACATGGTGTTGTGCTTATCTTTGATGAAGTGATGACAGGTTTCAGAGTGCATTTAGGGGGTGCTCAAACGCTCTTCGGTATCACCCCTGATTTAACGACGCTAGGTAAAGTCATCGGTGGCGGTTTGCCGATGGGGGCCTTTGGCGGTCGTCGCGACATTATGCAATGTTTAGCACCTTTAGGTCCTGTATATCAAGCAGGCACATTGTCTGGAAACCCTGTGGCAGTTGCAGCAGGATTAGCTACCTTGAAGTTAATTCAAGCCCCACATTTCTATGAAAGCTTAACGAAAAAAACCAAATCACTCGTGGACGGTTTAACAAAAGCTGCACATGACTTACATGTGAAATTCAGTGCGCAATCCGTGGGTGGTATGTTTGGTATTTATTTCAGTGAAAAAGCTCCAATAAGCTTTGATGAAATCATGAAAAGTAATAAAGATCACTTCAATCATTTCTTTCATCATATGCTCACGTCCGGTTTCTACTTTGGCCCATCTGCATTTGAGGCAGGTTTTGTGTCAAATGCCCACACAGACGAGGACATTCATCAAACGATTGAAGCTGCAAAAGAAGTCTTTCAAGTCCTCAAATAAGCTCAATAATTGTTGAATTACAAGGCGTTAGGCTTTATGATTGAAGGTTCCGTTTAATCTTTTTAATGTAGTTTATGACTCAATTCGAAAGACCTGAGCAACAAGGTCTCTATAACCCTAAAAATGAGCATGACGCCTGTGGCGTCGGCTTTGTAGCTAACATTCATGGCACAAAAAGTCACACCATTGTGGCGCAAGGCCTTCAGATCTTAACGAACTTAACCCATCGTGGCGCGACAGGTTATGACCCAAAATTAGGTGATGGTGCCGGCATCCTCATTCAAATGCCAGATGGCCTCATTCGAGATGAAGTTAAAAAACTATCGATTGATTTACCTGCCCTAGGTCAATACGCATGCGGCCTTATTTTCCTCCCACAATCCACTCAGAGTAGAAATCAATGTGAAAAGATCATCACTGACATTATTAAAGAGGAAGGTCAAACATTTTTAACATGGCGTGATGTGCCCACTAATAATTCCAATATCGCAGATGCTGCGAAAGCGTTAGAGCCAAAAATCAAGCAAGTCATCATTGGTCAAGGTAAAGAAATTCAAGATCAAAATCATTTCGAAAGAAAACTTTTTGTCATTCGGAAACGCATTGAACATAGTGTAAAAAAATTAGGGCTCGATGATCCCGCACAGTTTTATATTCCATCCCTTTCAAGCCGCACGATTGTATTTAAAGGAATGCTGCTTGCAAACGAAGTCGATATTTATTACCCAGATTTAAAAGATGAGCGTGTGACATCTGCATTAGCTCTCGTACATCAACGTTTTTCAACGAACACCTTCCCTGCATGGGATTTAGCACATCCATTTAGAATGATTGCGCATAACGGTGAAATTAATACAGTACAAGGCAATGTCAATTGGATGCATGCACGACACGAAAGTATGCAATCTGCATTACTTGGTGACGATCTAGGAAAATTACGGCCACTCATTGTCGAGGGTCAATCAGACTCCGCATGTTTTGATAATTGTCTGGAGTTGTTAGTTGCAGGTGGCTATAGTCTTCCACATGCAATGATGATGTTAATTCCTGAAGCATGGTCAGGGAACCCGATGATGGATGAAAACCGCCGCGCATTCTATGAATATCACGCTGCATTGATGGAACCATGGGATGGTCCAGCAGCAGTGGCATTTACCGATGGTCGTATGATTGGTGCCACATTAGATCGAAATGGATTACGTCCCGCAAGGTATTTAATGACGAATGATGGTGTGGTGATGATGGCATCTGAAATGGGTGTACTTCAATTTCCACAAGAAAAAATTATTAAGAAGTGGCGTTTACAACCAGGCAAAATGCTTCTCATTGATACTGAATCAGGTCGTATCATTGACGACGAAGAAGTAAAAAAAGAACTCGCAATACATAAACCTTATCGTCAGTGGATTGATAGTTCACGCTATTTCTTAGGTGACTTTCCAAAAACAAATAGCAAGACTGAACTTAAAGCGACACTTCTCGACACACAACAAAGTTTTGGTTTCACACAAGAAGATATCAAATTTATTCTTCAACCGATGGTGGAGGATGGTGAAGAGAATTCAGGTTCGATGGGTAATGATGCAGCACTCCCTGTACTCTCAAAAAAACCAAAACTTATTTATAACTATTTCAAACAATTATTTGCGCAAGTCACTAATCCACCAATCGATCCTATTCGTGAAGAATTAGTGATGTCGCTTGTGACATTCATTGGACCCAAACCTAATTTATTAGCTGTCGATGAAACAAAACCAACGACGCGTCTTGAGATAAGTCAGCCCGTTTTAACGTTGGATGATCTAGACCAATTAAAAAATATTTCGAAACTCACAAAAGATGCCTACAAATCACTGGTCCTCGATATCACATACGATGTAAAGGACCTTAAAAAAGACGACGCCTATGGCATGAAAAAAGCAATTGACACACTTCGCCAAGACGCATACAAAGCAGTGAAAGATGGTTACAACATACTCATCTTATCTGATCGTAACCAATCAAAAGATCGTATGGCAATCCCAGCATTGCTAGCCACATCAGCTACTCATCAATATTTAGTGGGTGAAGGTTTGCGCACTAATACAGGTTTGGTAGTAGATACTGGTTCTGCGCGAGAAGTACATCACTTTGCACTTCTCGGTGGCTATGGGGCTGAAGCGATTTGTCCATGGCTAGCCTATGAGTCAATGAACGCCATATCAACGGATCATATCCTCGCCCATAAAAATTTTATTAAGTCGATTAGCAAAGGCCTTTATAAAGTCATGTCTAAGATGGGGATCTCGACTTATCAGTCTTATTGTGGCGCACAAATTTTTGAAGCAGTAGGCCTTAACTCCCAACTTATAAATACTTATTTCAAAGGCACCGCTACTACTGTTGAAGGTATCGGCATTGAAGAAATTGCGGAAGAAACGATGCGCATTCATCAATCTGCATTTGGATCCGATCCTGTATTAGCACATGCATTAGATGCAGGTGGTGAATATGCATTTAGAATCCGCGGTGAGGAGCATATGTGGACACCGGATTCAATTGCAAAATTACAACACGCGACACGTACCAATCAATACAACACTTATAAAGAATATGCCGCTTTAATTAATGATCAAACGAAACGTCAAATGACGTTACGTGGATTATTTAAATTAAAAACGAATGACAAATCAATTTCAATTGACGAAGTCGAGTCAGCCAAAGAAATTGTGAAGCGTTTTTCAACAGGTGCGATGTCATTAGGATCTATTTCAACCGAAGCACATACAACACTAGCGATAGCAATGAATCGTATCGGTGGCAAATCGAATACAGGCGAAGGTGGTGAAGATGCGAAACGTTTCTTACCGCTAGACAAAGATAATACGGTTGCCAATGTCATCGGACTTAACTTAATCGAAAGTGATATTAAACTTAAAAAAGGTGACTCACTTCGTTCACGCATAAAACAAGTGGCATCCGGTCGCTTTGGTGTGACAGCAGAATATTTAAGTTCAGCCGATCAAATTCAAATCAAGATGGCACAAGGTGCAAAACCTGGTGAAGGTGGTCAATTGCCTGGCCATAAGGTAAGCCCTTATATTGCAAAACTTCGTTTTTCAGTACCAGGTGTGGGACTTATTTCTCCACCACCGCATCATGACATTTATTCGATCGAAGATTTAGCTCAACTGATTCATGATTTAAAAAATGCAAATCCAAGTGCAAGTATCTCAGTAAAACTTGTATCAGAAACAGGTGTAGGAACAGTGGCTGCGGGTGTGGCAAAAGCTAAATCCGATCACATTGTGATCGCAGGTCATGACGGTGGCACAGGGGCTTCGCCTATTTCATCGATTAAACATGCAGGTACACCTTGGGAAATTGGGTTAGCTGAAACTCAGCAAACTTTAGTCTTAAATCGTTTACGTGGACGCGTCATTGTGCAGGTCGATGGACAAATGAAAACAGGCCGCGATGTAGTGATTGGTGCCTTGCTTGGTGCAGATGAATTCGGCTTTGCGACAGCCCCCCTTGTCGTCGAGGGTTGCATCATGATGCGTAAGTGTCATTTGAATACATGCCCAGTGGGTGTTGCGACGCAAGATCCAGATTTACGTAAACGTTTTACAGGGCAACCTGAACATGTGGTGAATTATTTCTTCTTCGTTGCTGAAGAAGTTCGTGAATTGATGGCATCTTTAGGCATTTGTAAATTTGATGATTTGATCGGTCGTGCAGATTTATTGGATACACAAGCAGGTATTGAACACTGGAAAATTCATGGACTTGATTTTAGTAGAATTTTCTATCAACCAGCGATCGAAAAAGAAGTGTCACGTCGGCACAGTGAAGAACAATCGCACGGCCTAGAACATGCGCTTGATAACGAACTTATTAAGCAAGCAAAACCTGCATTAGAGAAACGTGAAAAAGTATCGATCAACATGCCAATCATCAATACAAATCGAACAGTAGGTACGATGTTGTCCCACGAAATTGCAAAACGTTTTAGCCAAGAGGGTTTACCGCAAGATACGATTCAAATTACTTTAACTGGAACCGCTGGACAAAGCTTTGCGGCATTTTTAGCGCAAGGTATTTCCATGGAACTTATTGGCGAAGGTAATGACTATGTAGCTAAAGGATTATGTGGTGGGAGAGTTGTCATCAAACCGCCTCAAGCGTTTAAAGCTAAGTCGCATGAAAATATTATTGTAGGAAACACCGTGATGTATGGTGCCACGACAGGAGAGTGTTATTTCAGCGGTGTGGCAGGGGAAAGATTCTGTGTAAGAAACTCAGGAGCTTCTGCAGTGGTTGAAGGCGTGGGTAACCATGGTTGCGAATATATGACAGGTGGTACGGTTGTTGTCCTGGGTAACACCGGACAAAATTTTGCAGCAGGTATGTCAGGTGGGGTTGCTTATGTCTATGATGAGGATGGTTTATTTAATAAACGTTGCAACCCATCAATGGTGTCATTAGAAAAAGTGGAAACTAAAGAAGCACAAGTTAAGGTGCCTCAACATTTAAATCAACCGGATGAAATCATTCTTAAAACACTCATTGAAAAACATTTCAAATATACAAATAGCGAACGCGCGAAGTTTATTTTAGATAATTGGGATAAAGTCAGAATACAATTTATTAAAGTCATGCCAAACGAATATAAACGTGCATTAAATGAACTTCATGCATCACTTACCAAGGAAGCTGCATAATGGGTAAAATCACTGGCTTTATGGAATTTGATCGCATCAGCGAACAAAACATACCACCACAAGAACGTTTAAAAAATTATAAAGAATTCGTACTTCGCCTCAATGACGACGAAGCTAAGAATCAAGGGGCACGCTGTATGGATTGTGGCATACCATTCTGTACATCAGGCTGTCCCATCAATAACATTATTCCTGATTGGAATGATTTGGTTTATAACCAAAATTGGGAAGAAGCGATTGAAGTATTACATTCTACTAACAACTTTCCAGAATTTACCGGTCGTCTTTGTCCTGCGCCGTGTGAGGCTGCTTGTACGCTCAATATTAATGATGATGCTGTTGGTATTAAATCTATTGAACATGCGATTATCGATAAAGCCTGGGAAAACAATTGGGTTAAACCCTTAGTCTCAACAAAAAAAACCAACAAAAAAATTGCAATTGTGGGCTCAGGTCCTGCTGGCTTGGCTGCGGCGCAGCAACTAGCGCGTGTTGGACATTCAGTGACTGTCTATGAAAAAAATGATCGTATTGGTGGTCTTTTGCGTTACGGCATTCCAGATTTCAAAATGGAAAAGTCACATATTGATCGTCGCGTAAAACAAATGGAAGCTGAAGGTGTTATTTTCAAAGTCAATCAATATATTGGTGAAAACATAAAACCTGAAGAACTCATAAGTCGTTATGACGCTGTGATACTCGCTGGCGGTGCAGAACAACCTCGTGATTTGCCAGTCCCTGGTCGAGAACTCAATGGTGTCATGTTTGCAATGGATTTCTTACCGCAACAAAATAAAGTGGTCGCAGGTGACAAATTACAAGATCAAATTTTAGCAACCGATAAACATGTGGTCGTGATTGGTGGCGGTGACACAGGCTCTGACTGTGTAGGCACATCAAATCGTCATCATGCAGCATCAGTGACCCAGTTTGAATTAATGCCACAGCCACCAGCTAAAGAAAACAAAGAACTCGTTTGGCCTAATTGGCCATTAAAACTGCGCACATCAAGTTCACACGAAGAAGGCTGTGAGCGTGATTGGTCTGTCACTACAAAAAGTTTTGCAGGGGAAAACGGCAAAGTGAAAGAAATCATTGCATCACGTGTGGAGTGGAAAGACGGCAAGATGATGGAAGTACCAAATTCAGACTTTACAGTGAAAGCAGATCTTGTATTGCTTGCGATGGGTTTTGTGAGCCCACAACAAAAAATGTTAGACCTTTTTGGTGTGGATAAAGATCAGCGCGGTAATGTCAAAGCATCGACAGAAGGTAAAGACGCTTACATTACATCGAAAGCTGGAGTCTTTGCAGCAGGCGATATGCGTCGAGGTCAATCGCTTGTTGTATGGGCAATTCGTGAAGGTCGTCAATGTGCTCGAGCAGTGGATGAATTCTTGATGGGAACCTCTACCCTTCCACGTTAATTTTTAAAACTTTTTTTAAGTTTTAAAATTATCTATGACAAAAATTAAAAACGATAACTTTTTAAAAGCATTGCATCGGCAATCCACACCCTACACACCTGTGTGGATGATGCGTCAAGCGGGACGCTATTTAACGGAGTACCGTGTCACGCGTCAGAAAGCTGGTGATTTTCTAAGTCTTTGCAAAAACCCAAATTTAGCAACCGAAGTGACATTGCAACCGCTTGATCGTTATCCACTTCTTGATGCTTCGATTTTATTTTCAGATATTTTGACCGTGCCCGATGCGATGGGATTAGGCTTATACTTTGCAGCCGGTGAAGGCCCTAAGTTTGAGAGACCCTTGCGTGATGAGGTGGATATTCAAAAATTAAAAATACCTGATATCGATAAAGACTTGAGGTACGTAATCGATGCGGTCTCACAAGTTAAAAACGCATTACAAGGACGCGTTCCTCTCATTGGATTCTCAGGAAGTCCTTGGACGCTGGCAACTTATATGGTCGAAGGCCATGGCGGTAGCGACTTTTTAACAATTAAAAAAATGGCATATAGCCGTCCTGATTTACTTCATCATATTTTAAAAACAACGACAGAAGCTGTAACACAATATTTGCAAGCGCAAATTGAAGCTGGTGTCGATACTATTATGATTTTTGATTCATGGGGTGGCGCACTCTCTCATCAAGGCTATGTAGAATTTTCATTACCTTATATGAAAGTTATTTTGTCTAATTTAAAAATAATGAGTGGTAAAAATATTCCATCGATCATGTTCACCAAAGGCGGCGGTCTTTGGTTGGAGGATCAAGTCACAGCAGGATCTGATGCATTAGGACTAGATTGGCAAACTGATATTGGAATTGCACGCCAAAAAGTGGGTCAAAAAGTAGCACTTCAAGGCAATTTAGATCCTGCGATTTTGCTATCTAAACCTAAAGCGATTGAAAAAGAAGTCAAACGTATATTAGATGGTTACGGTGCAGGTACTGGCCATATTTTTAACTTAGGCCATGGCATTACAGAACACACACCACCTGAAAACGTAGATGTGATGCTCACAACTGTACGTGAATACAGTCAGCAATTTCATGTCAAATAAAATTTAATTTGAATTTTGTTGAAGCCTAGCAATACGATTGTCTAAACTAGGATGAGTCGAAAATAATTCTTTTAGGCCCATGCCTTGTTCACCTGATATACCAAATGCTGCAATTGATTTTGGCAAAACGCTAGGTTCATATTGCGCCTTGAGTCGTTTGAGAGCTGCAATCATTTTTTGTTTTCCTGCGAGTTGGCCACCACCAATATCAGCTCGATATTCGCGTTGACGAGAGAACCACATGACAACGATCGAAGCTAGAATACCTAATAATAATTCAGAGATGATCATCGTAATAAAGAATGCAGGACCTGTACCTTGTCTTGTTTTAAAAATAACCTTATCCACTGTATAGCCAATAACGCGGGAGAAGAATAAGACAAATGTATTCACCACACCTTGTATGAGTGTCAATGTGACCATATCGCCATTCGCAATATGAGATATTTCGTGACCAATTACTGCTTCAGCTTCGTCTTTTGTCATCATTTCAAGTAAGCCAGAGGAAACTGCGACGAGCGAACTATTTCGACTCATGCCTGTTGCAAATGCATTCACCACAGGAGAACTGAAAATTGCAACTTCTGGCATTTGAATACCCACAGCACTTGATTGTTTTTTGACTATATCCATCAGCCAAATTTCATCAGGTGTTTTGGGGTTGTCGATGGTGACAGCACCCGACATTTGTTTGGCTGACCACTTTGAAATAGCTAGCGAAATGAAAGCACCACCAAAACCCATCACTGCTGCAAAAATTAAAAGACTGTTAAGGTTAAGTCCATTCGCATTAAGGAAGGGTTCTACTCCAATCAGTCGCATAGTGATAGAGAGAACAAAAACAATGGCAAGATTCGTAATTAGAAAATAAAAGATACGTTTCATCTTAAAAAAATCTTTCTTTAGTTAGGTTGATCAATAACTGCAGTTACTTGAACGGGTATTTTTTGTCCAACACGATATTTAGTTTGAGTTTCTTCCTCGAACTCATGACCGTTGTAGGAAAAAGTTGTAATGTAACCCTCTTGAACTCTCTGGTAATTGTCACGTTGCGTACAACGTTCAACATTATTTGTTTCATTAGTATCGTCATTTTGCATACGGTCACCTATAACAGCACCAACTGCTGCACCTGCTGCACCTGCAACTACTTTGCCTTTTCCTTTACCTACGCGGCTTCCAAGAAGGCCTCCTGCGACACCACCAATAATGGCACCCGTTACACCTTTTTCTTTTGGAGTGGCAGCTTCAGCTGAAGTTTGGCATGATGAAATAGGACGATTCACTTCAATATAGCGAGGAGTAACTCGTTTCACGGAAGCCATATCTGAAAATTCATGAGCATTTGCAAAGCCTAAAGCTAAAAACATAAAAGCCATCGACAGCATCTTCATAATATATCTCTCCCATAACAAATTCTTAAGATGAGTATTTAAGATCTTAAGTTCAATTCTATAAAAAACTAACCCTTTTCGACAATAATTTTTTCTGAGAGGCGAATCATACGTTCAATGGGCGTGACCCAAACTAAACCATCTCCTTGATGCCCAGTATGTGCACTCTCCACGATAATTTGTAATATACCCTCTACTAAATTATCAGGCGTAATCATTTGAATGAATATTTTAGGCGTGTAGTCGCTGAGTTCTTCTTTCAAATCATCTGTAATTTTTTTTAAGTCGTGCCCACAACCGTCCACTTTAATGACAGTCATGCCAGGAAAATTTTTAAGATTTCTCATTGCTGAGCGAATTTTAGGTAATCGATGAGGTGGAATGACGGCTTTAATTTCTTTCATAATACTTTATCCTATTATTTTTGCTTCAATCGGGGCCTCTGCAAACTTTTTGTAAAGGGTTGGTAACACAAGTAAAGTTAAAACCGTTGAGGTAATGAGACCACCAATCACTACAATCGCAAGAGGTTTTTGCACTTCAGAACCGGGACCAGTGGCAAATAAGAACGGTACCAAGGCAAGAAGAGCGACTGTTGCTGTCATCAGGACAGGCCTTAAGCGTTGTTTACAACCCTCTCGAATAGCATCGAATTGCGACATACCTTCTGATTTTAATTGTTTAATATAAGTGATTAAGACTACCCCATTGAGAACGGCAATACCGCATAGCGCAATAAAACCAACAGAAGCAGGGACGGAGAGATATTCGCCTGTGACCGCTAAACCCAATACACCGCCAATTGTCGCAAAAGGAAGAACCGTAATAATCAAAGTGGCATCGCGAATGGAATTGAATAGTATAAAGAGCAAGAAAAAGATAGCAAGAATCGTGACGGGTACAATGATAGCCAGATGATTTAATGCACGTTGCATATTTTCAAATTGACCCCCGTAAACAAAATAATAGCCCTCCGGTAGCTTGATTTGAGCATCGAGTTTTGTTTGTAATTCTGCAACAAATCCACCAAGATCTCGACCTTTCAAATTCATTGCAATGACAATTCTTCGTTTCGCAGATTCACGACTGATTTGAGCTGGACCATCTTTAATTTCAATGCTAGCCAGGTCTTTCAGAGCAATTTTTGATCCATTAGGCGATATCATCATGGTATTACTGATCGTCTCTACATCATTACGCTGATCTTCGGGAAATCGAACCGCTGCAGAGAAACTCCTTTGTCCTTCAAAGATACGTGTTGAAATTTTTCCACCAATTGCGGTTTCTATTAACTCGTTAATATCAGACGCATTGAATCCATAGCGGGCAATTGCTTGCCGGTCTAGATTAATATTTAGATACACTTGACCCAATACTTTTTCAATTTTAATGTCAGTAGCCCCCTTGATACCTCTCGCTAATCGGGCAACCTCA
>Ga0208048_1001190_pt1 | contig 13672 bp, 8 predicted proteins | sample Malawi_45m_30L_FD_184163 | JGI IMG/M metagenome (GOLD analysis project Ga0208048, IMG submission 184163) | Freshwater microbial communities from Lake Malawi, Central Region, Malawi to study Microbial Dark Matter (Phase II) - Malawi_45m_30L... | ecosystem: Environmental > Aquatic > Freshwater >...
CACAACGCCCCTCCTGAAGCCATCCCCAGTGTCGTGGGCTCTGGAACCGGACTTGCGAGACGAAAACCGACGAAGTAGTCCGACGGGCCGCCCGTGAGCCTATAGGAGGACGACAAGTTGACCGCGTCGATGTTGTTCCAGAAGCCGCCCCGCAGCCCACGAGACGAGCTGGGCAAGCCATCCAGATCGTTCCACTCGTACGAATTGCCGCTCTGGTCAAACGTGCCGTAATACGACGCGGAGCCGGAGAAGGCGCCCACGTCCGTAAGGTAGTTCTGACTGTTTGTTTCACTCGTCGACCCCGTCACGGAATAGACGATGTTCATGTAGTTCGCCTGATTTGTCCCGCTGCCAATCGTGTTGCCCGGAGTCGTGTCGCTTTGGGTCGCATAGGCGTAGTAACCCGGCGAGCCCGCTCCGCCCTTGTCTGGCGAGAAAAACGCCGCCTTGTACCACTCGTTCTCCGTTGGGATGTAGAACGTCGCTCCGAGGTTCTTCGCCACAGCATCGCCGCTCGTCGCACCGCCGAGGGTGTACGCCCCCGTTTCCGTGCTCCCCGAGCCCTGACCGTTCTGCATCCAGTTGGCGAACCGGGCCGCGCTAAACCAGGTGACATACGTGATCGGACGGTTGCCGGAGCTGCTTGCCCCCGGTGGAGTTGAGCCATAAGGCGCGATCGTGCTGTAGCTGTATGCCCCGCTGGTCCCGCTCCGCGAGATACCGGCGATGTTGAAGTCCGAGGCCATGTTCGTGTTGTAGAGCGAGAAGGGGTCGCTTTTTGCCGCGGCGTTCAGAAAGTCCGTATATTGCCCGATCGTCACGAGGTGCTTGCCGATCATGTAGGGCTCGGCCACGGCACCGTAGCCGTTCGTGTCGTGGGCATTCATCGGATTGCCCACCGTCACCATGTCGATGGTGACGGCGTGGGCGTTCGGCACGGAAAGACTTGCGAGAATCAAGGCGACCTGAGCAGCGGTCGCAAAACGGCGGAGGAGTTTCATTGCAATTGCTCCATGGGTAGATCGTCAGCGCTCGAGTGCTCGTCGCGACGGTGGTGGTTGCCTTCAGTAGCGTTTTCGGGGGACGGGTAACTACTCCGAGTGAAAATACCTCGGGGGGAGCGGTGGGTGCAACTGGCAGGGAAAATGGCGGGTTGTGCAGCCATTCGCACGGCGGCGGGCGTGTGGCGGAGGGCGGTGGTTTGCAGCCGCTTGATTCTGCTGCCCCTCAACCTAAGCATTCTTGGGCAATAGCGTTCATTGCAAACTCTGACAAGCATAATGTTTGAACCGGAGTAGGATAAGCGATCTGCACTCGACTTCTGACATTCGATTCAAACTTCTGGAGACGCACTGCAGCTGCACTCCCATTACAGATGAACTCAGAGTTCATTAACGGAACTCAGGACAAACAATCCTGCAACGCCAGGGCCATCGATGCCGGCTCCGGCCGTCTTATCCCACCGCGTCCGAGGGAGCTGGCGCTTTGGGCGGCGACGAGTTGGCGGACGGTGCGGAAGGCGCCGGTGAGGGTGGGTTGGGTGGCGCGTTTCGGTTTGGGTAAGCCGCGGAGAAGAATCCTTATCTCGCGCCGCCGCGCTTGAAGTCCCGTGGCGGCACGCCGTGGATCTGTTTGAAGACACGGGAGAAATGGTAGGGATCCTCGAAGCCGACGGCACGGCCGGCCGCTTTGACCGAGAGATCCGGGTGTTGCAGCAACCTCGCGGCGTGTTGCATACGCAGACGGGCGAGGAATTGCGAGGGCGTCTGCCCGGCGTGCTCGCGGAAGAGACGGGAAAAATATTCCGGTCCGACGCGGCACGCGCGCGCGGCGTCACCCGGACCGCGCAGGGTGGCGTAATGCGCCACGAGGTATTCGCGGCAGCGGTCGAAGACGCCGAGGCGTCGCGCGGTCAGGCAGGGCTGTGTCTCCGGTTCCGCCCCGATTCGGACCAGAAGGGCTTCGAGGAGCGCGGCGGTGACTTTGCCCTGCTGCCGGGGCGACAGTTTCGCGCACGAGAGAAGTTGCTCGTAGAGTTCCGCGATGCTGCCCGGGTTGGCTGGATGGCGGACGCGCTTTTGATAAAGCCCCGCCCCTTGAAGTTTCTTTGCCGCCGCCGTGCCGCGGAAGTCGGCGAAATACTTGCCGTGCGGTCCGTTGCCGGTGGCGCGCACGCCTCCGGGGCGGGAAGGACCGTAGACCACCACCGTGCCGGCGGAGGCCGGAGCCCAACGTCCGCCCCGCAGCACCTCCCACGCCCCGCTTTCCAGCAGCTCGACGGCGTGCCAACGGAAAGAGGGGCGGTCGACGGAAAATTCTTTCCCGCATTGCTCGTATCCCGCGCAGACCAGAGCGAGCGGACGGTTGGCGGGGACGTCGAGGAAGATGTAGCGTCCATGCCCGATGTGCGGCGCGACAAAACCGGGAGGAGGGGTCGGTCGGGCGGGCATAGAAATCAAAAATATCCATGATGTAATCAAACAGATCCATGGAAAAACAACGTGTTCTCCGGCAAACTAGTTTCTAGTCTCATTGCCATGCTCAAAGGAATCCATTCTGCGATTAGCCCCGACCTGCTCAAGGCGCTGGCCGAGATGGGTCATGGCGATGAGATTGTCCTGGCCGACGCCCACTTTCCGGGACACTCCGTCAACGCCCGTGTCCTCCGCGCCGATGGTCTCGCGGTGACCACCCTTCTTTCCGGCATCCTGCCGCTCTTCGAACTCGATGCCTACGCCACGCCGTTGGTCATGATGGCGGTCGTCCCCGGCGACGCTCTCGATCCCGCGGTGGAGGAGAAATACCTCGCGGCCATCCGCGCCGTCTGCCCGGAAGCCCCTGCACCGGAGCGTATCGACCGTTTCGCTTTCTACGACCGGGCAAAAAGCGCCTATGCCGTGGTCATGACCGGAGAGACGGCCAAATACGGCAACATCATTTTGAAAAAAGGAGTGACCGCCTGAATCCTCCGACTGGTGATGTCCTGTCCGGTTTGGTTTCCCTGTCCCGGCAGATCGGCCGCGAGGATCGCCGCTTAGCCATCCTCGGCGAGGGCAACACCAGTGCGGACCTCGGCGACGGCACCTTCCTGGTCAAATCGTCGGGTTGCAGCTTGTCCGATCTCGATGAGTCCGGGGTCAGTCGCGTGGACACCGCCAAAGTGCTGGCCGCCTTGGAGGATCAGACTCTCGACGACTTGGGTGTGCGCTCGGTCTTGGAAAATTCCCGCGCCGACCAATCGCCGAAACTGCCCTCGGTGGAGACCTTCATGCATGCGGTCTGCTTGTCGGAGAGTGATGCGAAGATCCTGGTCTCGAATTGGCCCGCGAGGTTTGCCGTGTTCTGCGCGAGTTCCATGCCGCACACGGGTCGGCCCCGAAGGTCATCCTTTTGGAAAACCACGGACCGGTCGCCCTCGGCGCGAGCGACAAGGAAGTGCTCAATATCCTCCTCATGCTCGACAAGTGGGCGCGTGTCCTCGTCGGCACGCTGGCGGTCGGCGGTCCAAAGTTTCTGCCCTCCGCGGTGAGCGAGAGAATCGACCAGCGTCCGGACGAAGACTACCGCCGGGCGCAGATCGGCAAAAATTCCCGAACAACCAACCAACCAACCATGAACAACCCCGTCCTCTCCAATCTCCCCAAAATCGGTATTCGTCCGGCCATCGACGGCCGCCTCGGCGGCGTGCGTGAATCGCTTGAAGTCCAGACGATGAACATGGCCAAAGCCACGGCCAAACTCATCGCCTCGAGGCTTTGCTATCCGACCGGCGAGCCGGTCAAATGCGTCATCGCCGACACCTGCATCGGCGGCGTGGCCGAGGCCGCGGCCTGCGCGGAAAAGTTCCGCAAGGAAAACGTCGGTGTCTCGCTGACCGTCACGCCTTGCTGGTGCTACGGGTCGGAAACAATGGATGCCGACCCGCTGACGCCGAAAGCGGTCTGGGGCTTCAACGGCACGGAGCGCCCGGGCGCGGTCTATCTCGCCGCCGTGCTGGCCGGCCACACGCAAAAAGGCCTGCCAGCCTTCGGCATCTACGGCCGCGACGTGCAGGATGCGGGCGACAAGAAAATTCCCGGCGATGTGGAGGAAAAGATCCTGCGTTTTGTCCGCGCCGGGCTGGCCGCCGCAACAATGCGCGGGCGCGCCTATCTGGCCATGGGTGGAACCTCGATGGGTATCGCCGGATCGATCGTCGATCCCGCTTTCTTCGAACGCCGGCTCGGTATGCGCGTCGAGTCGGTTGACATGACGGAATTCATCCGGCGCATCGAACGCGGCATCTATGACAAATCGGAATTCACGAAAGCTCTGAAGTGGGTCAAGGCCAACTGCAAGGAAGGCAAGGATTGGAACAGCCCGGAGACCAAACGTTCCCGCAAGCAGCTCGACGCCGAGTGGGAAACATCGGTCAAGATGGCCCTCATTGCGCGCGATCTCATGGTCGGCAATCCGCAGCTGGCCAAAATGGGCTTCGGCGAGGAGGCTCAAGGGCACCACGCCATCGCCTCCGGATTCCAGGGCCAGCGCCAGTGGACCGACCACATGCCCAATGGTGATTTTCTTGAGGCGATCCTCAGCACATCCTTCGACTGGAACGGTCCGCGCGCGCCCTATATCGTGGCCACGGAGAACGACGCGCTCAATGGGGCAAGCATGCTCTTCGGCTACTTGCTGAGCAACACCGCGCAAATCTTCGCCGACTTGCGCACTTACTGGAGCGCGGCTGCGATCAAACGCGTCTCGGGCGAAACCCCGACCGGGGCGGCGGCGAACGGAATTCTTCATCTGATCAACTCCGGACCCGCGGCCCTTGACGGTTGCGGGGAGCAAACAATCGATGGAAAGCCAGCCATGAAGCCGTTCTGGGACATCACCGCGGCGGAAGTGAAAGCCTGTCTCGGGGCAACGACATGGCATCCTTCGATCACTGAATATTTTCCCGGCGGCGGTTGGAGCACGCGCTATGTCACGCGCGGCGGCATGCCGGCGACCATCTTCCGTCTCAATCTCGTGCAGGGTCTCGGCCCCGCGCTGCAGATCGCCGAAGGCCAGACCGTCGAGTTGCCCCCGAAGACGCACCGTTTGCTCGAAGAGCGGACCAATCCGACGTGGCCGACCACGTGGTTCGCGCCGCGCCTCACCGGGCAGGGGCCGTTCGGCGACACTTACTCGGTGATGAACAACTGGGGCGCCAACCACTGTGTCATGAGCCACGGCCACATCGGCGCTGATCTGATCAGTCTGGCCAGCGTCCTGCGCATCCCGGTCTACATGCACAATGTCGACCGCGCGCAGGTCTTCCGTCCGAGTGCCTGGGCCGCCTTCGGCACCGATGACCTGATGGGTGCCGATTTCCGCGCCTGCGCCAATTTCGGTCCGCTTTACTGAATGAAGAAAATTTGTCCTGAATTTTCGGCGCCGATAAACCAACGAGCGGGGAAAGCAATATCTCCCCGGACATAAACTACCTTCGCTCGGCACTTACTTCCCTCTGCATCCTTTGCTCTTCGGTCTTGGCCAGTGATCCTATGAGAAGAATCTATCCCAAAACCTCTTTCATGAGGAGAAGAGCTCAAGCCAAATGAAGGAAGCCTTGGAAAGCGAGTCGGGACGAAACTTGGGGAACCTCTAAATCTTACCTCAGCCCCAAACTGCTCAAATAATCCTCAACCACCACAACCATCCACATCACCCAAACCGACTTTTACAGAAAAACTGTTGCTTAGCCGTCCCTCATGGGATGGCTGTGCTATGAAATCACTACCTCAGCAACTCCGGTTTCGTCAGATCCACCTCGATTTTCACACCTCGCCACGCATTCCGGGCATCGGGGAGAAGTTTGACAAGAAGTGCTGGCAGGAAACCCTCCAGGATGGCGCTGTCGATTCGATCACCCTCTTCTCCAAGTGCCACCAAGACAGCAATCGTGTCATGTTCAGACTGCTCAATCCTGCCGAAGTTCCGGTGGTGAAGTCTCTGCGAAAGAAGGGCTACACCATTCTAAAGGCCCCTGCCGTATCGCGCGTTGCTATTGCCGAGGCTTTGCGTGCCGAGCGTGACGCACGATGAGTGCTTATTGGGACTCATCGGCTTTGGTGGAAGCTTCGCTCGATGAGGGGGGCCGTCTCTCTTTGGCGAAGGAAGGTGGCTTCACGCGGACGCACAGCTTCGCGGAGGTTTTCTCAACACTCACGGGAGGCAGGCTTGGTTTCCGGAGCCAAGCCGAGGACGCCGCGAAAATTTGCCGCGAGATCGCGGAGGACTTGGAGTGCGCCGAACTCAGCTTGCAGGAGACGCTTGCTGCCTTGGACAAAGCCCGTCGACACGGCGTCCGGGGTGGCCATATCCATGACTTCCTGCATGTGGTAGCTGCTCGAAAGGCAGGGGCAGGCAAAATCTACACATTAAACCTTGATGATTTTCGGGGTCTTCGTGCGCGTATCGAAATTGCGGTTCCACCGGAGCTTTGAGAGGAAATGCAGCCGCTGTAGGCGGCATCCGGGGTGACAAATGGTGACAACTTGCCTGCCGGCTTGTGCCTTTTTGTGCCCACAAGTCCGCATAAATCGCTTCGCGCTCGGCGGAATAACCCGTCACAAATCAACACATTAAGGAACACAAGTCGCTTAGAGCGTTTTCGGCGAAGCTCTTTACAGCGGTTGCCGCGGTTTTGCAGAGAAGTGGCACGGGCATCTTGCCCGTGATTACTGGAAATCATCGGCAGGATGCCGATGCCACGCAGAAGCACCGCGTCAAGACTTGTATCGAAAACGCTCTAACGGCTCGTAATCCCGCACGCACGGGATCGGCGGGTTCGAATCCCGCCCCCGCAGCCAAACTTCCCGCCGGACTCGGCAGGCTGCTCAGCCGACCGGTGCACCGGCCAGCCGGACAAAGGTGAGCCAGACCAAGCCGAGCACGGCGCCAAACACGGCTCTGCATAGCGCGCCGACCCCGAGGCAGGTGGGGAGATTTCTTTTAACGTCCTCGCTGCGCATAGATCAGACCGAATCTTCCACCGATGGCCGCCCAGAGGGTAATGGCGAGCATCATCGTGACCATGCGAATTTCCTTATTTGACCGGGACGACGTGGCCAAGTCCCGATTTCGCTAACAACTTATCCCAGCGCCATTTTTATTTTGCCGCTTCGGTTCTCATTCCTTCGTAGATGCCGCGGAAGCGACCGCTATCCTTCGCTCCTGCCTCCGCGAGAGCGAGGGCTTCCTCCTTGCGGCCGACCTTGAGGTAAGAGAGGAAAAGCGCCTGATCCGTGGCGACGAGATCCTCCGCCTGCATTCTCGGACGGGCCGCAAGTAGGAAAGGAATGGCCTCCGACCATTCGCCACGAAGCTGGTGCAATCTTCCGACGTAGCGCTCGGTCAGACCGCTCTCCGAGTATCCATGGTCCAAGAGAAATTTTCCCTCCGCGATGGCATTGCTCGCGGCAGCCCTATCGTTGCCGTCCAAGGTGCCATTGATCTTTTGCCGGCAGGCGAGGGCGAAGTAGACGTATTCCAAGTGCCACGACGTGTAGTCGGGCACCTGTGCCGCGGCCAATCCGTAGAGTGGCAGGGCCTCGGCAGGTCGGTTCTCCCGCAGCATGACGCGCGCGGCCATCCCGGTGAGGGGACGCAGCCCTCCGGCATGAGGCCGGAAGGTCTGCCATTCGCGCGCGGCAGCGAGAATGGCCGGTGACATCTTGGCTTCGGCTTCCCGCGCTGCTTGGTCGAAACGTTGGAAAGCCTGCGGGTTGGTCTCCTTCATGAAAGGAATCCCGAAGAGCACGCGCAGGGTGTGGTTCACGCGGTAGTCGTCGTAGAAATTTCTTTCCAGTCTTTGGGCATAGGCAGCGTCGTCGGGAAGCGCGGCAAGGGCAGCCGCATCGATGCCCAACACCGGCCCAATCTCCCCGGCCATGGCGCGGGCCGCGCGGGCCTGCCCGGCCAAGGAAAGATGGACATGGTCGTCGAGGAGATCCCAGCCGGTCGCCCCCTCCGTGCTCTCGTCGCGGAAAACGGACGCAATGTCGCAGAGCGGCGCCGACCGCGAAGCGGCCGCGGAGCGAATGGCCTCCTCCGTGCGCGAAGTCGGGCGCCAAGGCATGGTGTCGAGATCGCGCGCGGCGAGGAAGGTTTTGCCCGCCTCTTGGGTCTGGCCTTGCGCGGCCAGCGCCCGGCCGAGAAGGAAGCGAGCCCGGGCGTGGTGCGGGGCCAGAGCCACGACCTGTTCGAGTGGTTCGCGGGCGCGCGCCGGATTGCTCGCGGCCAGGGCCGACTCGGCCTCCGCAAGCAAAGCCCGCACTTCGCGCTGCGTTTTGTCGTCGAGGCCGGTCATGTCATCATCGCCCAGCGGGGCGAGTCCCGACTCATTGCTGGCCGTCGTGCAGACAATAGCGGGGACGCCCGCACGTCTCGTCTCGTCCAACATGGTGCCGAGATTTTCGCCGAGGTTGCGTGCAGCGGCCTCGCGCAGCGGGGAATCGGCGGGAATGAAAGTGCGCCCGATCATTTGCTCCATAAGGCTGCGGTTTTCATCCGCGCCTTGGTAAAGCCAGCCGTCGAGCACCTGCACGAGGGCCAATCCGCGCGCGGCGCGCATCAAGCGCAGAGCCCACACGGGCATGGATCCGGCGGCATTGATCGAGGCTACGCCGTAGGCACCGAAAAATTCGTTGTTGCCGACGTAAAAAACGAAAAGGTCCGGATCGTAGCGCAGCGCGTCACGCACTTGATAGACGAGGGGAAAGCTCGCCACTGCGGTTGTGCCGAGGTCGATGACTTCGATTTTCTTGGCCGGCACGGCGTCCGAGAGCATGGTGCGCAGAAAGGATGAGATGGCCAGATTACGCGGCTGCGGATAGCCCTTGGCCGCGGATTCTCCCACGAGGAAAATGCGCAACGTGTCTGCGGGTTTGGGCATGAGGAAATTGCTCTGCTCCGCATAGCCCGGTCGTTCGGGATTGGCGAAGAAGTAGGGCTTCGCCGCCGCCGGTTCCACGAGGCAGAGCGTTTCGCCCGTGGGCAACCGGCCGGCCTCGCGGAGCCAAGCCGGGTAGCCGCCCCAGCCGAATAGACGCAGCACCAGCTCGGCCAGGGCCAGCGCGAGGAAGGGGAGGGCGATTGTGATGGCGGCAAAGAGCCTGCGCTTGGCGGGAGTCAGCGCGGGAGGCTGCGGGGAGCGTTTAATTCGTTTGCCCATTTCGGATCAGTTGAGTCTAGCGCCGCCGGGAAAAATCAAAATGTCCGATCGCGAGGTCAAGGAAGCCACTTTTGTCGGATCTCATCGAGTGAAGCGATTGCCGACACGAACTCCAGCTCGGTCGAAGAGTAGCCGTATTAGCCTAGAAAGGAAGTTGAGGGTCTATAGTTGAGGGATGAGGGTCTGAAAATCAAAGAGTTACCCGTTCTAGTTCCGTCACCCTAAGCGTGATGCCGGGGTGCGGCGTATCACCTTGCTGCTCAATCTCTCAACCCTCATCGGTCAATTGCCTTCGGCTGTCTCCGCCCTGCTCCGGCTCTCATCTCCGTTTTTAGGATTAGCATCTGAGTTTCTGCTTTTTGCCAGAAGTTGAAACGAGGGCGTTGCTGCTTGATGTCCGGACTCCCCGAAGAATGCGGAGCTTTTTGTAGGGCTGATCGAGGGAGGACCCGCCGCCGGAAAAGCAAAAAGCCCCGACCTTGCGGACCGGGGCTTTTTGTGAAGTGGGATGCGTTATTGGTCGAAGGCCAGCGCCAGGAAGTTGCGCTCCCCGGTGATGGCGACACTGACTTGTTTACGAACGTATCCGGTCGGTGGCGTCGGTGTGGCCGAGCCATCGGTGACGGCCGCTGTCAGAGTCGCATTGACGGCGAATGGAACTGCGAGGCTGGTTGTCGTTTTGACCTTGTAAGCACCCGGTGCCGCGGCGGTCCGCTGCAACCACGAAACGATCATGGTGCCGCCGGAGACCGATGTGCTGAGCAATGCCGCATTGCCCGCTGTAGGATTGGTACCAAAGCCAAACTCGCTCTGGTTGTTGAATCCGTCGTTGTCCGGATCGGCGGTCGGGGCGCCGGCGGTGGGGCCGGTCGTCACCGAAGGATCCAGACCGTAGCCGGTTGCCCAAGAGCCATAAGGTGAGGCGGCAACATCGCTACTGATGCGGAAGTCGGTGTATTGGCTTCCCGCGCTGGTGAGCAATAGCGACAGATTGGTCTGCACCCCCGCGGAAGCGGTGGAGGCGATGCGGGTGAAGAGGGACGCGCTGCTGAGGGAGCCTCCGCTAGGAATGAGGCTCACGCTTCCGAAGTAATTTGTGCCATCCAGGGAGACTTGGAAGCCGGTCGGGGCAGTGGCGACAACGTTTCCGCCAAGGCTGCGACCGCTGATGGCCACGTTTTGGGGGCCCGAGGGGGTGCCTTGGGTCGTGGTGAAGTTCGTGAAAGACGAGGCTGGCAGCGGAGAAGTCACCGTGTCCATGACACCGAACAACTGGTCGGAGAAAAAGACCGTCGAGTAGTTCGTCGCGGCACCTGTGGCGCCGAGCGCGTTTGTGCGATTTTGGAACCCGTCCGCTTGGTTGATGATTTCGTAGCCTGTATTGTTTGTGTCGGTGGCGAAGAAGTAGTTGATGCCCAGGCTGAAGAACTTGTATTGCAGCGTCGACCCTTCGTTGCCGGGGATGAAGAATGTTCCGGTGTAGATTCCGTTGGTGGCGGCGTTGGTCAACTGGTAGGTGGCGGCGCCAGTGTCCCAATTGTTGAAGCTTCCGGTAACTTTGACCACGGATGCCGGGTCGGCTGTGTTGATGCGGCCGAGAGCTTCCATCACGGTCATGTCGACATTGAAGGTAATGTTTCGGCCACCGGACACATTATTGAAGTAAGGTGTAGGGGTCAGCACCTGCGCCGGCGTGGGACTGCCGTTGGTGTTGAGGAACAGACCAAATGTCCTGTTCGGTTGATTGTCCAACTCGTAAAAACCTGCCCAATACTTATAGGGAATAGATTGGCCCTCGAGGCCGCCAATCGAGGGAACAGTTCCGCTGTATATGCCGGCGCCCGCATTGGTGAGCGCGGTGCCTCCCCAACTGTTGAAAGGTCCTCGCACCTCAACCACACCCGTGCTGGTGTCGAACAAGCCGCCGGCTATCTGGACGCTCATGTCCACGGAGAACGTGACATCGCGGTAGCCTTGAATGTCATTGAAGTAGACGGTCGAAAGGGTCTGGGACGACGTTTGCATGGCGAACGTATGCGTCACCGTTTCGGGAGTGCCGCCTGGCTCGATGGAGCCGCGGTATATCACCGAAGCTCCCGGCACAGCAGTCACTGAGGCAGTGCCGCTCCAGATGCCACCGACGCCCGTGTTAGTGAGCGCGATTGTATTGGTAAAGCCGGTGCCCCATTGCACCGAGACGCTTTGGGTGGCGGGATCAAAATTGCCTGCTGCCGTTTGACCGCCCATGCCGACAGAGAAGGTTACATCCTGCGTTGTGGGGGGCGACGGAGTCACCAAGGTGTAGCTGCGCGTGGTGTCCGTGGCAGTTGAGGTGTAGGAGCCGTCCCAAGTGGAAACGGTTATGTTCGGGTTGGCCAAAGCGTCGAGCGCGCCGTCGCCTCCGCCGCCGCCGGAGGAATAGGCGTCAAAGACGATGGTGTCCCCGAGGGTGACGTCGAGCGAAGATTTCGGGACGTTGTAGGTGATAGTGCTCTGTGAGCCTGCTGCAACTGAGAAGCCGGGGAAGTTCCCGCTGTAAGTAGCTAACGTCTTCGACCACGAAACTCCGCCATACGTCCAGAGCTCAGCACCGTTTCCCCCATCTACCCAAGATCCTACCCAGTGGGTCATGCCATTGGCGCCGCCCGCGTTGAGGTTGATCGGCCTGTTCCAACCATTGCCGGTTTGCGTGCCCGCCGTTTTTTGGTTGGCGATGCCAATCATAAACTTGGCCCAGTCGGTGGACGCTACATCCCCGTTGACGGTTAGCTTGAAAACGACATCGCTCGCGGTGTCAGAAACCTCCATGCTAACAATGTCGAGAGTGCCGTTGGCGGTTGTGAGACTTGAACTGATATCGTTGGTCGCGTCGTTGAACGTCGACTGCGCGCCGACTTGGCCGACGGTGAGTGCGAAGGCGAGGGTGATCGCGGCAAAGAGCCGCACGAGGAGGGATCGTGTGTTCATGAGGAGACGGGAAATTGTGACAAAAGTTTAACTTGTTTACTGCTCTTAGCAAGCGGGTTTGGCCAAATCGAGGCGAGACCTGCTAAAATAAGACACGGAAAAGCCCTCTTCTGTTCAAACGATTGTTTGGCTTAGGCCGCCCCTTGGCCCAAACGGCGAAAGTTGTTGACTGGGCTGGGCTCTGTTTTACATTGTGAATACATGAAGCGCTCGTTACCCCTCGCGCAGTTTTGGCTAAGGCCCGTTTGGTCGTCGCGGCGACCCATCTTCGGTTCGCCAAACCTCGGCTCAGTGTTCCGTCGGCAGTTTTCAGCCCAGCACCCTTCCGGATTTTCGTTTTTTTCTGCTCGTCACACGCCACTTGCCACACGTCACTTCCGCCCGCGCCGCGCGGACGCCTTCACCATCATCGAGCTTCTCGTCGTGGTGGCCATCATTGCCATCCTGGCCGCGTTGACCCTTTCCACTTTGGGCTACGTGAACAAGAAAGGAGCGGAGTCGCGTGCACGGTCGCAGGTTGCCGCGCTCTCGGCGGCCATAGAGGCCTTCAAGTTAGACACGGGCTCGTATCCATCCACCGCAGCCTCGCTCTACACCAACCTTTGCCCGACGAACGCAGGCGCAAAAGTTTACTTCGAACCGACCCCCGGAATTCGCGGCACCAACGGCAGCACGGACCAATTCATCGATCCTTGGGGAACGGCCTACAACTATAGCAATGCCGTGACCTACTTCGATCTGTGGTCGACCGCGGGCGGCTCCGCCAACACCAACGATTGGATCAGGAATTGAGTTTATGAGCAATGAGCGTGGAGCACGGAGCATGAAGGATGCGGCTCAATTGACTGCTCCCGACTCTTGTCACTCGTCACCCGGCGCTCATCACTGCGCCCGCCGCGCCGGCGCCGCCTTCACGCTCGTCGAGATGCTTGTCGTCGTGGGCATCATCGCGACTCTGCTCGGTCTGCTCGCGCCGGCTCTGCAGGGAATCATGGGCACAAGCGGCAGGCGCGGTGGCATGAACACGGCGGCGGTGGTGTTCGAGCAGGCGCGGTTGGCCGCGATCGAAAACGGAGTCACGGCCTATGTCGGCTTTCCCTTCGGCGCCGCCAACAAGATCAACGGATTTTCCCACCTCATCGTTTTCCGTGATCCCGATCCCAACAAACAACCGCCTGAGACCGCGCCAGTGGCCGTGACCCGATGGCAACGTCTGCCCAGCGGAGTGTTTTACGAGCTGAGCCCGGCTCTCTCCGGCGCTCTGTCTAGTCGCACTTTGCCCCAGCGCACACTTCCGAGGCTGGGCGGTTCTGAGGATTTGACGCAAATCTCAGCCCTAGCCTTCAACCGCTTCGGGCAGCTGCAGGGCGTCAACACCAACGGAGTTTCGCTTTATGTCGGCGACAAAATCGATCCGACCGAACCAAACAAATGGCGGGGAAGCGCGAGTAACTATTTCGAACTGCGCGTCCAACCGCTTACCGGGCGTGTCATAATCGATGA
>Ga0208048_1001191_pt1 | contig 13671 bp, 10 predicted proteins | sample Malawi_45m_30L_FD_184163 | JGI IMG/M metagenome (GOLD analysis project Ga0208048, IMG submission 184163) | Freshwater microbial communities from Lake Malawi, Central Region, Malawi to study Microbial Dark Matter (Phase II) - Malawi_45m_30L... | ecosystem: Environmental > Aquatic > Freshwater >...
CGTGGCCTTGCCTGCATCAGCGACTAGGTCGGCCACCGCCTCGGCCACCGAGCGGCCATCGCCCAAGCGCAACGACTGCAGCGCATCGCCGCCGGGATTGCTCGTGCGCACCAGCGCGAACGCCCCGTGGTCGTGCTTCACGAACGGAGCCAGGCCATCGGCACCCAGATAGGCATTGACCGTGACCCAGTCGGCACGAGCGGCCTCGAACGCCGCCGCGGCGTAGTGCTCGGCACTGATGCCGATGTCGCCGCGCTTGGCATCGAGGATCACCTCGTACCCGTGCTCGCGTGCCGACTCGAGCGTGGCGGCGAGCGCCTTCATGCCATCGACGCCGTAGCGTTCATAGCAGGCGCTTTGGATCTTGACGACGGGTGCCACGCGCACGCAGGCTGCGAGCACCGCGAGTGAGAACGACTCGATGGCCGAGGCGGGCTTGGTCGTTCCCAAGGTCTGCAGCGCCGCGGGCAGCTTGCCCACGACCGGGTCGAGCCCCACGCACAACGGTGCGCCGCAACGCTGGACGGCGGAGAGCAGGCGATCGGCCACATGCATCATGGAGCGGAGTGTACGGAGCCTCGGCACGCATGGGCGATTGCGCCCTACGCTTGCCGCATGGCCAAGGCCGCCATCCTCTCCGTTGGTGACGAGCTCTCGCTCGGCCAGTCGCTCGACACGCACGCGCAGTGGCTTTCGCAGCGGCTGGTGGAGCTTGGCGTGGTCCCGATCCTGCACGCCACGGTGGGCGACGATGAGCAGGGGCTCGTCGATGCGCTCGCCGGCGCCATGCCGCGCGTCGAGGTGATCATCATCACGGGCGGGCTTGGACCCACGGCTGACGATCTCACGCGCGAGGCCCTCGCTGCGTTGGCCGGCCCCGGACTCGTGCACGAACCTGAAGCCGAAGTCGCGCTGCGTGCGCGCTTCGAGGCCCGTGGTCGCCGTCTTCCCGAAAGCAACTTGAAGCAAGCGCTGCGTCCCACGTGGATGCGCATGATTCCCAATCCGCTCGGGACCGCGCCGGGCTTGATGGGCGCGCTCGACGGTGTCCTGGTGGCCAGCCTGCCGGGCCCGCCGGACGAGATGCACCCGATGTGGCGGGATCATGTGGCGGCTGCCGTGCGGGCGCACGTCGATCAGGCACCGGTGCGGTGTGAGACGGTGCTCGCGTGCGGCCTGCCCGAGAGCGTGGCGGCGGAGCGACTTGGTGCGCTCATGGATCGAGGCCGCAACCCGATGGTTGGGATCACCGTCAGCGGCACCACGCTCGCCGCACGCATCCGTGCAACCGGTGATGCCTGCACCGATGGCTCGGTCGAGTCGACCATCGCCGCGGTCGAGGCGGCGTGGGGGCCGCTCTGCTTCGGTCGCGATGCGGACACCCTTGCAGGTTCGATCGGCGAACTGCTTGCGGCGCGACACGCTTCGGTTGCCACATGCGAGAGTTGCACCGGTGGCGGCGTGGCGCGGGCGCTGACCGCCGTGTCGGGCTCGAGCGCGTGGTTCGGATCCGGTTGGATTACCTACGCCAATGAAGCCAAGGTGCGCGTGGGCGTGGATCCATCGTTGATCGAGCGCCATGGCGCTGTCTCGCCCGAGGTGGCCCAAGCGATGGCGCGTGCGGCAGCCCGCGCTGGGGGCGCTCGTTTCGGCATCGCGACAACGGGGGTGGCCGGTCCGACTGGCGGCAGCGAGGCGAAGCCGGTGGGCACGGTTTGGATCCATGTGCACGACGAGTTGGCCGCTCTGCGGCCGCGTCGCTTCCTCATCACCGGCGATCGGACGATGGTTCGTGACCGCGCCACGGCACTTGCGCAGGTCATGCTCCGGCTCGCGATCCTCGGTCGAGATGAGCGCAAGTTGCTGTGGGAGGTCGGATGACCCAGACGATCGCGTGCATCGCTTTGGGCAGCAACCTTGACTTGCCTGAGGGCGACAGCGCATGGATCCTTCACGAGGCGGTGAGACGCCTGCATGCGGTAGAGGGGGTTCGCGTCATCGCCGCCAGCTCGATCCATCGCACTTCGCCCGTGGGTGGCCCGACGGGACAGCGTGACTACTTGAACGCCGTCGTCGCCGTCGAGACCTCGTTGGCGCCGCGCGCACTTCTGGAGCGGCTCCTTTGGATCGAGTCTGGGCTGGGCCGGGTCCGTGATGCAGCCGTGCGCAACGGTCCACGGACCCTGGATCTGGATGTGGTCCTCTTTGGCGACGAGGTGATCGACGAGCCCGGGCTGCATGTCCCGCACCCGCGGCTTGAGGAGCGCCCATTCGTGCTCCGGCCATTGCTTGAAGTCTTGCCTCTCGCGGTCAACCCCCGTACGGGAAGGGCGGTAGAATCAACCCTCCGAACATGTTCGTCCGAGGTGGTGTCGGTGTGCGGCAACCTTGGCGTTCCCCCTTGAGCGGCCGCGCGCCGCGATGGAGCCTCACATGATGTTGACCACTGCCCGTGCAGCTGCCACGGTCCTCGCCCTTGGCTTGGGCATGCCGTGCCTTGCGCAGGACGGCGCACCCGATCCCAACGCCCCGATGGCCGATCCGCTCGGCGCCCTCGCCGGGCAGATGCCCGCCACCAATGCGTCGGGTTTCAACGATGGCGAGAAGGATGCCGCTTCGGTGGCCAAGGGCCAGGCCGCCTTCGACGCCATGGTCAAGGCCTTCCGTGATGCGGCCTGGATGACCGACACCTTCTCATACACGGTCAAGACCCCGATGGGTGAGCAGAAGGACTCGTTCGATGTCGTCATCGGCCCCGAGGGTTCGATGCAGATCAAGAACGAGCAGATGGAACTCTGCGCCACCGACGGCAAGCTGAACATGGTCATCCCGTCCAACGAGAAGAAGTATCTCTCGCAGCCGATTGACGGCTCGGTCGCGAAGACCCTCTCTGGCATGGGCATGGAGCTGCCGATGCCGCACATCAAGCTGCGCGATGCCTCGATGCCACCGATGAGTGCGATGAAGCTCATGGTGCTCCAGGAACCCAAGGTCGCTGGCTTCCGCTCGGGCGCAGCCGGCAACGAGATCCTGCTCACCGACGCGCGCGGCGACGTGCTTGTCGTGACCGATGCCAAGACGAACCTGCCGAACTCGATGAAGCTTGTCTTCTCTCCCGAGGGCGCTCCTCCTGGCTTCACGGTGGGCATTGACTTCGCCATGGCTCCCAAGGCCGTCGAGAAGGGCTCCATCGCCTTCAATGCCGGCGTGCGCAAGGCCGTGTCGAGCATGGGTGAGCTCGAGACCCTCGTGGCGACGGGAGACGCCGCTCCAGAGTTCTCACTGAAGGATTTCGACGGAAAGTCGGTCGAGCTGGCGTCCTTCAAGGGTCGCGTGGTCGTTCTCGACTTCTGGGCGACCTGGTGCGGCCCATGCCGCAAGGGACTGCCGCTGATCGATAAGGTCGCCAAGTGGGCTGCCGAGAAGAAGCTCCCGGTGACGGTGCTCGGCATCAACACCTGGGAAGAGCAGGGCCCTGAAGACGCCGAGGAAGCCGTCCTCGCCAAGTCCAAGGACTACTGGACCAAGCAGGCGTTCACCTTCCCCGCGCTTCGCGACTCGGGTGGCGCCTACATCAAGCAGTACGGGTTCACCGGCATTCCGGCGACCGTCGTGATCGGGCCCGATGGAACCATCGCGCAGATCCACTCGGGCTTCGCTGCGACGCTGGACGCCGACCTGCAGAAGGAGATCGAGGCGCTGCTCGCCAAGAAGTGAGCGCATCGACCGCAGAGCGAATGCGGGCGGTCTAGACTTCGGTCTGGGCCGCCCGCTGTCGTTGGAGAACCACCATGCTTGCTGCCATTGCCGCGTCGCTTGTTGCCGTGATCGCCCCGCCTGCGATGAACGCCGAGGGCTGGGACGCCTCGGCCCGCACCCCTGAATCGATCGCTGCAGCCGCACAGGCCATCGAGCGCGCAGAGTCCGGGTGCCGCGCGCTCGGTGATGCCGTCATCACCGAGACCAACGCCGCTTGCGAAGGCAGCGACACGGTGCGTTGGGAATCCCGCACCGCCGCCCGCGCGTGGACCTTCCGCGCGGAGCGTGGCATCGAGGTCGTCGGACTCGATGACAGCGTCTTCGTGACGGTCGAGGCGCTCCCCGGGCAGATGGCACTCGTCGAGTGCGTCAAGGGGTGCCGCGAGTCGTTCGCGGAGGCCGGGATCGTGCTGCCTGTCATGGCCTCGGTTCGCCTGGGCAGTTCGCTGGCGGACGCGCTCTGGAAAGATGAGCTGCCCGATGCCGTGGTGGCCGGATCACGAACCACCGAAGCGGGTGCCGAGGTCCTGCTCATCGATGCCGCTGGCGGCGGCGACGCGCTTGTGCAGTTCGACGGCGCGACCGGCCTGCCGGTTCGAGCCCGATTGGCGCGACGGCTCCCCGAGGGGATCTCGCATCCGGCGCTGAAGGCATTGCAGGTCATCGAGTGGTCGTGGACCGGCAAGGTTCGCCCCGTCGAGGCCAAGCCTGTGGCCATCACGAAGCCCAATCGCACGATGGCTGCGTCACTCAAGGCGCTCCTTGATCAACTCGATCCCGCGCCACGCCGGCTCCCCACCGAGCAAGAACCCAAGCCGTGACCGCGGTCCCGGCTTCGCTCACGATCGGTGGCGAGCCTGCGCTGCCGCATGCCGAGTTGTTGCAGCAGCTCGCCGGGCAGGTCCCGGACATCGAGGTGCTCACCTCGCGTCACGATCGCATGCTCTATGCGACGGATGCGAGCATCTACCAGGTCGAACCGCTCGGGGTCGTGCTGCCTCGCACGCCGGAGGCCGGAGCCGAGGCCGCCTGCTGGCTCCTTGAGCGCGGCATCCCGGTGTTGCCTCGCGGCGGGGGCACGGCGCTTGCCGGGCAGACCGTGAATCGTGCGGTGGTGATCGACTTCAGCAAGCACTGCCGCGCCATCGAGTCGATCGATGTCGAGGCCCGGCGTGCGATCGTGCAGCCCGGCGTGGTGCTCGACCAGCTCAATGCAACGCTCGCCCTGCGCGGGCTCATGTTTGGTCCCGATGTCGCCACGTCGAGCCACGCCACGATCGGTGGCATGGTCGGCAACAACTCCGCGGGGGCCAACAGCATCCTGTACGGCCGCACCGTCGAGAACCTGATCGCGCTGCAGGTGGCCTTGCCCGATGGCCGCGTGACGTGGCTGCGCGAGGGTGGTGCCGTGGATGATCCGGTCCAGGCGGAGCTCGCTGCGCAACTCTGGTCGATCATCGAGCCGCTCGCAGGCGAAGTCGATGCGCGCATCCCGAAGATCCTGCGCCATGTCGATGGCTACAACCTCGACCTCTTTCTGAAGCAGGTCCGCGCCAGCACGTCGGGCACCTTCGATCGGGTGAACCTGGCGCACCTCGTGTGCGGCGCTGAGGGCACGCTGGGCACGGTCCTGCGCGCCGAGCTTGCGCTCGTGCCGCGACCGGCGCATCGCGGCCTGGCAATTCTCGGATTCGCGTCGATCGATGATGCGCTGGCCAGCCTCGGCGACTTGCTCGCCACCGGGCCCTCTGCGGTCGAACTCGTCGATGATGTCATCATCAGCATGGCGTTGCGAAACCGTGAGTACGCCGGCTATGTGCATGTGATGCCGCAGCCCGCCTCGGGGCAGCTTGGTGCCGTGCTCTACGTGCAATACTTCGGCGACGACCCGGACGCGGTCCGCGCTCGGTGCGACGCGGTGGCTGGCCTTGTGCCCACGGCGGCACACCGGACGTGCGTCGATGCCGCTTCGATGGAGCAGGCATGGAAGCTGCGCAAGGCAGGGGAGCCGCTCTTGCACGCGGTGCCCGGTGCGCGCAAGCCGGTCACGTTCGTCGAGGACACCGCGGTCGATCCCGCGCGCCTGCCCGCCTTCGTGAAGGAGTTCCGGGCGATCGTCGAGCGGCATGGCACCACGGCGGCGTACTACGCGCACGCCTCGGTGGGGTGCCTGCACATCCGGCCGCTCATCGCGCTCGATGATGAACGGGATCTTGCGGTCATGCGTGCGATCGCCGTCGAGATCGCCGAGTTGGTGGCTCGCCACCACGGAGCGCTCAGCGGTGAGCATGGTGACGGCCGGGTGCGTACGCCATTGCTCCGGATCGTGCTCGGCGAAGCACTGTGCACGGCGCTCGGCCGCGTGAAGGCCGTGTTCGATCCGGATGGCCTGATGAACCCGGGCAACCTCGTCGACCACGACGACCCTGCCCGCATGACCGAGCACCTTCGGGTGCGCCCGCACAGCGCATTCGTCGCGGTCGAGCCTCGTGCCACCTTCTTCCGATTCGGACCCGAGGAGGGACTTGAGCACGCCGCATCGCAATGCAACGGGGCCGGCATCTGCCGACGCACAACTCCCGGCGGAACCATGTGCCCTTCGTACCGCGTGCTGCTGGACGAGCGCCACACCACGCGCGGTCGTGGCAATGCGCTGCGCCTGGCGATCACGGGGCAGCTCGATGGTGGCCGCGCTTCGTGGTCCGACTCGGCGACGCAGGAGACGCTCTCCCTCTGCCTGTCGTGCAAGGCGTGCGCAAGCGAATGTCCAAGCAACGTGGACTTGGCCAAGATCAAGGCCGAGTACACGGCGCAGGGCTTTGCTGAGCGTGGCCGCGTGCCGTGGCGGGTGCGAGTTCGCGGGCGCGTTCGTGGGCTGCAACGGCTTGGCAGCCGCATGGCGCCCTTGGCCAATGCGATGGCCAGTGTCGTTCCGCTGCGAAGGCTGCTCCAGTCGGTCCTAGGGCTCGCGACCGACCGACCGCTGCCTGCCTTTGGCAAGAATGCGGCGCTGCTCATGCGCAGCGTGCCGCAACCGGTGGGTGCACCGACTGTCCTGCTCTTCGGCGATTGCTTCACGCAGTATGGCGAGAGCGATGTGGCGATGGATGCCGTCGCCGTGCTCAACGCCTTCGGCTATCGCGTGGCCTTTGCCGATGCCGGGTGCTGCGCTCGGTCGCTCATCTCGACCGGCATGCTCGCCGAAGCACTCGTGACCGTGCCGCGCACGGCGCACGCGCTCCGTGCATCGATCGAGCGCGAACGAGCTGTCGCCGTGCTGATGCTCGAACCATCCTGCATGAGCGCCATCGTCGATGATTGGCAGGACCTGTCGCTGCCGCCGGCCGCTTCCGACGATGCACGCGCCGTCGCTGCACTCGTCGATTCGGTCGAGGGCTTCCTTGAGCGTCGATGGAACGAGCACCCGCAGCGACCGCTGCCTGCACCGGGCATCGACGAGGCCGTTGCCGTGCACCTGCACTGCCACCAGAAGGCACTGTGGGGCGGAGCCACGACGATGGGGCTGCTGCGCCGCTTCTATCCCCGCGCGGAGCAGCTCGCCACTGGTTGCTGCGGCATGGCGGGGGCATTCGGATACGACGCCGCCACGGCGGACCTGTCCGTGCGCATCGCCAAGCACGATGTGCTGCCAGCCTTGGCGGCGCGCCCCGACCACATCGTGTGCGCACCTGGCACCAGCTGCCGCCATCAGGTGCAGGACCTTTCCGGACGCTCCGCGCTCCACCCCATCAGCCTGCTGCGCCGCGCGTTGCGCTAGGATCGCCGCATGGCCTCCGAAGGATCCGACGCACTCGACCTCGGCCTCGACCCCTCCGCTGCGGGGGTGGATCTGGCTGCCGGCAAGGTGCTCATCGTCGACGACAACCAGCAGAACCTTGAGCTGATCCAGGCCTACATGGAGTCGTTGCCATGCCGTCTCGAGGTCGCCACCGACGGGGCCGAGGCCATGGCCTCGATCGCACGCGAGCAGCCCGACCTGGTGCTGCTCGACGTCATGATGCCGCGCATGTCGGGCTTCGAAGTCTGCCAGAAGCTCAAGGGCAATCCGACGACCCGCGACATCGTGATCATCATGGTCACGGCGCTCCACGAGGTCTCGGACATGGAGCGCGCGGTTGAGTGCGGCTGCGACGACTTCGTGAGCAAGCCCGTCAACAAGGTCGAGCTGCTCGCCCGCGTGAAGGGGCTGCTGGCGCTTCGTCTCCTGAAGAAGCGCCTGGCCGACTACATGCGCGACCAGCGCGCCTGACGCCGCGCGGCGCCCGACATCCTCGGTACGCCATCCGCCGAAAGTCAATCCACCTCACGACAACGGCCCGCCATGATGGCGGGCCGCGTCGCTTGACTGTTGAGTTGGAATCAGGCGGCGATGCGCATGACAACCGGCGGGGTGTCCCCCTCGCGGTGCCAGACGCTGTCGGCTCCGCGCGGCATGCACGCATGGTGCAGGTGATCGAGGTAGCGCCGCAGGTCATCAGAGTCGAAGAGCTCAAGCCAGTCGCGGCCTGCGCTTGGGTTCAGGCTGGTGATCTCGTCGATGAGGTGATCCTTGTCGAGCATGGTGCCTCCTGTGGCGTGCAGGATGCATCGGCCGCGCAAAACGGCGGCGTTGAAAAAACGACGCGATCCACGGGGATTCCTGCGCAACCGCGTCGATCGATGGGTGTCCTCGGGCGCGCACCCACTACAGGTTGTGGTCAGCCGTTGGCAGCCTCGGGATGGCTGGCTGCGGGCAGCACGTCGCGGTAGCGGTAGAAGCGGCTTGCCACCATGAAGACCAGCGTCGCGCCGAGCATGAGGGCCGTGAAGAACCAGTAGTAGTTTGCGCCCACAAGCGTGCTGTTGCCGTCGGCATCCTGCGTGAACCGGTTGACGAGCGCGGTGAGCACGTTGCCTGCTGAGACCGACAGCAACCAAAGGCCCATCACGATGGACTTCATCGATGCTGGAGCCTGGGTGTAGCTGAATTCGAGGCCCGTGATCGAGACCATGACTTCAGCGACCGTGATCACGAGGTAGGCAACAAGTTGCCATGCGATGCTCGGCCACTTCGCATCCATCCGGGTCCCATCCCTCGCGATGACGATGCCGCCCGAGGCGATGGCGTCAGCCACCGTGGCGTCCCGTTCCGCACCCGCGGGCTTCTGCGCCAAACTCTCCAGGGCAGCTGCAACGGCGTTGCGCTCGAACTCACGGAGCGCTCCGGCGGTCTTGGCGAAATCGATGCCGTCGGCAGCGACGATCGGGGCGACCCTCGCCCGGAATGCGACCTGCTCCTCGTCAATCAGGCGCTGCGCATGGGCGGAGATGGCGAAGGCCACGATCGTCAGCGCGAAGCCCACGCCGATCTTGCGCAAGGGCGTCAAGTTCACCACCTTGCCCATCGCCGGGTAGATGACATACGCAAAGAGGGGCACCAGGATCAGGATCAGCAGCGGGTTCACTGCCTGCACCTGGCTCTCGAGCCAACGCTGGCCCAGGAATGTGCAATCCATCTGCCGTGCTTGCAGCACCCATGCGCTGCCGGTCTGGTCGTAGAGCGACCAGAAGACGGCGACGAAGGAGTAGACCATCACCAACCGGAGGATCGCCGATCGTCCCTCGGGCGTGATGGTTTCGCGGAGGAAGGCGAGTCCCTGGGGAGGCAGGTGGGCATACCGCTTCCGTCCGAGCCAGAACACGAAGGTGGCGATGGCCATGAGCACGCCCGGAATGCCGAAGGCCCAGCCCGGTCCGTGGTTCTTCAGGAGCCACGGCGTGAGCAGCGTGCTGAAGAACGATCCGAAATTGATTGAGAAATAGAACCAGCCGAACACCTTGCTCATCAAGTGGCCGTTACGCGTGCAGAATTGGTCGCCGACATGGGCCGACACGCATGGCTTGATCCCGCCGGATCCGCACGCGATCAGGAAGAGCCCCGCCATGAGCCAGCCTCGTGGGTCCAGCGTCGCCTGGAGCGCTGCCGAGGGCAGGTCGATGCACGCCAAGGCTGCGTGGCCGAGGCAATACACCATCGAGAGGATCATGATGGTCAGGTACTTCCCGAGGAGCGCGTCGGCAACGAGCGCACCCAGCACCGGGAAGAAATAGGCGCTCGCCACGAACCAGGCGACCCATTCCCGGGCCTCGGTGTCGGTCATGTAGTTGGGGGTGCCGGTCGCACTCAGCATGTACTGCGTCATGAAGACCGACAGGATGACCTTCATGCCGTAGAAGCTGAAACGCTCGGCCGCCTCGTTCCCGATGATGAACGGGATGCCGGGCGGCATGCGATCCGTGTCGAGGGGGGCGGTCCGGAAGGCGCCGGGGGCGGCCGACGCAGGTCGATTCGACAGACTCGTCATTCCCGCAGCGTAGCGGGATCAGGGCTGCGCGTCGGTGGCGGCGAGCTCGATGCCGATGGGCAAGCCCATGCCCGCATCGACCCAACGGATCGCACCGAGTGCGTTGGTCACGCGCTGCGTGGCTGCGCGTCGCATGCGTCGGGCCTCGCCCTCGTTGCGATCGACGGAGAACTCGCCGAGCAGTTCCGCCGGCGTGAGACGGTCGACGAAGCCCTTGGTACGGGCGATCAGCCGCAGGTCAGAGCCCTCGACCTCGAGCGACATCGAACCTGCCTCAGGGCTGCCTGACACCGAGGCGAATCCGCCGCCGCCGTAGAGGCCGGCTTCGCCCGCACTCAGCACCAGCAGCCTCAGCGAGATGTTGGTGCTTGTCGGATCGATCGCCGTGCGCCCCGGAAGAGGATTCCACAGGAATCCAACGTGAAGGACCTGTCCGCTCACGGTGTCGTCGGATTCGAGCCGGGCCGGATCGATGTCGGTGAGCACGATCGAGGCACCGGCTTCCTCGATGCTGAAGGACGCAGCAACCGGCGAGAGACCGAGGACTTCCTCGGCGCTGCCACGGCGCGTGACCTCGATGGGCGCCGCGGTTCCGCAGCCGGCGACGACGAGCACGATCCAGGCGAGGTGCCTCATCGTGCTGCTCCAGGGGTTCGACCGAGGAATCCGAAGCGCGCGTCTGCAGGGCGACGGATCAGGGAGGCTGGTTCGGGGATGCCCAGCGCGCCATACGCATCGCGCTCCACGATCTCGCGCAGGACCTTGCGTTGAATGCGGGGCAGCGGCGTGGCGAGTGCGAAGGAGCCCAACCCGTACACCGCTTCAGCAGCGGCCTTGGGGTTGGCGAAGGGCCAGCCAGAGGCAAACAGCACGCGATCGGCCACACCGTGCTGCACGGCACCGAGCATGGCGTTGTAGAGCGACCAGGGCTGGCTCACGATGCCGCTCGTGTCGGTCCACGCGTTCTCGAACGCCGTCATCATGGCGATGCACTCATCGATCCAAGGCCAACCCATGCCGGAGAAGACGACCTTGAGCCGTGGCAGCTGACGCATGGTTTCGGTCCACGCCGTCGGACGATCGTTGCCGATGGCTGCGTTGCGCGTGTACGGAGCGGGTCGGCTGACGAACACCGGGAACCCATCGGCCGCGCACTGCGCGAAGAGCCGCATGGCTGGTTCATCGGTCGGCATGAAGCCCTGTAGCGCGGGACTGACGCAGATGCCGTACAGCCCGAGGTCGGTGCACCGACGAAACTCATCCCAAGCGTCGTCGCTGGTTGGGTCGATGCCAGCGATGCCGACATAGCGGCCATTGCCTTGACGGACGGCATCGAGGATCGCGTCATTGGGGATGTTCGCACCAACTCGGTCGGCTCGGAAGCCGTGCAGGATGGCGCCGGCCAGTGGCTCCGTGGCGCGCTCGAGGGCGGCCGGCGAAGCATCCATGGGCAGCGAACCCGCCACCTTCCGCAGGGGGGGCGACAGTTCTCTGCCAAGGTGGTCGAAGCCGGGCCAGGTGCGCGTGTGCGCGTCGATGATCATCGCGGGGCGATTGTACGGACGGCCGAGCTGGCCTGCGCACCGGGGGCCGGTGAGTCCGTACGCCGCGGGGCGCCGCAGCCGAGCGAGTCGATCAGGGCGCGGACCGTGCGCGCGATGCTGGCGCTGTCGATGCCCGCATCCGCCATCTGCTCTGCACGTTCGCCGTGGCCGATCCAGGCATCCGGCAGGCCCATGCGCACGATGCGCGAGGTATCCAGGCCCATCTCGTTGCACGCCTCGAGCACGCATGAGCCGAAGCCGCCGCGCACCGAGTGATCCTCGATGGTCACGATCGGGGTGCCCGCCTGGATCAGGCGACGCAGGAGCCCGGCATCGACCGGCTTCGCGAAACGGGCGTCGTAGACGGCCACGCGGTACTCCGGCAGCATCGGCAGCGCATCGAGCGCATCGAACGCGACGGTGCCGTAGGCGATGATGGCGACGTCTGCTCCGGATGGCTCGACCAGAGGACGGGCGACGCCGAGCTGGAAGGCCGGGCAGGGGTCATTGGCAAGGCGCGTGTCCACGTTGGCTCGCGGGTAACGCATGGCCGAGAGACCTTGGTCGTAGCCGGCCATGAACTCGATGGCCGCCTTCATGCTGGCTTCATCGATCGGCGCGAGCAGCGCTGCCTTGGGCAGCGTGGCCAGCAGCGACACGTCGCAGAAGCCGTGGTGCACGGCACCATCGCCACCGACGAGTCCCGCGCGATCCAGGCACAGGCGCACGGCCAGGCCCTGCAGCGCGACTTCCTGGAACGCCTGGTCGTACGCGCGTTGCAGGAAGGTGCTGTAGACGGCGAAGAACGGCTTCCATCCGGTCTTGGCTAGGCCGGCCATCATGTCGAGCGCGTGGCTTTCGCAGATGCCCGTGTCCCACGTGCGTTCGGGGAACCTGGCCAGCGGCTTCGAGATGCCGGTGCCGTCGGGCATGGCGGCCGTGGCCGCGCAGACCTTGGGGTCGCGCGCCATGAGGTCGACCATCGCTTCGCCGAAGGCGGCGGTGAAGGAACGGCCGCCCTTCTTGATCTCGACGCGGCAGCCCTCGTTCTCGAGATCGCCTTCCGCGACCGTGAACGGGCTCGGCGAGTGGAACGTGCACGAATCCCGCTCCGCAAAGCGGAAGCCCTTGCCCTTGACGGTCTTGACGTGCAGCACGATCGGACGATCGGTGTGCTTGGCCTCGTTCAGGAACTCGATCAGTGTGGGCAGGTCGTGGCCATCGATCGGGCCAACCGTGAGCAGGCCGAAGTGCTCGAACCAAGCATCGTCGCTGAGGAAGCTCTTGCTGCTTTCGCCGACGCGGTGATAGAGGTCGCGCGCCAGTCGCCCGCCAGGGATGTTCTCGGTGATCTGCTTCGCGGCCTTCTTGAACTCGCCGTAGGTGTGCGACAGGCGCACGCGGTCGAAGTACTGCGCCACCGCGCCCTGCGGCTTCGCGATGCTCATGCCGTTGTCGTTGAGGATCACGAGGAACTGCCGGTGCAGGGTGCCCGCGCCGTTCAGGCCTTCCATCGCGAGGCCGTTGACGATCGACGCATCGCCGATGACGCTCACGACGCGGCGTCCGGTGGGGTTCTCGTGCGACCAGCCTTCGCCGTTGAGCGCATCGCCGCGCGCCATGCCCACGGCGGTGCTGATCGCCGTGCCGGCGTGACCCACGCTGAAGAGGTCGTACGGACTCTCGACGGGAGCGGGGAAGCCCGCCATGCCGCCGCGCTGGCGCAGCTTGGGCAGGAGATGCTGGCGACCCGTGAGCAGCTTGTGCGTGTAGCACTGGTGACCGACGTCAAACAGCAGCCGATCGTGGCCGAAGTCGAACACATAGTGCATGGCCACGGTCAGTTCGACCACACCTAAGTTCGGCGCGAGGTGACCACCGCTGCGCGACACCTGGTCGCAGATCGCGGCGCGGATCTCGGCGCAGAGCTCCTGCAGTTGGGCGATGTTTAGGCGTCGGAGGTCGGCAGGGGATTGGATGGTCGGCAGGTGGGCCATGATCGT
>Ga0208048_1001193_pt1 | contig 13658 bp, 9 predicted proteins | sample Malawi_45m_30L_FD_184163 | JGI IMG/M metagenome (GOLD analysis project Ga0208048, IMG submission 184163) | Freshwater microbial communities from Lake Malawi, Central Region, Malawi to study Microbial Dark Matter (Phase II) - Malawi_45m_30L... | ecosystem: Environmental > Aquatic > Freshwater >...
TCGGCGAGCCCGGGCGATGCGCTCGTGATCAGGCCCTTCGAGTTCATGAACCAGCAGCGGGCGCGGGCATCACCTTCCGGCAGGCCTTCCCGCATGAGCTGCATGCAGATGAGGTCGGCGATCCCCACGGCGGCACTGCCGGCGCCAAAGAAGAGGTAGCGATGATCGCGCATCGACGAGCCCGTCATGCGCGCGGCACCGAACAGCCCGGCGACCGCCACGGAGGCGGTGCCCTGGATGTCGTCGTTGAAGCAGCAGACGCGATCGCGATAGCGCTCGAGCAGTGGGATCGCGGTCTTGTTGGTGAAGTCCTCGAACTGGATGCACGCGCGCGGGAAGACCTCCTGTACGGCCTCGACGAACTCATCGACGAAGTCGAAGTACTCGTCGCCGGTGACACGCAGGTGTCGTGCGCCGGGATAGAGCGGATCCGCGAGGAATGATTCGTTGTTGGTTCCGACATCGAGCACGACCGGCAGGCACGCTTCGGGCGGCACGCCTGCGCAGGCGGTGTAGAGCGCGAGCTTGCCGACGGGGATCCCCATGCCGCAGACGCCCAGGTCACCCAGCCCCAGGATGCGCTCGCCATCGGTGACGACGATGAGCCGAACTTCGTGCTCGGGCCAGTTGCGCAGGATCTCGGCTACGCGGCCCTTGCGGCGCATGCTGATGTAGAGGCCCTTCGGCCGGCGCATGATGTGGCCGAACCGCTGGCAGGCCTCGCCCACGGTGGGCGTGTAGACCAGCGGCATGTAGGACGGCAGGTCGCTGCGCAGGAGCGAGTAGAAGAGGTGCTCGTTGCGGTCCTGGAGTTCAGAGAGGTAGATGTATTTCTCAAGCGCCGTCGGCTTCGCCTCGAGATGCGCGCGCATGCGCAAGAGCTGCGTTTCCAGGCCTTCCACGCCATCGGGCAGGAGGCCGGTGATGCCGAGTCGTTCGCGCTCGGCCTCGGTGAAGGCGGTTCCCTTGTTGAGTCGTGCGGTGTGCAGGATCCGCCAGGCGTCGGGCGTGGTCATTGGGGGGGAACTGTAGTCCCGACGGCTAGGATCCGTCGCCATGCTGCCCTTCACCGATGCGCCGCTGCGACTGCGCTGCGTCGACAGCCACACCGAGGGCGAACCCACGCGAACGCTGGTGGATGGCCTGCCTGGCCTTGTGGGCGATCCGTGCGCCGTGCGTGCCGCGCTCGATGGTGCGTGGGCGCCCATCGCGCATGCGCTCATGCGTGAGCCGCGCGGCTACGCGTGGCTCGTTGGGGCGGTGGTGCTGCCGCCCACGCTGCCGGGCGCGTCGTTCGGCGTGGTGTTCTTCAACAACGTCGGCACGCTCGGCATGTGCGGGCATGGCACGATCGGCGTGGTGCGCACGCTGTCGGCGCTGGGTCGCCTTGCTGCGGGCGAGCACGTGATCGAGACGCCGGTGGGGCAGGTCGTCGCGCGACTGCATGCGGACGGTCGCGTGAGCGTGCGCAACGTGCCCAGCCGGGTTGCGCAGCGTGGGGTCGCGGTCGAGGTCCCGGGCCATGGCATCGTGCACGGTGATGTCGCCTGGGGCGGCAATTGGTTCTTCATCTGCCATGACCACGGCATGTCCATCGCCGTTGATCGCGTGCAGGAGCTCACGGCCTTCTGCATGCGGGTCCGCGCGGCCTATGACGCTGTGGGGCTTCGCGGCGATGATGGTGCGCTGATCGATCACGTCGAGCTCTCAATCGATGCGCATGGTGGAAGGGGTCGAGCGGCGCATCCGCCGCAGGTGCCCGGCCACCAGGTCGGCCCCGGCGCCGACTCGCGCAACTTCGTGCTCTGTCCCGGTGCGGAGTGGGACCGTTCACCCTGCGGCACGGGCACGAGCGCCCGCGTGGCATGCCTCGTGGCGGAGGGCCGGCTCGAACCTGGTGTGACGTGGGTGCAGGAATCCACGCTCGGCACGCGATTCGAGGCGACCTACGAACTGGTCGGCGCGGACATCGTCCCCACCATCACTGGCTCGGCGCATGTGACTTTCGATGGCTGGATCGTGGTCGATCCGTCGGATCCGCTGGCGCACCCCGGCCGGCGGTGATCGTCAGGGATCGACCTGCACGAGCACCAGCAGCTCGCTCTCGACGTTGCGCTTGCTCACGGGATCGAGCGCCGTGATTACGACGGGGAAGATCGAGAAGCCGGCTGCCTGCGGCGAGGCCACGACCGTGAAGGCCACGGTGCGCAACTTGGAATCGCCGGTTTGGCCCACCATCGTGGCCGTGAAGCGCGGATCCGCGCTGCGAACCGAGGTCACTTGAATCATGCCGAGGTTCTTGATCTCGATGTCCATGCCGACCACCGCACCAACCTTCACGCAACCGGCGTTCGCGCGGAACTCCGACAGGCTCAGCACCGGCTTGATCTGGGTCGTCGCATGCCGCACACGCAGGTCGATCAGCCGTGCCTCGGGGTGATCGGTCTCGATCACGAGGTAGGGGGGCACCTTCGGGAACTTCGTGAGGTCGTACGCCACGATGTACTCGGCGCGAGGAGCATCCTTGGCGGGATCGAATGCCTCGATGACGGCGGGCTGGCCCTGCACGGCACGCACGAGGAACGGCTTGCCATCGGTCGACTTCAGCTTGACCGAGCCGCGCACGCGCGTGGGATCGCTGTCGGCATCCACATAGGGCACATCCTTGCCTTGCACGGATGTGGTCGCACGGACAGGGAAGGCGATTTCGCCGGCCATGCGCAGCTCGACGACATTGGGAAGGCCCTTGAGCACCACGTTGACCATGACCTGCTTCTGCCCTGTCGATGCCGGCGCACGCATGCTCGCGGGCACCTCGAGCGTGGCACCCGGTGCGATCACCTTGCCGTCAAGGTTGATCGTCGTGGTGCAGGTACAGCTGGGCTTCACGGCCATCACCGTCAGTGGAATGCTGCCGGTGTTCGTGATGCGGAAGGTGTGGTTGATGGTGGAGCGCGGCGTGATGAACCCAAGGTCGACGTTCGCCTGATCGACGGTGATGGCGCCTGCCGCGCGCGGGGCGGCCTGCGGCGCCGTGGCGGTGGTATCCGTTGCGGCGGCAGTGCTTGGTGCCGGCGCAGCGACCGGTGGCGGAGCAGGATTGCTGGATTGCGGCACGGCTTCCGTGGATGCGGACGGCGCGGCGATCTTCTGCGTCGGTTCCGGTGCCTCGCCGCAGCCGATGCTGGCCAGGGCGACGACGGCAAACCTCATGATCAACATGGTGGGGCTAGTGTACGCACCGCATGAAGGCCATTGTCACCACGCGTCAAGGTTCGCCTGTCGCCCCCAATGTGCACTGCATCAGCGATGCACTTGATCCCGTTGCCGGCCCGGGCGAAGCCGTGGTCCGGACCGAGGCCAGCGCACTGAATCACCTCGATCTCTGGGTCGCCCGCGGCTTGCCCGGCGTGGACACCGTCTATCCGTTCACGAGCGGCAGCGATGGCTGCGGGATCGTGGAATCCGTGGGCCAAGGTGTCGATCCAGCCTGGATCGGCCGCCGCGTCCTGCTCAATGCTGCCGTGGTGCAGCCGCAGCGCAGCCTTCCCGGCTCGTGGCCAGCGGGCGAAGACATCGCCATGATCGGCGAGCACACGCCGGGCGCGAACGCGGCCCGGTTCACGGCTCCGATCACCAACCTGCTCGAGGTCGGCGAGACCGATCCGATCGAGGCTGCCGCGTTCGGGCTCACGCACCTCACGGCCTGGCGCATGCTGGTGACTCGCGCGCGACTGCAGGCGGGCCAAACGGTTCTGGTGCCGGGCATCGGCGGGGGCGTGGCCATGGCGAGCCTGGCGATCGCGCGTCACTTCGGCTGCACCGTCATCGTGACGAGCCGGCATCGAGCCAAGCTCGACCGTGCACTCGAGCTTGGGGCGCATCATGCCATCCTCGATGACGGATCCGATTGGAGCAAGCAGGTGCGCGCGGTCACCGGCCGTCGCGGCGTCGATGTGGTGGCCGAGAGCGTGGGCAAGTCGATCCACATGGCGTGCATCAAGTCGCTGGCGCGTGGCGGCACGCTCGTGACCTGCGGCTGCACGACCGGACCCGATGCAACGACCGACCTCGCGCGCATCTTCTGGAACCAGCTCAGCATCATCGGCTCGACCATGGGCACCATGGAGGAGTTCCGGTCCGTCGTGAGCCTGCTTCGGTCCGGTGCCATTCGCCCGGTGGTGGATCAGGTCTTTGCTCCGAGTGAGGCCCAAGCAGCGTTCGAGCGGCTGGAGGCGGGGGACCAGTGCGGCAAGTTGGTGATCGACTGGCGGATGGGCTGAGTCCCATCGATCTGGCCTGAACAGAAAGATTATTGGCCACAAGCCCCGGGCAGGCGTCTGTGTGCGCGGACCGGCCATGAAATGACTGGAAATCATCGCGACCTCAGGGATTGCGTTGGCAACGAACGAGGCTTGATTTCACCATGTAGGGCGATGGCACGGCACATGTGTGCCGATGATCGTGCTGGCCGCGTGGCCAGTCACCCCTTCCTCTTGGATCAGCACCATGCACCCAGGGATCACGAGCTTCACCTCGATCACCGCACTCGCACTCGCTGGCGCGCTCGCGCCCTCGGCGTTGGCGCAATGCGATTTCAGCATCCCATCGGACTCGCTGTGCAACATCGATGAGTTCGCCGGTACCGACTGCGCCGATCGTGACTTCGCCGATGCGAATGGTGGCTGCGGCACCTGCGGCCAGTTGGTCCAGCCCGCGGGCAACCTCGTGGATGGCACGTTCCTCCAGATCCACGGCACGATCGGCTCGTATCCGGTCTCGACCACCGCGGGCCTCGTTGCCTTTCGCGACCTCGACTGGTACCTGGTCGATGTCAAGGCCGCCGGCTTCATCGACCTCTCGCTGGTCACGGCCAAGGCCGATGACAGTGGACCGATCGCGCAGAGCGAGTTCCTCATCCTGCGTGGCGGCGATTGCCGTGCTGCAACGACGGTGTACTCCTCGGTTTCGGCCGAATGTCCGAACGACGGCCGTGTCTATCTGGAGCCGGGCGAGCACTTGCTCGTCTTCGGCGCACCGCTTGAACCGAATCCACCAGCACAAGGCCCTGCTGACTTCCAGTGGCCCTGCACCTCGAAGTACCTCGTGACCATCGAGTTCACGGCGGTGGATGTGCCAAGCTGCACGACGGATGCCGGCCCGTGCCTCACGGCGCACGAGACCCCCGGCTGCTCGGATCCGGCGTGCTGCAGCCCGGTCTGTGCCATTGATCCTGCGTGCTGCGAGGTCGCCTGGGACGCCGAGTGCGCCGCAAGCGCCGCGACGGAGTGCGATCTCTTCGTGCATGCCTGCTCAAGCCCAACAGGCGCACCGGCGAACGACTGCATCCTGACGCCCGCGTCGATCACGATCGGCTCGCCGCTGGTCGTCGACAACTCGAATGCAGGCACCGACGGACCCATCGATGTCGAGTCGCCTTGTCAGTACGCCTGTGGCAAGGACCTCTGGTACACGGTCACTGCCCCCGGTCGCGGCAACATGACGCTCTCGCTCTGTGCTGGTGCGGCTGCCACGGATGACAGCGTGATCGAGGTCTACGCGCTCGGCTCGGGCGAGTCCGTGCCGGCGATCACGCCGGAGTTCGTCGAGCGACTGACGAGCAACTTCATCGGCTGCCGCGATGACACATGCATCCCGAGTCAGGGCGGCGGTCCGACCACGGTCTATCTCCCCAACTGCGAGAAGGACGAGCACTTCCTGGTGCGCATCGGCGGCTGGTATGACGAGGCGACGCAGGGGCCGGAGAGCGCCGATGAGTTTTCGCTGACCTTGGTGCCCAGCTTTGAGCGCGTGGTCTTTGACACTGGACCGCAGCACTCGGTCAAGCGTTCCGACACCGGCGACCTGGTCAACTTGGGCATCACCAGCGGTTGCGTCAACGCGACCAACGCCCAGCGTTGGCTCGCCCAGGCGTTCGTCATGCCAGCGGCCGATGCAGGCTTCGCGTCCTGGCGCGTCCGCAAGCTCGTCGTGAAGGGCTTCATCTCGACCCAGTACATCCCGACGACCACGCACTTGGCGTGGACGATCTGGCGCCGCACGGGGTCAAACCGCCCCATCAGTGGCGATGAAGTGCAGTCGGGCATCGTGCCGCTGCCGACTCCGTACAACGAGGCAGCCGATGACACGGGCAGCCTGTCGACGTACGAGATCCCTGTGGATCTGTTGCTCGAACCTGGCAGCTACTACCTGAGCGTGTGGGGCGCGAACACCGTCGGCTCCGCGAGCGGAACGTGCAATCCAGCGTCGCCTGCTGCCTTTGCATGGTTCGTGAGTGCGTGGGGCGGAGTGAACGAAGACAACCCCGGCGAAGCGGTTCCGCTTTCGGACTCAAACGGCACCTACATGTGGCGCTCGGCGATCTTCCCCGGAACCTTCGCGCAGGGCTTCCTGCGGGTCGGCTCCGTGACGAATCATGAACCGCCCTGCGTGACGAGCGATGTTGCGCCCTACTGGCTCAACACCTGCTTCCGCATCGTCGCCGAGGACGGTGCGATCGCCGAGGCGTGCCCGGGCGATTACAACGGCGATGGCCAGCGCGATGGCGCGGACCTGGGACAGCTGCTTGGCGCGTGGGGCACCGAGGACCCGATCATCAACCTGACCGGTGATCCGGTGGTGGACGGTGCGGACCTTGGTGTCTTCCTGACGAGCTTCGCGATCCCGTGTCCGTGAGCGCACGCGGCCTCGCGACCGATGCGAGCAGCCATCTGATCGCGGGCTCGTGCCTGCGTTGTTTTTGCGATTGAATGGACAACAGCGGCCCCGGTTGGGGGACGAGCACAGGTAGACTCCGCGCTCCCACGGAGCACCTGTGAAGCGATTCCTCTCGGCACTTGGCATCTTTTTCGCGGTCGCGGTGGTCTTTGCGGTCGTTGGCGGCGGCGAGCTGCTGGCGATGCTGCCGAGCTTCGGCGGGGGCGGTGGCGGCGTCGAGGTCAGGCTTGAGGATGCCGCGGTGCGGGATGTCGTGCAGACGGCGAGCGCGCCCGGCTACATCGAACCGATGATCAAGGTGGACATCTCCGCCGAGGTGAGCGAGCGCATCGTCGAGCTGCCGTTTCGCGAGGGGCAGTCGGTCCGCAAGGGCGACGTGCTCGTCCGGCTCGACGATCGTGATCTCTCGGCGCGCCTGGCGGCAGCGACGGCGCGGCTTGAAGCCGAGCGCGGTCGGTTGGGCGCGGAGAAGGCCCGGCTCGACGGTCCGCGCATGCAGCTGCAGACGGCCAAGTCGGCGCTCGAGCGCCAGGAGGCCCTCTTCCGCTCGGGTGACATCAGCCGACAGGCGCTCGAAGAAGCACAGACCCGGGTGCAGGACATCCAGGCTGGACTCGCAGCCAGCGAGCGCACCATCGGCGTCATCGAGTCCAGTGTCGCGGCGAGCGCTGCAGACATCGAGCGGGCGCAGCGTGACCGTGAGCGCACGGTGCTTCGCAGCCCGATGGACGGCGTGGTCATCCGACTGAACGCCGAGGTGGGCGAGCTCGTCGTCGTGGGCACCATGAACAATGCCGGCACGGTCATCATGACCGTGGCCGATCTCTCGCACATGCGCATGGTGGCTGAGGTCGCCGAGGCCGACATCGCGCGTGTGCAGCTCGACCAGATCGCCGAGGTCTTCGTGAACGCCTACAAGGACCGATCGTTCGAGGGCACGGTGGCCGAGATTGCCATGGACCGCTCCAACGCCGGCCGATCGGCGGCACTGTCGGCGAGTGGTTCGACTGGTGGCAGCGGAACCTACAAGGTTGAAATCGACCTCACGCTCAGCGAGCAGGATCATCTGCTGTCGGGCCTCGCGGCCAACGCCGACATCCGGCTCGCCACCGCCAATGGAGTCGCGGTTCCCACGCAGGCGGTCGTCGAGCGCAAGATCGACGACCTTCCCGAGTCGATCCGCACGAGCTCGCTGGTCGACCGCACCCGCAAGGTCGCGAGCGTCGTCTTTGCGGTCAAGAATGGCATGGCGCGTGCGGTCCCGGTCCGCATAGGGCAGAGCAGCCTGACCGACACGATCGTGCTCGAGGGCTTGACGGCCGGTGAGCGCGTCGTCGTGGGGCCGTACAAGGCGCTCGACACGCTGCGCGATGGGATGCGCGTGACGGAAGCGGCCGCGACCCCGGATGGCGGCGCGTCCATCGAGGTCAGGATCGGCACATGATCCGCGTCACGGGCCTCCACAAGACGTACCGAGTCGGGGACGACGAGGTGCGGGCCTTGCGCGGCGTCGATCTTTCGATCGGCCGCAACGAGATGGTGGCCATCATGGGCGCCTCCGGCAGCGGCAAGAGCACGCTGATGAACATCCTCGGCTGCCTCGATCGCCCCACGCGTGGTGAGTACGAGCTCGATGGCCGCGCGGTCGCACGCATGGGTGCGGATGAACTGGCGTCGGTCCGCAACGAGAAGATCGGCTTCGTCTTCCAGAGCTTCGAGCTCCTGCCGCGCCAGACGGCGTTGCAGAACGTGGAGATGCCGCTCATCTATGCGCTCGGCGGCGTGTCTCGCCGGGAGCGAGAGCGGCGCGCGCGCGAATCGTTGGCGCGTGTGGGCCTGTCGGACCGTCTTGATCACCGGCCGAGCCAGCTCTCGGGCGGCCAGAAGCAGCGCGTGGCGATCGCACGCGCAATCCTCAACAACCCAGCCATCCTGATGGCCGACGAGCCCACGGGCAACCTCGACACCGCCACGACCGCCGAAGTGCTCTCGATCTTCAGCCGCATCCATGCCGATGGCCAGACGATCGTGATCGTGACGCATGAGAACGACGTCGCTGCTCACTGCCAGCGGGTGGTGCGCCTTCGCGACGGGCTGATCCTGAGCGACCTTCCCGCGGTCGAGGACGAGTCGGTCGGTCCCATCGCTCGCACGCTGCGCGAGCGGGGGAGCGTGCCGTGCTGACGCTGCAGTTCTGGATCCAGTCTGTCTGGCTGGCGTTCAGCCAGATCTGGGCGAACAAGACCCGCAGCGTGCTGACGGCGCTCGGCATCATCGTGGGCGTGGCGAGCGTGACGGCGGTGATCGCGGCGCTCAGCGGACTGAAGGCCAAGGTGCTCACGGAGTTCGAGAGCTTCGGGGCCAATCGCGTCTTCATCTTCCCCAACCGGCCCGACGACGCGCCGCGCAACAAGTACCCGTGGGAAAGCGTTCGGCTCAAGCCCTCCGAGGCGATCGAGCTGCGCGACCAGGCCACGTCGCTCAAGGCGCTCACCCCGATCGTCGAGATCTCGGGCGCGGTCGAGAGCGACACGAAGAAGCTCGACTCGATGCAGATCGTGGGCATCTGGCCCGACTGGCACCCGATCGAGGGGCGGCGCGTCATCATGGGCCGCGCGTTCGGCCAGGTTGATGAGGACAACGCGCGCCAAGTCTGCCTGGTCAACGACCGCGCGATCGAGGAGCTGCGGTTGCCCAACGACCCGACCGGTACCACGCTGCTCGTGGCCGGGCGCAGGTTCCTCGTTGTCGGCGTGGTCGAAACCCTGCAGTCGCGCATGTTCGGCTTCGAGACGCAGGCGAGCGAGGTGTTCATCCCCTTCTCGCTCGCGATGAAGCTCACGCCCGACCGCACGCCGTTCATCCGCTTCAGCGCGCTGCTCAAGGATGCGGGCCAGGCCGAGGAGGCGATCGCCGAGTGCCGCTTCCTGCTGCGCAAGGCGCGCGGCCTCCGGGCGAACGAACCAGAGACCTTCCGCGTCGAGGCGATCGATCGCTACATCGAGCAGTTCAAGACGCTCTCGGCAGGGATCACGGCGGTGGCGGGTGGCATCGTCGGCATCAGCTTGCTTGTGGGCGGCATCGGCATCATGAACATCATGCTGGTCTCGGTGAGCGAGCGCACGCGCGAGATCGGCCTGCGCAAGGCCGTCGGGGCGACCGGCCGCGCGATCATGGTGCAGTTCCTCCTCGAGGCCGTCGCGCTCTGCTTCAGCGGTGGCTTCGTCGGCGTGGCCTGCGGCAAGCTGATGGCCTTCGGGCTCACGCACATTCCCGGTGCGCAGCTCGAACAGGCCAGCGTGCCCTTCTGGGCGGTGCTCGGCAGCTTCCTGTTCAGTGCGCTCGTCGGCGTGCTGTTCGGTCTCTTCCCGGCCATCAAGGCAGCCCAGCTCGATCCGATCGAGGCCCTCCGCCATGAGTGACCGACTCCGACTGGTCCTGCTGGCCTCTCTGATCGCTGCCGGATGCAACGGTCGCGACTACGTCGATGCGCCGCTCCTGCCGGAGGTGGATCCGGCGCGGCTGGCCCAGCCGCCCGTGCTTCAGCCCGAGACCGAATCGGCAACGACCCCGGTCCAGCTCGAGACCGCAGTCGACGAAGCGAGCAAGCGCGACTACTCGGCTCAGGTGTACCCAGAGCGCGCGAGCGTCACGCTCGCGGACGTCCGCCAGTGGTCGCTCGAGAACAACCTCGATGTCCGCGTGCAGCAGTTCAACCCGACGCTCGGCGTGACCGCGCTCGATGCCGAGATCGCCAAGTTCGAGGCCGTGCTCCAGGCCAATTACACCTACAACGACAACACGCTGGTCGAGAACCTCGAGGCCGGCCAGCCCACGGCCAACGACTCAGGTTCGCTGGGCATCGACTTCCCGCTGGCGACCGGCGGGGTGCTGAATGTCGGGACGCTCTTCAATCGGGCAGACAGCCTGCTCTCCGATGAGCCGTGGGAAGCCGGCTTCGAACTCGGGCTGTCCATGCCGGTCCTTCGTGGCTTCGGGCTCCGCGCCAATACGGCGAGCATCGTCATTGCGAAGATGGAGTCGCAGCAGGTCGATGCGCGCACCCTGCTCGAGACGATCCGCATCCTCGCCAACGCGGAGAAGTCCTACTGGCAGCTCTATGCGGCGCGGCGGATCATGGAAGTGCGGGAACGACAGCATGCATTGGCCGAGGAGCAGCTCGCTCGAGCGCGTCGCCGCGTGGACCAGGGCGAAGTCGCACCGATCGAACTGCTCCGCGCCCAGAGCGGCATCGGCCGCACCATCGAGCAGCTCATCGTGGCTGACAATCAATTGCGCCTGCGGGCTCGCGCGCTCAAGCGGTTCATGAACGCGCCCCAATTCCCGGTCGATGGTCCGACCATGCTGGATCCGACCACGCCCAGCGATCCGCTGGGACTGGATCTCGATCCTGCCAAGCTCACGCGCATGGCGGTTGCAAACCGCATGGAACTGCTGGACCTTGAACTGCAGCTGGCCATCGATGCCGAGCGCGTGGCGCTCGCCCGCAATGAAGCGCTGCCGCTCTTCACGATGGACTACCAGTATCAGGTGCTCGGCGATGACAGCGGACTCGCGTCGGCGTACGGCAACCTTGGCGATGCCGATCCGTTCATCGCCAGCGTGAACGCGAGCATTCCCCTGGGCAACGAGGCACGCCGGGCACGCCTGAGCCAGGCGATCACGCGCCGGCTGCAGCGATTGGCGACCAAGGAAAGCCGCGTGCAGACCATCACGCAGGAGGTGCACGACGCAGTCGACAATGTCCGTGGCGCGTGGCGACGCGTTGTGGCGGCACGGATGGAGTCTCGCTTCGCGGAACGCACGCTCCTGGCCGAGCAGCGTCAGTTCGATGTCGGCCTGCGAACCAGCGTGGAAGTCCTTGATGCGAACGCCCGCGTTGCCGATGCCCAGTCGCGCGAGGTCGAGGCAGCCGCGCAGTACGAAACATCGCTTGTCGATCTTGCGTTCGCCACCGGAACGGTGCTCGGCGAAGCGCAGGTCACGATGCCCGGGCCCATGCCCGTGCCCAATCCTGATCGAACATTCGACTGGGAGCGGTGAGCCGTCAGGGCGCCGCGCAAATCACCGCACCAACGAAAGCGCCCTCCCGTGAGGGGAGGGCGCGAGTGGACCCGGGGGGAGTTGAACCCCCGTGCCGAACCAGCGGCCATGCAGCCTCTACGCGTGTATCCACCTCTTCCATCTCGGTCCGCGCCGCTGCTGGGTGGCCGCATGGCGTGGACCATGGCATGCGAGTGTCAGCTCCCGGAAGCATGCCAGCCCCGAAAGCTCAGCCCGATGTGTTTCGGCGCCCCCCTCATCGGACGTCAGGGGTTTGCCGTGCGGCACTAATTAGGCCGCAAGAGCGTACTGCGTGTTGGCAGTCGTAAGTGTTGCATCCTTTTTACGTGGCCGGGATGCTCCACGACGCGCCACTGCATGAACGACATGGCCGGTCGAAGCCAGGTCGGGCCCAGATTGCCAAAGAGAGGGAATCGTACGGTGCCCGGACGCGCATGCAATGCCGGGCCGGTAAGAAGCGCACGATTCGTTCGCGAACCCACGCGCAAGGCGCATGTCGTGTGACAATGCCCTGCGCATCGTCCTATCCTTCACGCATGAGTCGAAGCCTCTTCGCCACCGTTGCGCTGGTCGCTGCCGTTGTCGTCTACGGCGCCTTTGCCGCCCGTGAGGGGCTGCGCAGGGGCGTGATCGACGATCTGCCGGCTGCATCCGGGACCGCCACGCCACCGAAGCCCGCTGGCACCGACATGAAGCCATCCGCGACCAAGCACATCTATTCCCGCGCCGGCTGGGATGTCACCCCGTACTCCAAGGCCAAGGTCGACGAGCTCGCCGCCAAGCTCACGCCGGAGCAGTTCCGCATCACCCAGAAGTCCGGCACGGAGCCGGCCTTCTGCGGCAACCTTCTCGACAACAAGAAGGACGGCACGTACTGCTGCATCGTCTGTGGGCTGCCGCTCTTCACCAGCGCGCACAAGTTCAACTCCGGCACCGGCTGGCCGAGCTTCTACACGACGTTCGATCCGCTGCACGTGACCGAGCGATCCGACTCGAGCCACGGCATGGAGCGCACCGAGATCAACTGCGCCCGATGCGGTGCGCACCTTGGCCATGTGTTCGAGGATGGCCCCCGTCCCACCGGCCTGCGCTACTGCCTGAACAGCGCGAGCCTTCAGTTCATCGAGAAGGGCCAGCCATGGCCCACAGGAGGAGAACCCGTGAAGACCGAGACCGCCTATTTCGCCGGAGGTTGTTTCTGGGGTGTCGAGCACATCTTCCAGCAAGCTCCCGGCGTGATCAGCGCCGAGAGCGGCTACCAGCAGGGGAACACCAAGAACCCGACCTACAAGGAAGTCTGCAACGACACGACCGGACACGCGGAGAGCGTGAAGGTGGTCTACGACCCGACCGTGATCGCCTACCGCCAGTTGCTCGAGGGCTTCTTCCAGATGCACGATCCGACGACGCTGAATCGCCAGGGACCCGATATGGGCGAGCAGTATCGCAGCGCGGTCTTCTGCACGAGCCCACAGCAGCTCGAGCAGGCGAAGGCGTTTGTCGCCGACCTCACGGCGCGCAACGCGTTCAAGAAGCCGATCGTCACGCAAGTCGAGATGGCCCGCGAGTTCTATCCGGCCGAGGAGTACCACCAGGACTATGTCGAGAAGACCGGCCGCGCGTGCCACAACGTGAACCCGTGGCCTGCGATCTTCGGCACCGCCGCGGGCGGCAAGCCCAGCGGTCACTGAGCGCGCCCGGGCGCTCGGTCGGTTCGGTGCGCTGCGTGTTTGTCGTTGCGTTGCGGCCGTCGCTCCTTTGGGGCGCCGGCATGCCTCGTTCGCTCAGACAGTCCTCGCCTGCTCAGAAACTGGCGCGGATGTCACATCGTGTTC
>Ga0208048_1001195_pt1 | contig 13651 bp, 8 predicted proteins | sample Malawi_45m_30L_FD_184163 | JGI IMG/M metagenome (GOLD analysis project Ga0208048, IMG submission 184163) | Freshwater microbial communities from Lake Malawi, Central Region, Malawi to study Microbial Dark Matter (Phase II) - Malawi_45m_30L... | ecosystem: Environmental > Aquatic > Freshwater >...
TTATAAGGGATAATTCAGGTTCCGCCATTGTGTAGTGGCTAGCACATGAGCCTTTGAAGCTCAGGGTCCAGGATCGATACCTGGTGGCGGAGCCACCAAGTAAAAGGGGGGTAAGGGATGAGTGATCTATCACTTGTAATTATCCTCGCCGCTGGCGATAGCAAGCGAATGAAATCTAAACAATCTAAAGTGCTGCACAAGGTCGCAGGCAGATCGGTTATCGAAAATTTACTAACCTCAGTTGAAAAGTTACAAGCTAAGAATCTAACAGTGGTAGTTGGTGCTAATAAGGATGAGGTAGTTGAGCATCTAGGACAGGTGGCACCAAAGGCAAAAACAGTATTTCAAGAAAAACGAGATGGCACCGGTGGTGCAACTCAATTAGCGCTGGCTGAGCATAAAGGTGATGGCACTGTTCTGATCTTGGCAGGAGATACTCCATTACTTACCCATCAAACACTCTCTGAGTTTGTGCAGGTGCATCAAAAGGAAAAGCAGAGCGCATCAGTTTTAACCGCGATACTGCCAGATCCAACTGGGTATGGCCGAGTAATTCGAGGTGATGATAATCAGATTTTAAAGATAGTTGAGGACAAAGATGCCTCAGAGTTAGAAAAAGAGGTTGATGAGATCAATACTGGGGTGTATTTATTTGATCTTTCTTTACTAAAAGATGTGATTAAGAATCTAAAGAGTAATAATGCCCAAAGTGAGCTTTATCTAACTGATGTAATCAGCTTAATAAATGCAGCTGGTAAAAAATCATATGCGGTGTTATCAAATGATTACACAGAGACGCTTGGAATTAATGATCGCACCCAATTAGCAGAGGTTTGCGCAATAATGCGAGATCGAATTAATAACCAACATATGTTAAATGGTGTAGCTATTGTGGATCCGGCCACCACCTGGATTGATCATGGGGTTGAGATTGAATCTGATGTGGTGATCTACCCAGGATCTGCCATCTCAGGTAAAACTGTAATTAAGTCAGGTGCTGTGATTGGTCCTCGCACCAGCCTGGATGATTGCATCGTTGAAGCAGGAGCTAAGGTGATTGAATCAAATTGCACCCAATCTAAGATTGGTAAGGATGCCAAGGTTGGGCCATTTACCTACTTACGCAAAGGAACTGTCTTAGCAAATGAGAGCAAAGCAGGTGCATTTGTAGAGATTAAAAACTCCACTGTTGGTGAGGGAACAAAGGTTGCCCACCTTTCTTATGTGGGGGATGCTGAGATCGGAAAAGAGAGCAATATTGGCGCTGCCACCATATTTGTTAATTACGATGGCGAGAGTAAACATAAAAGCAAGGTTGGCGATCATGTCAGAATCGGAAGTGACACCATGCTTGTTGCGCCAGTAAGTGTGGGAGATGGTGCCTATACCGCAGCAGGATCGGTGATCAATGAGGATGTGCCAGCAGGTGCGATTGGAATTGGTCGCGCTCGCCAGGTAAATATCTTGGGATGGGTACTTAAAAAACGAAAAGATAGTAAATCTGCAGCAGCAGCAAAAAAAGCTGGGGCAAAAGAGTAGGTAATTTCTAGTAGAGTTAACCTAGATTCACCACAGTGAGGGGGAAGCTAAACTGAACGAGATTCGCTTAACCTCCGAAAAAAGTTTGCGCCTATTTTCAGGCCGGGCCTACCCAGAGTTAGCAGATGAGGTAGCAGCCGAGCTCGGAATCCCAATTACCCCAACATCTGCATATGACTTTGCAAATGGTGAAATCTTTATCAGATTTGAAGAGAGTGTTCGTGGTAGTGATGCGTTTGTAATCCAAAGCCACAGTGCGCCAGTAAATAAACAAATCATGGAGCAGTTGATTATGGTTGATGCGCTAAAGCGCGCTTCAGCAAAACGAATTACGGTGGTCTTGCCATTTTATGGTTACGCTCGACAGGATAAAAAACATAGAGGCCGTGAGCCAATCTCAGCTAGATTGATGGCTGACCTATTTAAGAGTGCTGGCGCAGATCGTTTAATGTGTGTAGATCTTCATACATCCCAGATTCAAGGTTTTTTTGATGGCCCAGTTGATCACCTATTTGCTCTTCCCTTGCTAACAAATTATGTCGGCAGCAAGGTGGATCGAAAGAATTTGGTTATAGTCTCACCAGACTCTGGTCGAGTTAGAGTTGCAGAGCGTTGGAGTGAGTTGTTAGGTGGTTGCAGTATCGCCTTTATTCATAAAACTCGAGATCCAAGAGTTCCAAATGAGGCAACTGTGGGCAAAGTTGTCGGTGATGTTAAGGGAATGACCTGTGTGGTAATCGATGACATGATTGACACCGCTGGCACGGTAACTAAAGCGGTGGATGCATTAATAGATGCTGGGGCAAAGGATGTAATTATCTCGGCCACCCATGCCGTCTTTTCTGGGCCAGCAATTGATCGATTGAAAAAATCTCGAGTTTCAGAGGTGGTAGTGACCAATACCCTGCCGATTACTGAAGAAAATCGCTTTGATAATCTGACAGTGCTTTCAATTGCGCCATTACTAGGACGTGCGATCAAAGAGGTCTTTGAGGATGGCTCAGTTACAAGTTTGTTTGATGGTCATAGTTAAGTAAAATTTACTCAGCAAGTATTGCGCCCGTAGCTCAACTGGATAGAGCATCTGACTTCGGATCAGAAGGTTTGGGGTTCGAATCCCTACGGGCGCACCATGGATTTGTCCTTTTACCTCATCATTGGATAACCTTGCGCCTCATTCCGCGAGGGATCAAACCGTTATCGAGGGAGAAGTAAAGTGGCTGAGATTTCAATTAAGGGAGCACGCCGAACTGAGTTTGGCAAAGGTGCATCCCGTAGAGCACGCCGTGATGGATTTATTCCGGCAGTAATTTATGGTCATGGTGAGAAGCCACAACATGTAAAGCTTCCATCCCGTGAGCTTGGCGTTGCATTAAAAACCTCAAACGTTTTGATTGATGTTGTATTAGATGATCACACTGAGTTAACTCTTCCAAAATCTGTTAGCCGAGATCCACTAACTGGGCTGCTTGAGCACATCGACTTAGTAATTGTTCGTCGTGGTGAACGAGTTGTAGTTTCTGTGCCAGTACATACTGAAGGTAAGTATGACCAAGATGGTATTTTGGAGCACACAAATAACTCGATTGAGGTTGAGACAGATGTAACTAGCATCCCAGCATTCTTGATGTTAAGCATGGAGGGCATGATGGCTGGTGAGTCTAGATACGCAGCCGATGTTGTTCTACCAGAGGGCGTTAAGTTAATTAGTGATCCAAAGTTAACTGTTGTTCACCTATCTATGAAGTCTGCTGAGGTTGAAGAGGTTCCAGTTGTCGCCGCCGTTGCCGAAGGTGATGCTGCCGCTGCTCCTGCCGAAGGTGATGCTGCCGCTGCTCCTGCTGCAACAGCTGATGGCGACAAGAAGGATGAGAAGAAGGACAAAAAGAAGTAAGTTGGCACTAGCCTTAACTTATGGCTGATCGTTGGTTAGTAATTGGTCTTGGTAATCCTGGATCTGAGTATGAAAAAACTAGACACAACATTGGTCAACTTGTTTTAGATCACTTATCCAGCGGTCAAAAATACTCAACTCACAAATCTGGCATGAATCTTTGTGAGGTTAAGTGTGGTGATCAGAGTCTACTTTTAGCTAAATCACGTGGATATATGAATGAAAGTGGTGGACCAGCAAAGGCATTGTCAGATTTTTATAAAATCAACCCCACTGCGGTGATTGCTATACATGATGAGCTTGATCTGCCATTTGGTGCACTTCGAATCAAACAAGGCGGCGGGGATAATGGCCATAATGGGCTTAAATCATTAACCTCATCTTTTTCTACCGCAGATTACTTTCGAATCAGAATGGGTATTGGTCGGCCAATCTCAGATCAAGATCCAGCTGATTTTGTTTTAAAACCATTTAGTAAAGCCGAACGAGAGCAGCTAGATGAATTCACTAAAAAAGGCGCAGATGCGATTACGGCGCTGGTATTAACTGGTTTAGATCGGGCTCAAACTGCTTTTAACTCTTGATTACCTTTGCTCTGCCTGATTCAAGCCGTGCAACTGGCACTCTAAAAGGAGAGCAAGAGACATAATCAAGATTTAAATTATGAAAAAAGTGAATACTCCTTGGATCGCCACCATGCTCACCACAAACTCCTAATTTGAAATCTTTTCTAAAGGATCGAGCCTGATCTCTAGCAATTTTTACTAATAAGCCAACCCCATCTTGATCAAGTGATTCAAATGGATTAAATGGAAGTAACTCTAAATCTAAATATCTAGGTAGGAAGGTTGACTCCACATCATCTCGACTAAATGCCCAGGTAAGTTGGGTTAAATCATTGGTGCCAAATGAGAAAAAGTCTGCGTAATCGGCCAATCTACTTGCCGTAATCGCAGCCCGTGGAGTTTCTATCATGGTGCCAATTGGCATTTCTAGGCTCTCACCATTTAATGCTTTCTTAATCTCCTCCTCCAATGTCTCTCTTAGGTATAGGAGCTCACGTTGGGTTGCAACTAGTGGAATCATTAACTCAGGTTTTGGATCAAAACCCGCTCTCTTAACCTCAAGGGATGCCAAAACCAATGCCCGCACCTGCATCTTAAATAACTCTGGAATTAATATCCCAAGGCGCACACCACGCAGCCCAAGCATTGGGTTGGCCTCATGTAATCGTTTTACCGCAGCAAAAATTGCTTTATCTCTTGGTGTAATTGATGTATCTAATGCCTCAGCTGTTGCCATCTCGGCGCTAAGGGTGGCTAAATCTGGTAAGAACTCATGTAGAGGTGGATCCAACAATCTAACCGTGACCGGATATCCAGACATAGCTTTTAAGATTCCAACAAAATCTGCTTGCTGCAATGGTTGCATCTCAGCAATTACAGCATTTTGCTCAGACTCATTTTCTGCTAGTACAACTCGCTCAATATAACTTCTACGCTCTCCCAAAAACATATGTTCAGTACGGCATAAGCCAATTCCTTGAGCACCCAATGTTTTGGCACGACTGGCATCCTCTGGCGTATCGGCATTAGCACGCACATACAATTTTCTTATCTCATCTGCATGTTGCAAGATCCGATCAACTGCCTTAACAACTGGAGTAGCATCCTTGGAAGATGCAAGCAAACTACCTTCTAAGTAAGAGGTAACTGGGGATTGAGTTACTGGCAGTTCCCCAAGGTATACCGATCCAGTTGTGCCATCGATAGAGATTAACTCACCCTCTCTTACTACCAGATCACCGATTGTAAATTGAAGCATTTTTTCATCAACTGTAATACTTTCGGTTCCGCAAACAGCGGTCTTTCCCATACCTCGTGCCACAACTGCAGCGTGAGAGGTCTTACCACCTCTACTAGTTAAAATTCCCTCAGCTGCAACCATGCCTACTAAATCATCTGGACTAGTCTCTCTTCTAACTAAAATTACTTTTCGACCAGCTTTTGCCAAATCAAATGCACGTTTTGAGTTAAAAACAGCCTCACCTACTGCTGCGCCAGGTGAGGCTGCAATTCCAGTAGCAATTAGATTTCGTTTTGCAGATAAATCAAATTGCGGAAACATTAGCTGGGCTAATTGATCACCGCTGGTACGAGCCAGCGCTTCATCCATTGAGATCTTGCCTTCATCAACTAGCTGAGTAGCTATTCGAAAGGCTGCCTCTGCCGTTCTTTTTCCAACTCTGGTTTGTAATATCCAAAGCTTTCCACGCTCTACCGTAAACTCAATATCGCATAGGTCACGATAGTGATCCTCTAATCTCTTCATCAGTTTTTCTAACTCAGCATGGACAACTGGCTCTTTCTTAGACATATCAACTAGTGACATTGTGTTACGAATTCCTGCCACCACATCTTCGCCTTGTGCTCGATCTAGATAATCACCATAACTACCTTTTTCACCAGTTGCTGGGTCTCTGGTAAATGCCACACCAGTTCCAGAGTCATCACTTAGGTTTCCAAATACCATGGATTGAATATTTACAGCAGTACCTAAATCAGATGGGATTCGCTCTCGTCTTCGATACAACTGGGCTCGCTCTGAGTTCCATGATTTAAATACCGCTTCAATTGATTGCGTTAGATGGTCAATTGGATCTGTCGGAAATGGCTGCTTTGTGTGTGATTCAATGGCTTTAATTAAATCTTGCGCAAGCTCTTTAAGTGATTGTGCAGGTAGATCTGCAACTACTTTTACATTCATTTTTTGTAAGTAGGTGGACTCTATTTTGTGAACTGTTTCATCTGGCAAATCACACACAATTCGACCAAACATATCGATAAATCTTCGATAAGAATCCCAGGCAAATCTCTCATTGCCACTAGCTTTTGCCATTACATCAGCAACTTCAGGAGTAATACCAACATTTAAAACCGTCTCCATCATGCCAGGCATAGAGTGCTTTGCTCCAGAACGCACTGAAACTAGCAATGGGTTTTTAGGATCACCAAATTTTTTCTCAACAACTTTTTCTAAGTTTGATAGAGCAGTTTTAATTTGAGCATCTAATTGTGCTGGCACATCTCCAGTAGTTAAATACTCTCGACAGGCATCAGTAGTAATAGTAAAACCGGGTGGAACTGGCAGACCCATTTGCACCATCTCGGCAAGGTTTGCACCTTTTCCGCCAAGAAGATCTGATTTACTTTTATCGCCAAATGTAAATGGATAGATTAACTGTTTAGCCAAAATAACCCCTGTCTAAAACTTGTGCCAGCCTACTCATCCAGTGTTGCGTAAACCTGCCGCAACACCATTTATCGTTAATAGTAGTGCTCTAGACAAGAGCGGGTCTGGTTGCTTTTGAGTGCGAACCCTTTTAAGTAAGGAGATTTGCAGAAGCTGAATTGGCGCTAAATAGGTATCTCTAACCTGCAAGGTCCTTGCCAAGATAGGTTGATTACCTAGAATCTCTTTCTTGTTGGTAATCAAAAGTAATTCTTTAACAGTTAAATCAAATTCAGCTTTAATTTGTTCAAATATATTTTGCAGCGATGGATCAACCAAACTTTCTACATAACGCTTTGCAATCGCCAAATCTGTTTTTGCTAAGGTCATTTCAACATTACTTATAAATGTACTGAAGAAATGCCACTCTTTCAGCAAGGTTTTAAGTAGATCAGATTTACCAGCCTCTCTGGCTGCTTTAAGCCCTGAGCCAACTCCATACCAACCAGGAACAATTTGTCGAGACTGGGTCCAACCAAATACCCAAGGAATTGCACGTAATGAATCTAGACCAGTTGAGGCCTCAGCTCTTCTAGATGGCCGAGAGCCTAAAAACATATTTCCCAATTGCTCAACTGGAGTTGATGCATAAAAGTATGCCGGTAACTCTGGTTGATCTATCAGGGCTCGATAAGATTTAAAGGCATGATCGCTAATTAAATCCATACACTCATTCCAAGTGTTTAGGTCGCCAGTTGATTGTCTTGGCTTTCTATTTAAAATTGTTGCTTCAAGAGCTGCAGCTAAAGTTAACTCTAAGTTTTCCTTTGCTAGTGCAGGTAGGCCGTACTTGTCTGAGATGACCTCACCTTGCTCTGTCATTTTTATCTGACCATCGATAGAGCCCCAAGGTAATGCAATCAAAGCGTCATATGTTGGGCCTCCGCCACGCCCTACTGAGCCACCTCGGCCATGGAATAGTCGCAATTTAACACCATGTTTTTTTGCAACATCTCTAAGTTTTCGCTGGGCTTTATGAATCTCCCACTGACTGGTGGTGATACCAGCATCTTTATTGGAATCAGAGTAGCCAAGCATCACCTCTTGAACACCACCTCTTAAATCAACCACCTTGCGATAGTTGGGATTCGAAAGTAGATCATCCAATATTTTGTCCGCAGATCTGAGCTCAGCCACCGTTTCTAGCAATGGAACAAACCCAATCTTTGCAAATGCATTTGATTTAGAGAGTGAAATCAACCCGGCAAGTTTTGCGATTAAAACAGCTGCCATCACATCATTTGCCGATTTACTCATTGAAATAATGTAGCTCTCAATTACCTCACTGCCGTATCTATCTATTAACTCATTAATTACAACAAATGTTTTGAAACAGTTGCTACCCATCTGATCTAATTTTGTAAGATCTGGATTATCTGTTGAGAGTAATTGCAGCTCGATTAGCTCTGGACCTGAGCCTCCAAAAACTTGATTTAACAATTTATGATGAACATCTGAGTGTTCTCTAACATCCATAGTGGCGTGAGTTAATCCAAAAGCCCCTACTGATCTCATGATGCGATCGAGTAAGCCATTGGCAATTAATTCACCATTATTTGCCAACAATGAAGTGCGCATAATATTAAAATCTTGTAATAACTCAGCAGTGTCTTTGTAATCTCGCCCAGGAAAGTGGGGCAGGCTCGCTGCGTGTCTAGATTGAGTTAGAGCCAACTTATGTCGGATAGCAGTTGCCTTTAATCTATATGGCTCTTCAACATTGATGCGACGGTAGCGAGCTTCAATCTCAGGCAAATTTTCAAGATCTTTAGCCACAGAGTTTTCTAATTCTTTTGATACCCCAGCTAATTTAGTTGATATTGATAAAGCCTGTCTTAACTCATCTAAATGTGAAAATAATGTTCGAGTGAAGTGTGCATTTTGTAGGAGTATGGCTGACTTAGTTACATCAGCTGTGATGTTGGGATTTCCATCCCTATCTCCACCAATCCAGGTTCCAAATCTCAATGGCTTGGCAGTTAATGAAAGCTCAACACCTAACTTCTTAACTTCATTCACAAACTCTGTCAAAACCTCTGGCACAGTTTCTAGCAGCAACTCATCAAGGTAATAGATTGAATTAACCGCCTCATCTAATGGCTCGGGTCTGCCAAGTCGAAGCTCATCTGTCTGCCACAACAGATCAATTGCCTCCGCTAACCTGTCATTGTTGATAGCACTATCTGGTTGCTCTAAAAGTTGCGCAATTGTTGTCATCTTGCTTAGCACTGATCTTCTAGCAGCCTCAGTGGGGTGTGCGGTAAAAACAGGTCGTACTGAGAAATTTTCAATCCACTCTTGCAACTGCTTAGCAGAAAACCCCTGATCATTTTGTTGAGCCTTTGAAATATTTTCAATTGTTCGCCCCAACCAGCTTCCGCCTGATTTGTGTTCAGCAGCAAGAAGCTTAGATCGATTAACCTGTTCTGCCACATTTGCTAAATTAAAAAAGTTACTAAAAGCCCTTACCAAAGAGATAGTTTGTGAATCAGTAATGTTGTTTAAAATTTGATCCTGAGTACCCTCTCTAACTGAGAGCCTTACCGATTCAACAAGTTTTAGAAGTTCATCTCCTTCTTGGCGAGCAAGTGTTTGTCCAAGTAGGTCGGCGAGCTTTCTAACATCGTTACGCAGATCGGTGTTGTCTTCCCCGGTTTTCATGGCTTAATCATTACAGGTATTCAAAGTTCTTCGCACATCATTGTGGCAAATTGGATCTGGGCTAGCCCGTAGAATTAAGTCATTAACCCCCCTTCATTTATGGAGCGGGGGTATGTGGCGTTTGGCGAAAGGAGGGAAAAGTTAATGAAGCAGGTATTTTCAACATTGCAGCAAGCTGTTCAAAAGTACTTATCTGAAAATGATAATTTAATTGCGCCTGCAGCTGCTCACTCCTTGTTGTGTCTAAATCAAAATTCACCAACCCTTATTGTAACTACCTCAACTAGGGCTGCTAATGAGTTATCTGATGAGTTAAGATCTTTAGAAGGCTTTAATTGTGTCGTCAATTTTCCAGCCTGGGAAACATTGCCACATGAAAGATTAAGTCCCAAATCTGACACTGTGACTTTAAGATTTAAGGCATTAAACAATATAAATAATTCCGCTACTAAATATGTTGTTTGCTCTGTCAGAGCACTGCTTCAACCAATAATTGCAAATGATCTTACAAATGCCCAAATCAAAATCGAAAACAAGCAGAGTATGAGAATGTCAGATTTGATTGAGCAGCTATCCAAATTTGGTTACACCAGATCTGACTTGGTTGAAAAACGTGGAGATTTTGCAGTTCGTGGCGGAATTCTAGATCTGTTTGCCCCTGATCAAGAGCACCCGATCAGAGTAGATTTTTACGAAGATGAGATAGATGAGCTTTCATTTTTTGCTGTTTCAGATCAAAGGTCAATTGAAAAAATTACAACTCAATTAGTAATTTATCCATGCCGGGAGATTTTGATAGATGAGAAGATAAAAAAGCAAGCAATACAGCTTGGCAAATCATTTCCACAGATTGCTGATTTAACAAGTAAGTTAGCTGAGGGAATTAGCTTTGAGGGTATGGAATCCTTAGCAGCAGGCGTTGTAAGTAAATTTAACTCACTGTTGGATTATTTGCCACCCGGCTATCAACTCTGGTTTATCGATGAACCAAGAATTAAAAGCAGGGCAAATGATTTGATAAATACTAATCAGGAGTTTTTAGAGGCTGCTTGGTCAAATCTTGCTTGGTCTGATCAGGTAACTAATCAAACGCCACTGGATCTGAGTAAGCCACTAGGTCGTGGTGGTTTCTATACATTGGAAGAGATAAAGAAGCAGGCCGGAGCGGGAAATATTGCAATGCGATCCCTCAATCTATATGCGAGCTCACCTGAGGATAAACCAATAACTTTTATTAGTGAGATAGAAAGCTATGCAAACAAGTATGACAAGGTGCTTGATGAGATTGAAAAGTGGCATCAAAGTGGATTTAAAGTATTTTTTACCGCCTCAGGAAATGGTGTTTTAAAACGGTTTTCTGAGTTACTAAATGGGGCCAATTTGCCAAACAAGATTGCTACCGGTGAATTTGAGCCAATTTCAGATCTGATAAATCTATTTCAAAGTGATTTAAAACATGGATTTATAAGTGAGGAATTTAAATTCGTTGTTATAACAGACAAAGATATAAGTGGACAGCGATCTTCCGATAAAGATCTTGCTCGAATGCCTTCTCGCAGGAAAAAGTCTATTGATCCACTGCAGCTAAAGGTCGGAGATTTTGTTGTTCATGAACAACATGGAGTGGGTAGATACCTTGAGTTAATAAATCGATCAATAGCTGGGGTATCACGCGAGTACTTGGTTATTGAGTATGCCGCATCAAAGCGAGGCCAACCTGCAGATAAGTTGTTTGTACCCACCGATACCTTAGAACAGGTGACTAAATATGTTGGTGGTGAAGCTCCTGCATTGCACCGCATCGGTGGCGCTGATTGGCAAAGTAGCAAGCGAAAAGCGCGCAAAGCAATCAAGCAGATTGCTGCAGAATTGATAAGACTGTACGCAGCGCGAATGAGTGCACCAGGTTTTGCATTCTCACCAGATACACCGTGGCAAAAAGAATTAGAGGATAGTTTTGCATTTGTTGAAACAATTGATCAGCAAGCCACCATTGATGAGGTTAAGCAAGATATGGAAAAACCAAATCCAATGGATCGAATAGTTTGTGGTGATGTCGGGTATGGAAAAACCGAGATCGCAGTACGAGCAGCCTTTAAAGCGGTTCAGGATGGAAAACAGGTTGCCATTCTGGTCCCAACGACATTGCTAGTCCAACAACACTTTAATACTTTTTCAGCTCGCTATTCAGGCTTTCCGATCAAATTAGCAGCCTTATCTAGATTTAATACGCCAGCACAAAGTAAAGAAATAATTGCTGGCTTAAAGTCAGGTGCGATTGATGTGGTAATTGGTACTCATAGATTACTTTCCAAGGATGTGATCTTTGCTGATTTAGGACTTTTGGTAGTAGATGAAGAGCAAAGGTTTGGTGTTGAACACAAAGAGGAGTTAAAAAAAGCAAGAACAAATGTGGATGTATTAGCTATGTCGGCCACACCAATTCCTAGAACTTTAGAGATGGCAATAACCGGCATAAGAGAGATGTCAAACATAACCACTCCACCCGAGGAGCGACACCCCATCTTGACCTACGTTGGCCCTTATGATGAAAAACAGATTAGTGCGGCGATAAATCGTGAGTTACTTCGAGATGGACAAGTATTTTTCATTCATAATCGAGTTGACAGTATTGAAGCAGTTGCAGAGCGACTCAAGAAATTAGTGCCGGGGATCAAAATCGGAATTGCACATGGACAGATGAATGAACGAGCATTAGAAGAGGTTATTTTATCCTTTTGGAACAGAGATTTTGATTTGCTACTTTGTACAACAATAATTGAGAGTGGAATTGATATTCCAAATGCCAACACCTTAATAGTAGATAGATCAGATATGTTTGGCTTATCTCAACTTCATCAACTCAGAGGACGAGTTGGTCGAAGCCGAGAACGTGCGTACGCCTATTTTTTGTATTCTCTTGATCAACCTATTACAGAGTTAGCTCATGATCGTTTGACTACTATTGCAACAAATACTGATCTTGGGGCTGGTATGCAGGTGGCTTTAAAGGATTTAGAGATTAGAGGTGCGGGAAATCTATTAGGTGGAGAACAATCTGGGCATATTGCTGAAGTTGGATTTGATTTATATATGAGGATGGTCGCAGATGCGGTTGAGGAGTTTAAGAGTGGTTATTTTGATGAAAAACCTAAGAACAATGAGTGCAAGGTTGAGTTACCTGTAAATGCTCATCTACCGGTGGAGTACATTGAATCTGAAAGATTAAGACTTGATTTATATCGTCGCATTGCAGATGCTCACAATGATGAAGAGTTAGCTGAAATTAATGGTGAGCTAATAGATCGTTTTGGGCCAGTTCCAAAGCCAGCCCAAGAGTTATTATTGGTTGCATCATTAAGGTTATTTGCAAAAAGTTTAGGACTTACCGATATTGCTATATCCGGTAAGCATCTACGGCTTACCCCTGTAAATCTACCTGAATCGGCTCAGATCAAATTATCTCGACTTTACCCAGGTTCTATTTATAAGAATGCGACGCAGATTCTCTTAGTGGCAAGACCCAGCAGCCCCAATTGGATAGAAAGTGCATCAATAGGAGATACTTCTACCCTTGCTTGGGTTAATTCCGTACTTAAAGAGATAATCCAACCTTTAAAAATTAGTATCAAGAATTAAGGGAGCGTGTGGATTAAATTGTTAAAGAAGTTGATCTTTATAAGTATGGCGGTTGCGTTACTGACCAGTTGTTCAAGCATGAGCTCAGGTGTGAAGGTTGGAGATCAAGAGATTTCTTCAACTGCAATTCAAAAATCTGTTGATGAAATTTTGGCAGCACGTAAAACTGTCGACACATCCCAAATGAATCTTATTGATAGCGCAGATCTATTAAGAGAACAAGCACAGTTCTTTGTAATCAGAGTAATCATGGACCAAATTGCCAAAGATTTATCAGTAGATGTTTCGTTGGCAGATGTAGCCGCTCGCAGAAGCGAGGTAATTTCCAGATTAGCTAATCCAGCTGAATTGCCTGCAGCTTTAGTGAGTGCAAATTTGCCAGAATCTAATCTTGATCCATACCTAAGAGTTTTAATTATCTCTGAAAGAGTTCAAGATGATTTTATTAAATCTGGTGCAACTGAGAGTGAAGTGCCCATGTACATAGATAAATTAGTTTTCGATACTGCCAAAAAACTAGGCGTAACGGTAAACCCTAGATTTGGAAAGTGGAATGAGACAACAGCATCAATTGAATCAAGTGATTTAACCGATGGTGCTGTAGTTCCGGGATCTTAATTAATAGAA
>Ga0208048_1001196_pt1 | contig 13651 bp, 11 predicted proteins | sample Malawi_45m_30L_FD_184163 | JGI IMG/M metagenome (GOLD analysis project Ga0208048, IMG submission 184163) | Freshwater microbial communities from Lake Malawi, Central Region, Malawi to study Microbial Dark Matter (Phase II) - Malawi_45m_30L... | ecosystem: Environmental > Aquatic > Freshwater >...
GGCTACGGGTGGAGGACTTTGTGAAGCGGGTGAGCGTGGTGGAGTACGGGGCGGCCGCAGTGCGGAAGTCGGCACGGACGGTCGGGCTGTTGGCCCGGTTGGAGCGACTCGACGCCCACGCCGATTCGGTCGAGACTCGATTGTCATGAGCCAGGGCAAACGGCAGGCCAAAAAAATCCGCAAGACGAGCGAGACGGAGATCGCCGTCACGCTGGGCTTGGACGGCAAAGGCAGTGCCAAGGTAAAAACGGGGATTCCTTTTTTTGACCACATGCTGAACCTGTTTGCCCGGCACGGGTTGTTTGACCTGGAAGTGAAGGCCAAGGGGGATCTGGATGTGGACCTACACCACACGGTGGAGGATGTGGGGATTGTGCTCGGTCAGGCGCTGACCGCGGCGCTGGGGAAGAAGGAGGGGATCCGCAGGTACGGTACGGCCCACGTTCCGATGGATGAGACGCTGGCCCGGGTGGCGATTGATCTGAGTGGAAGGCCTTATCTGGAACTGCGCGGTTTAAACCAGCGTGGGAAGGTGGGGAATTTCCCGGCGCAGCTGGTGGAGGAGTTTTTGAGGGCGCTTTCGGTGCAGGGCGGCATGAACCTGCACGCCGAGGTGCTCTATGGGCGCGATGTGCACCACCAGATTGAGGCGATCTTCAAGGCTTTGGCTAAGGCTTTGGAAGAGGCGGTTCGTCGAGACGCCAGGATTGGAGGGGTGCCCAGCACTAAGGGCAGTCTCTGATGCGCGAATCACCCCCTACGGGGAAAGAACTCGACGGGATTACCACCGGGAGGAGATGATTTCCAGATGGCCAAGGCGGGAAAAAATCCGGGTGAGGGCGGGTTTGAAGAGTCGCTCCAGCAATTGGAGAAGCTGGTGGAGCAGATGGAGTCCCCGGAACTGCCGTTGGAAACCATCGTGGAAAAGTACGAATCGGGAATGAAGCTGGTGGCGGCTTGCACGGAAAAACTGAAGGCAGCCGAAAAGCGCATCTCGTTGCTGACCAGAAAGAAGGACGGATCCCTGGCGGAAGGAGAGCTGGAGGATGCCGAGGCTGCCCCCAAGGGAAAGAAGGCTGGCCGAAACGCCCCTGACCTGCTTATCTAACCCGCTTCTATGGCCACTCCTTTGCTGGATTCCATCAAGGGTCCCCAAGACGTAAAAAAGATCCCGCTTGAGGATCTTCCGCGGCTAGCGGAAGAGATCCGGGAAGAGTTGATCAGCGTCCTGAGCAAGACCGGCGGCCACCTCGGCCCCAACCTGGGCGTGGTGGAGTTGACCATCGCCCTGCACCGGGTCTTCGACACCCCGACGGATCATTTCATTTTTGACGTCAGCCACCAGGCTTACGTCCACAAACTGCTCACCGGGCGGCGGGATCGGTTCCACACCATCCGGCAGCCCGGCGGGCTCAACGGCTTCATGCTGCGGAGCGAAAGCGAGCACGACTGCTTTGGCGCTGGCCACGCGGGGACCGCCCTTTCCGCGGCCCTCGGCATGGCGACCGCCCGGGACATGCGGGGCGGCAAGGAGCACGTGATCTGTCTGGCCGGCGATGCGGCCTTCACCTGCGGGATCACCTACGAGGCGCTCAACAACGTCTCCCATCACACCAAGCGGCTGATCACGATCCTCAACGACAACAAATGGTCGATCGACAAGAATGTGGGGGCGATCGCCGGTTATCTCAACAAGATCACCACCGATTCCCGGTTCATCCACCTGCATGAGCGGGCCGCCCACTTTATTGAAAAGATGGGTGGGGCGAAGGCGCTGAAGGTGGCCCGGCGGGCGGAGGAGCATGTGAAGGGAATGATTTTCCCGAGCGTGATCTTCGAGGAGCTCGGGGTGACTTACTATGGTCCGGTGGACGGTCACGACATCCCGTCCCTCATCAAGATGTTTGAGTTTCTAAAGACCCAGAATTTCCCGGTGATCCTCCACGTGGTCACGGTGAAGGGGAAAGGGTTCGAGCCGGCCCTAGTGAAGCAGAAGAAGTTTCACGGCCTCGGCCCGTACGATCCGGAGACCGGCGAGACCAAATCCCTCGGCCAACCCACCTTCAGCGAGGTTTTTGCCGATCATCTCTCCAAGCTGGCCGACAACGACACGCGGATTGTGGCAATCACCGGGGCGATGCCTAACGGCACCGGGTTGGACCGGTTCCAACCCAAGCATCCGGACCGGTATTTCGACGTCGGCATCGCCGAGGAGCACGCGGTGCTGTTTGCCGCCGGCATGGCCACCAAGGGCTTCAAGCCCTTCTGCGCGATCTACTCCACCTTCCTGCAGCGGGCCTACGACCAGATCATCCACGACGTCTGTCTGCAAAATCTCCCCGTGGTGTTCTGCATGGACCGGGGCGGCCTTTCCGGCGACGACGGCCCGACCCACCACGGTCTTTTCGACATCTCCTACATGCGCGGCGTGCCGAACATCATCCACATGTCCCCCAAGGATGAGGACGAGTTCGTCGACATGCTCTACACGGCCAGTCTGCATAACGGCCCCAGCGCCATCCGGTATCCCCGGGGCACCGGCCCGAACGCCACAATCAAGAAGGCCCCGATGGCCCTGCCGATCGGCAAGGCGGAGGTGATCCGGCACGGCAAGAAGGTGGTGATCTGGTCGTATGGGCAGATGTTGCCGATGGCGCTGAAACTTTCCGACGAACTCAAGGCAGAGGGAATCGAGGCGGCCGTGATCAACGCCCGCTTCGCGAAGCCGCTGGACACCGCCATGCTCGAGCTGTTTGCCAAAAGCGCCGATGTCATCGTCAGCTTCGAGGATCACGTCCTCAAGGGTGGATTCGGTAGTGTGGTTCTTGAGGAGCTGGCCGAGCTGGGCATCTCCACGCCGGTGGTGCGGATCGGCTGGCCGGATGAGTTCGTGGACCACGGCAAACCGGACGCCCTGCGGGAGCGGTACGGAGTCAGCGTGGCGGCCGCGAAGGAGAAGCTCGCCCCCTACTTGGCCCGGATTAAGGGCGCCGGCCGCAAGCTCCAACCCACCGCGGCCTGATCCCTTGCGGATCCCGGCCCACCTTCTTTCCCGATGAAAATCGTGCTCGCCTACTCCGGAGGTCTCGACACCTCCGTGCTGCTCGCCTGGCTCAAGGAGACCTATGACGCCGAGGTGATCGCCTTTTGCGCCAATATCGGCCAAGAGGAGGAGTTGCAGGGGCTGAACGCCAAGGCCAAGCGGACCGGCGCTAGCAAGGTGTACATCGACGACCTGCAGGAGGAGTTCGCGCGGGACTTCATTTTCCCGATGCTGCGGGCTGGGGCGATCTATGAAGGCCAGTACTTCCTGGGCACTTCCATTGCCCGGCCGTTGATTGCGAAGCGAATGGTGGAGATTGCCCGGAAAGAGAAGGCACAGGCCCTGGCGCACGGCGCAACCGGGAAAGGGAACGACCAGGTCCGGTTTGAGCTGACGGCGGCGGCGCTGAGTCCGGATGTGGACGTGGTTGCCCCCTGGCGGGACGAGCGGTTTCGGCAGCAGTTTCCGGGTCGGCAGGAAATGATTCAGTACTGTGAAGAGAAAGGGATTCCGGTGCAGGCCAGCGCCAAGAAGCCTTACTCGATGGACCGGAACCTGCTCCACATCTCCTACGAGGCCGGGATGCTGGAGGATCCGTGGTTTGATGCTTTTGCTCCTGCCAACAAAAAGATGTTCACGCTCTCGGTCTCGCCGGAAGACGCTCCCAACCGGGCGGAGTACGTGACGCTTGAGTTTCGGAAGGGCAACTGCGTGGCGGTGAACGGACGGAAGCTTTCGCCACTGGGGGTGATGAAAGTATTAAACAAGCTCGGCGGCAAGCACGGGGTGGGGAGGGTCGACATGGTGGAGAACCGGTTTGTGGGGATGAAGAGCCGGGGGGTGTACGAGACGCCCGGGGGATCGATTTTGCATTTTGCCCATCGGCAGATGGAAAGTCTGACGATGGATCGGGAGGTGATGCACCTGAGGGACAGTTTAATTCCGCGGTACAGCGAGCTGGTGTACTACGGCTTCTGGTTTTCCCCGGAGAGGTTGGCTTTGCAGGCGTTGGTGGAGGAGAGCCAGAAGAACGTCACCGGAACAGTTCGGGTGAAGTTGTACAAGGGCGGAATTTATGCGGCGGGAAGAAAATCTCCGCTCAGCTTGTATCATCCCGATATCGCCACAATGGAGGCGGACCCGACCCAAGCCTACAACCAGGACGATGCGACGGGATTCATTCGGCTGAATGCCTTGCGGTTGAAGGTGGCGGCGAAAGTGGGAAAACGGCGCTAATTAAATGGACGCAGAGATTGGCCCCCTCTGACCTTCCCCCGCCCATCCTTTAATCCGCGTCCCGCGACGTGGGCATTCCGCTTATGCGGGGGAATTGCGTCCCTAGAGGGTTCAGATCGCCTGAACAAAAGGCTCTGTAGGGCCCCAGGCTCTGGGGCCTAAATTCACCGCCTTCTGGCTCCGAAACTGTAACCCCGAGCGGTGCGGACGCCGCGGGTGCGGGTGTGGGCGACGGTATGGCCCTCCTCAAAGAGCGCAGTAAATTTATAAGGGAAGTTGTCCAATTTCTTACGGGGGAGCTTCTGCTGGATCAGGCGTTCGATGGCTTCGACGTACGGAAGCTCCTCGGCCACGAAAAGGGTTAAGGCATCGCCCTCGGTCGCGGCTCGTCCGGTGCGGCCGATTCGGTGGACGTAATCCTCAGGATGTTGGGGTACGTCATAGTTGATGACATGGGTAACCCCGGCGATGTCGAGACCCCGGGCGGCGATGTCGGTGGCGACGAGGACCGGATATTTTCCGGAGCGAAACCCGGCGAGGGCCTCGTTTCGCTCACCTTGGGAGCGGTCGGAATGCATGACGCCGACAGGATGGGGTAGGTGGGTGAGGCTGGCCGCGACCCGATCCGCGCCCATTTTGGTCCGACAGAAAACGATGACGCTTTCGTAATGGGTTTTTTCCAGCAGACCAAGGAGGAGTTCGTGTTTCTGGTCGGAGGCGACTGGGTAGAGGGCATGACTGACGGTCTCGGCGGCAGAACGGCGCAGGCCGATTTCAATGGTCAGGGGATCGCGCAGCACCCAGGAGGTGAGGCGCTCGATTTCCGGCGGGACGGTGGCGGAGAAAAACAGGGTTTGTCGCTTGGAGGGGCAGAAGCCGACGATCTTTTTGACGTCGGGCAGGAAGCCCATGTCGAGCATCCGGTCGACCTCGTCCAAAACGAGATGGGTGAGATGGGCGAGGTGGATTTCGCCTTGGTCCATGAAGTCGAGAAGGCGGCCGGGGGTAGCCACGAGGATATCCATGCCGCGGGCAATCTGTTCCCGCTGGTTGCCGTAGCCGACGCCCCCGTAGATCAGGCCGATGCGCAGGCCGGTGTGTTTGGAGAATTTGCGCAGGGCCTCGGCGACCTGGTCGGCCAGCTCCCGGGTGGGCTCAAGGATGAGGGCACGGAGGCGCCCCGGTTTTTCGAGGTGTTGGAGAATGGGTAGGGCAAAGGCGGCGGTTTTGCCGGTTCCGGTCTGAGCCGAACCGATCAGATCCCGCCCAGTCAAGGCGACGGGGATAGCCTGAGCCTGAATGGGGGTGGGCTCCTTGAAGCCGAGCTCTTCTACGGCTTTCAGGATGGAAGGAGACAGTTGGAGGGATGCGAAATCCATCGAGCATCTTAGCCTGAGCGGAAGGAGGGGAGCAAGGTGACGAAAGGTTACGGATGGACGGGCCAGGGGACTTTTTTTAGGATTTTAAGCTTATGAAGACCGCGTATGAGCTTGCGATGGAGCGGTTAGCATCCAAGGAGCCGGAGCGAAAACTGACCCCGGAACAAAAAAAGAAATTGGCCGAGGTGGATGAAACCTACCGGGCCAAGATTGCCGAGAGGGAGACTTTCCTGGGTGCCAAGATCGCCGGCGCCAAGGCGGCCGGGGCTTTTGAGGAGGCGGAGGTCCTGCAGGAAGAGTTGAGCCGCGACCTTCGGGGGATCCGGGAGGAGTGGGAGCAGAAGAAGGAGAAGGCCCGCGCCGCGGTCTGAATTTGGGATGAGCGGGAACGGCGGGAGCCCTCTCCAGGGCCAGATCCAGCGTCTGCTGCGGGCTTGGGCCAAGATTGTCGTGGCCCGGCGGAATCTGATCCTCTGGGTGACCTTGGGCTTGGTGGTGGTGGCAGGAATCCTGACCGGAACGAGGCTGGTTATCCGCAACAGCACCTTGGATCTCATCCGCAAGGATTCGCCGGTGTTTCAGAAGTATTTGGCCTACATGGAGGAGTTCGACGTCCGTGATGAAATCGTTGTGGTTTTGAAGAGCGACGACCTCCGAGCGAGCCGCCAAGCGGCCAACCGTCTGGCGGAAAAACTGAAGACGGAGCAGGGGTTGTCGCGGGTCTACTACCGGCATGATTTCTCCCCGATGGCCGACCGGTTGCTGTTGCTGGCCGAAGAGGAGCAGCTGACGGGAATTCGGCGGCAGATGGAGGAGTTGGCGACGCTGGTCAAAGGAAACAAGCAGGCCCTCAATCTGAACGGGATCCTTGGGGAGGCCTCCTCCAAATTCAACGACCCTTATCTACGGAAGTCGTCCAACTGGCAGGAGTTCATTCCGTTCATCGAGGAGTTCGTCCGCAACCTCAAGCGACTGGCCAAGGATCTGGAAAAGCCGGTGGACCATGGAAACGGCAACCGGGGTCTGGGGGAGCTTTCGGAATTTGAGGCGGATCTCCTGAAGAACGAATATCTCAGCCTCGGCGAGGACGGCAAAACGATCCTAATGCTCCTGCGTCCCAGCGTGGAGGAGCAGAAGAGCGCGACCCCGTTCACCGGCGTGATCCAGAGAGTCCGCAAGGTCGTGACGGAGACCAAGCCGGAGTTTCCCAACGTCTCCATGGGAGTCACCGGGGAGCCCGTGCTGCTCAACGACGAGTTGCGCCAGAGCGAAAGAGACATGGTCTTTGCCTCGATCCTCACCCTCTCCCTGATCGTAGTCCTGTTCTTCATCGCCTACGGGGAATTTACCCGGCCGCTGATGGCGGTGCTGGCTTTGCTGGCGAGCATCGTGATCTGCCTGGGAATGACCACGGCGGTGATCGGTCATCTCAACATCATTTCTCAGGCCTTCATCGTGATGATCCTCGGGCTGGGGATCGATTTCGGGATTCAGTTTCTCGGGCGGTATGAGGAGGGCATCAGCCTCGGGCAGAGTCCGGCCGTCGCGGCGGAAAACACCATGGGCTCGACCGGTTCGGCCCTCTTGACGGGGGGGGGAACCACGGCGGCGGCGTTTTACGCGATGTGTTTCAACGATTTTACCGGACTGACCGAACTGGGTTGGATTGCCGGCACCGGAGTGTTGCTGGCGCTGGCGGCCAGCCTTTCCGTATTGCCGGCCCTGTTGCTTTGGCGGGACCGGAAGGGGGCCCACGCCAAGGTGGGGGCGATGTTGCGTTTTGGTTTCGGCGAAAAGTTGGACCGCAAGCTGACTTTCCACCCTTACCTGGTTTTGGCGGGGGCGGCCGGCCTGACCTGGTTTGCCTGGGGGCAGGCCCGCAAGGTGACTTTTGATTACAACCTTTTGCATCTGCAGAACCCGGAAATGGAGTCGGTCCAGCTGACCCGCGAATTGCTGGACACGGGGAAGGGCTCGGTGATCTACGGGGTGGCGATTGCGGACAGCGTCGAGCAGGCCGACCGGATGGCCGACGAACTGCGGGAAAAGCCCGCGGTCAGCAAGGTGCGCACGCTGGGGGATTTCGTCCCACGGGACCAGACCCAGCGGATGCAGGAGGTTAGCCGCATCGCCAAGGTGGCTGGGGAAATCAGCCTGGGCTCCGGCGCGGAGCAGGGGGTGGATGTGGCCAAGGCCAAGAAGGATCTGGAATTTTTGCTGGAATCCTCCCAGGAGGGAGCCAAGCAGGCCAAGTCGTACATTGGTCTTTCCAAGCGGGCGCGGCAGGCGGTGGAGACGTTTGAAAAGCTGATTCCGCCGCTGGAGCGGGCGGTGGCCGCGCTGGATAAGTTGGATCCGGCCGAGGCAGAAAGGCGCCTGGAGCGCCATCAGGTGAAGCTCGTCGGATCCATTGCCCAGAATCTCGAATGGCTGAAAACCCAGCGGGGAGACCGCCCGCTGACCACGGAGGATCTTCCCCCGGAGCTGAAACAGCGATACCTTTCCGCCAGCGGCAAGGTGCTGGTGGAGGTGGAGCCGGCGGTAGACGTGTGGGAGCGGAAGCCGACGGAGGAGTTCGTCGGCGAGATTCAGTCGGTAGCACCGGAAGCTACCGGAACCCCGGTGATGAATCTGGAGTACATCGATCTCCTCAAGGAAAGTTACGTCCAGGCGGCCTTTTATGCCGCCGGAGTGGTGGTGGTGCTGATTTTCCTGCTCTTTCGCAGGATTCAGGATGTGTTTCTGACGCTGTTACCTTTGGGGATCGGCATCCTCTGGATGTTCGGTTTGCTCGGCTTTCTCAAAATCCAGCTGAATCCCGCGAACATCGTGACTTTGCCGATGATCCTGGGGATCGGGGTGGCGTTTGGGGTTTACGTCATGGCCCGCTACCGGGAGGAGGGCCGGGTGAGAATTTTCGAGTCCAGCACGGGAAAAGCGGTCATTCTGTCGGCGCTGACGACCCTTTTTGGCTTTGGGTCGATGCTCTTTGGAGAGTACCGCGGGCTGGTCAGCTTAGGGATGGTGATGAGCTTGGGGATTCTCTGCTGTCTCGTCTCCGCGGTGGGGATCCTTCCCCAGATCTTGGCCTTGCAAGACCGGGCTGCCGGAGAAGAAGACCGGGATCCAGTCCCTTAAAACTGAAAGTGGTAGGGTTGGAGCCGGGCGGCCAACTCCTTCAACACCCGGTCTTCGTCAGCCCGGTCCTTGGCACTGAAGGTCACGCTAAACCGGACATTGGCTCCGGCCTCGTCCCATGGGACGGTGGAGACCAGCTGTTGCTCGATCAGCCACTTGGAGAAGGCCTCGGCATTTTCGAAAGGCACCGTCTGTCCGTTCTGGGCGGACTTGGGTGCCGGAGAGTAGAGGAAGAAAGAGCCGGCGGGTTTCTCGGCCGTGAAGCCGGCCTGACGCAGGATCTTTACGAGCATGTCCATCCGGCGGCTGTACTTGGCGGAGGTATCCCAAGTGATCTTGGGATTTTCGAAGGCGGTGGCGGCGGCGTGCTGCACCGCCAAGAATTGGCCGGAGTCGGTGTTGTCTTTGATGTCAGCGTAGGCCTTCACCAAGAGGGGGTGCCCGACCACAAAACCGCAGCGCCACCCCGTCATGTTAAAGGCCTTGCTGACGGTGTGGAGTTCCAGCCCCACTTCTTTGGCTCCTGGGGCGGAGAGGAAGCTGAGGGGCTTGCCTTCGAAAATCAGCGCGGTGTAGGCGGCGTCGTGGATGACCACGATCTCCTCGCGCTTTGCGAATGCCACCACCTCGCGGAAAAACTCCGGAGTGGCGGACGCTCCGGTGGGGTTGTTGGGGTAGTTGAGGACGAGAACCTTGGCCTTGTCCAAAACCTCCCGCGGAATGGTGTCGAGCCGGGGCAGGAATTTGTTTTCCGCGGTGAGGGGAAGGGAGTGCACGACCCCACCATAGTAAGTGGCGTGGGTGCCGAAGACGGGATAGCCCGGCGTGGTCATGAGAACGACGTCGCCCGGGTCGATGAGTGCAGCCGGAAGGATGGACAAGGCGGCCTTGCTACCAATGGAGTGGCAAATTTCTGTTTCCGGGTCGACCGGCACCCCGAAAACCTCCATCATGTATTTGGCGGCGGCGGTGCGGAGGCGAGGGCCGCCGTTGTCGGCGTAGCCGCGGTTCTCAGGCTTGGCAGCTTCCAGCGAGAGGGAGGCGACCACCCGGGAGTCGGCCATGGAGTCAGGTTCCCCCACCCCGAAATCGAGGAGTTCCTTGCCGGGATGGGCGGCCAAGGCGGCCCGCTTGGCCCGTTTGATCCTTTCAAACTTGTAGATCGGGGCTTCCTTCAGTCCGTAACCCGGGCCGCCAAGGCGGTGGGCGAAGAGGTTGTGAAGATAGGTCATGTTTTTGTAGGCTCCGATGGTAATGAAGATTATGACAAAACCCGCCCAAATGCAAAAGGCCAGCCGGGCTTGGAAGAAAAAGGGCCTGCAAGTGGCTTTGGTTCCGACGATGGGGGCCCTGCATGAAGGTCATCTGGCCCTGATCCGGCGAGCCAAGACCTTGGCGGATCGGGTAGTGGTCAGCGCCTATGTGAACCCGACCCAGTTCAACTCCAAAGCCGATCTGTGCCGATATCCGCAAAGCCCGCGCCACGATGCGGCCTTGGCCGGGCGAACAGGGGCGGACGTTCTTTTTCGGCCGGGAAATCTTTACGCCAAGGATGCTTCCACTTGGGTGGAGGAGACGGAGCGGTCGCGGGGGCGGTGTGGGGATCGCCGTCCGGGCCATTTTCGCGGGGTGGTCACGGTGGTGACAAAATTGTTCAACCTGGTCCAACCAGACGTGGCGGTATTCGGGGATAAAGACCGGCAGCAGTGCGAAGTCGTCGAAAGAGTCGTCCGGGATCGTTTTCTGTCGACAAAAATTGTGCGTCATCCGGTGGTGCGGGAGCGGGATGGGTTGCCCCTGAGTTCACGAAACCGGAGGCTGAGCCAAGCGCAGCGCGAGGCAGCCGGGCAGTGGTCACGGATCTTGGCGAAGGCTGCCCAGATGGGGAAAGGCCGGGCGGTGGCAGCCTACCGCCAAGGGGTAAAAAGGATTACCGGATGCAGGTCGGAGTATGCGGAGATTTCGGGCGGGCAGCTCCATGTCGCCGCCCGGATCGGTTCGGTGCGGCTGATCGATCATCGGCCTTTGGGGGGGCGTCGTTGAGTCGGGTGGGTTTTCTTTTCCTGCTGCTGGTCGGCACCGGATTCGCCAACGAGAACTGGGAAGTCGCCCGGATTGGGCGGGTGGACTATGTCACCTTGGAATCCTTCCGGAAATTTTATGGGCTGAAGGGGCCGGTGGCCGTGGACCCGGAGAAGTCCTTTGACCTGACCTCACCCCAAGGCTCCATGAACTTGAAGGTGGATAGTCGCGAAATGCGCTGGAAAGGGGCGAGGTACTGGTTGAGCCACGCGGTGCGGCAGTCGGAAGGAGTCACCCTGATTCCGCGCATCGATCTGGTGAAAACCTTCGATCCGATCCTGCGACCCAACGTGGAGATTCCCAAGCGACCGGTGTTGGGGGTGGTGGTGGATCCGGGGCATGGCGGAGGAGATTACGGCACCCGCGCGGCCCGGGGGTTGAGTGAAAAGGTGGCCAACACGGACGTTTCGAAACGATTGGTCCGGATGCTGGAGGGAGCCGGGATCCCGACCGTGCTGACCCGGACCAAAGACCGTTATGTAGACCACGGCGTGCGAGCGGCGTTGGCTGATGACCGGCCCGGCTACATTTTTGTGAGCATTCATTTCAACGAGGACTCCAACCGGGAGACGGCGGGCTGGGAGACCTATTGCCTTTCCCCGCAGTACGCACCTTCGACCTCTTCCGGGGGCACCCTGCGCGGCGATGAACGACAGGCCTGGCCAGGAAACGAGTTTGATCACCATAATTTCCTGCTCACCCAAGCCGTCCATAAAGCGGCGGTTTTGGCCAAGACCAACGCTCCCTCAGACCGGGGATTGAAGCGGGCTCGTTTCAAGGTTTTGCGGCTGGCGCGGGCCCCCTCGGTGTTGGTGGAGGGCGGATTCATGTCGAACCCGCGGGAAGCGGCCCTTTTGAAAACCGAGGCGTATCGGGAACAGGTGGCCCGATGGGTATTTGAGGGGATCATGGCCTACCGACGGTCCCAGGAGATTCCCGAAGATGCGGCCCGGCTAAAAGTGGCGGCAGACCCGTCTTCCGCAACCCCCCCGTTGGCCATGGCTACGAATCCGCCGACCCCGAAACTGGAGACGGTGCCTGATTTCCGACCCAAGACCAACGCTCCGATGGTCGCCACCAACCCAGCGGGTGGGGGAAAAAAAGCCAAGACGGAGACCGAACCGGAAGTGCGGAAAGCCGAGGCGGTGGAGCCTGAGGTGCGTAAAGCGCTGCCGGTGGAACCAAGGAAAGGGGAATAGGGTTATGCCACTGGGAGTATTTGATTCGGGAATTGGGGGACTGACCGTGGTCCGGGCCCTGCGAGCCGCTTTTCCCAAGCGCAACATTCTTTATGTCGGGGATACGGCGCGGGTTCCCTATGGAAACAAGTCGCCCGAGACAGTCCAGACCTACAGCCGAGAGATCGTGGATTTTCTTGAGCAAAAGGGTGCCGAACGGATTGTGGCGGCCTGCAACACCGCCTCGGCTCTGGCGGTGGAGTCTTTGGCCAAAACGCGCCAGACCCCGCTTCATGGAATGATCGAGTCAGGGGTAGCGGCGGCGGTGGCCGCTGGGGAAGGGCCGGTCGGGGTGATTGGCACGCCGGCGACGATTGCCAGCGGGGCCTACCAGAAGGCCTTGGCGACAGCCCGGCCGGGGATGAAGGTGGTGGCGCAGGCCACGCCGCTGTTTGTGCCCTTGGTCGAGGAGGGCTGGTTGGAGGGGGAGGTGACGGAGAAAGTGGCGCACCAATATCTGGAGCCGCTGATTCGGGAAAAAATCCGGGTACTGGTTCTCGCCTGCACCCATTATCCGTTGCTCAAGGGAGTGTTGGGAAAAGTGCTGGGTCCGGGGGTTATGCTGGTCGACTCGTCGGAAGCCTGCGCAGAAGCGCTGAAAGCGACGGAAGGCAGTCAGAAGGAGAAGGGGGAGCTGAAAATTTTCCTCACGGACGAGCCCGGGCCGTTCCTGGGTCGGGTGGAAAGTTTTCTGGGGAAAGGTGCGGTCGCGTCGATTGAAAGGATCCATCTACCGCATGGCTGAACCGAAGATGGGAGATGGAAGATCGGAGATGGGAGGAGCGTTGTGGCGGGTTGCGGGTTACGCGTAACTAGTAACCAGTTACCCGCAACCGCGAAGCGTGCAGTCACTCTTCGAAGGCCGAATTCCAGGCGGGCGGGATGCGGAGAGCCAAGAGTTCAGTTTCTCCGGAAGTGCGGCGGATTTTGAACCGCAGCGGTTCCCGTTTCTTGGCGGCGGCTTCGCGCTCCTTGCGGTAACGCTCGGCGAACTCGGTCAATGAGGTGCCGACGGGCTGGCCGGCCATCTCGAGGATGACATCCCCGCCGCGGAAGGCGGATTTCTCTCCGCGGCCGCCCTTCAGCACGGTGAGCACACGGAGAGCATCGGCTCCGGCGACAAGGCAGAGGCCGTCGGGAAAATCGATGGGCTCGACCGGTGGCGGGGAGACACCCGGGGCAGGTTCCAGCACGATGCGGAGGTTGGCAGGGGCGGCGGTTTCGAAGCCCCGGCGGAACTCGATGGGGTCGGTCCAGACGGTTTCATAGGCGCGCTGGAGCATTTTTCGCTCTGTCTCGGTCATCAGACCCTTGGTGGTCACTTTAGGGATGTCCCGGGAGTAGGCGTTTTCATCGATACCGCGGCGGTTTTTATCCTCCCCTTCGGCGATGGTGGCAGGGCGAAAGACGGTGCGGAGGACGGTGCCGGCCGGCAGGACCTTGTCGGCAGCAATGAGGATGTCTTGGGAAATGGCGACCCGACCGTTGGTGGTTTCGAGGGGAAAGGAGAGACCGAGGGGGGGATCCATTTTGGG
>Ga0208048_1001201_pt1 | contig 13622 bp, 14 predicted proteins | sample Malawi_45m_30L_FD_184163 | JGI IMG/M metagenome (GOLD analysis project Ga0208048, IMG submission 184163) | Freshwater microbial communities from Lake Malawi, Central Region, Malawi to study Microbial Dark Matter (Phase II) - Malawi_45m_30L... | ecosystem: Environmental > Aquatic > Freshwater >...
ATTCTATACTCAAACCCTAAAAAAGCTAAAAAAAGTCTTATAAAAAATAAAGGATCTAGTTATGCGTCTCACTACCAAAGGTCGTTTTGCAGTCACTGCCATTCTTGATCTCGCGCTCAACGAGTCAGGAAAGCCTGTCACTTTAGCTGACATCAGCGAACGACAATCCATTTCTTTATCTTACCTTGAACAACTTTTCAGTCGCATGCGACGCGAAGGCATTGTCAAAAGTATTCGTGGTCCGGGTGGTGGTTATCACTTAGCAAAAAAATATCAAGACATTACAGTGAAGTCTATTATCAGTGCTGTCGATGAGGAGATCGATGCCACGCAATGTGCTGGCAAAGAAAATTGTCATGAAGGTGAGCGCTGTATTACCCATGATCTTTGGGCATCGATTAATACCAAAATTTTAGATTACCTTGAAAGTCTCACTTTGGCGCACCTTGTTGAAGCGCAATCTAAAGATGTTAAAAATCACGAGCGCACAATTTTTTTCTTAAACGATAAACATAATCAAGATAATTTAGCTAAAGCTAGTTAACCACATATGCAAAAAATTTATTTTGATCATAACGCGACAACGGCCATAGACAAAAAAGTCTTGAGTGTCATGATGCCTTACCTAGAAATACAGCAAGGTAATCCAACAAGTCAACATAGTTTCGGTCGGCATGCGAGAACTGCAATTGAAGAAGCGCGAGAACAAGTGGCACTCGCCATTCACGCACATCCTACTGAAGTCATTTTTACTTCAGGTGGCACGGAAGCCAATAACATGATCGTGCATGGTGCAGCGATTAAAAGTCCTCAAAGTACTTTAATACGAAGCAATATTGAACACCCTTGTGTCGCGCGTCCCATGGAAGCCCTGACCCATCAGGGCTGGCGCCAAGACTTACTCAAAGTAAATCATGATGGCGTGATACCGAATGAAGCCTATAAAAATATCACTGCGAATAATATTAGTCTTGTCTCTGTGATGTTAGCGAATAATGAGACAGGTGTGATTCAAGAGATGTCTCACCTATCTGATTTTGCAAAAGAAAAAAAAGCAATCTCACATACAGACGCTGTGCAAGCCTTTGGAAAAATGGATCTGCGCTTTGATGAACTTCACATTGATGCGATGACACTCTCTAGCCATAAAATTTACGGCCCTCAAGGTGTGGGTGCTTTAATCTTAAATAAGCGCTCTGATATTGAGCCCCTTATTTATGGTGGTGGACAAGAGAAGAATTTAAGAAGTGGCACTGAAAATATTGCTGCGATTGTAGGTTTTGGTAAAGCATGTGAATTGATTTCAGAATCATTAAAGGAGTCATCCATGCGTTCCCGTGAACTTCAAATCACACTTGAATGTCATTTAAAAGCATTGGGTGCAGTGATTTTTTCTGAAAAAGCAAAAAGACTAAGTAATACCACTTTCTTTGCGTTCAAAGATATCGAGGGCTCAACCCTCCTCACTGCATTAGATAAAAAAGGTTTTGCGATTGCGAGTGGTTCTGCATGCTCAAGCGTCAATAAAGAACCAAGTCATGTATTACTTGCTATGGGTATCGATGAAGATTTAGCACGTGGTGCATTACGTATTAGTTTTGGAAACCAAAACACAATAGAGGATGTCACAGCATTTATTGAATCATTTAAAAAAGAATTACAAACATTGAAACAACTGACCGCGATCGCGGCATAAGAGATGACCGAACCTATGAAACGTAAACCCATTTATTTAGATTACTCATCAACGACACCGATTGATCCCCGTGTTGCCGAAAAAATGATTCCGTATATCACCGAACATTTTGGCAATCCTGCATCAAGAAGCCATAGCTTTGGCTGGACTGCAGAAAAAGCTGTGGAAGAAGCACGTGACGAAGTCGCTAGACTCGTGAACGCTGACCCCAGGGAAATTGTGTGGACCTCAGGGGCTACTGAATCGAATAACTTAGCGATCAAAGGTGCGAGTCATTTTTACAGCACCAAAGGCAAGCACGTCTTAACTGTTGCGACTGAACATAAAGCAGTCATTGATGCGGTGCGTGAACTTGAACGTGAGGGTTTTACGGCGACTTATCTAGAACCGGAGCCTAATGGCTTGGTCGATTTAGAAAAATTTAAAAAAGCTATCCGCCCCGATACGGTTCTAGCCTCTGTCATGATTGTCAATAACGAAATTGGTGTAATTCAGGATATTGAAGCCTTAGGTAACATCTGTCGAAATGAGAAAGTGATCTTTCATGTAGATGCCGCGCAAGCGACCGGTAAGGTAGATATCGATCTTGAAAAATTACCTGTAGATTTAATGAGTTTTTCTGCACACAAAACATACGGACCTAAGGGCATTGGTGCGCTTTATGTAAGACGTAAACCACGCATCCGTATTGAGGCACAAATGCATGGCGGGGGTCATGAGCGTGGTATGCGCTCAGGTACGCTCGCCACCCACCAAATTGTCGGCATGGGTGAAGCATTCAGAATCGCTCGCTTGGAAATGAAATCAGAAAATGAACGCATCATAAAATTACGCGATAAATTGCTTAAAGGCTTACAGAGCATTGAGGAAGTTTATGTGAATGGCGACTTAACACATCGTATCCCACATAATCTTAATATCAGCTTTAACTATGTCGAAGGTGAGTCACTCATCATGGCAGTGAAAGATATTGCAGTCTCAAGTGGCTCTGCATGTACGTCAGCTAGTTTGGAGCCAAGTTATGTATTGCGCGCATTAGGTCGCTCAGATGAATTAGCTCATAGCTCCATTCGGTTTTCAATTGGACGCTTTACCACAGAAGCTGATGTAGATTTTACGATTCAATTACTAAAAGACAAGATTCAAAAATTAAGAGAGCTCTCACCCTTGTGGGAAATGTTTAGAGATGGTATTGATATTAGTAAAGTTGAGTGGGCTGCCCACTAGTTTTTTTTAAGGACATATATGGCATACAGCGATAAAGTTTTAGATCACTACGAAAACCCAAGAAATGTGGGATCCCTCGATAAGAATGATCCACACGTCGGTACCGGTATGGTCGGTGCGCCAGCATGTGGTGACGTGATGAAATTACAAATTAAAGTGACTGATGATGGTGTGATTGAAGATGCAAAGTTTAAAACCTATGGCTGCGGTTCGGCGATTGCTTCGAGCTCTCTTGTCACCGAATGGTTAAAAGGTAAAACCTTAGACCAAGCTTCTGAAATTAAAAACTCAGCGATTGCAGAAGAGTTAGCGTTACCCCCGGTTAAAATACACTGCTCTGTGCTAGCGGAAGATGCAATAAAGTCAGCCATTGCTGATTTAAAGCGTAAACAGGGTAAATAAACTTAACATGGCTATTTCTTTAACACCGAAGGCTGCAGAGCGCGTCGAAAAATATCTCAAAAACAGGGGCAAAGGCTTGGGACTTCGACTAGGCGTTAAAACAACAGGCTGCTCAGGCATGGCTTATACACTAGAGTTTGTGGATGACACTCTACCTGAAGATCAAGTATTTGAAAGTCATGGTATCAAAATCATGGTGGATCCAAAAAGTCTTGTGTATATAAACGGAACCGAACTAGATTTTACCAAAGAAGGATTAAATGAAGGGTTTAAATTTAATAATCCTAACGTTAAGGCAGAATGTGGCTGCGGTGAAAGCTTTACAGTGTGAGTCAAAATTTTTTTGTACTCCTCAAACTTCCTGAAGCATTTGTTATTGATTTAGAAAGACTTGATCAAAACTACCAAGATATTCAAAAAGAAATTCATCCTGATCGCTTCGCATCATTTGATGATAAAACTAAATTAGAATCTATCAAAAAAACAGCTCAAGTAAATGACGCTTATCAAACTCTAAAGTCGCCTATTCGACGCGCAGAATATATGCTTCAACTTCATGGTGTGAATATCCATGATGAAAAATATACGGCTGTACCACAGGATTTTTTAATGCAGCAAATGGAATGGCGTGAAGAACTCGAAACAAACAAGCAAAATAAATTAGCTCTTGAAAAATTAGCTACTGAGATTCAAAAAAATAAAAATGACATAATGAATCAACTCCCAGCCTACTTTAAGTGTAAAGATCATCTTAACGATGCCATTGAAATTACACGTAAACTTAATTTCATTGAAAAAATTGAACAGCACATCCGTGGTGCATTAATTGAGATTGTATAAATTATGGCGCTCCTTCAAATCGCAGAGCCTGGTCAAAGCCCGCTTCCTCACCAACACAAACTTGCGGTAGGTATTGATTTAGGTACAACAAACTCTCTGGTAGCTAATGTTCAAAGTGGATTACCTACCATCATAAAAGATGTCGATGGAAATTCCCTCATACCCTCGATCGTCTATTACGGACAAAATTATATTAAAGTGGGTCATGAAGCATTAGCCTATTTATCTACTGATGCAAAGAACACCATTGTGTCAGTGAAACGCTTTATGGGCCATACTAAATCTGATATTCAATATCGCGATTCACTGCCCTACGCTTTTGATGATCATAGCGACGACATACAAATTAAAACCGAGCAAGGCTTAAAGCACCCGATTGAAATCTCATCCGATATCTTAAAAAAATTAAAAGACCTTGCTGAGGTTTCTTTATGTGGAGAGATCACAGGTGCTGTTATTACGGTCCCTGCTTATTTTGACGATGCACAACGCCAAGCCACAAAAGATGCTGCCAGATTAGCTGGTTTAAATGTGTTAAGGCTCATTAATGAACCGACAGCTGCCGCGGTTGCTTATGGTCTCGATCAAAAGAAAGAAGGTACCTTCGTCATATATGATTTAGGTGGTGGCACTTTTGATGTTTCAATCCTAAAGCTTCATCAAGGTATATTTGAAGTCTTAGCCACTAATGGTCACCCACATCTGGGTGGTGATGATTTTGATCAAGCGATAGTAGAACTTATCAAACGTGAAAATAAAATCACTCAACTTAGTCATGAAGATAAACGCGCACTTATTACGCACGCAAAATGCTTAAAAGAAAAACTGACGAATGATGCGTCTGCAAAAACGTTGATCAAACTCGCAGGTGGGCAAGAGATTAATTTTTTATTGGATAGAGATACATTTTTTAAATTAACGCATGATCTTGTGCAAAAAACAATTCAGCCTATAAGGCGTGCATTAAATGATGCTCAATTATCCATCGATTCTATTGACGGTATTGTGATGGTGGGTGGTGCGACGCGCATGATGCATATTCAATCAGAAATTAAAAATTTCTTTAAGAAAGATTTGCTTAATGATCTTAATCCAGATGAGGTTGTGGCACTAGGTGCTGCAAGACAGGCTCATACACTCGCTGGAAATAAATCAAATCAAGACCTTCTTCTTCTTGATGTAACACCCTTATCTCTTGGAGTAGAAACAATGGGTGGTTTAGTAGAAAAAATTATTCATAGAAACTCCACGATTCCGATCGCAAAAGCACAAGAATTTACAACCTATAAAGATGGACAGACTGCCATGTCGATTCATGTACTGCAAGGTGAACGTGAACGTGTATCAGATTGCAGATCGCTTGCAAACTTTACCTTAACTGACATTCCTCCGATGGTCGCTGGCGCCGCAAAAATTCGTGTGACCTTCCAGATTGATGCTGATGGATTACTTTCAGTAGCAGCAAAAGAATTATCTACTAATAAAGAAACAAGCATTACCGTCAAACCCTCTTACGGCTTATCTGAAGATCAAATTTCAAATATGCTCAAACAATCTTTTGAGAAAGCCGATGAAGATAAAAAGATACGCGCATTGAGTGAGGCAAAAATTGAAGGCGAGCAAATTATTATAGCGGTTCGAAATGCCCTAGATAAAAACGGGAATGAATTACTTACGCAGGAAGAAATTACAGAGATTCAATCTGCCATACAAAGACTTTTATCTGCACTTAATTCAAATAATCCAGATTTAATTACAGAGCATACAAAAGATTTAAACGCGCTCACAGAATCTTTTGCAGCTAAACTGATGAATGAGTCTGTGAGTCATGCTCTGAGAGGCAAATCGATAGACAAGGTAAACTTCTAATATGCCAAAAATTATTATCTTGCCACATGTTGAAATCTGCCCGCATGGTGAGGTCATTGATGCTCAAACGGGGCTTTCTATCTGTGAGAATTTATTACAGAACCATATTGAGATAGAACACGCTTGCGATCAAGTGTGTGCATGCACGACATGTCATGTAATTGTGCGAGAGGGATTTGATACATTAAATGAAGCTGATGATTTGGAGGAAGATCTTCTTGATAAAGCTTGGGGATTGGAACCTCAATCAAGATTATCTTGCCAAGCGATTGTGGATCAACATGATCTCACGATTGAAATTCCTCGTTACACTATTAATATGGCAAAAGAAGGTTAAGCTTTAAGCTTTCCTTTTGAAGATTTTGTAACCACACTATATTGAAGCAATAAATTTTGTTGACCTGATAATTTATTATTTGATGCAGATGCTGATTGTTTATACAGGCCATCTGAATTCATATTCCAGCTAGAAGCATCTTTGAGTAATTCATTTAAGCCTTCATGAATAACTTTTTGTTTTAATTCGGGCTCTAGAATAGGAAATGCCACTTCAATTCTTCTAAATAAGTTTCTATCCATCCAGTCTGCAGAGGATAAATAAACATTTTCCTTACCGTTTGCATAAAAATAAAAAATGCGATGGTGTTCTAGAAATTGTCCAACAATAGATCTTACTCGAATGTTTTCGGAGAGGCCTTTAACTTTAGGCTTAAGTGCGCACACCCCTCTTACAATTAAATCAATTTTGACACCTGCTTGCGAGGCTTTGTAGAGTTCATTAATCACAGCAGGCTCTAGGAGCGCATTCACTTTCACCACAATTCTTGCAGGCTTACCTAACTTTGCTGCCTTGGCTTCAGCTTGAATATGCTTCACAATTTGATCAAACATAGTAAAGGGCGAGTGCCATAATGATTTCAGTTTGATTAAACGACTTGTTCCTGTGAGCTGCATAAAAATCTTATGAACATCGTCACAAATGGATGGGTTTGAAGTCATCAATCCAAAATCGGTATATAGCTTGGCTGTTCTGGGATGATAGTTCCCTGTCCCTAAATGCACATAACGTTTTAAAGTGTGCTCCGGTTTTCTTTTACCTTTTGCTGGCAATAACTCTTTTCTTACAATCATGATCATTTTGGCGTGACATTTATGTTTCACCACACCATAAACAACATGCGCACCAACCTCTTCTAATTTAGCTGCCCATGAAATATTTGTTTCTTCATCAAAGCGCGCTAAGAGCTCTACAATCACAGTGACTTCTTTGCCATTCTTAGCAGCTTCAATTAAAGCGTCCATCACAGGCGATACATTGCCGGTTCTATATATCGTTTGTTTAATCGCTAATACATCAGGATCTTTTGAAGCAGTTCTGAGCAAATTCAAAACAGGCTCAAAGCTTTCATAAGGATGATGAAGTAACACATCGCGCGTTTTAAGTTCATCAAAGATAGAACCCTTAATTAAAGGTAACTTAGGGATATGAGATGGAAATTCCAGGTCGGGTCTATTCACAATCTCTGCTACTTGCATTAAGCGCATTAAGTTAACTGGCCCATCTACGCGATAACAATCTTCAGGATTCAAATCGCAAGATTTTCTTAAATACTTAAGAAGGTGATCTGGAATATCAGAGGAGATTTCAAGTCTTACTGCATCACCTAAATGTCTAGTGGACAACTCACCTTTTAATGATTCTTTTAAGTCAGAGATGTCATCATCCGATACAAATAAATCTGAATTTCTTGTCACTCTAAATTGGTAGCATCCTGTAATTTTCATACCGGGAAAAAGTTCGTGCACGAAAGATTGCATAAAGGTCGATAAGATCGCGATGCCGTATGGTTTTTGACTAATACGAGCCGGCATTTGAATGACGCGCGGTATAGAACGAGGTGCTTGAACAACAGCTAACTTAGGCGTCCTTCCAAAATCATCCTTGCCTTCTAATGTTACAAAAAAGTTTAAGCTTTTATTGATGACTTTAGGGAATGGGTGGGCTGGATCTAAAACAATCGGAGTTAAGAGTGGAACGAGTTCTTTTTCAAAATATGTTTTTGCCCAACGATGCTGACTTGGCGTCCATGCGCTCTCGAAATGAAGGTGAACTCCTTCCCTCTCAAGTCTCGGTAAAATATCTTTTTGAAATATTTTGTATTTATGGCTAACAAGCGTTTGTGTCTCTTTCACAATATTTAAATACGCATCACCTACTATAAGTCCATCTTGTGTCTTACTTTTAGGATTTTTTCTCAGCTGCTCCTTAAGCACTGCGATACGAATTTCAAAGAATTCATCTAAATTACTTGAAACAATACAGATGTACTTAAGGCGCTCTAAAAGAGGTATTTTAAGATTTTGCGCTAGGGCAAGGACACGTCGGTTAAATTCGAGAGCGCCTAATTCACGATTTAATAAATTAAGTTTAGATTTAACAACATTCATACTATCATTGTGATTACAGAATGTGACATTTACATGACATTTGTAAGATATGTCATAGATATGTCACAAATTTGATTTAAATTAGCGTCCTTTATGATGATACCCTCTCGCAAAACAGCCCAATCTCCCGAAAATCTCAATAGCTTATATGCCTCGATAGACCTGGGCTCTAACAGTTTTAGAATGATGATTGCAAAGGTCAATCATCTACCTACCGGTATTCAATTTCAAATCATCGACACCTTAAGAGATACCGTCAGACTTGCTGGAGGACTTAATCAAGATAACGAATTAAGTGAAGAGTCAACAACGAAAGCGCTTGCAGCTATTTTAAGATTTGGCGACCGATTAAGAAGTTTTAGCCCTAATCAAGTCGTTGCTGTGGCTACGAACACCTTCCGTGTCGCTCGAAATGCTGAAAAATTTGTCGATGAAGCGGAAAGGCTTTTAGGCTTTCCGATTGATATCATCTCAGGTAATGAGGAGGCCAGGCTTATCTACATTGGAGCCTCTTATATCGCGCCCATGTGTGTCGGCAAAAGGCTTGTATTTGACATTGGCGGCGGTTCGACTGAAATCATAATCGGTGACGGCCATGAGCCGAAGCTTTTGGAGTCGCTTCCTATAGGGTGCGTTTCTTTTAGTCAAAGATTTTTTTCGGAAGGTATCATCGATGAAGAGAATTTCAAAGCTGCTCAGAATGCTGCCTTAAAAGAAATTAAAGCGATCGCACCTTTCTATCGTAAAATGGGTTGGGAACAAGCGATAGGCTCCTCGGGAACAGCCAGAGCTATTGCAGAACTTATTGCACTCAATGGATTAAGTGGTGAACCGCACATTCTTCCTGTTGAAGAAACAGGCGGGATTATCACACTTCATGGCTTAGAGTTACTTAAAAAAAACTTACTTGAAACAAAACATATCGAACGATTAAGCTTATTAGGTTTAAAAGCGGATCGTAAGCCTGTATTACCCGGAGGCCTTGCTATTATGATCGCAGCCTTTGAAGAGTTAGGCATTGAGCATATGGAAATTACGGAAGCCGCCCTTCTTTTTGGCTCGCTTCATCATCTCTATAATCAATCTAAGCATGGTGCCAATAATAAGAAAAAGGGTATTCTTAAAACACTCTTTAATGCGATTGGTAAACTAGAAAATATCGATACGAGACATGGTCTTATCGAGCAATTAGGTAAACGTTTTAATGTAGACGAAGCACAATTTAAACGGGTAAGTCAAACAGCTGATTTTTTTCTAGATCAATTACCTATCTTTAAAAAAGAAGACAGAAAAAATAATCGCAAGCTTCTAACTTGGGCATCATTCCTTCATGAAATTGGCTTGGCTGTATCTCGCGCTGATTACCAAAAACATTCTGCTTACATTATATCTCATGCTGATTTGCCAGGGTTTTCAAGGCTTGATCAGGCAAGACTTGCAGGGCTTGTATTGGGACATAATGGTAAACTCAATAAACTTCCTATCAGCCCTGGCTATATGGATTGGCACTTGTTATTTTGCTTAAGGCTGGCACATGTCGTTTCTAGAAAAAGAGAAAATACAGCGCAGCCTCTTATCGAGGTCGAACAAAATCCTAAAGGATTTAAGTTAAGGATTTCTAAGGCTTGGTTAGAAAAAAATCCATTCATTCAATTCGGACTCAACAAGGAAGCATCCGACTGGAAAAAAATTGAATGGAAGTATGAGATAGAGCTCTACTAAACTGTGCTTTTAGCACTGCCAATTCTAGTATTGGTATATCTTGTGAGTGATGTTTTTTGTGTGATGACATGCTTATAGAATTTAGCCACTTTTTTAGCTAAGACATCAGCACCCCATTTCTCTCCTGCGTATTGTCTCCCCTTTTTTCCAATGCTTTCACGTTTTGAGGGGTCAGATAAAAGCATACTCACTTTATCTGCAAAATCATAGATATCATCTTTTGCGATTAACGTTCCCTCGCCTTCGATAAGTATGGATTTAGTTCCAAGCTCTGCTAATGCAACGACAGGGGTTCCTTGAGCCATAGCCTCTAAAAGCACTAAACCTTGAGTCTCACTCTTAGATGCAAAGACAAATACATCAGCCGCCTTATAACAAGCAATAAGCTCATGACTGCGATCTAAGTATCCAATCATTTTTACTTTATTCTCGAGACCTAATCTCGCGATCGATGCCTTAATAGATTCTTCTGCTGGACCCTCACCAGTAATCACCAATAAAGCATCAGGATGCTTTTGAATTATCTCCACATGCATTTCAAGTAAGAACTCAATATTTTTTTCATGGGCGACCCTGCCTACAAATAAAAGCATTGGTTGTGCTAATGGAATGTCATGACTGATTCGGAAAGACTCTCCATCGACCTTGGCAAAACTTGACTCGTCTAAACCTGTAGCCACCACTTCTGCAGATGTCTTAATGCCATATGCTTTTAATACATCCAACATGGGTTTTGATGGAGAGATAATGCCGTCAACTGCATTACATTGTCTTCTCGATATAGTTCTTGCAAGTTTTCTAGAAATAAATTGTGGGATGAAAGGTAAATAATGATGTAAATAATCCTCAAAGAATGTGTGGTAAGTTTCAACCACGGGTATATCTAATTTTTTTCCAAAATGAATACCCACGTAATGTGCTGTAAATGGTGTATGAATATGTATTACATCAAAATGTCCTTCTTCAACCCATGGTAATAATGCTTTCAATTTACCAAAATTCATTAAGCGATCTTCAGGATCGAAATAAATCTTATGGGAAGGTACTCTTATAATCCAGTCTGCATGCTTATCGTCATCGCCATAAGAGGGTGCGATTAAAGTCACTTGATGACCAAGTGCTTTGAGCTCATGTGCGAATGTATGTATGGATGTAGAGACCCCATTCACACGAGGAAAAAAAACATCAGATATAAAAAGTATATTCATTTAAATAATATAAAAAGAAATGATTGAAATAAGCATGCCTATTAAACCACCCACTAAAACATCACTTGGGTAATGAAGTCCTAAAATGGGTCTGGATAATCCAATTAAAATCGTGAATGGTATTAATGCAGTCGCCAACATAGGGTAATAATGGATAGCTACCATTGAGAATATGACTGCGTGTAATGTGTGTCCAGATGGAAAGCTAAATTGATCTAGGGGTATGCTTCTTAACGAAATTTGCTGGTATACATTGAATGGGCGTGGACGAAGTGTTCTAACCTTGAGCCACTTATAAATTAATGTTCCAATCAATCCGGTAGCTACCATATGACATACAGGCAATAATGCGCGAGCCTGATCTAAACATAACATAAGTACCATGAGGCTATACCAAAATACACCATCACCTAAACGACTAATACCCTTAAAGAAATTTCGGATGAGAATGTTATGACTGGTTTTATTAAATGTAATGCATAAATGACTATCGACATGATGCAGCTGATTCATGTACAACTTAAGTTTATTTAGCATAGCATTATCCATAATAGATATTGCGATAAGGTTATTATCAAATTATGAAAGTTTTATGACAAATTTTGAGATAAGTTTTTTTGAATCATTTCATACGTATAGCTTGCGAGTTCCTTTCTATTGCCTCGAGGTTTGATAGGCTGCAAGACATCGACGACAGCCTTAATACGTTTCTCTTTTTTAATCTTCATGATTGAATCGATAAGCGACATATCACCGACAAATGCAACCTTGTCTGTATAAGCGCTATCATCTTTATACAGCAAGCATATAGGGAGAATCGCTCTATTAGAATCAATCGAAGATTGAAATAAATTACTTTTAAAGGGTAAGACATATCGACCATTGGTAGAAGTACCCTCTGGAAATATACACACAGATCGTTTGATTAAACGTCGCTTTATCTTCTTTAAAGCTTTTTTTATGTCCGACACCTTATCGCGCTTAATAAATATTGTTCCTGTCATATGAGCTACCCAGCCAAAAAGAGGCCACGAAGCTACATCTGATTTCGCTACAAAAATAGATGGCTTAATGGATTGAATGACAATGATATCGAGCCATGAAATATGGTTAGACACGAGTAGATATTTTTTTTGATTAAAGAGAAATACTTCTTCCCCTTTTATAGCGACCTTAATCTCAAAAATAGACAGAAGTTTTTTACACCAAAATTGAATAATTTTCTCTTGTTGCAACTTTGGTGAGATAAGGATTAATAGCGATAGAGGTATGACCAATAATATGTGTAAAAGTATCTTTAATGTTTTCATGTCACACATGTTAATGATCTTCTGTGTCATATTTGTGACACTGTTTTGTCACGAAACTTTCATACTTGTCATATTTAATGCTGACATATGAAAAGATATCGTGCGATTTGGATTTCTGATGTTCACCTAGGTGCTGCTGAATGCAAGGCTGAATACCTTCTCGATTTTCTTAAGCATAATACTGCCGAAACTATTTACTTGGTAGGCGATATCATTGATGGGTGGGCGCTCAAAAAACATTGGTACTGGCCACAAAAACATAATGATGTGATTCAAAAGCTATTACGTAAAGCAAGAAAAGGTTCAAAGGTTATCTATATACCAGGTAACCATGATGAACTGGGTCGCCAATTTATTAATATGACCTTCGGTGATATTGAAATCAAAAATGATCTTATCCATACAACATTGGATGGCAAAAGGTTGTGGGTGACCCATGGCGACCTTTTTGACAACATCATCTCATGCGCTAAATGGCTCTCATTTGTCGGCGATAACCTTTATTACGTCATCTTGAGAATTAACCATTTCTCCAATACCTTAAGACACAAATACGGATTTCATTACTGGTCGTTCTCTTCATACATCAAGAACTCAATTAAGAATGTTGTGAAGTATATCGAGAATTTTGAAAAGCTGATGGCGGCTGAAGCTAAGAGAAAAAAATGTGATGGTGTCATATGTGGGCATATCCATAAAGCAGCCATTAAAAAAATTAAAGGTATTGATTACTACAACGATGGCGACTGGGTAGAGAGTCTCACAGCGCTCGTAGAAACTAAGAAAGGAAAGTTAAAGCTTGTCGACTGGCATCAGCATTCATTGTCATAAAAGATTAAAGCTATCTTCACATAAATGAAATATTTCACTTCTAGAGTGTTATTAAACTTTATATAAGGA
>Ga0208048_1001202_pt1 | contig 13616 bp, 9 predicted proteins | sample Malawi_45m_30L_FD_184163 | JGI IMG/M metagenome (GOLD analysis project Ga0208048, IMG submission 184163) | Freshwater microbial communities from Lake Malawi, Central Region, Malawi to study Microbial Dark Matter (Phase II) - Malawi_45m_30L... | ecosystem: Environmental > Aquatic > Freshwater >...
CCGTTGCGGTTGCTCCGCCGCCGCCGGTTGTCACTCCAGCGCCGCCCCCACCGACTCCTATTGCGGTTGCACCGCCCCCTGCGGTAGTGGCACCTCGTACCTCAAATGAATGCAGCTTTGATAAGCTTTCAAAAGTGGTATTGAAAAAATATGAAACTTTTATATACGTTGATCCAGTGTATCCGTATGGGGAGACCGATTTTCAAAAGTGGTTAAAAAATCCTGAAGACACTATCGTGAAGTACTGGACTGAGCTATGCATGAAGTTCGGTCTCGAGATTTTTTCAAAAATTGAACTCAATCGCGATTGGCCTCCGGTGCATGTGTGGAGTGGCGCACACGCAACTAGTAATTACGGTGCTGACAAGCAACGGTTTCTAAACCAGTGTAAACGTTTGGCAGAGATTGACGGTATCGGACCCAATACGCCCTATTACGATCGTGTAGTCATGTCCGATTTTCAAAGTAAGCTGGAACAGATTATGTGGCGCGCGCTTGGCAGAACTGAGATAGGCAGTGGCCCAGCAGCTGGCCTACTCTTGGTACCGGCACTGATGGAGCCCAATACAAGGGCAGCGACGCTGGAGCTGGCTCAAAAAGCATGCGCTGATGAACGATATGGACTGGGTTACTTGGGTGTTTATGCGTGGGCGAAATTCGCTGCTAAAGGACAGCTTCAAGCACTTGCTCAAAAGCAGTTTGACGGATGCCCGTCAGAGCGTCTGCTTGCTCGGTTGAAGGTTTTTTACGAAGAGCGCGGGATTAAGCGTTTGCCGGGTAATGCTCACTTACAACCAGATTTTAATACAAAATGGATGGAGGCACAGCGAAATGAAAAAATTGCGCGTGAGATCTCGGAAAATTGGCCAATTGTTTATCCTAAGGTCAAGGGTTTGTGCAATCCCTCAACTGACGGATTCATGTCCGCGATGATTATTGGGGACTACAAAAAAATGGTAGATGAAATAATAATCGCGAATTTCAAGCGACCTAACGCCCAGGCAGTCTACTTTGTCGACGGGACCAATTCTGCGTTCCGGCAGCGCAACCTTCTGCATCAAATGTCGCGCTGGGTAAAACCGAGCAAAGCCACAGGCGACAAGGTCGGCTACATCCGCATTCTTTCGGGGATCTCTACCCTCAACGGAGATGGTATCCAGGATCTGCATGCGTTGGCGGCAGGCCAGATCATAAGTGATATCAAAGCTTTGTCAGTGACCCAAATCTACATCGTCGGCTTTAGCAGAGGTGCCATTATGAGCCTGGGCCTCGCCAAAGACCTCTGCGGGGAAGGCAATGCACTTGAGCAATGGCATAGAAGTGGGCTCAAGGAGGGCAGGAAAATAGCGGTCTCTAAGGATGAGCTGATGCGTCACGAGGTCTGCTCCAAGATCAAGGCCGTCGTTTTGATCGATCCTGTGGATACTAACCTCTCCGGCTGGACGACGAGCGGTGCAAACCAGTTGAAAAGCAACACAATCCGAATCTTTAAGAAAAATCAGACTGAGTTCTTCTGGGGAGCCAATCTTTCTACAGCACCGATTTATAACATTGACCACGATGTTGCGATCCCCGACCTTAATCACGGCGGGATGATGTGCGGTGCGGAAGGGCAAGGTGGCGCGCAGGCGAGCAACTTGCCGCTTGTGCTTAATACTGCAGCCAATTTTCTGCGTGCGCGAGGTCTGAAGATCGATATAAATAATGCTCTACAGGATTGCCGCAGGTCTGATGGGGCCTGGCCGCCTTGCATCGTTGTTGATGGGCGGAGGGAGGCCTGCGGAAGGAACGAAGACGATAGAAATTGGGAGTTAGGCGAATGGTGAGTGAATCGCCACTAGTTTTGTAGATACCTTTCGGCCTATAGCCTTGAGTAACTAGGAGGGTGTGATGCGGGGTGGGGGAATCACAGATGAGTTCAAATATCTGCCCGTTGCTTTAATAACGTGCTCCCGGATCGTTTTATACTGCCGGAGCAAAAAAGACCCAGGATGAGTGGATTTCCGTGAGATATGAATTCAATACTCAAAGAAGAAAGTCTTTATGGGCTTTCGGCGTAAGTATCTGTGCGCCGGCTACTTTATTATCAGGGTGCGCAGTCTCACCGGTAACAGGACAAAAGATTTTGGTAGGCATGGGCGAGAGGGAGGAGATTGAACTTGATCGATCTTTAGCGCCGCACCAATTCTCTAAAGATCTTGGCCCAATTCAGGATAGGAAAATCAATGCTTATGTCTCTGAGGTCGGGGCTAGTCTGCATGCTCATAGCCATAGGAAAACGGTGCCTTATAGCTATCGGGTCGTAAACGCTAACTATTTAAACGCATATGCTTTCCCTGGCGGTTCTATAGCCCTTACTCGAGGCATCATGATTGAGCTTCAAGACGAGGCAGAGCTTGCTGCAATTCTTGGCCACGAGTTAGCCCACGTCAATGCAAGGCATAGTGCTCAAAAGCAGGGTCAGGCCCTTCTTGCGGCTTTAGCGGTCGCCACGGTCGAGATCGCAACGAAAGACTCAAAAAATCGAGAGTTAGTGGGGATTGGCGCGCAATTAGGATCGAGCGCTCTTTTAGCGTCTTATTCCAGAGATTTTGAACGAGAGGCCGATGGACTCGGACAGGACTATCTTTTTCGTGCTGGGTATTCAGCAGATTCAATGACGGCGGTTCATCAGATGTTATTGCGAACCGAAAAATCGAAGCCTGGACTGCTCGAGACTATGTTTTCAACGCACCCGATGTCTGAGGAGCGCGTACAACTTTCTCGTAATAACGCCGACACAAGGTATTTAAGTGGAAAAAATAGATCGGTATATCGAGAACGATTTTTTGACAATACCGCAAGCCTTCGGGCTTTAAAGCCTACTATTGAAGACAACCGTAACGCAGAGTTATTAATGAGCAAAGGAAAAATGGGTGAGGCTGCAGCAATTTTGCGCTCGGCACTGAAACGTTCTCCTTTAGACTATCCGACCAATTTTCGTTTTGCTCAGGTCCAGCAAGCGTCTGGGTCCGCCTCAGAGGCCTTAAAGTATGCGCAGCTTAGCCAGAATCTCTATCCCCAGGAGCCACAGGCGCATAAATTAGTCGCCGTTTTGCGGATGGATCAGGGTGATCCAGCCGCAGCATTGGAAAATCTTCAGCGTTATGAGCAGTTTTTATCGAATGATATTGGTGTGATCTTTTTAAAGGGGCTCGCTTATGAATCGATGGGCGATCGTCCGGCAGCCAGTCAGCATTTTCAATCCTACTTAGGCGGTGGCGGATCTGGAGAGGGAGCTAATTATGCGAAGGATCGTTTACGAAGATGGAGCAATACGCCAATGCCCGAAAGACCGTTACAGCGTGATAATAAAAAGAAGATCTATGAGGGCTAGATTTTGTGCCTGCAATGAAAGCGATTGTACAAACCTATCGATCGTTTAAATTAGAAACATGACTTTTGCAAAAGTCGCCGGGCTATGACGACAGCGGGGCTTCTCCTGCCGGAAGGACACCGGCAATCCAGCTTCGTAACGTTTAATGAGGGTGGCGATTCAGGGATTCGAACCCCGGACCTGCGGATTATGATTCCGTCGCGCTAACCGACTGAGCTAAATCGCCACAAGCCCGCGATTAAAGGCAATTCGGGCTTTTCGAACAATCTGCCCGAAACGCTGCCGACTCATCAACGGGGGCCTGAATTCACGGCCGGGGCGGTTAACATCCGCTCATGCATCTTGAACCCGAAGATAGCCCAGATGCCCAGATCCGGGCCCGATCGATCCAGAAATACAGTCGCCGAGCAGCGGCCTATGATGCCACCTGCGGCCCGACTTGGCCAATCCGATTAGCCACGATCGAGAAGCTGCAGCTGCTGCCCGGCCAACATGTTCTGGATGTGGGTTGCGGCACGGGCTTGAGCCTGGCACTGCTGCACCAGGCGGTGGGTGATACGGGCCTGGTTTCGGGTGTGGAACAAAGCCCGCAGATGATGGCGCAGGCACACCAGAAAGTTCAGCTGGCAGGCTGGCGCAACGTGATGCTGTATGAGACCGCTGCGCAGGAATTAAGTCTAGACATCCCGATCGATGCGTTTTTATTTCATTACACCCACGATATTTTGCGATCGGCAGCCGCCCTGGATGCGCTGTTGCGGTTGGGTAAACCCCGCGCCCGTATTGCAATTGCGGGTATCAAATATTTTCCGTGGTGGATGGCGCCACTGAATCTGTGGGTGTATTTCAAGAATGTTGGATACAACGGGGCGCCGGGTGAACTCAGCACACCATGGGACAGAATCGCGCCGCGCATCTCCGACTGGCAGATGTCTTCCACTCAGTGGGGCATGGGCTATATCGCCTGGGGTCGCCTGGCACGATGATCGGGTGGATCAAGCCACTTGCGGCGCTGTTTCTTTTAAACGGGCTGCTGAGCTTTAGCACCTGGTGGCCCACGCCAGGCATTCTGCCCGACGCCCGCATTGCCCCCGAATTTATCCTCTGGTGGGCCGTGGTGCTGATCGCCTATGCAGTGCGCAGATCCATCAGCAAAATGGCACTCTTTTTAATGGCAGTGTTGTATCTGTTGTTGGTGTTGGGCCGTTATCTGGATGTCACAGCGCCGAGTCTCTTTGGCCGCGCGGTCAATCTCTACTGGGATATACCGCAGATTCCCCGCTTTATCTGGGTGACGGCGGCTGAAAACCCCTGGTGGCTCAGTGCGCTGGTGGGCGTGGCGATCACACTTTTTCTGTGGGGCTTATTTCGTTTGATCCGAGGGGCCATGGCCATGGTGGTGGCCCATGCCTTGCCATTTGCAGTGGCCCACCGATCGGTCTGGCTGCTGACCGCTGCAGCCGTTCTTCTGGCCGCTGCCAACTACGCTGGTGTGCGGGCAACCTGGCCTTATGTCTCAAAACCAGTGGTGCCCACTTATTGGAATCAATTGGTTCTGCTGTGGCAGGCCAATTCATCTGAAGAGCTTAACCGTGCGCTTCCCGCCCAGACCGTGATTGAAGAGGCACTACAAGATGCGAAGTCGTTATCGGCACTGCAGAACAAGGATGTCTATCTGATTTTTCTGGAATCTTTCGGTGCTGTTCTTTACGACAACCCAGAGGCCAGGGCCCGCACCGAGCGGGGCCGGGCCGCGCTACTGCAGTCAATCCAGAAGACACAGCGACATGTGGTGTCTGCATTTTTCTCATCCCCCACGATTGGGGGCGCATCGGATCTGGCACATATGTCATTACTTGCCGGCGTGGATTTATCCGATCCGCGGCGCCATGACCTTTTGCTCACCACCGCTCGGCCAACGCTGATCAGCCTCTTTCGCAAGGCGGGCTATCAGACCTTTGGCCTTTATCACGCTGTATCGTGGGCCTGGCCAGAAAAAGCCTATTACAACTACGATGTCTATCTCGATGGCCGCGCATTAAATTACCGCGGCCCATCCATCGGGTTTTGGCATATCCCTGATCAGTTTGCGATTGCACGCTTTGAGCAGATGCATCCGCGCCGCGGCAATCAGCCGCCGCGTTTTTTATTCTTTCCCACCATCAGTTCGCACTTTCCCTTTAGCCCTGTGCCGCCATATCAGCCGGATTGGCGGCGGATTCTGAGCGACCAGCCTTTTAATGCACAAGAGATGAATCGGGTGCGGGCTGAAAAAGTGAACTGGCTAAATATGGCGGGGGATTACCTGCGTTCGATTGATTACACCTTTGACTGGCTTACCGGGTATATTGCGCAGCCCGAACCCCGAGACACCGTCATCATTCTGATCGGAGACCATCAGCCTTCTGCCAATGTGATGGGCGATGGCCAGCCTTGGCATGTGCCGGTCTTTGTCATTGCAAAAGATCGTGCACTTCTGGCGCGCTTTGAATCACAGGGATTTCAGCCTGGCCTATCGCCCGATCGCACCGTGCGTGGTGGCATGCATGATCTAACCCAGGTGTTGTTGAAAGCGTTTGGGAACTAGGCCGACCGCAGCGGTGAGCAGCAGAATGGCGGTGAGCAGCCAGGCCTGGATATTCTGTGGCCCTTCCACGGCCATGATCAGCGGCGCACACAACGCCAGACCGGCGCTCAGATACCTTTGTGAACTTGGCAGTGGGTCATGCATGAGCGAAAGGCCCAGGAGCAGCACTGCCGGGCCCAGCACTGTGGCCCAGGGCAGTGGGCGATAACGGCCATCGATCAGAAGTGCCAGAACCATTCCCAGCAGCACGTAGAGCCATGCGAAATGCAACACCGTAAAGAGTGCAGGGCTGCGAGAAAATTCTGAACGAGTCTGCAGCCGCTGTGCACTTGCCAGGCTGAGCGCAAGGCCCAACGCCATGATTGCACCAGCGGTGGCCCATTCACTCAGAGTTCGGCTCCACAACCATAAGGCCTGCAGCTGCAGCACCAGCAGCATTCCGATCAGGCTCCAGGCTGCAATTGCAACGGCACCCGATACAGGAGTGATCGCGGCTAATTCCTGATGCCGCAGGCGTGATGCAAGCGGGGGAATGCATCCGAATATCAGCCCGCAGGCAAGCGCCCAAGCGGCCGATCGGTCTTCCACCACCGAGCCTTCAAACTGAACGCGCTGCGAACCTTCTGCAGAAAAAAAGCCCCAGGCACCCCCCATCGCACCCTCAAGTCGCCTCTTCCACGGCTGATCGAAGCCTTCAATCAGATTAAAGGGCAGCGGAATCTTTGCCTCTGGCCCGGATCCAAACGATGAAAAAGCAGAATGGGGTGACACCTGGCCCGGGTAGGGCGTGCTGAGCATCTCGCGAACAAACCGGTTCTGGTTGACGGTGCCTGGCACCGCGGGGCCTCGGGGCCGACCGGCCGCAGGCCAGCCGGTCTCTGCAACCAGCACGGGCATTGGGCCCAATTGCGCCTGCACCTGGGAATAAATCTGGTGAACATGGGCAACTGCATCATGGATGTGCACGGGGTCATCTTCCCAATAGGGCAGAATATGTGCCGCGACGATATCGACATGCGCCTGAAGAATCGGCGCATGGCGCAACCAGAATTCCCAGACATCCGCATACGTGATCGGCACCGAAGATTCTTGTTTAACTTTTCTAAGAAGATCCGCCAGCTGCGCTGCGGTGAGTTCCCGGCGCAAGAGCACCTCGTTGCCAATCACCATCAGCGTAATCACATCTGCATGGCTGCGCGAAAGATCAATAGCCTTTTCAATCTGTGCCTCGTTGGCAACAGCATCGCTGCTAATCCAGGCACCCAGAATGACACGCATGCCCAGCTCGCGCGCAACATCGGGCACCGCATCCAGGCCATGATCCAGGCCGTAGGTTCGCACACAGTCAGTGATTTCTGCGAGCTGTTGCAGATCGCTGCGAAGCGCTTCTCTGCTGATAATCAGTTCCGGATCAAAAGGCGAGTGCGAAGGGTTGCGAAAAGGCGCATAGGACACGCAGGCCAGCCGGGTCTGGGTAGCGGCTGTGACCTGGGTGGGGGTGATGCGATCCACCAGCCAGATCAGCAGGCCAAACAGGATCAGCACCAACAGCCACCCGACAATGCGCGAGCCAGTGCGGGGCTGATGGATCTTTATCATGTTAATTGGCTGGAGCAGGTAATGATTGCGGTGAAAAATGACTGAGTCTTTTTCGAAGGTAGCGGCTTTCTGGCAGCGACCCATTGCCGCGTGGGTGATTGCAGCCCTGATTGTTGCACTGAATTTTTCTGTCTGGCGTTTTTTTAATCCACCCCATTTTGCGCCCGATGTGTCCGTGCGCGTTCAGGGCCTTGCCTATAACGCCTTTCAACGCTGGGATAGCCCGCTTGCGCAGCGTTTTCCAGAGCGCGATGCGCTGATCAGCGATCTGAAATTGCTCGCCCAGTACACGGGGCGCCTGCGAACCTATAGCGCCACAGAGCTTCCCGATCTGCCGCAGGCTGCAACCCATCTGGGCCTGAAGGTCACGCTGGGGGCCTGGATTGATCAACGGTGGGTGAACAATCAGCGCGAGATCTCTGCAGCAATCAAGGCTGCACAGCGCCATGCGTCGATTGAGCGCTTGGTGATTGGCAATGAGACCCAGCTCCACCAGAAAATTAGCGCCAGGCAGCTCTACAGTTATCTGGATCGTGTGCGTGCGGAGGTGGGCGTGCCGGTGTCCACTGCAGAGCCTTGGCATGTCTGGCTTGCCCAGCCTGAACTTGCACGTCATGTGGATTTCATCACGGTGCACCTATTGCCCTATTGGGAAAAGGTGCCGGTTACTGCGGCAGTCGATGAGGCCTTTCGTCGATTAGAAGAGGTGCGCGCGCGATTTCCGCGCAAACCGATTGTGATTGGCGAGATCGGCTGGCCATCGGGCGGTGATGCGCTGGGCGATGCAGAGGCAACACCTGCCGCGCAGGCCTTATTTATTCGAGAGTTTTTATCCCGGGCCCAGCAGGTGAATCTCGATTACTTTCTGATGGAGGCGATTGATCAGCCCTGGAAGGTTGCGACCGAGGGTGTGGTGGGCGCGCATTGGGGTCTGTGGGATGCCGCCCGTCAACAGAAGTTTTCATTCCAGGGGGTAATTGAAGGCGATCCCCATTGGGTCAAAAAAGCGATTGTTTCCTCGGTGATGGGGCTGATTGCGGTGTTGCCGTTCCTGTTTGTGTTTCGCAGAATGCGCCTGGCCGGCCGAATAGCGTTTTCATTAACAACTCAGGGAGTGGCATCCTGCGCTGTGCTGTTGATGACTCTGCCATTGGCCAATTACCTGAGCCTGGTGGACACGCTGGTATGGCTTGGGCTACTTCCTGCTTTGGTGATCATGGCCGCGATTCTGCTGGCACAGGCCTTTGAGTTTTCCGAGCTCTATTGGCCGGGCAGTCTGGGCAAGCGCGCGCTACCGAAATCGTTGCCGCAAGAGGCGGCCAAGCCTATGGTCAGCATTCATCTGGCCTGCAGTAATGAGCCGCCCGCCATGGTGATTGCAGCGATCGAAAGCCTGCTGAAGCTGGAATGGCCAGCCTATGAAATTGTGGTGGTGGATAACAACACGCAGGACCCTGCGCTCTGGCAGCCGGTGCGGGACTTTATTCAGAATATCAATGCATCCGCAATCAAGACGGATTCAGCATTGAGCGCTCTTCCCCGATTAACATTTATTCATCTGCCACAGTGGCCTGGGTTTAAGGCGGGCGCATTAAATGTTGCCTTGGCGCAGACAGATCCGCGTGCAGAGTGGATTGCGTTGGTCGATGCAGATTATCTGGTCATGCCCGATTGGCTCTATGCGATTGCTGGTTATTTTCCGCAGGCGGATGTGGGCCTGGTGCAGACACCGCAGGCCCATCGCGATTTTTCGTCCTCAGCGCTCTCTCGCATGATGAACTGGGAATACGAGGGATTCTTCCGTGTCGGCATGCATCACCGGCACGAGCGAAATGCAATCGTGCAGCATGGCACCATGACCGTGATTCGTGCAGATGTGATGCGCGATTTGGGCGGATGGGATACCCGTTGTATCTGCGAGGACACGGAGCTGGGGCTGCGGATACTGCAACAGGGTTTTCGTGCTGTTTATGTCGATCAGGCCCTGGGGGCAGGACTGGTGCCGGCAGACTTTTCCGCCTATCGCCGTCAGCGTCGGCGTTGGGCACAAGGCGCGATGCAGATTCTGCGCACGCACTGGCGTGCCCTGATGGGGCGATCGTCATTGACCTGGGGCCAGCGCTACCATTTTGTGGCGGGCTGGCTTCCATGGGTGGGGGATGCCCTGCATCTGCTCTTTACCCTTGCGGCGATCGGCTGGACCTTGGGCATTCTGTTTGCACCGGAGGTATTTGGGTTTCCGATTGCATTGTTTATCTTGCCCCTGGCGATCTTTTTTTCATGCCGCCTGCTTTTGGCCCCGTTGCTGTACTCGCGGCATGTGCGCTGTGGCGCGGCCGATACGGCGGGTGCAGCGCTTGCGGGCATGGGGCTATCGCATGTGATCGCCCGTGGCATTTTTGTGGGCCTTCTGGGGCAGCGTAGTGTCTTTGAAATCACGCGTAAACACATCGCAGCCTTGGGGGCTCAGTGGCCAGAGAACTCAGAATCGGTGCCGCCGGCATCGACCACATTCAAATCCGTGATGCCGCATCTGCGGGCAGTACGAGAGGAACTCTTGTTGTTTGCTGGCCTGATCGCCTGTGCATTTGCACTATTGCTCACGCGTGCGGCAGTCGACGCTGTGGGCCTGGAAGCACTCTGGATGTGGATTGCTGTACTGATGATGCAGGCACTACCCTATGCCGCTGCAGTGGGCTGCGCCTGGATATCATTTAACGGGCGGCCCAGGCCGTATCGGGCACTTCCAGCGCCGTCTGTGGCAGAACGTAAGGCGCATTAGGCCATCCCAGAAGCGCTGAGGCCAGCGCCGACTGCGCCTTGATATCTTCAGTATCCTCGCCGCCCAGATTGGCCACGCCGTAGCGATGGCTCTCTAGCCACTTTAGTTCCCGTTTGAGCGCATGGCCTGATTTTGTAAATATAAACAGATGCGCTTTGGGCAATGCCTGGGCAAAGGCCTGGCGTGCAAGCGGGCTGGGCATGGGCGGCACCTCATGCTCAGAAAAAGTTCGCCATACCAGGCTGGCTGCGACGCGCGCGGTGGGCTCGGTGCGAGGCACCTGTAAAGGATCCTGGCCTATTGCCATGGCCACGGCCATCGCATGCGGATTTAGGCCATAGACGCGCTGATAGAGATCACCGAACTGGGATGACAGGCGCGGATTGAATTCGATCACGCTGAGACGATCGGTTGCCTTGTCGTAAAAGAATTCGAGATTAAAAAAGCCATGGGTGAACCCCACTTCTGCCAGAAAAGATTTCGCAACATTGGCTGCACGCGCTACCACCGGCGCGGGCAGACTGCTCGGCAGTTCCCAGCGCTGAAAGGATTGCGTGCCCGGATACATCACGGCATCGACCACCCCCAGCACATGAAGCCCACGATGATCAATAAAGCCATCCAGATTGTATTGCGGGCCGCGCAGAGGTTCTTCAATCATCAAGCGATGCGCATTGCCCGCATGTGGCAGCCGTTCCTGAATCATGCGATCAAAGGGATTAATTAGCTGATCCATGACCCAGCGCTCGCGCCAGGAAAAATCCATGTAGCGGCGCAGTTCCTCTGGATTGCCGATGCGCCGGGCCAGCACGGAGAAGGCCGCCCGCACTGGCTTGACATAGCAAGGGTAGGCCAGGCCTTCAGGGGCGGGCTCGCCCTGCCGCCAGGCAAGCGCCTGATGCTGCAGATTTTCAGCTGGACATATTTTCTCCAACACGCGCCGCGCATGGACTTTGTGTTGGCAGGCCAGAATGGATTCCGGCGGGGTTCCGGGCAGGCCACTGATCTCTGCAGTCAGTGCAGCGGACAGGGCGCCATAGAGTTCGTTGTGAGAGAGCACGCCCTGCCAGCGCAGTTGGCGTGCGCGTTTCGCCTGTCGTTGAGCAAATCGATTGAAATCGAAATCCACCATCCCGAGTTTGCTGGGATAGCGAAAGAGATCGAAGCCGGCCCGATCGAACTCTATGCCGGCGCCTTCGATCTGCCGATGGGCGACCGCGTCATAGTCGATATCAAAGAGAAGCCCAACGCGCATGGTGAAGAGATCTGATCTGTGGCGCTCAAAAGCGCGTTGTGAGGTTGATCCACGCCTCGGGCAAAACGTTGACCAGCTCTGCCTCTAGCCACTTATCACCACCACTTAAAATCGCAAGCCCAATGAAAAGCACGAATAAACCAAAGCCTTTTTTTACAGTCTCCATGTGCGCCAACACCCAGCCGCGCATCTTTCCAAAGCCCGCACGCGAGGCATAGGCGACCGCGACAAGCACTGAGGCGGCCCCAAATCCGAACATCCCCAGTATGAAAGTCCCTCGCGCAGCGCCGCCTTCGGTGGCGACCATGGCAAGCGCGCTCGCAAGCATGGGCCCAGAGCATGGGCTCCAGACTATTCCCAACAAGCTGCCTGTTGCAAATGCTCCTGTTAAGGAGGAGCTGTCAAACCGGGTGGTGGCCGAGTATGCGCCGCTGGCTACAGGGGAGATGAGCCGGGTGAAGCGTTCGTTCAGGGCGGGGATTAACATGACCAAGCCGAAGCTGATCAGTAACCAGGCACCCGCCACTCGAATGAGGTCAGTATCAATGCCAAGCGCGTCGCCTGCCACCCCAACGATCAGGCCAAGCAATGCGAACATCAAGACCATACCGGCACCCATGGCAACGGGTGCATAACGATTTGCCTGCAGGGCGCCGCCAAGAACCACGGGCAGCAGCGGAAAAACGCATGGGTTAAGGGTGGTAAGGCTACCCGCCACCCATGCCAGGCCAAGTTCAGCGGGGCTAATCATGCGTGCCCTCCAGGGGTTCAGCGACGACTCACTTACAGCGCTTTGAGAAGTCCGGCTTTGATCTCTGTTGCCTGGGACTGACCGGCAAGACGGGTCATTTCCTGGATGCCTTTGAAGACCACAATGATCGATTGCGAGCGAACCTTCATGCGTTTGCGCAGATCTTTTTCCCTGTCGTAGTCGGCCACGAGAACTGTCATGGACTTGAGCTGCGGGTCGGCCTTCAGGGTTTCGAGTGCATTGGCCTGCGCAACACAGGTCGAGCACCAGTCGGCATGAAAATGCACGGCCACTGGCTTTCCCTGTTGTTGGATTGCGCTGAGTGCCGATTGGCTAAAGGGCTTGATTTCCAGGGCGTTTGCCCATGTGCTCATGGCAAGCAGGCCGGCGAAGAGAGATGCCTTGAGACCGGATGGAAGACTGATCTGCTTCATGTGGTTCTCCAGATGATGGTTCATAAAAGGTCTTGATGCGGATTGCCAACCAGGAACTCGCTCTGGCACTCGCTTTGGATGCAACAGTTTAGGGAAGCTCTGAACAATGGCACGATTTAAATTGGTCGGACGACATTGTTGATGACGCAGGCATTTTTTTCATGTGGGTGGGCTATTAATCGGGCTTTTGCTGGTTTTCTTTCTTTGCTCTGCTGATCTTGTCTTTTTTCTCATTCTCTGGACGCACCTACCCCATGGCCATTAATCGTCGCCTGACCATGTACAGGTTGGCAAGCGCAAAGAGCATATGCAGCTAAGCGCGGTTCTTAGCCATGCCGCGGTATCGGGCCTTGATAAATCCAAACTGGATCTTAATGACTCGGAACGGGTGCTCGACCTTGGCACGGACTCTGGCCTTGAGCGTCTCAAGCCGATCGGTGATGCGGTCTTGGGCGGAGTCAGTCAGCGCGCGTCGCCTTCCAGGCCGCATGGCAATGTGCCAGGTGGCTTTGGTCTGGGTGCGCCTCTCGACCCCACGGTAGCCAGCATCTGCAAAGATGGCGTTCTCTTCTCCGGTGAGAAGTTCTTCGACAGGCGTAAGGTCGTGTACATTGCCACTCGTCGTCTGAAGACGCCAGCCAGTTTTTATTCTCAATAAAAATCAATGGCTTACAGGGATTCTGAGCCGCTGTAGTTAAAAAGTAATTAACTCACGGGCGTGGGGCCTGCTCGTGAACTGTCCGAAATCAGGGCAGAGGACTTGGATCAGTCTTTACGAATTCTGAAGATTCTGGTGTCCGACCCCATCAGACGAAGTGTGGCGTCCAGAAAC
>Ga0208048_1001208_pt1 | contig 13579 bp, 10 predicted proteins | sample Malawi_45m_30L_FD_184163 | JGI IMG/M metagenome (GOLD analysis project Ga0208048, IMG submission 184163) | Freshwater microbial communities from Lake Malawi, Central Region, Malawi to study Microbial Dark Matter (Phase II) - Malawi_45m_30L... | ecosystem: Environmental > Aquatic > Freshwater >...
GGACGGCCGGGTCTACTTCGGCGAGTTCCTGCGCGGAAAGCGCCATGGGTTTGGCACGGTCATCGCGCCCGACGGCCAGGAGTACCGCGGCGAGTATCGGGACGACCGACGCGAGGGTGAAGGCAGCTATCAATGGCCCGACGGCGACAGCTATGTGGGCGGGTGGCGCGAAGGCGTACCGCATGGGAGCGGCAGCTACCGCTACGCCAGCGGCGAGGAGTATCGCGGCGAGTTCCGCGAGGGTCGCTACCACGGCGAGGGAACCACCCGCTGGCCAGACGGCGGGTACTACCGGGGAAGCTATCGCTTCGGCGAACCGAACGGTCGCGGCGACTACCAGAGCGCGAACGGGTCGACCTACCAGGGCGAATGGCGCGACGGTCAGCCCGACGGGCAGGGCAGATACAACTACGCCGATGGATCGAGCTACCTCGGGCGGTGGCGAAACGGCAAGCGCCATGGGCACGGCACCTACCTCTTTGCCGACGGCAGGAAGTACGTGGGCGAATTCTCGGAAGGGAAGTACCAGGGGCAGGGCGCGTTTACCTTCCCCGATGGAAGAACCTACGTCGGGAGCTTCGTCGACGACAAGTATCACGGACAGGGAAGCTACCGCAGCCCCGATGGCGAGACTTACGTTGGCGAGTTTTTCGAAGGAAGGTTCCATGGGAAAGGCACCACAACCTGGCCGGACGGAAGGAAGTACTTTGGTTCTTATCGCAACAACAGGCGCGACGGTGCGGGGACCTACATCCACTCCGACGGTACGATCCACTCGGGCCAATGGCGCGACGGCCTGCTGCTCGATGAGGACCAAGCATCGCCTTCAGGGGCCGCTCCGGTTCCGGGCAGCGAGGCGGATACGGGTGCCTCTCCGGGGGTCGCTCCGCACGTGTAACAATTGAAACGAGGGTTCGGTGGCTGGCCTGCGAAGCACGCAACGGGGAGGGAATGCAATGTCATCCAGAGTCGATCGGTGGGGCGAAGGGTTGAACGGCCACTTTCGGATGGGCCGTGCGTGGTTGGCCACCCGAGGGCGTGGCGCAGCGGTGGAGGCGGCGAAAAACGCACTTCTCGCTCTCGTTGTTGCTACGTTTTCGCTCGCCTTCATGCCGGGGGCTCTGCAGGCCCAGGGTGGCACCTATCCGGTGAAGCCGGTGCGCGCGGTGGTGCCTTTTGCTCCGGGCAGTGCAACCGACCAGGTGGCGCGCGCCTTCACTGCGAAGATGGCCGAATTGCTCGGCCAGCCCTTCGTGGTGGAAAACAAGCCCGGTGCCAATGGCATGCTCGGGGCCGACACGGTGGCCAAGGCTGCGCCCGACGGCTACACCATCCTCGTGGGTACCAACAGCACCAACGCGGCCCTCAAGAGCCTGATGAAGAAGCTCCCCTACGACCAGGACACCGCATTTGCACCGGTGGCCTTTCTGGGGCAGGTCCCCCTGATCGTGGCGATCAACAACGAGATGGCTCCGCGCACGCTCAAGGAACTGGTGGCCTTTGCAAAGTCGAAGCCAAACGAACTCAACTACGCAAGCGCGAGCACTTCACAGCGGGTATCCACCGAGATGCTGATGAGCATGGCGGGCATGCAGATGACCCTGGTGCCCTACAAGAGCAGCCCGGCAGCGATCGCCGATCTCATTGGCGGACAAGTCAACCTCTTCACCGCCGATTTCGCGGTGATGCTTCCGCAAGTGAAGGCAGGAAAGGTGCGCGGTCTGGCGGTTACCTCGACGAGCCGCTCGAAGGCGGTTCCTGAACTGCCCACCGTGAATGAGGCGCTCGGCCTCAAGGACTACGAACTGATCGCGTTCTTTGCGATCTATGCTCCCGCCGGGACGCCCGCGCCTGCTGTGGCGCAACTCAACAAGGCCGCCAACGCAGCAGCCAGCGACAAGGACCTGCTGGCTCGCTTCGCCAGCCTCGGTTTCGAAACCGACCCCGGTACGCCGGAGGCCCTCGCGGAGCGAACCCGTCGTGAAACGCTCAAGTGGGCCAAGGCGATCAAGGACGCCCGGATCGAACCGGAGTAGCCATCGTTGCTTCGGCGTCCGAGCCGGGCCCGGGGTTTGCCTGGGTCAGCATTCTTTGCAGGAACCTCGCGCCAGTCTTCCGACCACACCGCCGGGCTCTCCTGGCGGTACTTGTGCTGATGCTCCTCGAACTCGGTCTGCAACTCGGCCAGCGCAAGGCCTTCAGCACGCTGATCGACGACGCGATCCTGCAAGGGCAGGCTCCTCTGATGGTGCTCATCCTGGCCCTGCTTTTTGCCGCTTCGGTGATTTCGAGCATCTGCGGCAGTGCGCATGAGTACCTCTTGTCCGGGCTCTGTGCAGTGATCCCGGCCGAGGCCCGCGATCGACTTTTTCACCATCTGCAAGGGATGCCGCTTGGCCAGTTGCGGTCGGCTGCCCATGGCGATCTGGTCTCGCGCATCGTGAATGATGCCGGAGGGCTCGAGTCGGCGCTTTGGTCCATCGGTTTTGTGGCCACAAGCTTTTTCGGCGTTGCCATTGCGCTTGCGATGTTGCTGAGCACCGACTGGCGTCTTGCACTGCTGGGGCTTGCCCTCCTGCTGCCAACGATTCCGATCGGACCCCGGCTGCTCACGCCGCTTGCCGAGAGGGCGAGCTACGCATCCAGGGAGGCTCACGGGCAGTTGTCCACCCAGTTGTGGGAGAACCTCGCCAATCAGGTCGTGATCAGGGTCTTCGGGATGGGCGCGTTTGTGCGCTCCCGGTTTGCCAGGGCAAACGCCGAGATCAGCCGCTTCACCCGAAGCTACAACCTGTACAGCTACTTCAGCAACCGTGTTCCCTGGATTGCGGTCGAACTGATCGAAGTGATCGTGCTCGCCGCAGGTTGCTGGATGCTGGTGCACGGACACATCACCACCGGCGCTCTGGTGTCGTTCTACCTGCTCTTTGCGGCCCTTGCCACGCACGCCTACTCGCTCGCTTCCTCCTTCTCCAGGCTGGTCGGCGTGTCGGCGAGCATGCGGCGGATTCAGGCCTTGCAGGACCAGCCCCTCGAGAACCGCCTGCAGCAGAGCCCGGCGGGTGTGCGGCACCTTTGCGGGCCGCGTAGGGCACCACGGATCCGTTTTGAAGCGGTGAGCTTTCGTTATCCCCGCAGGCTGATCGAGGGCAGGCTCGCGGTGCCCAGACCGGGCGAGACCGAGGCAACCAGGAGCAGCCCGCCGGATCCGATTCTTGCGATCACGCTCGAGATCGCCGATGGGCAACTCACCGCGTTTGTAGGGGCGAGCGGATCGGGCAAGAGCACCGCAGTGCAACTGCTGCTCGGACTGCAGCAGCCCTCCAGTGGCCGGGTGCTCGTTGACGGCGAGGATCTGCGCAGCCTGCCGCTCGAGGAGTACTGGTCGTCAACCAGCGCAGTCTTTCAGGACAGTCTTCTCTTTCATGCAAGCATTGCCGAAAACATTCGGGCAGCTTATCCAGACGCGAGCGATGCGCAGGTCGAACACGCGGCGCGGTCCGCTGGACTTGCGCCATGGATCGAAAGCCTGCCGGAGCGCTACAACACGCAGGTCTCTGCCGACACCTGCTCGGGCGGTCAACGCCAGCGGATCGCCATCGCGCGTGCGCTGGTGCGTGATCCGGTGCTGCTCGTGCTGGATGAGCCCGGCAGCGCGCTCGATGCAAGCACCGGGCGTGCAGTGATCGAGACACTCTTGCAGGTGATGGCTCAGCGCACCACGGTGCTGGTGACCCATCAACTGAGCGACGCCACCCGTGCCGACCGTATCGTTGTGTTTGAGCATGGCCGCGTGGCAGAGGTGGGGCGTCATGATGAACTTCTTGCGCGCAACGGTGTTTACCGTGCGCTCTGGACCGAGCAGGAACAAAGGTTGCAGACAGCGGGCACGCAGCCCGGCGTGTCGCGGGACTGAAGCGGAGTGAAACCCCTGGAAGGAGGCGGGATGATGAGCAGTTCGATCAAGGATTTTCTCGACGCGCGCAACTTTCTCTGGGCCCACCGCACCGATCAGGCGGCGGCTGTGGAGGGGTTTCGCTGGCCAGCCCTTGGGCAATTCAACTGGGCGCTCGACTACTTCGACGCGATGGCCGAGGCCAACGCATCGCCTGCACTGTGGATTCACAGCGAGGACGGCAGCGAGTTGCGGTTCAGCTTTGAACAACTTCGCAGCCTTTCGAATACCCTCGCGAACCAGCTGCGGGATCTGGGTTTCAGGCGCGGCGATGCGGTGCTTCTCATGATGGGCAACGAGCCCGCGCTCTGGCTCTCTATGCTCGCGTGCATGAAGCTCGGCGTGATTGTGGTTCCCGCTACCACGCTACTGAGCCGCGACGACCTCCGTGACCGCTTCGAGCGCGGTGGCGTTCGCCATGTGATCCTCGAAGGTCACCTTGCCTGCCGCTTTGCCGAGCTACCCGGGGACTGCACGCGTATTGCCACCGGACCGGCAGCCCCGGCAGACTGGCGGCGCTTCGAGGACCTGCTCGTGGGGCCCGATACGTTTCTTGCCGACGCGCCCACACAGGCCGACGACCCCTTGCTGCTCTACTTCACCTCGGGAACCACCGCGCAGCCCAAACTCGTGATGCACACGCACCAGAGCTACCCCGTGGGACATCTTTCCACCATGTACTGGCTCGGCTTGCAGGAAGGCGATGTGCATCTCAACATCTCCTCGCCCGGCTGGGCAAAGCACGCCTGGAGCTGCTTCTTTGCCCCGTGGAATGCCCAGGCCTGCGTCTTCATCTTCAACCAGTCGCGCTTTCACGCGGCAGCCCTCATCGAGGTCCTCACCCGTTATCCGGTCACTTCGCTCTGTGCGCCGCCCACCGTCTGGCGAATGCTCATCCAGCAGGATCTTGCTGCAGCGCGCCCCGGACTGGCGTTGCGCGAACTGATCGGGGCCGGGGAGCCGCTCAACCCGGAAGTGATCGAGCAGGTCCGTCGGGGCTGGGGGATCACCCTGCGCGATGGCTTCGGCCAGACCGAGACCACCGCCCAGATCGGTAATCCGCCGGGGCAGCCCTTGATCCCCGGATCGATGGGCCGACCACTGCCGGGCTATCGGATTGCACTGATCGACCCCGACAACAACGAGGTCGAGGAAGGAGAGATTGCAATCCGTCTCGATCCGCGGCCCACCGGCCTGATGCCCGGTTACTGGGGTTCGGAGGCCCGTACTGCCGAAGTCATGCGCGATGGCTGGTACCGCACGGGTGATGTTGCGCGGCGTGACGCAAACGGCTACATCACCTACGTGGGCCGCGCCGACGATGTGTTCAAGTCGAGCGACTACCGCATCAGTCCCTTCGAACTCGAGAGCGTGCTGATCGAGCATCCTGCGGTGGCAGAAGCTGCCGTTGTGCCAAGTCCGGATCCGGTCCGACTGGCGGTGCCCAAGGCCTTCCTCGCTCTGCGCCCCGGGTATGCGCCTGACGACAAAACGGCGCGCGAGATCTTCGCCTTTCTGCGCGAAAGGCTCGCACCCTACAAGCGAGTGCGACGCATCGAGTTTGCCGAACTGCCAAAGACCATCTCCGGCAAGATCCGACGGGTTGAACTGCGTGAGCGCGAAGCCCTGAGGCGCGCCGCTCCGGAGGGACCGCACCTCGATCATGTGGAGGAGGGCATCCTGCGTGCCGGATGAGCGCGCGTGGCTGTGCCGCCCGCTCACGAAGACCCGGTGGAAGCGGCACGGTATTGTTGATGTTTGGGATCCACGTAGCGACCGGCCGTTTGCTCGCGCAGGCGCGCTGCGTTTTCATCGTAGAGAAAGGGCAGGAAGGCGTAGCGCGTTTCTCTGATGACCGGCGTGGCCTCGTGCAGCAGAAAGCACGAGAAGACGTATGCACCTCCAGTGGGCGGCTGGTAGAGCTGGCGGCCGTACTCGGAAAACCGGAGGTCCCCGCCTTCGTAGTCTTCAGCGTTGAGATTGATGGTGACCGCAAACTGCCGATGCCCGGTGCCGTCGTTGTCGCGGTGGGGCCTGAAGTAGCCTCCTTCGCGGCTGTCGTAGCAGGCGATGAGGTAGCGCTCCATGCGCGTGGCGCGATACCGGAAAGTCTTGCGCAACTCCGGCAGCAGTCGTTTTTCAATCCGCCATCGCGCTTGTGCGGCCAGTTCTTCGTGGTCGATCAACCGGTCACGCCTTCGCTTGAATCCATGGTCCACCACTCCCTCGATCCGCCCATCGAGGCGCTTGCGCATGTAGCCGGAGTCCTCGCCACCGTGTTGCCGGTAGTAGCCGATCAGTTCCCTGCAAAACGCAGGCTCGAAGACCCGCGCAACCATCAGCACCGGCGCCTGGACCGCAGCCAGCTCGGTGCTGCTGGGGCTGAGCGACGCAAGGACGCTGAGCACCTGCATCCACAGCGTCTCGGGTGCTCCCTTGCAATCAAACCATTCGAGGGCACGCAGCCCGGCGTCCAGCAACAAGAGCCCTTCGCGCAACATCGTGAGTCTGGATTCCCCCGGTGCGCCCTGCGGGCTCGACGGGGGTTCGTCCAGGCTTGCCATGCCGTAGAGGCGCGAAACGGCCAGGTCGAGATCCCAGAAGATGCGGATTCCGGGGATGTGATCACGAAGCCTGCCCGCAGCAAGATCCTCCGGGTCGGTGGTGATGATGAAAAGCGCAAGGTTTTCGTCGTCGAAGGCGGAGCGATGCTGGAGGAAGAAGCCGAGCAGTCTTTGGGTGCTGGCGCGGGCTGCGCTTGCGGCAAACCACAAAAGCACCGGGCGCCCGGCCACGCTCGCGAAGCTGTAATCGGGGCGGCTGCTCCCCCGGGCCACGAAATGGGATGCAGGCTCACTGAAGCCGATGCGAGGATCCATGGAATTTTCCCTGACTGAGTCAGCCTTGTGGTGATTCCCGAATGCTATGGGAAATTGCAGCAAAAGCCGCACGAAGGACGCAACGTGGAGGTTAACAAGATCGAGATCGCTCCGGTGAAGCGTCCCAGCCTCGCCATTCACGGTGGCTGCGGCACTCCTGCAAGGGAAGCGCTGCCGGATGATGCGTGGGAAGAAATGCGCCATCATCTGGCGAACGCGTTGAGGCGGGGCTGGCTGGTACTCAAGGCTGGCGGCCCGGCGCTTGATGCAGTGCAGGCTGCGGTGGTGGTGCTCGAAGACAGTCCCCACTTCAACGCCGGGCATGGATCCGCGTTCACCCGTGAGGCAACGCATGAACTCGATGCTTCGATCATCGACGGCCGCGATGGTCGCGCAGGCGCAGTGTGTGTCGTGTGCCGCGTCCGCAACCCGGTTCTTGCGGCGCGCGCCGTGCTGGACCATGGCGAGTGTGTTCTCCTCGCCGGCGACGCGGCAGACCGCTTTGCGGAATCGCGCGGTCTCGTGATGGTGGATAACGGCTACTTCACAACGCCTCGCCGCGCGGCAGCGCTTGCGGTTGTGAAGGCGGCAAACGGCGCTTTGCCTTTGGGTGCAGTTGCGCCAACCGAGGCCGACCGACACGGAACCGTGGGCGCGGTGGCAATCGATTCACAAGGCCACCTTGCCGCAGCCACCTCCACCGGCGGGTTCAACAACAAGCCTGTCGGTCGCGTCGGCGACTCGCCGCTCATCGGCGCGGGAACCTTTGCCCGCGACGGGGTCTGTGCGGTTTCGTGTACTGGTGTGGGCGAATACTTCATACGGCATGCTGCCGCTTACGAGGTCTGCGCACGGATGCAGTATCTCGGAGAGACTATTGCGCACGCATGCGATCGACTGGTCCACCACACGATGAAGGCGCATGGGGTCGGTGCGGGAATCGTGGGAATTGATGCACGCGGTGTAGTGCACACGGCCTTCAACACTCCAGGGATGGCGCGTGGCTGGATTTCGCCAGCGGGGCGACTCCTGCTCGCGACGCACACATCGCTCAGTGCTGCGGAAAGCTTCTGAGTTCCAGCCCGCTTGCACGGCACCGCGAGGAATCACGAGACATGGGCGCGGGCTCGAGTGCTCGTGTGCGCGCGCGCTCGTCCCGATCGGGCTGTCAGACGTGCTTGTTGACCACCGCATGCGCGTGGTTTGCGTTGCGGATAGCACTTCCGGGTCGCTATCGATTGCCACCTTGGTGACAGATTGCAGGAGTTGTGGTGAAAGCGCGGGCAGAAGCCGGGCTTGCAGTCCGGCAAAGTCGGGCCGGGGACTGGCTCGTGATCGTGATGGTGGTGCTGATGCTTGCGGGCCTTTCCCTTGCGGCATGGCTCGATATCAGCAGCCTTTCTCAAAGTCTGCTGCAAAGGCAGGCTTCAGACCTCTCCTCGCTTATCACAAGGATCCGTTAGTACTATGCAACCAACGTTGTTGGGTGCGTGCTTCAGGCGCATGCCGAGGGTGTCGGGAAGTCGACGGTGGTGACCCATGACTACGCAGGGCAACCGGGCGCGATTCCGATTCCGGCCACCCTCTCGCTCGAACTGGGGCGGGTGATCAGCGCGCAACAAGCCAACATCTCCTACCGGTTCATTTCCGACCTGCCGTTCAGGAACCGCCCTGCGCACGCGATGGATGCTTTCGAGCGCGGCGCACTCGATGAGCTTCGGGGAGGTGTGACGCGGGTGGTTACCGATGCCCAGTTGCAGGGATTCACCAACACCTACCGGCTTATGACGCCGGTGGTGATGGCTGACGCTTGCGTGAGGTGTCACAACGCGCATGCAGAAAGTCCAAAACTCGGCTGGAAAGTGGGCGATGTGCGCGGTATCCAGGAGGTGATCATCGCCCAGCCCTTTGCGCAGAACATCATTGCCTTCAAGTACCTGCTTATCTATTTTGTGCTGGTGGCGTCGGCGGGCAGCGTCTTCTTCGTGTTGCAGCGTCGGCAGGCGCTTGCGATTCATGGAATCAATCGCGAATTGCAGCAGGCCAACGAATTTCTCGCGAGCATCTCGATGAAGATCTCGCGCTACCTCTCGCCGCAGATCTATAAGAGCATCTTCAGTGGTCAGAAGGACGTGGTGGTCCAGACCGAGCGAAAGCGCCTGAGTATCTTCTTTTCCGACATCAAGGATTTCACCGCGACCACCGAGCGTCTGCAGCCCGAGGCTCTCACCGGGATCCTCAACGAGTACCTCACCGAGATGTCGAATATCGCGCTCAAGCACGGCGGTACGCTCGACAAATTCATCGGCGATGCGATCCTCGTGTTCTTTGGCGATCCGGAGTCGAGGGGTCCGGTGGAGGATGCGAAGGCCTGCCTTCGAATGGCCATCGACATGCAACGGCGACTGGTTGAACTCAAGATCAAGTGGCGCGGAGAGGGAACCGAGGAACCTTTCGTGGTGCGGATGGGTATCAATACCGGGTACTGCAACGTGGGAAACTTCGGGAGCAACGACCGGATGGACTATACGATCATCGATGTCGAAGCCAACCTTGCCGCGCGGTTGCATAGCATCGCTGAGGGTGGCAAGGTTGTGATCAGCTATGAGACCTACGCGCTGGTGCAGGACATTGTGGTGGCTTCGCCACTGCCTCTTATCACCATGAAGGGCATCACCCGTCAGGTGGTGCCCTATGCGGTGGAAGCGCTGCTCGACAGCGAGAACAGGAAGGCGCAGATCCTGTCCGAACACACTGCGGGGTTGGATTTGTATCTGAACATCGGTCGGATCGCTCCCGCCGACCGGCTACGGGCCCGGGAGGCACTCGCCGAGGCCATTGCCGCGCTCGATGCCGCAAGCGGCAAGGGCTCGAATCCCGTCCACCCTGGTGCTGGCAGTGGCAGTGGCTGACGGGGCAGGCTGGGAGGCTGGGGTAAGCTGCGCAGGGCTGTGATCCGTTCCCATGGAGCATCGGAGAGAAACAATGAATAACAAGCGTCGCAAGATGATTCAGGCCTTCACGCCCCTGCTCGCATCGGCGGTCTGCATGCCGGTACGGGCGCAGGCCGTGTTTGAAACGGTGAAGATCATCACCGGCTTTCCTCCGGGCGGAACCTCCGACACGATCTGTCGCCGCATTGCGGCAAAACTCTCGCCTGGCTACGGCCGCAGCGTCGTGGTGGAAAACCGCACAGGTGCCGGAGGTCAGATTGCCATCCAGAGCGTGCGCGGATTGCCTCCCGACGGTACAACGATTCTGCAGACCCCGATGTCGATGCTTGGTATCTATCCGCATATCTATCGGCGCCTGCCTTACGACCCGGTAGCTGACCTCACCCCGGTGTCGCTCGGCTGCACCTTCGATTTCGGGTTTGCCGTGGGGCCTGCGGTACCGCCCTCGGTCCGCGACATTGCAGAGTTTCTCGCCTGGTGCAAGGCGAATCCATCCCAGGCCAACTTCGGGTCGCCCGCTGCTGGATCGGTTCCGCATTTCATCGGTGTGCTTCTTGGGCGATCAGCGGGCATTGATCTGAAGCATGTGCCTTACCGTGGAACGCAGCCCGCCATCCTCGATATGGTGGGAGGTCAGATTCAGGCGGTCTCGGGCCCCATCGGCGAATTCACGCAGCATGTTGCCGTGGGCAAATGCAGGCTCCTTGCGGCCACCGGGTCCATCCGCAGTCGCTTTGCGCCTGACACTGCCACCCTGCTTGAGCAAGGTTTGCGGGACATGGCCTTCAGCGAATGGTTTGGCTTCTATCTGCCCGGCAAGGCGCAAACCGAGGTTGTACTGCGGGCAAACACGGCGATTCGCGCTGCGCTGGCCGACCGGGAGACCATCGATGGACTCGCCGTGATGGGTCTCGAGGCGAAGTCCTCAACGCCCGCTGAACTCGCGGGAATGCTCAAGACGGCGAGCGAGCGCTGGGGCCCGATCGTGAAGTCGATCGGTTTCACCGCCGACAGCTGAGTCCGCAGCCAGCCCGATTGGATCCGGGAGTACCGCGTTGCAACAGGACGCGAGGCGATGGTGCCTCGGGCCGCACCGAGCCACCGGCTTGAACTCACCGGCAAATCATTCGCCACTGCCCGCAGATGGGCCCTCGAGGTAGCGTGTTGCGAGATGTTGTCGGAAGTATTCGGGATTGAGAGCTTCCCCAGTTGCCCGCAGCACGAGCTCCTCGGTGGTCCAGCGGCTTGCCTGGATCCAGATGTTGTCTCGGAGCCAGACCAGCACCGGCTCGAGGTGACCGCTTGCGATCTCGACATCGAGTTGCGGCCTTTGTCTGCGCAGCGTTGCAAACCACTGGGCGGCATACATCGCGCCGAGCGTGTAGCAGGGGAAATAGCCGAAGAGTCCTTCCGGCCAGTGCACGTCCTGCAACACGCCATCGGCATAGTTTCCCCGAGTGTCGAGGCCGAGGAGTTCGTCCATCTTCAGGTCCCAGAGTGCAGGAATATCCTGCGCTTCGACAGACCCCTCGATGAGCGGGCGTTCGATCTCGTAGCGCAGGATGATGTGGGCCGGATAGCTTATCTCGTCGGCCTCCACCCGGATCAACCCGGGTTGCACCTGCGTGATCAGCCGATGCAGGGAGTCTGGCTCAAAAGCGGGCTGGTGACCGAAGGCATCGCACAGCCAAGGACTCAGCAGGCGGGCAAATCCTGGGTGACCTCCCAGTTGCATCTCGAAGCTGAGCGACTGGCTCTCGTGGATCGCCATCGAGCGCGCCAGTGCAATCGGCTGGCCAAGGCTGTGGCGGGGGAGATTCTGCTCGTAGCACCCATGCCCCGTTTCGTGCACTGTGCCCATCAGGCTTCCGAGGAATTCGTCCTCCCGGAAGCGGGTGGTCATGCGAACGTCCTCGGGAGTGCCGCCGCAAAAGGGGTGGGCGCTCACGTCAAGTCGACCGGCCTCGAAATCAAAGCCCAGCAGTCGCATGGCCTGTTCGCACACCCGACGTTGCGCCGCGACAGGATAGGGGCCGCTCGGAACCGCGCGCGGTTTGTGTGCCTGGTGCTCGAGGACCTTTGCGAGTAACGGGGGAAGCCAGGAGCGGACTGCGCCAAAGAGGCGATCCACGGTTGCGCTGCGCATGCCCGGTTCGAAGCGATGCATGAGCGCCTCGTAGGGGCCCACACCGAGGTGGTCGGAAAGTCGTTGCGCCTCCTCGCGCGCGATTGCAACCACCTCGAGGAAGTTCGAGAGGAAGCCTCTCCAGTCGTTGGCCTTGCGCTGCATGCGCCAGGCGTGCTCGCAACGTGACGTGGCAATCTGACGCCGCTCGATCAGCGCAACGGGCAAGGCGTTGGCCTGCTCCCATCCTCGATGGATCTCGCGAAGGTTTGCCCGCTGCTCGTCGCTGAGGCTCTCGCGCTGCGCGCGCTCGATCCTTGCGCGGAGCGAAGGCTCGGTTTGCCAGGCGTGGATCAGGGTGGCGAGTTCGGCAAGCGCTGCCGCCCGCGCCTCGTTACCCTTGGGCGGCATGAAACTGGCGCGGTCCCAGCTCGCCAGCGCGAGAAGGTGCTCAAGGCGATGGATGCGCTGATGCAGCGCTGTCAGGCTGTCGTAGTCGGGCGTGAGGGTCATCGTTGCTGCTTGCGCGCGTCTTCCCCGGATCGGACCCCGATACTACACACTGCGGCGAAGGTGGCCGGGCGGCGGATCGCTGGCAAGAAGCCGACAGGTAGGCTGTACCGTGCCAGGCAAAATGTGGGGCGGGTAATCAGGTAAGCAGGTAAGCAGGTAATTAGGTAATCAGGTAGGCGGGTAGACGTGTAAGACAAGGTCGGGTCTTCCGCGATCTGCGAATCTGCGTTACGCTCCACCCATGACTTCGAATGCGTTGCGCCTTCCAGCACTCTGGTGCAGTCTTCTGGCCGTGCTCCCGGCGTTGCTGCTCATGGAGGTCCGCGCGGCCGACATCGGTGGATGGATCACCCACCGCGACCGCATCAAGCAGGCACAGGCAGCTCCCTCATGTCCCCAGGTCGTTGCCCGGGCAACGGCCGACGGAAGTGCCCAGAGTGCGTTCGAGGCTGGCCTCTGTTATCTGCACGCGGATCCTGCAGACGTGGTGGCGGCAAAGGCGTGGCTCTCGAGGGCGGCGTCGCAAAATCATCTGCATGCGCATCGCATGCTCAAGTCTGCTGAACGGATTGATACACTTGCGCACCCCATGTCACCGCACTGCCACGATCTGGGAGAGGGGCGTATGCTCTGTCACGGCGGCGCGAACCCGTTGGATACGTCGAGACGATCGGGCGAAGACTGACGCTGCCGCAAATCGATCCGTCGACCGCCGAGTTGTTGACAGGCAAGGGCCCCGAAGCAATTTCAATCAAGAGGAGAGATCCATGGCTGTTGCCCGTGCAGGTGCATTGTTGCGTAGCGCAGCAGTTGCAGGAGCGATCGCAATCACGTTCGGTGCGAGCGCGCAGGATTGTTCCGAGACCAACTGGAAAGCCTGCCAGGGAAAACCCTGGGTGGTCGGCGATCGTATGGATACTCCGATCGGGGAGGCATGGTGGCCCAACAAACTCTGGGGCAAGGATGACGAGGCTGGCTCCACAAACTGGTACACCCGGCCCGATGTCACGCAGCGCGCGCTCGCGGAGGCGAGGACAGGCAAGGTCTATCGACTAGCCCGGCCCTACACCTCAGAAGTGGCTCCGCAAATTCGGACACTGGGATAGAAGGTGACGGCCTTGCTCAACTGGGCGAAGATTTCGCCTGTACGAGG
>Ga0208048_1001212_pt1 | contig 13546 bp, 9 predicted proteins | sample Malawi_45m_30L_FD_184163 | JGI IMG/M metagenome (GOLD analysis project Ga0208048, IMG submission 184163) | Freshwater microbial communities from Lake Malawi, Central Region, Malawi to study Microbial Dark Matter (Phase II) - Malawi_45m_30L... | ecosystem: Environmental > Aquatic > Freshwater >...
TGCCTACCCTTCGTTTGGAGGATTCGGTTTATCGAGTCATGGGCTACTTGCGTCAACGTTACCAAGCCGGTCAATTCGGAGCGGGTTCGCAATGGAAATACCGCAGATTGGCGGTACAATGGGAATTGCGTTCCACGAAAATTATAGGCTGGAAGGTTTGGGAACAAGATTGGCCAGACCCTCAGGACGGTGAAGATAGCCTAAGGCTAAATCCATGGCCGCGTTGGGGTATGCGATGCAGCACAGCGCCGGATTCTTTGCGGACCATGATTCTCGAATGGGAAAAACGACTGATGGCTCATTATGTCCGTGACGCAGCCACCTTTTGGCGCGATACGGCATCGGTCAGGTCCCACGATGGATGGGTATGGTCGGGCCCTCCGCTAACCATGGCCAGGTTCATGGCCAAAGATGCGGCGCCTTACCGGGACATGGACACCGTCATACGCGGATTGAATCAGGTAGAAGTCCTACGCCTTGGCACTAATGGTGAGATTATGGGCATGGCATTCGGTACAGAACAATGTTATAGAAACCAAATCGCCTTGTCTCGCGGTATTCACCGCCTTTATTTCTTGAGGAATGGCAAAATTCATTTTGCAGAGCAATTTCGAAATTCCTCAATAATGCCTTGACTTTGGACAAAAGGCCAGATTATCGTCAATCAACCTGCAAGCATTCTTTAAATATTAGGTTCACACATGGATTTTCTCAAAAATATTCAACAAGGTGTTACGGAAAGGTTCCTGCGTTATGTGCAGATTGATACCCAATCCGATCCTCAATCGACGACGTTTCCGTCCACAGCCAAGCAAAAGGATTTGGGTCGCTTGCTTCTCGCTGAATTGCAGGAATTGGGAATCGAGGCCTCCATGGATGATCATGGGTATGTGGTGGGTAGGCTTCCGTCCAATGCGGGGCCGTCCTTGCCGGTTCTCTGTTTCTGCGCGCATCAAGATACGTCCCCGGATTGTTCCGGGGCCAATGTTAAGCCGAAGATTCATCCTCCTTACGATGGCGGGGACCTGTTCTTGGATGAGCAGCATCAACACCGCTTGAATACGATGCATGCCCCCGATTTGTTGCAACAAATGGGGAACACTATCATTACCTCCGATGGAAGCACCTTGTTAGGGGCCGACGACAAAGCCGGTGTCGCCGAAATCATGGAAGCCGCCAGGCAATTGGTCTTGAACCCCGAATGGAAACACGGCCCCTTGGTCTTTCTCTTTACCGTGGATGAAGAAATCGGAAGAGGGGTGGATCATTTGGACCTTAAGGCCCTGGGAGCGGATTGGGCGTACACCCTGGACGGAGAAGAGCGAGGCGATATCGAAGATGAGACTTTTTCGGCTGATAGCCTCACGCTGCATGTTCATGGCATTTCGGCTCATCCCGGATTTGCCAAGGGCCGTATGGTGAATGCGCTCAAAGTGGCAGGGACTATCCTGCATGCCGCATCCACTCATGCTGTTGCGCCGGAGCATACCGAGGATAGAGATGGGTTTGTCCATCCGGTATCCATGGAAGGGAATGCAGAACATTGCCGAATGGTCTGGATCTTAAGGGATTTTCAAACATCGGCCCTTGATAATATGGCGTCCCTGGTCGAAGATTTTGCCCGCATGGCCACGGCCCAGTTTCCGGGTTCCCGCTTCGAACTGGTCAGGGAGTCACAATACCGTAACATGAAAGAAACTTTGGACCGATATCCTTTCTTGGTGGACCATGCGGCGGAAGCCATGCGCAGGGCAGGGGTACAGCCTCGAAGGCGGTCGATCCGCGGTGGAACCGATGGTAGTCGTCTCACCGCCATGGGCTTACCTTGTCCCAACCTCTTTGCAGGCGGGCATCATTTCCATTCTCGCACTGAATGGGTGAGTGTGGAAGATATGGGCGCGGCAGTGATGACCATCATGCATCTTGCCTCTCTTTTTGCCGAAGAACCTCATCATCGAAACCCATGAGGCCGGTTTTCCATCATCGAGGGTTTTGGGTCCTGCTCTGCGGGTGGATTATTTGGACCACTGGCATCAAAGCCCAAAATTCAAGCTCGGAATCTTCCTTGGAGCGTTTAGGGATGGGGGATTTACGGGATGGTGATGTGATTTTTCAAGAATGGAATTGCGGCGAAGGATGTTCCGCGATATCCGGGGTCACGCGTTCGGCTTACGGTAGGCAATTCACACATTGCGGCTTGTTCTATCGGGATAACGAGGGTACCCTGCGAGTCCTCGAGGCCGTAGGCCGTGGGGTGGTGGCGACTGAGCTACAGGATTTCTTGAGCCGAACCAGCGAATGGTCCAAGGGTCGTGTGCTGGTGGGACGACCTGACGAGAACCCCAGCTTCCTGCAAGAGGTTATGTCTTTTGCTTTGGGCCATGTGGGCCAACCTTACGATGAGGTCTTTGCTTTGGATAACCAGCGATGGTATTGCAGCGAGTTAATCGACGCGGCCTTTGCCAAGGCCACCGGCAAGGATGCCACGTATTTCGGCCTAAGTCCCATGACCTTCAAGAACCCCGGTTCCAAGGAGATCTTGCCGTATTGGCAACATTATTTTGATTCGTTGGGGGTGTCGGTACCCGAGGGTGAACCGGGAATCAATCCGGGATCCCTTTCGCGGTCTCCTAAACTTCGCCATGCGTTGCTGGAGGCTGATCCTACACCGGGTACCATGGATGCATTGCTTTTATCGACTTTGTATGTGCAACGTTCGGCTGAATATCAAGGTCTCTGTCGTCAAGTTTACCGATCCGCGGCCCAGCAATTGACGGTGTTGTTGGATTCGGCTCAACGATCAGCGCCGGAAGAATTGCGCAAGCGACCTCCGGCGGTGGTCTTGGACTTGGACGAAACGGTTTTGGACAACAGCCTCTATGCCGGATGGCAGATACGACACGGCTCTGCATACAGTTCGGCCTCCTGGCAGGCTTGGGTCCAAAAGGCCGAGGCAACGGCTGTACCCGGGGTACGGGATTATCTGCTCGTCGCTCAGCAAAAGGGACTGCGCCTGGTTTATCTCTCCAACCGTAAGCGTTCCCAGTGGATGGCAACCAAGCAAAATATGTTGGCCTTGGACCTTCCGGTCGATGGTTTGGATTCGATGTTGTTACGACAAAACAGCAGCGAAAAGCAAGCGAGGCGCGATTCGGTCAAGCTTCGTTATACGGTCCTTCAGTGGGTCGGCGATAATCTCCAAGATATGGACGGATTCATCACTCATTCATCGGAGGAGGAACGTGCCCAGAATGTTTTGAAGGAAGTCCATCGCCTGGGGTGGGATTGGGTTCTCTTACCCAATCCGGTATACGGTCCCTGGGAAGATTTGTGGCACGCTGAACCATCCCCGATCAATAAACGACCAAGGGAGGTTCAGACGTCGGTTAATTTCAAATCGCTGGTAGAGACCACCAATCGAAAGAACAAGGATAGACTTGTGCAGAGGTTACGATATTTTAGGCCCTAAAATATTCGGTAACCAAGACCAACTGCCAAATAGGAATTGCTCATTTCAATTAAATCGCTGGTTCCCAACTCCATAAGACCAGCGTTGTATCGCAAATTTAGGAGCATGCCCGATGAGTGGGTATAGGATACTTCAGCTTGTAATCCTAGGTTAATCGGTTTCAAGAAGTCATTATTAACATCATTTCCAATGGTAAGCTCTTCTTCAGTTTCGTTTCCATCTTCATGTTCGTGAACAAAAGCAGAAAGGTGGTAGGCCAAAGCTGGTCCTGCGGACAAGCCCAAAGAACCCGAACCTAGCGGTAATTGATAACGAAAAAGGACGGGAATTTCCAGAGCATTGATACGAATATCGTCATGATGATCCTCGTGCTCCACACTAGCTCCCATTTGAACATAACCCAATCCAGCGTGCAAACTAAAGTTGTCGCTAAGTTGGTAACCAGCGACTAATCTTCCTTGCAGGCCATTTATAGAGTGGAGTTCGTCGTTTTCGATGCCAAGCACCTTCATTTTTAACGAGGCAATGCTAAGTCCTGCATCAGCTTGGAGACTGATCGGGCTTTGGGCCTTGGCCGTAGGTTGGCTCAAAACCAAGGTGAGTAAGAGGGCGGTTAAACTCTTCAACAGGGATGGGATTTGGATGATTTTTTTCATGTTTTTAGGTTTGTTTAGGGGTTAAGAAAAATGATTTTGGAATTGTAATCAAGAGTTTAATGAATAGATGTTTAGGGCTGGATGGAAAGGGGAAATAAAACTTGAAGATCGGAATGTCCAGTGCTGATTCCACTGTTGTTATTTTTACCAAAGGCAATATGCCGCAAATTGATTTCAAGATTAGTCCACCCGATTCTTTTCTGGGTTTCCCAAGAAGTCTGTAAACCTAACGGTAGGTTCAAATTATCTTGATCAGTAATCCGTACCTTCAACATGGAAGTATCGCTTCGGTAAACGAAAAGATGTTGGGTACCCTGTGCGATAACGATCGGGTTCAAATTCTGGATGGGGTTGGCAAGTTTGTTGGTCAAATAGACTTGGGCTTTATAAAACCGCTCAGGTTGTAGACGTACAGTATCCCAACGGATGGGTTGTTGGCCGCCGGCCCCATCCGGGTCGTCGAAGACGATCGTATCTTGGTATGCTGGCAAAGTTGAAGAATCTGTGATCACCAAAGTCAACGTGGTTATGGCGCCATGCTGTGCGTCGGGTGGGGGGTTATCCACATTTTTGCGACAAGAAGGAAACAAAAAAATGACCCCAAAGAACCCAAGAATAAATGATGTAAAACAGCGCATCAGATGGTTTTATGGCGGTGCAAATGATATTGAAGACGAAGACTTAAATTCCGACCTGGCTCATCGGCGAAATATCGAAGGCGGTTCATATAATCTCGGTATCGCGTGTTAAGGGCGTTATCAAGGCTGATTATCCATTGGAGATGTTGACGCATCAATTGACCGCCCAAATAAATTCGTAACAAGGTATAGGCTGCAGGGGCAGGAGCATAATCCAAACTTGTTTGGCGGTCTTCGCTCAAAGGTATTCGGCTTTGGCGACTTACGTGTTGGATTTCGATTCCGTAATTGAATTGACTCTTCGTTTGAGATCCCAAGGCATCGTTTGTGTTTGAGGTGGGATTACGATGCAATCCCAACAACCATCGATCGGCAGGCATCCAGACCAACCAGGTTCCTTGAGGGTTTTCGCGGCCCCGAATAAGAGCCCACGCTAGATTGAGTTTCCATCCCTTTCCCATTTGAGCACTGGCACTGCTGTTCCAATGCGTCAAAACAGCATCTCTCCCTACATAAGCGAATTGCGGATATACCCCGTTGATGGTGACCGCCGAGGGTTGTTGAGGTTCTAAAAAAATATAATCCTGAATGTTGCGGAGGCCAATTTGACTCTCTAAATCGATAGGGCCTCGTTTCCATCCAAGACCGATGTTACCGGTCCAGGTATGCTCGGGTTTCAGGGTGAGGTTGCCGCGTTCCAAAGCGGCCATACCTTGATGCAAACCGTTTGCATACAGTTCGTTGGCTGAAGGCGGCCTCCATCCCGTGCCAGCGTTTACCCGAATTCTCCATTCCGATCGTGGTATTTGATAATTCCATGTCCAGGCGGTACTCAATCGTTGAAAACTTCGTTTGTCAGGCGAAGCAGGATCCTCGGGGTTCGTACCTGGTGGGCGGTAAAAGGAGGTGAATCCAATCTGGTCGTAACGAAGAGCCCACTCGTGTTTGCCAAGGTTGCTGGTTTCCCAAGATAACAAAGTATAGGCCCAACGGTTCAAGGACTGATAATTCCGTATAAATTGCCTTGCATTGGCCGGTTGATTGAGATTTTGTTGGAACATCAAGCCTACGGCATTTTCCAAACGAAAATTTCCAATTGTTTTGGTGTAGGTATACGATGCGGTTTGAGTACCCAATTCCAAGGCCATTTCAGGAAGGGGAAGAAATGATCGGATATCGTATTCTTGGCGCTGATTGTCTTGGTACCCGTATCGCAGGTTGCTCAATCCCCCTCCACGATGTGCTCGTTGAATCCGCAGGCTGTATTGCCAATGAAGAACTTTTTGCATGGGCCTTTCCAGGTTATACCCAAAATCACCCTTCCACATAGGCAATGAACTTGCAATAGCATTCTGAAGGTCATCGCTATTCTCGGCATGGGCACCAGGATAAAGTCCCTGACGTAAACTATAAACCCTTAAATAGTTGTTAATCAATAATTTATTATGATTATACTGAAGTTCAGCTGTAGTGCTTTGCTCTCGATTTCCGGTATTGGCCACAAAGGCTCCTGGAACGCTGTAATTCCCCCCCAAACGATTGCTTCCCTGCCATCTCCATTGCAAATGACCGCGGCGGTCCAAGGGACCTTGTAATCGTAGATGCATTCCGATTAAACCATTGTTACTCATCCAAACAGAGGACCAATGAGCATCAAGATGTCCATGCTTAAGCAGTGGGGTAGATTGCTGATCCAGTACTCCGCCCAATGCTTCAGGGCCGTGACGCAAACTTGCGGCTGCCTGAAGCAAAGTCCATTCCCCTTCTTGAAAAGGATCAATTTCAGGGGCATGATCGCTTCCCCAAGCTTGACTCTCCAGGCGAACTCCGTCTTGGAGGATAAGAATTCGTTGACTGTGCAGGCCATTCACGACGGGTTTGGCCAATTGTGCACCGGACGAGAGGACGGTTACCCCCGGAATGGTCTCCATTTGACGCGCAAGGGGTTGTCCCGAGTGTTCGAAGGCTTTGGCGGCGCTGAGCCGGTTGTATTCCGAGCCTTGGCCCGGGACTTGGTTGATAATTTCCACGGTGGGGAGCTGCAGGGACTTGGAACTGTCCAGACGTTGACCGATCAATGTGCTATCCATGTCCTGGGGTAGCCAAGGACGACTGCTTAGTAATATAGCCCCTATTAAATGCAACATCGTTGCAAATATACCTTGTACTTTGCGTTTCTGACCTTTTTCCTTATTTTCGGCCGCTCATGAACTCATCACGCTCCACCTCATCGCTCCAAGCGGTCATCTTTGATTTGGATGGGGTCTTGGTGGATACCGCTAGGTTTCACGATCAGGCATGGGCGGAATTGGCGTTGGGCCTGGGGTATGTTTTGACCGAAACCGACCGCCATGCCCTCAAAGGCCGATCCCGAGCCGACTCCTTGGCGTACCTCTTGGAGCAGGCCGGGTGGAATGATGCGGATCCTTCCCAAAAATACAAGTGGTTGCAAGCCAAAAATGCCCGATATCTTGAATTGGTGGAGGCATTGACGCCTCAAGACGCTGCCCAGGGTGCCCTTAATCTCCTTGAGCAACTCAAGAGCCAGGGTATCAAAACGGCTTTGGGTTCGGCTAGTCAAAACGCTGCCAAGGTTTTGCAAAAGATTGGTTTGGATTCTTGTTTTGATACGGTGGTGGATGGAACTCGAACGACACGTTCCAAACCGGATCCCCAGGTTTTTTGGATGGCTGCTCAGGATTTAGGATGCGAACCCGCTCATTGTGCGGTGGTCGAGGATGCCTTGGCGGGGGTTCAAGCCGCCTTGGCAGGTGGATTTTTGACCATAGGATTGGGGGATGCCTCGGTCCTGCTTGGCGCCCATAGTGTCGTGCACCAATTTTCGGAACTTTCGGTGCGGGGTCTACAGGCTTGGCATTCCGCTTTTAACTATAACAACACATGACAAAGTCACCTCTGTTTGGGGTCGATCCCTGGGCCGTGACCCAGGAGGGCTGGGATGCCTCTCTGCACGAAGCCGCCGAAAGCCTTTTTAGTTTGGGCAATGGATTCTTTGGGCAACGTGCCATGCACGAGGAGACCTACAGCGGTCATTCGCTTCAAGGTTCCTACGTCGCCGGTGTTTATTACCCCGACAAGACCCGGGTAGGTTGGTGGAAAAACGGTTACCCCGAGTACTTCGCCAAAGTCCTCAACAGTACCGACTGGTTGGATATGTCGTGGTCGGTCAACGGTCACACTGCCGACCTGGCTATGCGTCCACCCACGCTGTATCGTCGTTCTTTGAATCTTAAAGAAGGCGTTTTGACCCGGCAATGGGAGTGGATAACCCCGGATGGGATTCGATTGAAGGTGGATTCGGAACGTTGGATTTGCAAGGCAAGGCCGCATTTGGCGTGTATTCGTTACCGGATCACCACGGATAAGGCCTGCGATTTGCGATGGGTTTCGGGGCTGAATGGCCAAGTGCGCAATCGGGATGCCAATTACGAAGAAATGTTTTGGAAAAGGGGCCACGAAGGGGGCGGTCCAAGGGGCTATGTCCAAACCGCGACCGCCAAATTGGATTTTGAGGTGGGTGTTGCGGCCGAACATCGTTGGGAATTTTCGCGGGATCGTGCACATTCGTTGGGGGACTTTGTGCCCAAGGATTGGGTATCCCGCCAGGAGTTGATTCTTCGTTTGGAAGCAGGTGATACGGTCGTTTTGAACAAGCGGGTTGCGGTGCTTTCGACCCTACATGCCCCTGCGCTTGCTTTGCAGGCCAAGGCCATGGACGTTTTGGATGAAGCGCAATCCCTGAGCCATGAGGAGCTTCGCGCCGAACAGGCCGCCGCTTGGGATTTGTTATGGAATCAAGCGGATATTCAAATCGAAGGCGATCCTAAAGCGCAGCAGGGGATACGTTTTAACATTTTTCATTTGCACCAGACCTACAACGGTTTGGATCATCGACTCAATATCGGCCCCAAGGGTTTTACCGGAGAGAAATACGGTGGCTCCACCTATTGGGATACCGAAGCGTACTGCATTCCCTTTTATTTGGGAACCGCCCCTGCTCGGGTTGCCAGGCAATTGTTGGAGTACCGTTATCGTCAGCTTGACAAAGCCATCGCCAATGCCCGTAAATTGGGTTTCAAAGACGGGGCGGCCTTGTTCCCCATGGTGACGATGAACGGGGAGGAATGCCACAACGAATGGGAGATTACGTTTGAAGAAATTCATCGGAACGGGGCCATGGTCTATGCCATTGATCAGTACGTTCGCTACACCGGTGATCGTTCCTATTGGTGGCAGGGTGGATTGGAGGTTATGGTCGGCGTGGCCCGCTTTTGGGCTCAGCGGGTCCATTGGTCCGAGTTGCGCAAGGCTTGGGTCATGCACGGCGTCACCGGGCCCAACGAGTACGAAAATAATGTCAATAACAATTGGTACACCAATTACTTGGCTCGCTTTTGTTGGCGCTATACCCTTGGGGTGATCGATGTTATTAGCCAGGAACAGCCTTCCTATTGGAATCAAATTGCGACCCAAATTCGGTGGAGCGAATCCGAAGCCTTGGATTGGAAAGCCAAAGCCGACGCCATCGCCCTGCCTTCCGATGAGGTTTTGGGAATTTGGTTGCAGCAAGACGGCTACTTGGAAAAAGAGCAGCAACTGGCATCCGAACTCCAGTCAGATCAACGCCCCATCAACCAACATTGGTCCTGGGATCGCATATTGCGATCTTGTTTTATCAAGCAGGCAGATGTTTTGCAAGGAATGATGGTTTTTGAACAGGATTTTAGCCTGGAAGAACTGCGCCGCAATTTTGAATTTTATGAGCCCCGCACGGTCCATGAATCGTCCTTATCTCCTTGCGTTCACTCGGTTTTGGCAGCCCGTTTGGGAATGATGGACAAGGCCTACGAAATGTATTTGCGCACATCCCGCCTGGATTTGGACGACTACAACCGGGAGGTCCACGAAGGTTTGCACATCACCTCCATGGCCGGTACGTGGATGTCGGTGGTGATGGGATTTGGGGGATTGCGCATCGTCGACGATGGGTTGGCCTTGGCTCCGGTTTTGCCTGCGGCGTGGTCGGGTTACACGTTCCAATTGCATTGGCGAGGTGCAAATCTGCATTTTCGCCTGAATAATCAAGGATTGGAATGCCTCTTGGAGGGAATGCCATCGTGTACGTTGCAATTGTATGGCCAGTCGGTCACCTTGGAGTCCGGTCAGGCCTTGGTGATTCGACCGTCTTAGGCTTAACTTTCCCTTTACAAAAAGGGATTTATGGCGACGACAATCATCAAGCAGGAACACGAACACCGCCCCAAGCTGAGCTTTTGGCAAATTTGGAACATGTCCTTTGGGTTCTTGGGCATCCAATTTGGTTTTGCGCTGCAGGGGGGGTACATGTCCAGAATTTTTCAAACCCTGGGGGCGGATAAGGACCAAATCCCTATGTTATGGATTGCAGCCCCTTTGACGGGTCTCTTGGTACAGCCCATTATCGGCTACCTTAGCGACCGGACATGGAATGTGCGTCTGGGTCGGCGACGACCCTTTTTTTTGGTGGGAGCCGTTTTGAGTTCCTTGGCTTTGTTTTGGGTGCCGTATTCTTCGGCGCTTTGGATGGCTGCCGGGTTTTTATGGATTTTGGATGCGTCCATCAACATATCCATGGAGCCCTTTCGGGCCTTGGTCGCTGACAAATTACCCGAAAGTCAACGGTCGTACGGTTTTGTGGTCCAAACCTTGATCATTGGTATTGGCACTTGGGTCGCCTCCAACTTGCCATGGCTGCTCACGTGGATGGGGGTTTCCAACGAGGCTCCCGAGGGGGTCTTGCCTGATTCGGTGCGCTGGGCCTTCGCTATCGGGGCGGCCGTGTTTATGGGTTCTATCCTTTGGACGGTGTGGACGACCAGCGAGGAAGCTCCTGAAGACTTGGCGGCTTTTCGACGTCAAAATGCCGAGAAAGCCGGGATGTTTCACGGCATCCAAGAGATTTTTGTGCAGATGGGACAAATGCCGGCTGTGATGTGGCGTTTAGGTTTGGTTCAGTTTTTTTCGTGGTTTGCCTTTTTTACGATGTGGTCCTTTGCCACGCCGGCCCTTACGGAACATGTCTTTGGAGCCCCCATGCCCGATGCTGGTGCGGCCGATTACGATGCGGCATTTGGGGCCTATAATGTAGCCGCCAACAAAGTGGGTTCCGCTATGGGTTTGTACGGACTATCCTCCATGGGTTTCGCCTTGGTTTTGACCTTGGTGACGGCTGTTCGTTCGATCAACCGGCGTTTTATTCATGGGTTATCGTTGACATTCGGTGCCATGGGGTTTGGCCTGATGGGTTTGGCCGGACCGCAGTTTCCCGAGCTGCTCAATTTGAGTTTCGGCCTGATAGGCCTCGCTTGGGGTAGCATTCTTAGCATGCCTTATGCGATTTTGTCGTCCCATGTGGCTCCGGAGCGGATGGGAATTAGCATGGGTCTTTTTAATATGTTCATTGTTATTCCCCAAATTGTGGCGGCCTTGGGTGGGGTCAATTGGGCCTATAAATTTATCTTTGGGGAAGCGGTCGTCCATACGATGAGCCTTGCAGGTTTGAGTCTGTTGCTGGGCGCTTTGTCGGTTTTGGTACTGCCGGGGACGAAGCAAAGCCAAGGTTAATCCAATTTAAATTGTTCACTTTCAGAACTTCGCCTATTTTTGGCGCTAATTCGATACGACCATGAAGAGATTTTTTTGCCTAGGGCTTTTGGCGGCTTGTCTTTACCCCATGACCGGTGCGGCCTCTCATTTCTTGAGCGGCTACATTGGGGTGGTCCAAACGTCCAACGATTCGGTGCGTTTGCAAATGAGCTTGTACCTGGATTCTGCCGGCATCGTTGCGCCTTCAGTACAAGTTGAGCAATGGAATTTGGTAGGAGGCATGCTTCAAATGAACGGCAATGTCCTTCTTTATCAGGCTAATACAACATCATATCAGGGGGTGCGTATCGTGACTTACCTATCCGCGACCACAGCCCTTCCGGCCGGTTCTTATCGGTTTGTGTTCAAGCATTGTTGCCGTAATCCGTTGGTCTTGAATATGCCTTCGATTGCCCCTGCCTTCCAAACGGTTATTGGTACCGATTATACCAAAACTCCGGCTTCCGGACCGCCCAGTACCCATTCCAATACCCCCATTTTTACATCTCCGGTACCTTTCCTGCTTTTGGAGGATACAGCCCAGATTTTGGCTTTTGGCAACTACATCACGGAGCCAGACGGAGATTCTGTAGTGGTGGAAACAGACTCTGTGCTTATCGATCATGGAGGTGGTCCATTTGTAGCTGCAACAGGGGCGACCCCATTATCGGCATGGGGTGCTTATTTCATGAGTCCCAGTACCTTAAATGTGTTGTGGAAGCCGGATTCAGCAGGCCTTTATGCATGTGGTTGGCTGATTAAAGAATTTCGCAACGGTCAATTGATTGGTCGGCAACGGATTCAACATCATTTTAAGGTCCAAACGTATCGGCCTAGTTCCGTTCTGGAAATTCAAAATTCTGCAAGCGAAGCAATATGGGATCCTTATAGCTATGCTGATTATTATCAACTTAATGGACAATTGGTTCATCAGGGCAGCTGGTTCGATATGCCGCCATTTAAGGGAGTTTTGGTGATTCGTCAAGGAAGAAAATTTTTCAAAAAAGCAATCTATTGATTGCGCGAATGCTTTATTTTTTTGTGCCTTTTTTGCTGGTCAATCTGGCCATGGATTATTATGTCTGGAGGCATTTGAAAAAAGGTTTTCCGGATTGGGCATTGGCCAAACGTAGGACGTATTTCGGGTTTTACGGAGCTTTGCAGATCACGTGGTATGTGGCCTTGCCAGTGGTTGGGGCATGGGGTTACGAAGGTTTGCCTGCTTGGTTTCGTAATGCATTCCAAACCTATGTGCTGATGGCAGTTGCCTCGAAGGTTTGGGCCTTGCCATGGTGGCTTTTCAAAGATATCCTTGCCTTCTTTTCATGGATAACTTTTAGATTCAAAAAGACCTATGGGGATTTAACCACAAGAGAATCAACCCCTTTCTTGTTTGAAAACAAAGTGAACAAGGGCGCTGTGGATGTTGCCTCAATTTCGCGAGCAGATTTTTTGAGCCGCCTAGGCTTTTTGGTGGGTTCTATTCCTCTTTTGGGGTTGGGCGGATCTGCTCTTGGAGGAACAGCATACCACTACAAGATTCATCGTTTAAAAATCACCCTCAAGGGCTTGGCTACTTCATGGCATGGGAAGCGAATCATTCATCTATCGGATTTGCATACTGGATCATGGGATAATCGAGAGGCTATTCAGCGAGGTTTGGACCTTGTTCATTCTTTGCAGCCTGATCTAATTTTCTTCACTGGTGATTTGGTGAATACTCGTGCTGCCGAGGTAGAACCTTGGATGGATCTATTGGCCCAAATACAGGCTCCTTTAGGAGTGTTTTCGATATTGGGTAACCATGACTACGGGGATTATACCCAGTGGGAAAATGAAGATGATAAGAGCTCCAATTTCGCTACCATGATCGCTACTCATCGGGAATTAGGTTGGAAATTGTTGCGAAATCAATGGATTCCTGTTCCTAATGAAGCTGGAGATATCATGTACTTGGTCGGCTCTGAAAACTGGGGCAAGCGTTCGGGATTCGGTAAGCAATATGGGGACCTGAACCAGGCTATGAAGGGTTTACCCGAAAATTCGCAGACTATTTTGTTGACTCACGATCCTTCGCATTTTGATTTGGAAGTCTTGGGGAAAATTCCAACTATAGGATTGACTTTGTGCGGCCATAC
>Ga0208048_1001216_pt1 | contig 13527 bp, 9 predicted proteins | sample Malawi_45m_30L_FD_184163 | JGI IMG/M metagenome (GOLD analysis project Ga0208048, IMG submission 184163) | Freshwater microbial communities from Lake Malawi, Central Region, Malawi to study Microbial Dark Matter (Phase II) - Malawi_45m_30L... | ecosystem: Environmental > Aquatic > Freshwater >...
AATCGACGCTTCAGCCGATACCGAGCCGGTGGCTACACCAGACGGTAGCGCAGAGACATCGAGTATCGAAGCCACCCGAAGGAGTAGCCGTAAGGGCGGTGATGTTGATGCTCCGAAGCCGCCATCGACGGGACCCGAACCTCGTGACATCGACCCATTTAGCTAGGCGCACTCCGTGCTAGTACCGTTCATGACGATCTTCAATAGACAAACTGCCGAGAGGGGGATCACGTGCTGTCACCAATCATTCTGATCGGGTGTGGTGGATCTGGTGTGCTTTCAGTCCGTTACGTGCGTGATGAAGTACGCGCGCGCTTGCGGGCTAGAAACATCGAGACGGTGCCTGCGGCTTGGCAGTTCATTGGGCTCGACACAGTTCGCATTCAGACTGACCTGGCAGATGCTTCACCCCTTCCGTCCTCAGACTTCCTGTCGTTGACTGGCGGATTTTCAAATCTCGACCAACTCGAGTTGTCGCTTCGTGCAAAACATCGGCCAGAAAATGCAAATGGTGGGTACAAGGAACTTTCTGGCTGGCGACCTGCACCGAGCGAACTTCCGGGAGACCTCACGCAAGGGGCTGGCAAACACCGAGCCGTTGGTCGCGTGCTCGGCACTTTTACGCTCAACGCTTCTTCGGTGAAGGATCGCCTCACCCAAGCACTCACCTCGTGCGCATCAGGCGGTGCCGAACTTAATTCGGTGGCCACGCGCCTCGGTCATCCAACGCCAGATGCGGCTGCGGTGCAAGCACCAATCATTGTCGTGATGGGCTCGTCTGCAGGAGGTACTGGTGCCGGAATCATGCTCGATGTAGTCGATGTTCTCCGACGCCTCGGCACCGAAACGGTCGAACCAATTCTGCTCGTGTACTCATCGGACATCTTTGGCGCCAGATCAGATGCACCAATGGCAGCCAACAGCCTGATGTTCACTTCGGAGATGATGAATGCCTATTACTCAACCGGGGCTGGCGCAACCGGGCTTTTCCCCGCACCGCTGAACCCGCTACTTCGTCGTGGCCCACACATCGTGATGATGATTGGGCGCAAAAACTTGGGTGGTATGGACCTTGTCGACTCCCAAACCGTCTATCGCGCGACGGCACTCTCCATTGCTGGGTGGATCACCACCCCAAAGGTTCGTCAAGAAGTTCAGGATCACGTCATCGGAAACTGGAATGCGATGCGAATCGGCTCAATGGGCGGAATGGGGTTTGCCAAGAGTTTGCTGAATGGAGTCGCAGTTTCCTTCGGCTCCGCCGGACTCGCGGTTGGGCGCGCTCGCTTCAAGGCGTATGCGCGCGCGTTTCTGATGCGCGATCTCTACGAACATCACTCAACCGGTTTCCTTCGTGTGGCCGCCTCGATTCTCGGGCCGTCTGGCGCGAGGGGGGCAGATGAAGTTGTCCGCCTGAATCTCGCCGAGCACGAACGTCAAGGCTTCATGAGCGTGCTCGGCCTGGTGCAGAAGTTCGACAAGGACTACGGCTTCGTCTCTGGCGCCGACGGGCAGATCACCGATGCGCTGTGCAGCCGTACCGAAATTCAACGTGTTGCCGGCGACGTTAGCGCAGCCATGACAAGAGCGTTGCCAGCAGGTAATCATTCGAGGGCGGATTGGATTCGCTTGGTGGACGGCGAAGATCGCAGAGCATCAGAAGCCACTCTCACCTCTTCTCACCGAGAGTTTGCCAAGCGCCAGGCTGACTGGGCGCAGCGGACCACCGAGACAATCATCGTCGAGTCAAACCGTTATCTAACTCGCTTGAGTCTGCCCGTAATGAGCGATCTCATCCCGGCAGTCGCCCAAGCCGTGCAGTCCAGTGCCGCCGACTTCCGCAGCGCTGCCACGAGTGCCGAGGCGAAAGTGCTCGAATTCAAGGAGCGCCGTCGGGCGGCGCTCGACTCGATTCGGGATGGCAATATTTCAAAGGAGTCAGCAGCGATTCGTGATGCAATCACGAATGCTGGCTACATCCGGGCTCAGGAGTACAAGCGTGACTGTGCCATAAAGATTGCCCAAACACTCGACCAGATTGCCCTCAATGTTTTGAATCCGCTCCGCAATGCCCTGAGCGGCGCCGAGGCTGAGGTGCAGAAGATGACTCAGCCGATGTATGGCAGTGAGGCTGCAGAAATTACACGTTGGCCTTCTGGCGACGTTGTACCAAAAGCCTTCACCCCGTCAGACATCGAGTATCTCCTCGAAGATCACTCGGAGTGGCCAACGATTCTCCGAAATCTGCTTGACTCCGCCGAACCAAGGGTCGCCGGTGAGTCGGCGATCGAGTCGGTGCGTCGTGGACTGTGCGCTGGAAGTGAGTTGCTCGGTGGAGCACTAGGCGAAGCGGGTACTGCCCCCTTGCTCTGGCTATCAGAGGGCATAAAGATCGAGTTCTCAGCTACGTCACCGATGTCGCTGCAATTGGGGCTTGACCTCGAGTCGCTCGAAGCTCGCGTTGATCATTGGCTATCGCGCGAAGGTCGCGCGATGTCGCGTCACCTCTCAACGGGTCTGAGCGCTTACCTCAGCGACCCTGCATCTTCTGATCGACTTCGTAAGTTCAAACAGCGTTTTGAGTTGGCTCTTGAACAAGCCAAGCCGCTGTGCGAGATCGACGAGACCTACTTCAACATTGAGTACCCCGAGCGGGCAGAGTCGGGGCTACGTCTGCGGCCCGTTATCGAACCACTACCGTTCCCGCCCGGACATGCGGCGCGCGAAGCGGCCGAGCAACTCATTCGGGCGCGACTCTCAATTCCACCGGATCAGCCGGTAACGGCATACTTTGGCGATCGTGATGTCGAAGGTGTAGTGGTAACGAACTTTCTAGGTGCTGCGGTATTCCCGGCAATGGTGTCATCGTTCTCATCACCAATTGCAAGATTTGGGTCTCCTTTTAGGGCAAACGCGGAGCTATTGCGCGCTTGGCTGTCATTTAAGCGAGCACGAACTCTCGACGAATTTGTTCCCGTGCCCGACGTCGTGCTGCGAGCACTGATACGCGGATTCGCAGTTGGTCGTCTGCTTGGCTATGTCACACTCGATGAGGGTGCTGGAAGCGCAATAACGACACCAAAGGGGCGACTTGCATTCCCCTCCCCCGGGATGCTGCCGCTAGGACCAGACAACACGATCACCAATGTTTTGGCCTCGCTACCACTCGTCTTTACAGAAGTGCCAACTCGACGACAGGCTTCATTCGAGGCATACGGCGCGTTGTTTGGTCTTGGGGTCACTCGTGACGACCTTGTGCAGCCTGAACAGTTTGACGTGGTTGGCGACTTGCGAATGCTTATCGACGAAGGTCGCACGACTCTTTCACCTCTCGACAAGCCTCGTCAGAGCGAGATACTCGCACCTGGCACCCGAGAAGGTCGCCTCGAGGCGTGTTTCGAGATACTCAAGTCAAACATTGACCACTTCGAGATACTCAAGGCTGACCCGTACCGTGGTGACGAACTCGTCAATGCTCAGGGTGTCGTTAATCCTGAGGACAGTGTGACCAAGGAACTCGCAAAGCACCTCTTTGAGGAGTTCACCATTGTGCGAAACAAGATCCTGGAGCACGGCAAGAGGTCTAAAGGCACCTCATCGCGCCCGAAGGCGTGAGACATGCCAGAAACTGGCAGACTTCGCGCCCGGCTACTACTTCTCGCGATCGACTCAGATACGCAGGACGAAGTAGCCGAGTGCATCGATGAGTGGGATGCCGCGGGACTCATCTCCAACACGTTTCTCCTCAATGTAGGTAATTCCGGAGAGGAATTCGCCGCAGCCTTCGCGGGCGACCCGACCTGGCGAACGCTTGACGCAGTTCTCAATCATCTGCCGTGGCACGAAATCACGGTGATTTCGGTTCGAACCTGGGCTATAGGCGCCACCACACAAGAGCGAGTTGGCAAGGAGGAAGCGCTTGTAGAGCGGCTCCGCAAGGCTTACCCGCCAACTAGCGAGGTACAACCAAGGCTCTTCACGCTCTCGCTCTTCGTGCCCACTGTTGAGTTTCGTTCAGCCCATTTGCCACGCCGATATCCGGTTCACCTCATTCATGAGTCGACAAACTTCGTTGATGAGCGACTCCCCAGGCAGCCTCTAGGACGCGACGTTGCGAGCACATTGGCGTTTACTGCGGTGGTTGCTGGCGGTGGCCTGAGTGCACAACGAGAGACCCCACTGTCATCGTTGAACGATCACTCGTTGGACAACATCCCTCGCTTGAGGTTTGTTCGCGCGATGGGACGAGCCGCGACCGCTGGTTTTCTGCTCGACAAGAGCATTCGACGAATCATTGGCCCAGGTTCTGCAACATCGCTTGTAGAGACACCAGGGATTTCGGTGATTGATGACGATCCGAAACTGCTTACCGAACTCAGTGCAGAGGTCACCAATGCGGCACGACTTCGCTATCAACGACGAGACGAGAAGCCGACCGATTCACCAATCGAAGAGACTGGATTCTTCAAAGCCATCAGTAGGTTCTTCACGGGATTCGGTCACTACCTCGGTAAAGCAGTTGAAACAACGATTAAAACCCGTATCGAAGATCGTGCTCGAACATTTCTCGACGCATTTCAGGAACTGCTCTTCGGTGACGACTCGACAGTCCGCATCAAGGGCACGACCACCACGTTGTCTCCAGAACACGCTCTTGAGGAACTTGCTCGCCGGTCGGCCGAATTCAAAGAGATTGAGAAGTTTGGCCGACTTGAAAGCCGCCCGACCCCAACTCCTTCCACATGGCGACTGCTAACCGGAGCTGCACTTGCGGCGCTCGATGGCAACAGTTCAGCGGAGGCAACACGATGTTTGCAGAAGGGCGGGGTGCGCACTGTGTTTCGACGTCCGAGCGTGCTCGGACCTGCGCCCGTGGCGTCCGACTTTCCGATCGCTGGGGAGACACTTGCGCGAACAGGACTCGACTCACGTTTCGCTCTAGTCGACGCACTCGACTTCGGCACTCATGCTGCTCTGGAAACGGCACTTCGTGAAGCCAGACTCGACACGGTGTTCAGTGGAGAATCAGCAGGAGCGTCGACGCCAACGGAGACTTCGAGGAGTCGAGTGCGAATCTCGACTTCGCGAGAAGAGCGAATTGCCGACCGCAAAGAAGCCTCAACGACCACCACCCCAGCAGTACCAACCGAGACCGTCACCGAGCTTCGGCGGAGATTTGAAACATGGCGTGCCAGATGCAAGTCGGAATACTCCGGCACGTTGCTTTGGCAGATTTCGGCCTCTGTGCACGAGGGAATGAGAGCCGCGAAGGACGACTACAAGTTTGACGAAATCAAGAAACTCTACGAAGAATCGTCCGCACTTCTTCCACCGGCGCACAAGAGCGTCCGAAAATTGCTCTCGATTGTTGGTCTATCGACTATCGCACTCTTCGCATTCGGGTTTGTTCTCTCACGAATCGGTGTTGCTTCACTTATTGGATTGCCGATTGCCCTGCTCTTCTTTATCATTTGGCTCTCTGGCATCAGCCTGACGCTCGGCAAGTCGATCATTCGACATGCCATTGAGCTTCGTAAGTTTGACCTCGCCTGCAAGAAGTCCGACTCAGACCTCAGCAGGCTCATTCGTCTCACGCTCAATGCAGTGCGCGAGTACAGTCGACTTCTGTTCATTGAACGCCAGCTCACAGAATGGAGTCGGGCCACCCGCGAAATCGCTCATGCACCGTTCGGACGACTCACTGATGTCGATGATGCGTCAGACCTTCTGCCAACGGTCCCCCGACCACCACAGTTTGCAATAGGGCGGTTTCACTCGCGCCCCGACCAAATCAGCGCAATTGATCGCGAAGTCTGGGTACGGATTCTAAGAATCGGATACTTGTCTGATCTCTTCCGCGCGCTACGCGCGAAGTGGGAAGACGAGTACAACATGTATGCCCCAGGTGGTCTCGAGCCGGAGTCGGACACTGGGCCATCGCGCGTGATTGGGCCGGCTGCGCGTCGTCCATCTGGTCACATCATGAATCCTCGAAGCGACCTCACGGAGTCACTCCTTCGCTATGACTTACGAGCATCCGCCACGGAGAGCGAATTGGCAACTATCGCACGTTGGTTTTCGGATCACCACATTGGCGATCTCTTCTCCTCACTCGACCATGTCGACACCGCTCACCATGCCTTTGATAAGTTTTCGCCCGAGGACTTTCTACTCAATTTGGTGAGCGCTCGACGTAGCGTCGACTTTGATCCGAATTCGTTCACACCGGAAGTAGACGCGCGTGTAGACAATGTCGAGTCGCAATTTCGATGGGTGGGCGACGCGAGCCTCGGCTCATACAGCATCACCCCGGACAAACCACTTCACTTTGTGACTTGGGCGCTTGATCTTGGCCATCTGCATCCTTATGGCAACTTAGTTGGTGGAAACACCTCGGCTACCCCGCCCGGGGAAGCACTGACGCCGCGACGCGTTCGCAGTTAGTGATGGAAGATCTCGGCTTTGCCGTTGTTCTCTTACTGGTCGCGCTTTGGATTTCTTCTTGGGCGATTCTTGCCGCAATCGTTGCTGGCGTGAGGCGAGTGTCGGCGTCGACGGGCACATTGCTTGGTATAGCCCTCGGGCCACTCGGAGTCATGGCCGTGTTTGCCCTCACTCGAGACGGCGACTCACTGGCTGAGCGACCGCCCACACCTACCGAACGGCGTGCTGCGGCGAAAGATATAGAACCGATCGCATCGCGCCGGTCGGACGATGTGGATCCTTTCGCATGAGCGAGTTTGATACTGCGGCAGTCGCACTTCCGCCTGAGCCATCCGCGTCGGCTGAACCGTCGAAGTTTCGACGGTCCGGCCCTGACCAGCTGTGGGCGGTGTCTGTATTCGCAGTGATGGGATCGGCATTCTTGCCGTGGCTCGTCATTCGCCTACCCAACCGCGAATCTGAGACATTCACCCTTGTGGAGATGACTGGTGGGCGCTTCTTCACTGGTCTCGCGGCGAGCCTTTGTGTCATTGGGTTCGTACTTCAGTGGCGCGTTCCGTCGTTGGGCAAGGCCCTGATGATGTCGGGCGCATCGCTCATTGGCTGGTTAGCCGGTATCGGATTGCTCGCGCTTGGGTTGCTACGAGGATTGCTGCCCTCGTTGACGGTGTTGGGAATCGACTTGTCTCGAAGTTTGCTCGGACCGTCATACGGTGTTTTGCTCGCCTTTGCCGGAGTCAATCTCGCGGGAATCCGTCTTATCTCACGATTCACCGTCAGTAAGCGGCTCGATAGCCGCCTCTCGGTGATTCTGCTCATCTTGTCTCTGCTTGTGTTCGCACTACATCAGACTGTGTGGGCTGTTGCGAATCTTGGCGATGTGACGGGTCGGATCGTGGTGACCGGTGACTCTCTATTCGGTTCGCTTCTTGTGACTCTCGCGATATGGACCGCAGTCGTACTCGCCTCGCTGGGTTTTATCCGAAATCATCACACATTTGTCCGCTTGGCAGCGATTGCACTGCTTTTTGCATCGCTAGTGAAGTTGCTACAGACCATTGTCATCTGGAGCGGCCGTGGCCTACTCCGGCTTCTGCTGCCCAGCAGAGTGGAGTCGGCGGTGAACGTCGATATTCGCTGGACTGTCTACCTCTCAGCAGTACTTGCTCTCACAAGCATCGTGCTGTCGATTCTTGTAATCGTCGTAGGTGATAAGCCCGTTGGCCGTCTTAGCGTTCAACATCTATTACCCGGCCTTGCCTCAACACATGCGCTCGCTGTGATTGCTCTGGTTCTGTGGGGACTACTCGATGCAAACACCGCAGTTCGGGTCACATCAGTCGGCACCCAACCAGTTACGAATACAACACTCGTGATTACTTCACCCGAGACCACGGTTGCATCCGGTACACCCGCCACCACTGTCGCACCGGTGACAACACCTGCTGATAACTTGCTCGGTGCCGTCGTCAACATCACATTGGGCCGACCCGGATCCGAGTGTTCGGGTGGCAGCGGTGTTGTAGTTGGCGACAGCACGTATGTGCTCACGAATGAACACGTTGTGAATGCCGAGTCTGGTAGTCCTGCGTACTGCTCAGTGCCATATGTGGGTATCACGACAACCCCTACCGATCCTCCGTCTCAAATCTTCAAAGCGGAAGTTCTGATTGCCGACCCCCTCCGCGACTTGGCACTCTTGCGTATTCTCGGGGTTGCCTCCGGATCACTCCCAACGCTGACTCCGCGGTACGACCTGCTCCCAATAGATGCAGCGGTACGTCTGATTGGATACCCAGGTGTAGGCGGCGAAACAGTGACACAGACACGCGGACAGGTTGCCGGTTATCTCGATGACCGGGGTGGCCAGTTGTACAAGGTTGACATCATAAGCAATAGGGGCAACTCGGGGGGGCCACTTGTCGATGAGTCTGGGAATCTTGTCGGAATTCTGACCTTTGGGACCGGGAATCCCGTGGACTGCAATGCAGGGCAATGCGAATCAATTGGCGGCAATCTAGCGCTAGTTCGTACGATCGGTTCAGCGAAAGACCTGATTCAGCGAGCCGGAGGAGGTTGAACGTGAGTGTCACCAAAGACGTGAGCGGAGCAATCACTCGCGGGCTTATGGGTTATTTCGACTTCAAGGGCAAAGCCAGCCGTCGCGACTTCTGGATTTGGCTGGGGTTTGCTTTCGTAGTGAGCAACGTCGCCGAAGCCCTGTATTGGCTACTCGTCGTGCCCACGATTGCCTATGGCGCGCGTCGTATGCATGACGTGGGTAAGAGCGCGTGGTGGCTGCTCGTATGGCCAGTCGCGCTTTTCTTCTCTCTCAGACCGTCAATCACCGGACATGTCTCGGCAACCCCCTCAACCGCTGGGAGTGACTGGATCTCGGAACGTGCAACAGATGCTCAGTCGCTCGTCAAGACTGTGGTGTCGAAGTTCGTGGCCATTCGTGGCGTGCTCACCGGCTCGACTACGAGTTCTGCTACACCTTCCTCGTCAGGCTCGAGTGCGATACCCACTTCGCCATCAGTTAGTGGCGAGGCCCCTCGACCTGCTTCTCGCAAGCCCGTCGAGCCTGTCAAGACGGCAGAGCCACCGCGTGTTGAGAAGCCGAGTGGTCCGACCGATGTCGAGGTGTTCTCGAAGATGGCAGCAGAATTAGGAATTGTCACCACAAGCGAGGAATCGGTGGTGGCAGTCGTGCAATCGTTGATTCGTAGGGTGTGGACACAAGTTCGCACACAGCCAGAAGTGGACCCCGTACATACCGAGCAACTCAGGCTCGCATTGCGTGCACTTGCTGACTATGCAAAGGGACGACACTCGCTCGCGGCGTCAGATTCCGCGGAGCAAGCCAAGGCGTACATGTGGTACGGGATTCTGCTTGCAATGGTGACGACCGATGATCGTTCGCCCACAACGCTCGGAACTCATGGCCGAATGAGTAGCGGTGAGGCCTTGCGGGAGGCCCGGCGAATCTTTGAATCAAATTCCGACAAGAAGATGGCTGGGCGTTGCATGGAGGAACTCGGTCAGTACGGCCGACTGCTTGGCCGCAATGATCTCATCACGGAAGGTTTCAATGGCGCAGTTGAACTGTTTCAATCAGCGGGTGCCGCCGACCGCGCCAAACAGGCACTTACCAATGCCGGCTCAAACTTCCAGCGTCACAGTTCTGCGTTCTTTGACGGTGGCCAACCCAGCCTGAAAGCAACGACCATTCTTGGGTCCGTGCAGGGCGAGCGCCTGCGAGACGCACTACACCACATCGACTGACTTTCCCGCAACTTCTCACGACTTCGTGATGCTGCAGGGTTCGATACCTTTCATCGCTAGAACTCTCCGCACTGAGTCGTTCAGTCGCGTGGCCGAGATCTCCTTCCTCTTCAATGCGAGTACCAGGTTCGCGTGCACACGGGCAACATCAGTGAGCGTCGGGACGATGATGACGTCACCCCCAGCCTGAATGAATCGCACGGTCGCAGTTTCAATTGGTAGGTAGTTCACGATTGCACCCATGCCGAACGCATCGCTGAACACCACTCCGTCAAATCCAATCTCGTTGCGAAGAAGGCCGTCTATCGCTTCACGACTCACCGTGGCGGGCACGCCCTTCGTCAGACCAGGTACCGAGAGGTGACCAACCATCACCGCGATCCCCCTCGAGTCGCGCAATGCCTTGAATGGCTTGAGATCACTCTTGCGAAGTTCTTTGAGCGATGGTGTCAGTGCGAGTGACTTGTGCGTGTCTGCCGATGCGCGACCATGCCCCGGAAAGTGTTTGTACACCGGTGTGACACCAGCGGCGAGATACCCGTTCGCAACTGCCTGTGCGTAGGCACCCGCAATTTCTGCATCACCAGAGAACGATCGAGAACCGATGCCGGGTCCATCGCCAACATCCGCGACGGGCGCTAGCGCCACGCTGACGCCGAGCTTCTTAAGTCGCCGTCCATACACCTCAAAAGTCGATCGGGTTTCGTCAACCGTCTGGGTAAGGGCTAACCGTCGCGCGGAAGGTAGTGACCCGAGCAGCAACCGATAACGCTGCACCGTTCCCCCCTCCTCATCACTGGCGATCAGCAATGGAACCGGGCTTGGTTGTGTGAGCAACGTCTGATACGAGGCAGCCTGAGTCTTGCTGACTGCCCCGATCACAACAACTCCGGTGACGAGACCTTGCGCCACATAGGCAGTCGCCGATTTTGGATCAGGCACAATCGGGAGGAGCAATTGACCGACCTTCAACGAGTCCGACAGTTTTGCGATGCACTCCTGAGACTTGAGATTGCCAGGCTTGGGTGCGGAGTTTGCTTTGGTTTCAAAGTTTGAGAACGTCGAGAGAATCAGCAAGAGAAGAATGCCATATCGCGCCAAGGGTACGAGCGAGGTACATTTCTTCATGAGATATCACAATGTACTCAAAGCCGTCTCGGATTCTCATCGCACTGGCAGTGTTGGTCAACGTCGCAGTAGTGCTGGCCTTTGTCAGACCCGAATTGGTTGACAGGGCCCGGTCATTTGCGGCCTCGCTCACAGAGCAGCTCGGTGACTCGACTTCGCCCGCCCCAGATGCGGCACCGACTGAACCTGTCAACGAAGAGTCATCGACGACTTCTCGCCCACGGGCAACGACCACAACCACCAGCACCAGCAGTACGAGTACAACCACAACAAGTACGACAACGACTACCACGACTACGCAGCCACTTACTGCTCTTGAAGAACTCGTTCGTAGAGCAACGAACGACGCACCGACCGTCGAGACCATTACCGAGTATTGGGTGCCAATGTTGTCGCAGAAGTGGAACGGGCTCGACTACGAAGGCATCGTGTATGGAGACGAGGAGATTCTTGAACTCGATACATATCTTCGGGATGAGTATGGCGCAGTGCTGCTCTGGTCAGGCAACTACACCAGTTTCTTTCGATCTGACATGTGGGTACACATCGTGCCGGAGGCCTATTACGACAAGGAAGGTGCTCTTGCATGGTGTGTCGCCTCAGGTCGATCGCGAGCCGACTGTGGTGCCAAGATTGTCAGCCGCACACGCGGCTCAAAGGGCACCACCGCCTGGCTTCCCTAGCGTGACGCAAAATCGATCGTTAGCCCAAACTCGACAATCGTGACGGTTTCCCTCTTCGTGGATTCGGGACCAGACACCTTTCGTCGGGTCAGCCGCACCTGCCTATCATCGGAGTTGTGGCACTGCTGGTGTTTGACGCTCAGGAGTTCGTGTTCAGCGACCAGTGGTGGCTTCTCTTCATTCTTGCCACCATCGGTTGGGCATCGAGTCGCCGCCGTGACTAGTCGAGTTTCGAATGACTCGAACAAGGATCGGTCACGAGAATGAATTGGCGTGGCTGGTATCTGATTGTTGGTCTCGCCATCTTTGGTTTGCCCGCGCTCGCTGCTCTTGGTCCGTTTGGGGTGCTGCTAGGTGTTGGGGCAATTGTGGTGTGGGCATTCAACCGATTCGGCAAGTAGTCACTACCGAGGAGTCTTCAGTGCCTTGCTTGGTTAGTCTTCACAACTGATGAGCAATGTCCCATTTGCATCAGAATTTCTTGATCATCCAACAGCCAAAGAACTGAATTCTGCCATCGACAGATTTGAGGTCGGTCTTCAGGGCAAGACGATTCACCCCACCGCACGTCGCGGCCTCACGAGTGGTGACGACTTGGCGTTTCAGGAGCCCTTTCCAAAAATTGAATCTCACGACGCATACCTCTATGGAGTGCTCGCTACTCCGACGGATATCGATGACGGACGTAGCGACTTCTTCACTATTCAGTTCCTTATTAATGAACAGATGTCACTCGTGGTTCTGTGGGGACCAGAGGAATTCGCACGTAGTCGATCAAAGTTGCTCTTCGCTCGGATTAGTGAGTCGCTCACTAGTGAACTAGCCCAGCCGAACGACACCGAGCCAGAGTCGGCAGACGTCTTCGTGCAAATCGCCCGGGTGATCATAGAAGATCTACAAGGTCTGCTGTCTGGGCTTCACCGCGCAGTTCAGAAGGAGATGATTCGAATCGAAAGTGCCCTCTTCGATGAAAAGTATCAATCAATGTCCGACGAGGCAACGGAAACTTACAAGCGCATACGCCGGCTGAAGTTCGAGATTCTCTCGATTGGTCCGACCATCAACGAAACCCAGAATGTCTTTCGGGGAATCTCCGACGGAAAGGTTGCCATTCGACCACCGTTCATCGTTGGCGACTCCGAGACTCCTCCATTTTCTTCAAATCACCGCATCTGGATTGACGATCTACTGATGAAGGCCCGCAGCCTGAAGGCTCAGAGAAACGGGCTCGAGCAAGAGGTTCGACTTCTTTACGAGCGTCTCGAGTCGTTGGAGAATCGCCGCCAAACTGCGGCTCAGATGCGCTTTGCCGCGGTCGCCAGCATCTTGCTCTTGCCGGCACTCGTCGTGGGATTCTTCGGTCAGAACTTCAACATCAATCCCTGGACGGAATCCCCCTGGTCGTGGGAGATCTCAGCGGTCATACTTGGGTTACTTGCCGCGATTCAGTTTGCATACTTCAAGAAGAAGAAGTGGTTCTAGAACTGTCGATCCCCTACCCGATTACTGCTTGTGCGATTGGGGGCGAAGCAGGTACAGTCTGAACTAAGCGGTTTTCGGTTTGACTCTTGAAAGGGGTTTCTCATGGAATTTCTCTTGCTCTGGGCAGCCTGCGCGTTTGGTTGCTTCTACATCGCGGGCCGAAAGGGTAGATCGCCAGTGGGCTGGGCAATCGCCGGTGCACTCTTTGGGATCTTCGCACTCATCGCATGTGCAGTCATGCCCCGTAAGCGTTGATACGCCGAGCGTCGTTGGAGAAAAATTATGTCGCACATAGTTACTAGTTACCAGTGGGCTTGGCGTGCAGGTAGTGGACCCGAGGAAACCATAGAAATTTTGAACTGGTTGGGTGAAATGTCTGAGAAGGGCTGGGAGGTAAAAACCTGCACGGTAACCGTCGCGCCCTCAACAATTCAGGCTGGCGGTCGCAATGTTGAGGCCTGGGTCCAGACCATCATCGCGTTTGTACAGCGACCAGATGCGACTG
>Ga0208048_1001217_pt1 | contig 13527 bp, 13 predicted proteins | sample Malawi_45m_30L_FD_184163 | JGI IMG/M metagenome (GOLD analysis project Ga0208048, IMG submission 184163) | Freshwater microbial communities from Lake Malawi, Central Region, Malawi to study Microbial Dark Matter (Phase II) - Malawi_45m_30L... | ecosystem: Environmental > Aquatic > Freshwater >...
GATGTGCTCTCGTCGCAGGCCAACATCGCCGGCTACAAGGCCGTGTTGCTGGCCGCCTCGGCGCTGAACCGCTACGTGCCGATGCTGATGACGGCCGCCGGCACGATTCAGCCGGCCCGCGCCTTGGTGCTGGGGGCCGGTGTGGCCGGCCTGCAGGCTGTGGCCACGGCGCGGCGCCTGGGCGCCATCGTCTACGTCAGCGATGTGCGCCCTGCTGCCAAAGAGCAGGTCGAATCGCTGGGGGGCCGCTTCATCGATCCGCCCTCGGAGCAGGAGCGTCCGGCCGAGGCAGGCGGCTATGCCCTGGCAGCCAGCGAAGCCTTTCTGGCGGCCCAGCGCCAGCAGCTTGCCGAGCAGCTGGCCCTGGCCGATCTGGTTATCTGCACTGCGCAGGTGCCGGGCAAGCCGGCGCCGCGGCTGATCAGCGACGCCATGCTCGCTGGCATGAAGCCAGGCTCGGTGGTGGTCGATCTGGCCGTCGCCCAGGGCGGCAACTGCGAGGGCAGCGTCGCCGGCGACACCGTGGAGCGGCATGGCGTGAAGCTGATCGGTGCCGATGCCCTGCCCAGCAGCCTGGCCCAGCACGCCAGCACGCTCTATGCGCGCAACCTGCTGGCCCTGCTTCAGCACCTGCTGGCGGCAGGCAAGGCCGATGACCAGCCAGACGATCAGCCCCGCTTGGGCCTCGATCCCAGCGACCCGATCCTTGAAGGCTGCCTCATCACCCACACCGGCCGCTGTCTGCGGCCGGATCTGCTGCCTGCGCCCGCGGGCGCGGCAGCTGCCTCTGGTTCCACCTCACCAACGACCGCTTGACATGAGTTCTCTGTCGCAGGCTCTGTGGGTGCTGCTGCTCGGCAGCCTGCTGGGTCTTGAGCTGATCGGCAAAGTGCCGCCCACCCTCCACACCCCGCTGATGAGCGGGGCCAATGCGATCAGCGGCATCACCGTGCTGGCTTCGCTCACCCTGATCGCCCAGGCCCATGGGCAGCCGGCTTTGCTGCTGTTGGGGGGCGCCTCGCTTGCCTTTGCCCTGTTCAACGTCGTCGGTGGCTTTGTGGTCACCGATCGCATGTTGGCGATGTTTGCGCGCAAGAGCGATCGCCGTTGACGGCTCTGAGTCCCTACGACCTGTTCACAACCATGTGCCCGACCCTGCTTGCCTCTTTGCCGCAACCGGCGGCATCACCCCTGGCCGCAGTGCTGGCGGCGATGCCCTATGCCCTCGATCTGCTGGCGGTGTTGCTGCTCGCCCTGGGGCTCAAGGGCCTCTCGAAGGTGCGCTCGGCCCGTTCGGCCAATGGCCTGGCGGCGCTGGCGATGGCCCTGGCCGTGGTCGGTTTGCTGATCGAGCAGCAGCTCAGCCCTACGGCCTGGCTGTGGATTGCAGGCGGCACGGCGATCGGTGGTTGTGCCGGACTGCTGCTGGCCCGGCGTGTGCCGATGACCGCCATGCCCGAGACCGTGGCCCTGTTCAACGGCTGCGGCGGCATGGCTTCATTGCTGGTGGCTGTGGCTGTGGCGCTGTTTCAGAGCGCGCCTGACGCCGCGCTCAGTGGAGCGGTGCTGGTGGAGCGCATCTCGATTGTGATCTCGGTGTTTGTCGGGGCGATCACCTTCAGCGGCTCGATTGTGGCGATGGGCAAGCTGCAGGGCTGGATCGACACCCCTGGCTGGACCCAGAGTCAGGTGCGCCATGCCGTCAACATCGCCCTGGCGGTGGCGGCCCTGGTGGGCGGCCTGGCGCTGCCTGCCGATCCGGCAGGCGCGGCGTTGTGGCTGCTGGTGGTGGCCTCGAGCGTGCTGGGCATCGGCGTGACCCTGCCGATCGGCGGCGCCGATATGCCGGTGGTGATCTCGCTGCTCAACAGCTACTCGGGCGTGGCGGCCGCGGCGGCCGGCTTTGTGGTCGGCAGCCAGCTGCTGATCGTCGCCGGCGCCATGGTGGGCGCCGCCGGGTTGATCCTCACCCAGGTGATGTGCACGGCCATGAACCGCTCGCTGGTCAGCGTGCTGTTCGGCGGGGCGCTGGGGGCCAGCGCCGGCGGCCATGTGGGCGGTGGCGGTGATGAGGCGGGCTACACCCGTATCACCAGCTGCAGCGCCGAAGAGTGCGCCATGGCCCTGGAAACCGCTGAGCGTGTGGTCTTTGTACCTGGCTATGGACTGGCGGTGGCCCAGGCCCAGCACACCCTGCGCGAGCTCTCCAAATTGCTCGAGGCCAACGGCACCGAAGTGAGCTACGCGATTCATCCGGTGGCCGGCCGCATGCCGGGCCACATGAACGTGCTGCTCGCCGAGGCCGATGTGCCCTACGAGCAGCTGCTTGAAATGGACGCGATCAACCCTGAATTCCCCCGCACCGATGTGGTGATCGTGCTGGGCGCCAACGACGTGGTGAACCCCGACGCCAAGAGCGATCCCAGCAGCCCCCTGTTCGGCATGCCGGTGCTGGAGGTCGATCAGGCGCGTCAGGTGTTTGTCGTCAAACGCAGTCTGGGGGCCGGCTATGCCGGCATCAAGAACGCCCTGTTCGAGCTGCCCCAGACGGCCATGGTCTTTGGCGATGCCAAGGCTGTGCTCGCCGGCCTGCTCAGCGAACTGCGCGAGCTGGGCGTGGGCAAGAAGCCGGCCTCAGTGGGTTGAGCGATCCCGCCCGTGGCCCTTCAGCCGCGGTGGGTTCTCGACCACAGGTAGAACCAGATCAGGAACACACCCAATTGGACCGTCATCCGTGAGGAGGTCAGCCAGACGCTCAAGGTTTGCTTGACCGTGGCTGGTTGCCCATGTGGTTGCGGTGTGCTGTTCACAGCGAGACACGGCCCATCCACTTGGGCGTCAATGTAGCCCTAGGTGCCGTTGCTCCAGCTCAAGGACGCGCTGTTTGTTGTCGACAGTGGCGCATAACGAGCCGCGATCCATTCGGCGATCGGGGTGCCGCCAATGACGTGTTCATCGACGATGCGAGCGAGTCGTTCGGGGCTCACGCCGCCATAGACGATCCCGTCGGGCCAGATCAGCAGTACGGGGCCATTGGCGCAGATGCGCAGGCAGTCGGCCTTGCTGCGCAGCACGATGCCGCCAGGCCGCCCCAGGTCCTCCAGGCCCCGCTCACGCACCAGGCGCTTGAGCGTCTCCCAGCTCGCGGCACCCTGCTGCGGATCAGGGCAGCACAAGCCCTTGGTGGGGGTGGCGCAGAGCAGCAGGTGATGGCTGACCCGGGGATTGGCCTGCATCAGCCTGGCAGCGCAGCCGGCACCATGGCGTTGAGCCGGGCTGCAGCCTCGCGCACCGCTGTGCGGGCCCAGGCGTCGACTGCCAACACGTCGTCCAACGAGGGATCGGCCGTGTGGTCGCCCTTGTGGCGATCGCACACCCCGTCGATCAGCTTCGGAATATCGAGGAAATGGATCTGCTCGTCGAGGAAGAGCGCCACGGCCTGCTCGTTGGCGGCGTTCATCACCGCCGGCATGGTGCCGCCGGCGCGTCCTGCCGCATAGGCCAGCTCCATGCAGGGGTAGCGGGCCGGGTCGGGTTTGCGGAAGGTGAGCGCGCCCACCTCGGTCAGATCGAGGCGGCGCCAGGGGGTCTCGAGCCGCTCGGGCCAGCTCAGGCAGTACAGGATCGGCAGCTTCATGTCGGGCCAGCCCAGCTGGGCGAGCACCGAGCTGTCGGCCAGCTCCACCATCGAGTGGATGATCGACTGGGGATGGATCACGATCTCGATGTGGTCGTAGTCCAGGCCAAAGAGGTAGTGGGCCTCGATCACCTCGAGCCCCTTGTTCATCAATGAGGCGCTATCGACCGTGATCTTGCGGCCCATGCTCCAGTTGGGGTGGCTGGTGGCATCGGCCACCGTCGCTTTGACCAGATCGGCCGGGTCCCAATCGCGAAAGGCGCCGCCGCTGGCGGTCAGCTGGATGCGGCGCAGGCCCGGGGTGGGGGTGCCGGTGCTCAGGCGCGCCGTCTCGGCGTAGGGCGTGCCCTGCAGGCACTGAAAGATCGCCGAATGCTCCGAGTCGGCTGGCAGCAGGCGCGAGCCGCTCTTGGCCAGCTCGGGCAGCACCACCGGCCCGGCGGCGATCAGGGTCTCCTTGTTGGCCAAGGCCAGGTCTTTGCCGGCTCTGATCGCTGCCAGGGTGGGCAACAGGCCGGCGCAACCCACAATGCCGGTTACCACCAGATCAGCGGTGGGCCAGGCGGCCGCGGCGCACAGGCCATCGCTGCCGCCCAGCAGCTCGGGCAGGCGAGCGGGTCGGGCGCTCGGCTCCAGGGCGCCCAGGCGCTCGCGCAGCTGGCCGATGCGCTCAGGGTCGGCCAGAGCCACCACCTCGGGGGCGTGGCGGCAGATCTGCTCGACTAGCAGATCGAGGTTGTTGCCGGCGGTGAGGGCCACCACCTTGAAGCGATCGGGGAACTCCTCGGCCAGCTCCAGCGTCTGGGTGCCGATCGAGCCGGTGGAGCCGAGCACGGAGAGGGCTTTCACGGGCTGGCTTCACAGATCGCCGCCCAGTTTGTCACTTTCGGCTCATCGGCCCGTCTGGCTCGGGCGAGGGGGCTGGATCGCTGGCTGCCTGGCTGGCTGGCTGCCTGGCTGATCGGGGGCGCTGGCCGTGTGGGTGGTGGCATCCCCCCTTTCCACGCACAACCCATGCGCGCCCTTTTTCGTTCCCAGTCCCAGTCCCAGTCCCAGTCCCAGTCCCAGTCCCAGTTTCAGTTTCAGGTTCAGGTTCAGGACGAGTTCCAGGCCCTGTTCTTGTCCTTGCTCTGTTCCTGTTTCTCTTCCTGTTCCTCTTCCTTCCCGTTACGTCTCCCCTTGGGGAATCGGACCATGGTCATGACCATGGTCATCTGTGAAAGGCGGTGGGAATGATCTCCCGTACCCCGCCTTCTCTCCAGTCATGCGCACGATCGCCGCGTCGCAGTTCAAGGCCCAGTGCCTGGCGCTCATGGATCAGGTGGCTGCGACGCGGCAGTCACTGGTGATCGAGAAGCGCGGCAAACCTCTGGTTCAGTTGATGCCGGTAGCCAGCCAGCGGGCCCAGACGCCCTTCGGGGTGGCTTCGGGCGGCCGCATCCTGGTGGATCTGGCCGCATGCGGGCGGGGCCAATGATCCTGCTCGATACCCACGTGCTGGTCTGGTGTTCGCTGCAGCCTCACCGCCTGGGATCCCGTGCCCGCGCTGAAATCAGCAGGGCCTGGAGTGCTGGGGTTCTGGCTGTGAGTGCCATCAGCTTCTGGGAGGTGACACAGCTGCGTCAGCAGGGGGCACTGCTGCTGGCTTGGAGCACGGAGGCCTGGCGCCATGAATGGCTGCGGCAGGGGTTGCAGGAGCTGCCGCTGGATGGCGATCTCGTTGTGGCGGCTGGGGCGTTGGACGGTTTGCCGCAGCGGGCCAGCCTGGTGGATCGCTGCATCGTGGCTACGAAAAGGTCCGCCGGGGCGACCCTGGTCACGGCTGATCCGCTGCTGTTGCGTTGGACGGGGGATCTGCAGCGGCTGCAGGCCCTGGCCTGAACTGGTGCCCTGCGGTGTAACGCGGGACACTGAGCCGTATCGATGCTGTTTTACGCTGATGCCCAGCCCTTTCTCTGAGTCGCCTGCCGGGCAGGGGCAGCTCCAGGGCCATCCGCCCGAGCGCTGGAGCTCGGCGTTGGGCTTTGTGCTGGCGGCGGCGGGCAGTGCCGTCGGACTGGGCAACCTCTGGGGTTTTGCCTACCGCGCCTCCCAGGGGGGCGGGCTGGCGTTTGTGGTGCTCTACGTGCTGATCGTGCTGTTGGTGTGCCTGCCGGTGCTGATCGCCGAGATGGTGCTGGGACGCAGCACCGGCCATGCGCCGCTGCTGGCGCCGATCACCGCCGGCGGGCGCCGCTGGGCGCCGTTGGGCTGGCTGTTTATGGCCGCGGCGGTGGGCATCTTGAGCTACTACGCGGTGCTCATGGGCTGGACCGGTCGCACGCTGCTGCATGCCCTGCTGGTAGGCCTGCCGGCCGATATGGCGGCGGCCGAGGCGTTCTTTGCCGAGATCAGCACGGGCGGCGATGCGGTCGCTGGCCATGTGCTCAGCCTGGCGCTCACCGGGGTGGTGGTGGCTGCCGGGATCCGCGCCGGCATTGAGCGGCTCACCCGCTGGGGGATTCCCCTGTTGTTTGTGCTGCTGCTGGCGCTGCTGGTGTGGGCCTCGTTTCTGCCTGGCGCCCAGGCGGGCTATCACACCTTTCTGCTCAAGTGGGATCCCAGCAAGTTGAGCGATCCCACCACAATCCGCAACGCCTTCACCCAGGCGTTCTTTTCGATCGGTGCGGGCATCGGCTGCATCCTGGCCTACGCGGCCTACCTGGATCAGCGCAGTTCGATCCCCACCGAGGCGGTTGCTGTGGTGGGCATGGACACCGCCGTCGGCCTGATGGCCGGCTGCGTCACCTTTCCGCTGGTCGCGAGCTTTGCCCTGGGCGATGTGGTCAGCGGCAGCACGGTGGGCACCCTGTTCATTGCCCTGCCCACCGGCATGGCCTCCCTGGGCGGTCCCGGACGTGTGGTGGCGGTGGCGTTCTTCGTGCTGGCCTACATCGCCGCGATCACCTCGTCGGTGTCGCTGCTTGAGGTGCCGGTTGCTTCGTTGATGGACCGGCTGGGTTGGAGCCGCCGCCGCACGGTGTGGCTCAGCGTGCTGCTCGTCATTGTGCTGGGGCTGCCGGCCGCGCTCAACACCACGGTGCTCGAGCGCATGGATGCAGTCTTTGGCGGGGTGCTGCTGATCGCCGGCGGTCTCTTTCTGACCCTGCTGCTGGGCTGGGGTGCTCCAGGACGCCTGCGCGACGACCTGCTGGCGTCCGGTACGCCGCCGGCGCTGGTGGCCCGGATCCTGTGGCTGCTGCGCTGGGTGTCGCCCGCAGCCATCAGCATCGGCCTGGTGATCTCGCTGGTCGATCTGGCCCGCAACTGGTAGCGGTCAGCTGGGCTTGCTCATCAGGCCTGGCCGCCATTCATTCGATCCGCCTGCCCTGGCGGATGCCACCGGTTTCGGGCCCGTTGCGATCAGCCCCTGGTTCCCAGTGGCGCAGGCGCAGCGGCGTCGCCGGATCGATGCTCATCGTGGTGCGCCAGCCGCTGATCCAGTCGATCACCACGGTGGAGCCGTTGAGGGTCCACACACCGCCGGCGCGGTTGTCGATGGCGTTGAAGGCCTGGCCGTTGGAGAGCAGGGTGGCGATGTAGGGCTTGAGCTCGCTCTGGGCCGGCGGGAAGCTGTAGACCCCGACCACCTGCGCCTCGGCGCCGCTGAGCTTGACCGCCGGGCCAAAGTTGAACGGCACGCTGCCTCGGCTCTGGCCGGGCTGCCAGGCGGCATGGCTGAGTCCCTCGGGACCCACGTAGATCCAGTCGGTCCAGCCATCGCCGTAGTCGATGCGCACGCCGTTACCCCACCCCTGCCAGCGGCCCAGTTCGCGCATCTCGTTGGGGCTCAGCCTTGATGACCCGGCTGCGGGTGCGCCCTCGCTGCCCGCGGTGCTGATCGCTTTGCCGCCTGGAAACAAACGCACGTTAAAGAGGTTGTTGCGGTTGTCGGTGAGGGCCCAGGTGCCGATGAAGCTGCGGGTGTCGGGTTCGGCCGCTTTCTGGGGGGCTGGGCTCTGGCCTTTGGTTTCGGTTTGAGCGAATGCCGCCGTGGGCATCGCCAAGGCCAGGGTGGCCAGCCCAAGCGGGGCCGCCAGCAGCAGGTTCAACGGACTGCGAGGCATGGCGGCGGCTTGCAAGGGTGCGTCGATTCTGGGCTTAACTGACGCCAGTTGCAGGGCGCGCGTGTCTGGTCTGCCTGGTTGGTTGCAGCGCTGGAACTTCATTGAGCGGGCACGCCATGAGCGCACGCTGTGGGATGCGTTCGAGCGGGGCGAGCCGATCGAGCAGCTGGTCGAGCAGTGCCGCAGCGCTGTTGAGGCAGGCGACCAGGGCCGCGCCTTTGAGCTGGAGGTGTGGACCACGACCCTGGCGCGCATCCGCAAGATCGAGCAGCTGATGAACAGCAAGTCCTGAGCTCAGCGTGGGGCCCAGACTGTTCATCCTGAACAGTCTGGGCCGTGCCCAAGAGCAGGGTGTTGTTGTCGCTGGCGGCGAGACGTCTGTGGCGCCAACGGCTCCATGGCCGTCGCCATCAGCCCCGCTACAGCAGCCGTCAGGTGGTGGTCTCGCTGCTAGGGGCCGTGATCGCCTTTGTGGTGCTGGGAGCCGGTGGCCTGATCGTGGCGCCATTTGGGGCCACGGCGGTGCTCTTGTTTGGCAATCCCGGCAGCCCCCTGGCCCAGCCCCGCAACGTGGTGTTGAGGAGCTGTGTGGCGGCGTTGGTGAGCGTGGGGTGTGTGCAGCTGTTGGGCAGTGCGGCCTGGGTGATGGGCCTGGCGGTGGGGCGCACCATCGCCTTGGGGCAGCTGTTGCGCTGCCTGCATCCGCCGGCCGGGGCGATGGCTGTACTGGGTGTGATGCTCAAGGCCAAGCTCAGCTATCTGCTGTTTCCGGTGCTGCCCGGAGCGCTGCTGATGGTGCTGTCAGCTACGGCCTATCACCGCCTCAGTGGCCTGGGACACCGCTATCCGGTGCATTGGTTGTGAGTTCAGGCGTTGTAATCCCAGGCTTGGCGTTCGGCCTGGATGCCGGCCTCAATGGCCTCGTGACCGCGCTTCAGGTGTGCCGGCAGGGGATGGGCGGCGAGCCAGTCCAGGGGGGCTGGCGCTGATCAGCATCGCCACGGCGTCAGCCTTTTCAAGTCTGGGCCCTGCCTGGACAATTCCGCTGCAGTTTCTGGGCGGCCAGGCCGCCGCCGGCGGCATCGCCGCCATCAATTCCTTTGGCAACATCGGCGGCTTCCTGGCCCCGTTTGTGATGGGGCGCCTGATGTTGCGCCCCCAAGGCGACAGCCTGGCGTTGGCTTATCTGGCTGGGGTGCTGCTGGTGTCGGCGCTGTTGGCGTTGCTCGTGAATCGGCGGGGGGCGATGTCAGGTCAGGGGCCGTTTCAGAACCAGTTCATTGAATCCTCTAGCCACTGACGAGCTGTCGTCAGCATGGTGCGATTCCCGGGGGCTACGTCAAAAGCAGCACGCAGTTCACGCACCAGGGCCACAGCGTCCAAATGCTGACCAGCCTTCTCTGGATGAAGCCGGCGCAAACGTTCCGGCCAGTTCTTCGATCCGTTCAGCGCCGCAGCCAGTCGGTGAGGCCGCCCGGTTTGTCGATCAGCTCGATGCCGGCCTCCAGCAGCTGAGCGCGAATCGCATCGGCGGCGGCAAAGTCCTTGGCGGCCTTGGCGGCGCGGCGCTGCTCGATCAGGGCGTCGATTTCGGCGTCGCTGGGGCCGGTGCTGCCGGCGGTTGATGCGGCGTCGGCCTCAACCTCGAGCCCCAGCACTCCGGCCAGCTCGTGCAGCAGGGCGCCCCGCTGCTGGTTGGCTGGTGCCTGAGCCTCGGCCGCGGCGGCTGCGTCGCCCCGCTCGAGGCGGTTGGCCAAGGCGCGCAGGGGCTTGGCCAGCTCAAACAGCACCGCCAGCGCCGCCGAGGTGTTGAGGTCGTCGTCCATGGCGGCGATGAAGCGACCCTTGGCTGCGGCCAGCTCGGGGTTCAGGTCGGCCGTGGGTTCCGCCGGGGCTGCCCCTGGCGTGATCAGCCCCAGCGCTGCGTTGAGCCCCTGCCAGCCGGTGGCGGCGGCTTCCAGGGCCTCGGTGGTGAAATCGAGCGGTTTGCGGTAGTGCGCCTGCAGCACAAACAGCCGCAGAGTCATCGGGCTCACGCCGCTCTCCAGCAGGGCGCGAATGGTGGTGAAGTTGCCGAGCGATTTGCTCATCTTTTCGCCGCCCACATTCACCATGCCGTTGTGCAGCCAGGTGCGGGCCAGGGGCTGGCCGCTGGCGGCTTCTGACTGGGCGATCTCGTTTTCGTGGTGGGGAAAGATCAGATCGGCGCCGCCCAGGTGAATGTCGATCGTGGTGCCGAGCTCCTCGCGCACCATCGCCGAACACTCGATGTGCCAGCCCGGGCGCCCGGGCCCCCAGGGTGAATCGAAGCTGGGCTCCCCCGGTTTGGCCCCTTTCCAGAGGGCAAAGTCGAAGGGGTGCTGCTTGCGCGCTTCTTCGGCTGTGGCGGTGCGCCCGCTGGCGCCCTGCTGCTGCTCGGCCGGATCGCGGCCGCTCAACTTGCCGTAGTCGGGCCGCTTCATTACCGCGAAATAGACGTCGCCATCGGCGCTGTAGGCGGCGCCCTTGGCTTCCAGTTCGCCGATCAGGGCGCGGATGCCATCGAGGCAGCGGGTGGCCCGCGGCATGCGGTCAGCCCGCAAAATGTTCAGCGCGTCCATGTCGGTGAAGAACGCGTCGATGTTGCGTTCGCTCACCGCCTCCATGCTGCTGCCTTCGGCGGCGGCGCGGTTCAGGATCTTGTCGTCGATGTCGGTGAAGTTCTGCACGAACGTCACCGCATAGCCGCGCCAGATCAGATAGCGGCGCAGCACGTCCCAGTTGATGTAACTGCGGGCGTGGCCCAGGTGGCACAGGTCATAGACCGTCACCCCGCAGCAGTAGATGCCAACCTGCCCGGCCACCAGTGGCTCAAACGGCTCAACGCGGCGGGTCAGGGTGTTGGTGAACCGCAGGGTCACAGAGCTAGGTATGGACGACTGGGGGCACCGTAGGTGGCCACTATTTCGCCTCCATCCAATTGGCGCCGACGCCGGTGTCGACCAGCAGCGGCACGCTCAGGGTCACGGCCTGTTCCATGGTGGTTTTGACCAGATCGCGCACCTGGGGCATGGCTGCGGGCTCGGCTTCGAGCACCAGTTCATCGTGCACCTGCAGCAGCAGGCGTGCTGGCAGGGCGGCGGCGTTCAGGGCGTGGTGCAGCTGCACCATCGCCAGCTTGATGATGTCGGCAGAAGAGCCCTGGATCGGCGCATTGGCCGCGGCCCTTAGCTGCTGCGCCTCCATGCCGGCGCGGCGGGCACTGTCGAGATCGATCGCCAGCGGGTCCTGCCCCTTGAGCCGCCCCAGGCCCGCCGGGTCAAAGGCAAAGGGCCGGCGCCGGCCCATCAGGGTTTCGACGTAGCCGCGGCTCAGGGCCAGGCGCTCCTGCAACTCCAAGAAGGCAAACACCTTGGGGTAGCGCTGTTTGTAGCGCTGCAGGAATTCCTTGGCCTGGGCCTGGCCGACCCCGGTTTCACGGGCAAAGCGCTGGGCGCCCATGCCGTAGATCACCCCAAAGTTGATCGTTTTGCCCAGGCGGCGCTCGTCGCTTGTGACCACCTCGCCCTCGGCCTTCTCGAGCAGCAGGCGTGCGGTGAGCTGGTGCACATCGTCTCCGCTTTGGTAGGCGTTGACCAACACCTCCTCGCCCGAGAGGTGCGCCAGGATGCGCAATTCGATCTGCGAGTAGTCGGCTGAGAGAAGCTGCCAGCCCTCCTGGGGCAGAAACGCCTTGCGGATGCGCCGCGAAAACTCGGTGCGCACAGGAATGTTCTGCAAATTTGGATTGCTGCTGCTCAGGCGCCCGGTTGCGGTGACCGCCTGGTTGAAATCGGTGTGCACGCGGCCGGTTTCGGGCTCCACCAGCTGCGGCAGGGCGTCCACATAGGTGCTCTTGAGCTTGCTCAGGGTGCGGTGCTCCAGCACCAGCGCCACCACCGAATGGTCGGCCTCGAGCTTTTCGAGCACGGCGGCGTCAGTACTCCAACCGGTTTTGGTTTTGCGCGATTTCTTGCGGTCCAGGCCCAGGGTTTCAAACAGCAGCTCGCCCAGTTGTTTGGGGCTGGCGAGGTTGAAATCGACGCCCGCGGCAGCTTTGGCCTCGGCCTCAAGGCGCGTCAGTGTTGCTGATAGTTCTACAGACAGCTCCTTGAGGTAGTCGACATCAATACGGATGCCGGTGGCCTCCATGGCCGCCAGCACAGGCTCGAGCGGTTGCTCCACCTGCTCGAGCAGCGGCAGCAGCGCCGGGCCCAGCTCGGCCAGTTGCGCGCGCAGCACCCGCGCCAGCCGCCAGGTCAGGTGCACATCCATGCCGCAGTACTGCGCTGCTGCCTCGATGGGCACCGCCGAAAAATCGGCCCCCTTGGGCACCAGCTCGCTGTAGCTGGTGGGGGTGAAGCCAAAGTTCCGTTCGGCCAGCACCTCCAGGCCGTGCTTGGCATTGGCATCGCGCAGGTAGTCGGCCAGCAGGGTGTCGAGCGCCACGCCCTGCAGGGCAATGCCATGGCGCAGCAGGATCAACCGGTCGTACTTGGCGTTCTGCAGGGCTTTGGGGTGCGCGGCGCTGCTCAGCCAGGGCGTCAGCGCAGCCAGCACCGTTTCGAGCGGCAATTGCTCAGGCGCGGGCGGCGGTTCGCTCAGCAGGTCAGCGGCTGCTTCTGGCTGGTGGCCGATCGGGATGTAAGCCAGATCGGCCGGACCCTCGCCCCAGGCCACGCCGATGCCCACCAGCTCAGCCTTGAAAGGGTTGAGGCTGGTGGTTTCGGTGTCGAGTGCCACCGGCGTGGCTGGGTCGGTGGCTGCCAGCAGCCGGGCCGTCAGTTGCTCGAGTGCCGCTGCTGTGGTGATCAGCTGCGGCTCGAGTTTGGGTGCGGCAGATGGCGCACTGGGCTCTTCGCCAGTTGGTGTTGCCTTGATGGGGTCCATGGCGGCTGTGACGGCCGCTGCGCCCGATGGGCTGTCTGTCTCTGGGGGTTCCGGCGCCGTGGCCGAGAACAGCTGGGCGAAGGTGCCGACCTGTTTAGCCAGCGAATACAGCTCCAGCTCTTCGAGCGATGTCGCCAGAGCGCCGGCGTTGACGCTGCCGAGCACAAGCCGCGGATCGTCTGGCAACGGGATGTCGACCAGAATTTCCGCCAGGTGGCGCGAGCGGTAGGCGTCGTCTTTGCCATTGGCGAGCTTCTCGAGCAGTGCGCCTTTAAGGGCTCCTTTGGGGTCTTTGGCCTTGGGGCCGGAGGCCTGCAGCTGCTCAAGGGCCTGGTAGATGCCATCGAGGTTGGTGTGGGCGGCAAGCAACGTGATCGCTGTCTTGGGGCCGACGCCTTTGACACCAGGAATGTTGTCGCTGCTGTCGCCGGTGAGGGCCTTGAGCTCGACGACCTCTTCTGGTGTGACGCCCAGCTTGGCGATCACCCCCTCGCGGCGCATTTCAGTGGGGCCGCTGTTTTTGGCATAGGGGCCGCCGCCCATGTACAAAACGGCGATGTCGCGCTGATCGTCGACCAACTGAAACAGGTCGCGATCCCCCGACAGGATGCGCACCCGCCAGCCTGCGTTGGCCGCACGATTGGCGAGAGTGCCCAGCACGTCGTCGGCCTCGTAGCCAGGAGCCATCGCCAGTGGGATGTCGAGGCTCTCCTTGAGGATCTGCTGCAGGTTGGCGAGGTCGGTAAAGAAGTGCTCGGGCGCTTCGTCGCGGTGGGCCTTGTAGGCCGCGTCGGCCTCGTGCCTGAAGGTGGGCTCGGCCGTGTCGAAGGCCACCACCAGCCCCTGGGGCCGCAGGCCCTTGCAGTTGTCAACCAA
>Ga0208048_1001219_pt1 | contig 13514 bp, 9 predicted proteins | sample Malawi_45m_30L_FD_184163 | JGI IMG/M metagenome (GOLD analysis project Ga0208048, IMG submission 184163) | Freshwater microbial communities from Lake Malawi, Central Region, Malawi to study Microbial Dark Matter (Phase II) - Malawi_45m_30L... | ecosystem: Environmental > Aquatic > Freshwater >...
ACCCTCGCCGCGCGCTCGACTGCACGCCAGCGCGCGGCGAGGGTCGAGAGGATCGGAGCACCTTCGGACTGACCTGAGCCCGCTGCAAGCACCGCAAGCCGCTCGAGGCCCGCGGCGATGCCTCGAGCCCGCTCCGCTGTGACATCAATCGTGGTCGATGTGATCGACGCTGCAGCGGGCTCGCTCGACGGGACAGCGATGGTGGCGGCAGACGAGTCGGGTGTGGAAGGCGCAGCGCTGGCGTGCCGTGGCTCAGGCCCGATGGACCCTTGCGCGAGCGGTGCTGGAATGGCTGCCGCCAACTCGGTACGGGCTCGATCGGCTGCGGCCGTGGGCAGCCGGATGATGTCAAAGGCACTGCGAATCCTGGCAACGCCCGGCAGCGCGCGCATCGCTTCGCGCCGTGCCCAGGCAGCATCGGGGCCACTGGCGGTCGAGGCCGCGAACCACGTCTGCGTGCCATCGTCGGCGAGCACGCGCTCTTCCCACGCGACGCTGTCAAGGCCCTCGGCCTGCATCGAGAGCAGGTTGGCATCGAAGCGCAGGTTCGAGGGCGCCATGATCGCTGCAGCCACGATCGCGATTGCAAAGATCGACACCACCGCCCCAGCGGGTGCACGCATCCAGAGCGCGGTGGTGCGCGGCGGTGCGGTCGCCGCACCACCCGCCACGACCAGCAGGGCCGGCAGCACTGTGACCATCACGAGGGCACTGGTGATGAGCCCAGCGCAGGCGAGCGTTCCCAGCTCACGAAGTCCGCCGAAGTCCGTGAGGATCGCCAGCGCGAAGACGACCGCCGTGGCGCACGCCCCCGAAAGCGTGCCGGGGCCAGCCTCACGCACGGTGCGCTCGGCGGCGAGCCTGCGCGATCCATCGGCGAGGTACTCGTTGAAGCGACTGACGATGTGCACGCCGTAATCGAGCCCGGCGCCCACCAAGACCAGAAGAAAGACACTGGACAAGAGCGTGATGCGGCCGACGAGGAGCCACGCCAGACCCATCGTGATGCCGACGGCGATGCCGAACGCCGCCACGGCCAAGAGCGGTCGGCGCATGCCGCGGAAGAGCCAGATGAAGAGCACCGTGATCACGGCCAGCGACAGCAGGCTCGATCGCCCCATGTCGGCGTTGCTCGTGGCCAGTTCGTCCTCTTGCAGGACTGGCTTGCCCGTCAGGCCGATGTCGACGCCGGGGTGGTCCGCCTGAACGCTCGCGAGTGCCTCGCGCACGGCCGCGAGCGGCGCTGCGATCGCGTTGAAGTTGGCGAAGTCCTTGGCCGGCATGGCCTGCACGAACCAGAGCCGGCCATGCTCGGAGCGCAGGAATCGATCGGGAAGCGCAGCGCCCAGCGACCGATCGTCAGCGTGGCCCGTCTGCGCGGCACGATCTTTCGCGGCACTTGGCTCGAGATGATCGACGACCTGTGGCGCCAACGCATCGAGTGTGACGATCGCCGACTCGATCCCAGCGCGATCCGGCAGGGGCGAGGTGACGGAGCGATCGGCTTGCTCCAGCGCAGCCGCCGCCTGCCCGTGCGCCAGGAGTTCCAGCGCCGCTCGAGCGCGAGCGAGTTCGTGCAGTTCGCGCTCGGACATCGCGTGCGGCGCCACTCGCCACTGCTCGTCGACCGAAATGCCGCTGTGGACCCACGTCAGCTGGCCACGCTCGACCAGCTCCGCCAGCGCACCCTGCACCGCGCGGACGGCCGCCTCGGCCCGTGCGTGGGCAGGGGCATCCTCGCCCAGCGGATCGATGACCACGATCATGTCCTCGAGGTCGCCGAACTCATCAAGAAAGGCCTGGTAACGCTGCATGAACGGGCGCTCGCGCCCGATGAGCGAGTTGGTGTCGGCGTCCAGCGGCAGGTGCATGGCGCCAAGCCAACCGCCGAAGGCGGCGAGCACCACGCCGATCCCAAGCACCAGCCGTGGGGCGTGGGTGGCGAACCGGGCGGCGGCTTCGGCGATGGACTGGAAGGGTTTCAATGGCGTGATTATTGGTCACTAGAAAGGACGGCGCCTCACCACTCTAGCGCGCCTCGGCTCCATCGACTGTGCCCGCGGCGCGTGGACCGTGCGGATGAGGAGCAATCATCGTTGGAATTCATCGGACTCTCAACTCGTTCCTCGCATGGCCTGTGGCATCTTCACCTTGCGCACCGGATGTGGCTGGGCAGGTACGCCAAGAAAGGTCGACCGATGGTCAAGTGGAACACGCGGTCCGTGGCGGGCATGGCGATGGTCGCCTCGACCATGGTGTCGTCGTCGTCACTCGCGCAGTCGGTCGCACGGCAGTGGAACGACGAGCAGCTTGCGGCCATCCGACTTGACCTTGCACGCCCAACCGTGACGGCGCGCAACCTCTACCACGTGAGTGCCGCGATGTGGGACGCGTGGGCGGCTTTTGATCCGGCCTCCGAGGCCGTGATCGCAGTCGATATCCCCGACATGAACGCTGGTGATGTCAGTGCAGCACGCAACATGGCGATTTCGTACGCGGCATATCGCGTGCTCAACAATCGCTACGCGAGCAGCCCGAATGCGGCAGCGAGCCTTGCTGCATTCACTGCGCGCATGAACACACTTGGCTACGACCCGGCGTACACCGGCACCGCAGGGGGAACGCCGGCAGACCTCGGCAACGCCATCGGTGCCGCCGTGATCGCCTTCGGGTTGGTCGACGGATCGAACCAGCAGAACGCCTACGCGAACCAGCAGTATGCACCGATCAATCCTCCGCTGATCGTGGACTTGCCCGGCAATCCGTGGGCCATTCACCCGAGCCGCTACCAACCATTGGCGCTGGACTTCATCGACCAGAATGGCATCCCGATCCCCGGAGGCTTCCCGCCGTTCCTTTCGGCGGAGTGGGGATTCGTGACGCCCTTCGCGCTGACGCCCGCCGATCGAACGGTGCAGCAGCGCGCCGGCTACAGCTGGAACGTCTACCTCGATCCCGGCCCTGTGCCTGCGCTCGACAACGCGATGATCGCCACGTTCCAGCAGAGCCATGCCGTCACGCTCACGCTGAGCGGCCAGCTCGATCCCGCCGATGGCGTGATGATGGACATCTCGCCGGGCGCGATCACCGCGAAGGCGCTGCCCGTCGATCCTGCCGATGACTTTGCCACGCTGTACGACGGCTACCTTGGACCCAAGTGGGGACCTGGCCTGCCGCTGAATCCCGTCACCGGTTCGGCCTATGCACCGAACGTCGTCAAGCGCGGCGACTTCTCGCGCGTGCTCGCCGAGTTCTGGGCCGATGGCCCGACCAGCGAGACCCCGCCTGGCCACTGGTTCAAGATCAGCAATGAAGTCACCAGCAACCTGGCGCACAAGCGTTGGGGCGGTGTTGGTCCTGACCTCGATGCACTCGAGTGGGACGTTCGTCTATACGTCACGCTCGGTGGTGCCTTGCACGACACGGCGATCTCGATCTGGAGCGTGAAGGGCTATCACGACGCTGCTCGGCCAGTCACCGCGCTCCGCTACATGGCCATGAAGGGCCAGTCGTCCAACCCAGCTGGCCCCGCGTACCACCCGCACGGCTTGCCGCTCGTTCCCGGCAAGATCGAAGTGATCACAGCGCAGACGACCGCGCCCGGCGAACGCCACGAAGCGCTCGCGGGCTTCGAAGGAAAGATGGCAGCGTTTGCCTGGCTAGGCCCGGACTACATCTCGAACCCAGCCGTCGACGTGGCCGGCTGCGCGTGGGTGCTGGCGCAGACATGGTGGCCATACCAGCGGCCCACGTTCGTCACGCCTCCCTTCGGCGGCTATGTGAGCGGGCACTCGGGCTTCAGCCGCTGCGCCGCGGACCTGCTCGAGGCGATCACCGGCTCGCCGTACTTCCCGGGTGGCATGGGCGTCTTCACCGCGGTGCAGAACCAGTACCTCGTCTTCGAGGATGGCCCGTCGCAGACCGTGCAGCTGCAGTGGGCGACATACAAGGATGCGGCTGCCCAGAGTGCCTACAGCCGAGTGTGGGGTGGCATCCATCCTCCGATGGATGACGCACCGGCACGCCGCATCGGCCGAGCGATTGCGCCCAAGGCGTTTGCGCGCGCCGAGCAATTGTTCGGTGTGCCGACGTGCCCGTGCGACTTGAATGGCAGCGACCTAGGCTCGCTGCTGGCGGGCTGGGGTGCGTGTCCGTAAGAGTTCGCCGCGCACGAAGACGTGTGACGCGCGACCGGTGACCGGCCACCCGTCGAACGGGCAGTTGCGGCTCAGGCTCACGAACGAATCGGCATCGATCGTCCACGCCATCGATGGATCGATCACCGTCACGTCTGCCGGCCCGTGCACGGTCAGCGTGCCCAGGCCGCAGCCATCGAGGCCACACAGCCGGGCAGGCTCGATCGTCAAGAGCGCGATCAGCCGTGGCCAGTCAATCGCACCGGAGTCGACCAGCGCCTTCGCATAGAGCGGCAGGGCACACTCGAGCCCGATGATGCCGAAGGGTGCCGCGGTGAAGTCGCGGGCCTTTTCGGCGACCGCGTGCGGCGCATGATCGGTACCGAGCACCGTGATGATGCCGTCGGCCACGGCTTGGCGCAGCGCCTGCACGTCGCTCGCTGTGCGCAGCGGGGGATTCATCTTCGCTTGCGTGTTGTAGCCCTCGCAGAGGTCGTCGGTCAGGAGCAGGTGGTGCGGGCTGACCTCGCCGGTCACGCGCTGCCCGGCATCGCGCGCACGCTTGATGATCTCCACGCTGCCACCGCTGGAGAGGTGCTGCGCGTGGTACATCGCCCCCACGCGCGCATTCAGCCGCACGTCGCGCTCGATGATGACTTCCTCGGCGACCGCGGGCCAGCCGCCAAGCCCCAGCCGCGCGGCGACGGCGCCCGCATGCATGACGCCGCCCTTGGTGAGCGAGGCATCCTGGCAGTGCTGCATGAAGGCCTTGCCGAGCGCGGCGCAGGTGAGCAGCACCTTGTGCATCATCGCGGCGCTCTCGATGCAGTCGCCGTCGTCGCTGAAGGCGACCGCACCGGCCTTCGCCATGGAGCCCATGGGTGCGAGTTCCTCACCCTTGCGGCCGACGGTCGCGGCACCGACGGTGAACACGCGCGCCTTGCCGGCTTCCTGCGCCTTCAGCCGAACGAAGTCAACCAGGCTTGGCAGGTCGAGCGCGGGCGTCGTGTTGGGCATGCAGCAGACGGTCGTGAAGCCACCCTCGATCGCCGCCGAGGCGCCGGTCAGGATCGTCTCCTTGTGCTCCTGGCCCGGCTCGCGCAGGTGCACGTGCGGATCGATCAGGCCCGGTGCGACGATGCAGCCTTCGCAATCGATCACCGTGGCGCCGGCCGGCGGGGCGATGCGGCTCGTCGAGCGCTCGCGAATCGCCGTGCCGTCGATGAGCAGGTCACCAGTTGCATCGAGGCCCGAAGCGGGGTCGATGATCCGTCCGCCGCGCAGCAGGTAGGTCGCCATGGGCGGGGATGGTACGGAGGTGCGGCCGATGGCCCCGGCGCAAAAGCACATCGGCCCCGCACGAGGCGGGGCCGATGGATCAATCAATCACGCGGGAGCGAACTCCCGAGAGGGCTCAGCCCTGGGTGGCGGGGCAAGCCTTCTTGCAGCAGCCGTCGGCCTTCTTCTCGCTCACGGCGCCAGGGGCGGCTGCGGCGGGGCAAGCGGCCTTTTCGGAGCAGCTCTTGCTGCAATCAGCCTTCTTCTCGCTGACCGCGCCGGGGGCGGCGTTGCCGGTCATCGGGCAGGTCGCAGCCTTGTTGCAGCTCTTGCTGCAGTCGGCCTTCTTCTCAGCGACGGCGCCGGGGGCGGCCGCGGCGGTTTCCTTGCAGCACGCCTTGGCCTCCTTCGAGCAGCATTCGCTCTTGGCGCCGACGGCGCCAGGGGCCGCGGTCTTGGTGGTTTCGCACGCAGCGAAGAGGCTGACGAGGGCGAGGGCAGCGATCGAGAACTTGGTCATGGTCAACTCCTAGGATTGGTGAAACGGATCTGTGTTCGATACGGACGATCGTCGAGGGACGTCGTGGCCCTCATCAGGCACATATTCTAGCGCGATTGTTGCCTTGGGACAGCGATTTGGGACAAAGATGACCGCTCCGGAACCCCCAACTTCGCCTCAGGATGGGCCCAGCGGCCCGGCCGAGCCGGGTTCGGCGGGCTTCATGGGCCTGCCCCGGGAAGAACGCCTGGCGGCCCTCCTGGCCAAGGCCCGAACGCTGCCGAAGGTGGCCGGCGTCTACCTGATGAAGGATGCCGAGGGACGGGTCATCTACGTGGGCAAGGCCGGCATCCTGCCCAACCGGGTGGCCAGCTACTTCGTGCCCAGCGCCGACCTCGGTCTGCGCAAGCACCCCATGCTCGACCTGATCCACGACCTCGACACGATTCCGTGCGAGGGTGAGTGGGAGGCGCTGCTCATGGAGAGCCGCCTCATCAAGGACCTTCATCCGCACTTCAACGACCGGATGACGGACGACAAGACGTTCCCGTATCTCGCGGTCACGATGCGAGATGACTTCCCCGGGGTCTTCATCACGCGCGATCCTGCGGCGCCCCAGTTCCGCGGGGCGCGCGTCTTCGGTCCCTTCACCAGCAGCGGTTCGCTGCGCCATGCGGTGCAGGTCCTGCAGCGAGTCTTCAAGTACCGCACGTGCGAACTCACGATCGAGGCCTCGAACCCTGCGAACGCATCGTTCAGGCCCTGCCTGCTGCATGACATCCACCAGTGCACGGCGCCCTGCGCCAACCGCATCTCGCCCGAGGCCTACCGCGCGGACATCGACCGGTTCCTGCGCTTTCTCTCGAGCAAGCGCAGCGCGATGCTGCGCGAACTCCACACCGAGATGGACGAAGCGAGCGCCGCGCTCAACTTCGAGCGAGCGGCCGTGCTGCGCGACCAGCTCCGAGCGATCGAGCGGCTCGATGACCGCGAAACGCGCGGCGACGAGGGCGAATACGACTGGCAACCGGAAGTCACGATGTTCAGCGGCGATCCCTTGGCGATGACGCGCAGCCTGGCGCGCACGCTCGGGCTCGAGTCGATCCGCTGCATCGAGGGCTTCGACATCGCACACCTGGCCGGCGAGGAGACCGTCGGCAGCAAGGTCTGCTTCATCGACGGTCGTCCGTTCAAGGATGCCTACCGCCGGTTCCGCGTGCGCAGCGTCGAGAACAACGACTACCGGGCGCTTCAGGAAGTCGTGAGCCGCCGCTACCGCGAGGCAGGCAAGGGACACGAGCTCTATCCCGATGTGGTGCTCATCGATGGCGGCATCGGACAGCTCAACGCGGCACTCGAGGCGTTCGCGCAGATGGACCGCAAGCCACCAATGGTGATCAGCCTGGCCAAGCGCGAGGAGTTGATCCACCTTCCGGGCCGGACCGAGCCGATCCGGCTGGGTCGCGAGAACGCCGGGCTCAAGCTGTGCCAGGCCATTCGCGACGAGGCGCACCGCTACGCGCAGCACTACCACCATCTCTTGCGGACCAAGCGGTTGCTGCCTCCCAAGAAGCCCGCCGACGGCTGAACGCCCGCGAGCAGGCTCACGCCGGCGAGGGCAGGGCGCCTGCGGGCGGCTCGGCATCGGGTCCTGCGGCCGGCGCGGGGGCTGGCTTGGCGGCCACGAACTCGCGCTGCAGCAGATCGCTCACCGTGCTCTTCTCGAGCTTCTCGCCGCGCATGAGCTTCTCGACTTCGTCGCGCGTGAGGGTCTCGTACTTCAGGAGCGCCTGCGCCACGGCATCGATCGCGGTCCAGTGCTGCTCGACCATGCGGCGAGCCTCGTCATAGGCCTCGTCGCTGAGCCGGCGGATCTCCTCGTCGATGATCCGCGCCGTCTCGGGGGAGTAGTCCTTCTCGGGGATGTACATCTCGCGGCTGTCCTCGCCGGCATAGTTCACGAAGCCCAGGCGATCGCTCATGCCCCACTTGAGCACCATGGCGCGCGCGTAGGAGGTGACCATCTGGATGTCCATGCCCGCGCCGGACGAGATGTCGCCGGTGTGGCGGCCCTCGGCCAAGCGGCCCGCGCACAGCACACGCATGGTGGCTTCCATGAAGCGACGGCTGTAGCCGTAGCGGTCCTTCTCGGGCAGGCTAAAGGTGACGCCCATGGCCTGGCCGCGCGGGATGATCGTGACCTTGTGCAGCGGGTCAGCGTCCTTGAGCAGCAGCTGCAGGACGGCGTGACCGGCCTCGTGGTACGCGGTGGCCTCGCGCTCCTGCTGCTCGATGCGGCGGCTCTTGTTCGCGCGGCCCCAGCGGACCTTGTCGCGCGCCTCTTCGAGATCGGCGTGCTCGATGAAGTCCTTCTCGGCCATGGTGGCGATGATCGCGCTCTCGTTGATGAGCGCGGCCAGGTCGGCGCCGCTGAACATGGGCGTTGCCTTGGCGATGCGCGCCAGGTCGACGTCGGGGCCCATCTTCACCTTCTTCGCGTGCACGGCGAGGATCTCGGCGCGGCCCTTCACGTCGGGCAGGGGCACCTGGATCGAGCGGTCGAATCGGCCGGGCCGCGTGAGCGCGGGATCGAGCACGTCGAGCCGGTTGGTGCCGGCGATGACGATGACCTGGTCGCTGGCCTCGAAGCCGTCCATCTCGACGAGGATGGCGTTGAGGGTCTGTTCGCGCTCGTCATGGCCGCCGCTGTTGAAGCCGCCGCCGCGACGGCGACCGACCGCGTCGATCTCATCCAAGAAGATGATGCACGGCGCGTTTTCCTTCGCCTGCTTGAAGAGATCGCGCACGCGGCTCGCGCCCACGCCCACGAACATCTCGACGAAGTCAGAGCCCGAGATCGAGAAGAAGGGCGCATCGGCCTCGCCGGCGATCGCCTTGGCGAGCATCGTCTTGCCGCAGCCCGGCGGGCCCGAGAGCAGCACGCCGCGCGGAATGCGGCCGCCGAGGCGCGCGAACTTCTTCGGGTTCTTGAGGAACTCGACGATCTCGCTGACTTCTTCCTTGGCTTCCTCGATGCCGGCGACGTCCTTGAACGTGATGCCGGTCGAATCCTTGGTCTGCAGGCGGTGACGGCTCTTGCCGAAGTTGCCGAGCATGCCGCCGGGGCCGCCTCCGGCCGAGCGCAGGCCGCGCATGAAGAACCAGAAGATGAAGATGAGCACCCCGAGCGACAGCAGGCTCGGCAAGAGCGCCATGAACCACGACTGGCCCGTGTTCTCTTCGCTCCAGCCCACGCCGGCGGCGGTGAGTTGGTTGCGGATCCAGCCGTAATCATCCGGCAGGATCGTGGAGTAGATGCGCGTGGGCTGCTGCGTTGCGGTGCCGGGAGCCTTGCTCTCGCCCGAGGGAGCGGGCGCCGACCACGCCGTGGCATTCTCCTTGACTTCCGCGACCACGCGGCCGGTCTCGATGACGATCGAGCCGTCCTTGAGCTTGCCTTGCTTGGCGTACTCGATGAGCGTGGGCAGGGGCTGCTCCTGGCCATCGGTGCCGCCGGAGAAGAGCACCATGCCGACCAGGACCATCAAGCCCAGCAGCATGACGAGCGTGAGACCGGGCCGACGCGGCGGGGCCGCGCCAGGTCCGCCTTGGCCACCCGGGCCCTTGCCGCCGGGGGTCGGGCCCTTGCCCTGGCCGGGCTGGTTCTGCTGCGCGTGGACGGGTGGGAGGAGTTCGTTCATAGTGTTCACCAATCGGCCTGCATGCTGTCAACGATCGCCGTGGCCAGTTGTTCGACGACTTGGAACCTTGCCAGGTCGATCGGCTGTTGGATGGGCAGGCTCGCGACGAAGACCGCGGATTCGCGGAAGCCGTTGCGCTGTACGAGCGGCTTGCCGGTGCGCTGATCGATCCACTCGTAGTCGACCGTGACGTTCAGCGACATTTCCTCGGTCAGGCTGGTGCCGCGGCTCTTGCTGATCTGCTGCAGGTCGATCGTGCGGATCGTCGCGCGCAGCACGGTGTCGGCGCGGCCTTCACTCGCGACCCGGAAGTGCGTGCCCGACTCGATGGCCTTCACAAGCGCATCGGTGAGCTCCGGCGCGACCTTGCGATCGAAGGTGGCGTTCTTGGCGACCGGCACGGCCACGGTGCGCACACCCTTGTCATAGCGCTGGCCGGATTCGTACTTGGGCGCGCCGTCGCAAGCGACCAGGGAACCCACGAGGCACAGCAGCGGCAGCGCACGATGCTTCATGGCGCCACATCCTTCGCGGGATCGACGGTCACGGCTGGGCTCGCTTCGACCGGCGCGGCCGGCGCATCGCTGCCGGACGGTGCGGCGAGCGGCTTGGGTTCGAGGGCGGCTCGCATGGCGGTGCGGAGCGCTGCGTAGTCAGGCGCGCCGGCCTTCGCATGCTCCGGCAGCTTCGCGGCCAGCTCGGGCGCGACGTCGAGTGCATCGAGCGTGGACACGCTGCGCGGGAAGCGCGTGACGAGCCGGCGAATGAAGCGCTCGGCGCCCACCAGGTCGCCCTGGTCGATGTACCAGCGGGCCTCGGCAAGCAGCTTGCGGGCCTCGCTTTCGTCGATGCGCACCAGCAGGGCTTCGGCACCGATTCGGTTGGCGAGCATGGGGTCTCGGACCTGCAGTTCACGGAGGCGGATCTGTGCTTCGACCAGGCCCTTGGCGCTGTGTTCCGGCCCACGGAACGATGCGCAGTACGAATAGATCAGGCGCAGTCGCGCCTTGTCGACCTGCGGGCTGCGCGGGTAGTTCTGCACGAAGAGGTCATAGGCCTCGGCGGCCATGTCGAGCTGGCGCGTGTCGAAGTAGTGGTCGGCCAGTCGCATGCCGGCCTGTTCAGCGAGCTGGCTACCGGGCAGGCGCTCCTGAATGCGGATGAGCATCTCGACGGCTTCATCGGTCGCATCGACGATGCGCACCGTGCCGAAGAACCGGCGCTTCAGGCCGTCGGCATACGCGCACGCGATCGTGTACTCGCGCTGCAGCGCAAGCACGAAGACATCGCTCGACGGGTAGCGGCGGGCGACCTCTTCGTAGTCGAAGAGGGCGTCGTACTCGTTGCCGCCCTTCCACAGGGCATCACCGCGGGCCAGGAGACACCGCGCGCGCAGTCCATTGGCCGGGAACGACTCGAGCCAGGCATCGGCGAGCTTCTGTGCGCGCGCGTACTCGCCGCGGGCGAGCGTCTCGCGGACGATCTGCAGGCGGCCCTCTGGACTGGCGGGATCCACGCCGGCGGGGGCGACCCACTGGTCGTTGTCATCGAGCACTTGCGTTTGCCCGAGGCAGGGGACGGCAAGGGCGATGGGGGCGAGAAGTGCCACGATACGCAGCATGGTTAGATCGTAGGGGTTCTCGCAGGACGCCGCCAACAAAGACGTCCAAAGCGGAAGGGGGCACCGACGCATCCGGCTCTTTCGTCGTGGGTCTATCGTGCCACTATGCGACGAGTCCTTGTGATCTTCAATCCCATTTCGGGTGGCGGCAAGGCGGCTGCCGCCAGCGTGGGCGTAGAGCGGTCCCTGGAATCGGCCGGCTTTGACGTGCGCCGCTTGGCGACCGAGCCCGGGCCCAGCGAGCAGTGGCTCGACGAGCCCTTGGCAGGTCGCGACGCGCTGGTCGTGATGGGTGGGGACGGGGCCGTTCGCACAGCAGCCATGAGCGCCGGTCGAGTCGGGGTGCCGATGTGCAACCTGCCGTTCGGCACGGAAAACCTGTTTGCGCGGCACTTCGGCATGAGCCGCGATGGACCCGCGTTGATCGAGCGGCTTCGAGGTGGATGCGTGCGAAGCGTCGACCTTGGACTGGTCAACGACGAGCCGTTTCTCGCCATGTGCAGCATCGGCTTCGATGCCGCGGTCGTGCACGATCTTGCTGGCGCGCGAACCGGAGCGATCTCCAAGTTCAGTTACGCAAAGCCCATCTGCCGTCAGGTCCTCTCATGGCGTGCAGCGCCGCTGGAGGTCGAACTCGATGGTTCGCCATGGAGGCTTCCGAGCCCGGGATTCCTGGTCGTCGGCAACACGCGGCGATATGCAGCGCACCTCGATCCGGCTCCAATGGCGGTGGATGACGATGGGCTGCTCGACGCGTGCTTTTTCCCGTGCAAGTCTTCCATCGGCGTCTCGATGTGGGCGATTCGGTGCTGGCTTGGTCAACAATTTCGGGCCAGTCGAGCCATGCATGGGCGCGCTCGTTCGATCGTCGTGAACGGAGTCGACCGGCCGGTGCGCTACCAGATGGACGGTGACCGACCGCGTGCACCACACGATGCTGTGGTCGTGCGGATGGAGGCGCGCCGGCAGGCGGTGCCGATCCTCGTCACGTCCGAGAAATGAAATTGGGACAAAGGTCGGTTGGTGGCCTTGCACCGTCCGGAAACCATCTGCTATGTTCCCGCTGCCTTGACGGAGCCATGGATGGCACCAACGAGGCCGACGCGGCACGGATGTCTCGTCGTGAACCTGGTCTGGGCCGATTGGCCCCTTGGTCAAGGAGCGACCACGCATGTCCAGAGCGAATGCTCGTGCATTGAAGGAAGGGTCTGCCAAGGGCGTTGCCCGCGGCAGCGGTGTGCCACCCAAGCGCAGCGGTCGAACCGCCACCAGCGCGCTGCGGCTGAGATCCGCCAAGGAACTCGCCGATCACGAAACCGAGGATCTTGTCGAACTGACCGAGCAGGTGGTCGATGCGCCAGCGCAGGGGTCGCCGATCGATGCGACCTGGCAGGCGTTCAAGACGCTGCAGGCCAGTGGCGATAACCCGGTGGAGCTTGAGCGGCTGCGCAACGTGCTCATCGAGAACTACCTCCACATCGTCAAGTTCAACGCCGAGCGGCTTCGCATGAAGCTGCCGAGCGAGGTCGATGTGGATGACCTGAACTCCGCGGGCCTCTTTGGACTGATGGATGCGATCAAGAGCTTCGAGCCCAGCCGCGGCGTGAAGTTCGAGACCTTTTGCGCACAGCGCGTGAAGGGTGCGATCTACGACGAGCTGCGCAGCATGGACTGGGTACCGCGCCTGGTGCGCAGCCGCACGGCGAAGCTCGAGCGCATCCGCAAGGACCTGCAGGGTCGCCTCGGTCGCAAGCCGACCGATGAAGAGGTGCTCGCCGAGAGCGGCCTCACGCGCGAGGACTTCGACAAGGTCGTCAAGGATTCGCGCCCGGTCGGCACGGTCAGCCTGAACCGCAAGTGGTTCGAGACCGACTCGAGCCGCGATGTGCGCGAGATCGACGTCATCGAGGACAACCGTCAGGCCGATCCGCTCCAGTCGGTGGGCAAGGCCGACCTCAAGCTGCTGCTGACGAAGGGGCTCTCGCGCGCCGAGCGGCTCATCGTCGTCCTCTACTACTACGAAGAAATGACGATGAAGGAAATCGGCATGACGCTCGACCTCTCCGAGAGCCGCGTCAGCCAGATGCACTCGAGCATCCTCGCGCGCATGAAGGCGCAGATGCAGCACCGCATGAAGGAACTCTGACGGACCCATCGGCGGGTCCGGCGCAGGCCGGGCCCAGCCGTGCACGATCGCCGGCCGGCCTGATCCCCCGACCGACAGCCACCGTTCCCGCCGCCTCCCGAGCTCCACGGGAGGCGGCTGTGTTTTTGAGGGA
>Ga0208048_1001220_pt1 | contig 13508 bp, 12 predicted proteins | sample Malawi_45m_30L_FD_184163 | JGI IMG/M metagenome (GOLD analysis project Ga0208048, IMG submission 184163) | Freshwater microbial communities from Lake Malawi, Central Region, Malawi to study Microbial Dark Matter (Phase II) - Malawi_45m_30L... | ecosystem: Environmental > Aquatic > Freshwater >...
CGCAAGGTGCGGCCGGATCATCGGCTGCCTGCCAAGCAGTGGCTGCGCGATGCGGCACGGGATCTGGTTCCCGAGTTTGTCTTCCGGCGCACCAAGCGTGGGTTCTCTCCGCCGTGGCGGTTGTGGTACCGCCATCTCTTCGAGCGCTACGGCGAGGACTTGCGCAGCGGGGTCCTGGTGCAGCGGGGGATCCTCCGCCCCGAGGCCTATCGCGACTTGCAAGGGATCGGTGATGGATTCGGCAGGCCGCGTCCGCTCTTGGCGCACATGTTCGTGCTCGAGGCCTGGGCGCAGTCGATGCAATCGCTCGCGGAACAGGCACGAAGCAAGGCGCCTGGCGGATGAGCAGCGCCCCGTCCTCGGCGCAGCCTGGATCGAGCGGGGGATTGGCCGGGACAGCGGCACGGGGCACAGGCATCACCACGGTTCAGGCACTGGTCAACAAGCTGGCCACGATCGCTTCGATGTGGGTGGTGGCACTCAGGCTCGGGCCCGACGAGATCGGGATGGCCTCGCTCACGCTGGCGCTCGGGATCTACCTCGTCCTTCTGCCACCGCTCACGTTGGGCGACGTGCTGGTCGCGCACCAGCGGCGATTCGACATCGTGGCTCCGGCAGCACGACGCATTGCCCTGACGATCGGCGTCGCGACGACGGCGATGATCGCGATCGCGGCACCGTTCCTGGCCCACTGGTACACGCAGTACCCGCCGGGCACCATGATGGCGTTGCTCTGGGTGCTGGCGCTGCGCCCGATCGCGGACGCGCTGTGCCCCGTGGCGTTGGCAAGCCTTCGTCGTGACTTCCGCTACGGAACCATCGCCCTGGCAGATGGGTCGATCCAGCTGGTGGCGACCATCGCCACGGTGGTCATGGCCTTGGCCGGCGCGAGCGCCTTCTCGCTGGTGGTGCCGCAGGTGGTGGCGACCTTCGCCAAGGCGTTCGCTTACTGGAAGGCGTCGGTGCCGCGTGTCGATCGGCCGCACGCGATCGCTCCGTGGATCGATCGTTTGGTCACGCGATCGATCTGGCGCGAGACGCTGCTGGCGGGTTCCGCGCAATACGCGCACAACATCGTGGTCGTCCTGCCGGTGGTGGTCCTGGGCTATTGCTCGACGGAGGAGGAGACGGGCCTGTATTCCTTCGCCTTCATGCTGTCGGCCCAAGCCAACGGGCTGATCGCCTCGCAGCTGGGCACCGTACTGCAGCCGATCTTCGGCAAGCTCGGTCAGGATCCGATTCGCCAGGCCCAGGCGTTCCTGCGCGTGCTGCGCACGATCGGGGCCGTCGCCGTTCCCTTGACGCTCATCCAAGCAGCCTTGGCCGGGCCGCTGTTCGAGCTCGTGCTCCAACCGAAGTGGGCCTTGGCCATTCCGGTGTTCGCCGTGCTCAGCGTGCTCGAGGGGTTCTACTTTGCCACGGCACCGACGATGTCGCTGCTGCGGGCGCAGCGACGGTTCGGCGCGTATTTCGGTTGGCAGGTCGCTCACTTGGCGATCGCAGCCGCTGCATTCGTCACGGTTGCCGGGGATCACGGGGCCTTGGGCGTCGCGATCGCCTCGCTGGCGTGCTGGGGCGCCAGCTTGCCGATCGCGGTCTGGCTCTGCGGTCGACCGACTGGTCGGGGAGTGGTCGAGTCGATCGGTGTCTTCACGGCACCATGGAGCGCCGCGCTGCCCATCGGTCTGGTGGTGTGGTGGATCGCCGGCACGCTCTCGGCCCAGGGTGCTTGGGGCGGCACGCTGGCCCTGGTGGTCGTGGGGCCGACGGCCTTCCTCATGTGCATCCTGCTCGCAAGGTGGACACAACCTACGGCGTGGTCCGACCTTCAGCCGATGATGGGAGGCGTGCTGCGGAGACTCCGTCTCACGCGACAACCATGAGTTCAGCGCCCGTTTCATCGACTCCAGCTCCCGGCAAGCGCCCTCGCGTGGCCGTCGTCTATCACTTCTTCGCGCACTATCGCGAAGCCGTGGTCGGCAGGCTCGCGCGCAGCACCAAGGCACGGTTCACCTTCTTCGGTGACGACCACGACTACGAGAGCGCGATCAAGGCCAGCACATTCGCACCGCCGGTCGATCATCGTGCATGCCCGACCCACAGGATCCGGGGATCGTGGATGTGGCAGCCCGGCCTGGTCCGGGTGGCGGCCTCGCGTGAGTTCGACCAACTCATCCTGCTCGGCAACCCCTACTGGATCGCCACGTGGATCGGCGCGATCGTCGGCAGGCTCACGGGCAAGCGCGTGATGTTCTGGAGCCACGGGTTCCTCACGCCGCCGTCAGGCGTGAAGGGTTGGGTCCGGCGTGCGTTCTTCCATCTCCCGCATGCCCACCTGTTCTACGGTCGTCAGGCCAAGCGTCATGCCGTGGCGCTGGGCTGGGATCCCCGAAGGATCCATGTCATCGGCAACAGCCTTGATCTCGACCGACAGCGCCGAGCACGCGAAACGATCAGCCCCGATGCCATCGCACGATGCCGTCAGAACCTCTTCGTGCAACCGTCCCTGCCGACGGTGGTGTGCTCCTGCAGGCTGCAGCCCGCCAAGCGGCTGGATCTCCTCTTCGCGGCACTCGGCGCCTTGCGGGCCGAGGGGCTCGAGGCGAATGCCCTGATCATCGGCGATGGCCCGGAGCGGGCACGGCTGGAGTCGCTCGCGGGTGATCTCGGCATCGGTGCGCACTTCGAGGGAGCGTGCTACGACGAAGAGCGGATCGCCTTGCTCACGATGAGTTCGGACCTCACGGTCTGTCCGGGATTTGTCGGGCTCACCGCGATCCAGAGCATGGCCTACGGCGTGCCGGTCATCACCAATACGCGATCGAGCGAGGACGCCCCGGAGGTCGAGGCCATCGTGCCGGGATTGACCGGGGATCTCTTCGAGGACGGGGACGTCGCCCAGCTGGCCCGCGTCATGCGCCCCTGGCTCGTGGCGCGGTCCGATCGTGCAGCCATCCGCGCCGCGTGCATCGGCATGGTCGAGCGGCACTGGTCCCCCGATTCGCAGCGAGACGCCATCGAGCACGCCGTGCAGGGGCTTCCCGCGGCCGATGGCGCGTATCCTTGAAGCATGCGGCGGAGCGAACCATGATTCGTCGGATGCTCGGTCGGGGAGGAGTGTTCCGCTTCCTGCGTGGACGGCTGATGGCGTGGCGCCGCTGGCGTCACGGCCTGCGGCACGTGGCACCGACCTTCTACATGGGCGCCCAGTGCACGGTCGAGCGCGACCTCGTGGCAGGTGAGTATTCCTTCATCAACAGGCGCTGCGTGCTGCAGCCCAAGGTCCGGCTCGGTCGCTACGTGATGTTTGGTTCGGACGTGGCGGTCGTCGGCGGCGACCATCGTCCCAACTTGCCCGGTGTGCCGAACGTGTTCAGCGGCCGACCCGAGATCCTCGAGACCGTCTTCGAGGATGACTGCTGGGTCGGCCACGGCGCGATCATCATGCAGGGCGTGCGCGTGGGTCGCGGTGCGATCGTGGCCGCGGGAGCGGTCGTCGTGCGCGATGTGCCGCCCTATGAGATCCATGGCGGCATCCCAGCCCGCAAGATCAGCGATCGCTTCCCCGATCCCGCGGATCGTGCCAAGCACGATGCCATGCTCGACGGCCCTCTGTACCACGGCGAGCTCGCGCGCCCCCAGCTCGGATGAGCACCGTGGCTGGTCGACCCAAGGTTGCCGTCGTCTACCACTTCTTCCCGCACTACCGACGCGCGGTGGTCGAGGCGCTCGCGCGGAGCGAAGTCGCCGACTTCACGTTCATCGGTGATGACCACGAGTATCTGGGCTCGGTCGAGCCGGCCAGGCTCGGTCCCCAGGTGCACTTCGAACTGGCACCGACGCATCACCTCTTCGGCACGGTGATGTGGCAGTGGCGCGCATTCACCATCGCCTTCGACCGCCGCTTCGACACGATCATCTTCCACCCGGTCCCGCACTGGCCGTGCACGTGGCTCGGGGCGATCGCCGCGAGGCTCATGGGCAAGCGCGTGCTGTTCTGGGGTCAGGCGCTCCTCGGCCCGCCGCGTGGGATCAATGGACTGGTGCGGCGTGCGCTGAACGCGCTGCCGCACGAGCACCTGCTCTACGGCCGACGGGCCAAGATGCTCCTCATGCAGCTAGGGTGGGATCCGTCGCGCCTGCACGTGATCCACAACAGCCTGGACTTCGAGCACCAATCCGCCGTGCGTGCCGGGATTGGCGTGGATCGGTTGCGCGAGGTGCGCACCGAGCTGTTCGGCGATCCATCGGTACCCGTGGTCGCCTGCCCCACGCGGCTCATTGCCATGCGTCGGCTCGACCTGCTGATCGAGGCACTCGCACGGCTCGCAGCCGACGGGCGGCCGGCGAATCTCCTCCTCATTGGTGATGGGCCGGAGCGGGCAGCGCTCGAGCGCCTCACCCACGAACGGGGTGTGCGGACGTACTTCGAGGGTGCGTGCTACGACGAGCGGCGCCTCGCGGAGCTCATCATGGCGTCCAACGTGGTTGCCTCACCGGGTCGCGTGGGGCTGACGGTGATCCATGCGCTGACCTACGGGGTTCCCGTGGTCAGCCACAGCGATCCCTCTGACCAGGCCCCCGAATGGGAGGCGATCGTGCCGGGTGTCTCAGGTGGGTACTTCGAGCCCGGCAGCGTCGACTCGCTCGCTCGGGCGCTCCGTCCATGGCTTGAGCGTCCCATGGCCGACCCAGCCACGGGGGCTGCGTGCCGATCCGTGGTCGAGCGATTCTGGAATCCCGGTTATCAGCGTCGCGCCGTCGATCGCGCGGTTCTTGGCCATCCTGCGGACGATCTGTTCGATCGGCGCGGTGCTCTCGGCCAAGCCGTATCGGCCGAATAGCGTGGAGTCGTCAAGGTTAGACTCCGTCACTGCCGATGCACTCGTGCCCGGCGGGCCGTTCCCGACGCGCATGTCGGTCGCCTGAGGGCGTCCGGACGGCAGTGAACAGTCAGGGACCAGTCATGCTCACAGGAAAAACCCTTCTCGTCACGGGCGGCACGGGCTCGTTCGGCAATGCCGTGCTTCGCCGCTTTCTGAAGACCGACGTCGGCGAGATCCGGATCTTCAGCCGCGACGAGAAGAAGCAGGATGACTGCCGCAAGCGCTACTCCAGCGACAAGCTGAAGTTCTACCTCGGCGATGTCCGCGATCCTTCGAGCGTCATGAACGTGATGCGCGGCGTGGACTACGTCTTCAGCGCCGCTGCGCTCAAGCAGGTCCCCAGTTGCGAGTTCTTCCCGCTTGAGGCGGTGAAGACCAACGTTCTCGGTATGGAGAACGTGCTCGAGGCAGCGCTGACCTGCGGGGTGCGCCGCGTGGTGTGCCTGAGCACCGACAAGGCGGTCTATCCCATCAACGCCATGGGCCTCTCAAAAGCCATGATGGAGAAGGTCATGGTCGCGAAGGCCCGCAACAATGCCGATGACCGCCAGGTCTTCTGCGGAACGCGCTACGGAAACGTGATGGCCAGTCGTGGGTCCGTCATCCCGCTGTTCGTGAAGCAGGTCCTCGCCGGGCAGCCGATGACGATCACCGACCCGTCCATGACCCGCTTCATGATGACCCTCGACGATGCCGTCGATCTGGTCATGTTCGCCTTCGACAAGGGTCGCAACGGCGATATCTTCGTGCAGAAGGCCCCTGCGGCCACGATCCACACGCTGGCCAAGGCCATCGCCGAGTTGCTCGGCCGCCCGGACCACCCGATCAACGTCATCGGCACCCGCCACGGCGAGAAGGTGTACGAGGTGCTGTGCAGCCGTGAAGAGATGGCCAGCGCCGAGGACTTGGGCGACTTTTACCGCGTGCGTCCCGACATGCGCGACCTGAACTACGGCAAGTTCTTCGAGGAAGGCACGCCGCGGATCACCGAGGCAGGGGACTACAACTCCCACAACACGACGCGTCTGGACGTGGAAGGCATGAAGCAGCTGCTGCTGAAGCTCGAGTTCATCCGCGAGCTCCTCGCCGGCCGGCAGCCGGAACTGGTGGACTGAGCCATGCGGATCGCGGTCACGGGAAGCCGGGGCTTCATCGGCGCGAACCTGGTGACGCGGCTGCGCGAGCGGCTCGCGATGGATATCGTCGAGATCCACCGCGGGGACGAGACTCCATCGTTGGATGGCATCGATGCCGTGGTGCACCTCGCCGGGGTCAACCGGCCGCCCGATCCGAGCGGTTTCGTGCAGGGAAACGCAGAGCTCACGGTACGCCTTGCCCGTTCGCTCCAGGCGATCGGGCGCCCGGTCCCGGTGGTCCTGTCGTCATCGACGCAGGCCGCGCTCGACAATCCCTACGGTGCGAGCAAGCGGGCCGCCGAGCAGGCCCTGCAGGACTATGCACGGGCCTCCGGTGCCGACGTGCGCATCTACCGCCTCACGAACGTGTTCGGGAAGTGGGCGAGGCCGAACTACAACTCGGCGGTCGCGACTTTCTGCCACAACACGGTGCACGGCATCCCCATCACGGTGCACGATCCGTCTGCACCGCTGCGGCTGGTCTACATCGATGACGTATGCGAAGCCTTCCTGCGGGATATCGATGACTTCGCGGCCGGTGTTCGTGCCGACGGCGGGTTCCGCGAGGCGGGGCCCGTGCACGAGACGACCGTCGGCGAGGTGGCCGCGATGATCACCGCCTTCCCGCGCTCACGGAGCGAGGCGACCGTGGATCGCGTCGGTGCCGGGCTCTGCCGCGCGCTCTACGCGACGTACCTCAGCCACATTCCGCCGACCGACTTCGCATATCGTCCCGTGCGCCATGTCGATCCGCGCGGCGAGTTCGCCGAGATCGTCCGCTCGGCCGACTCCGGCCAGGTGTCGTACTTCACGGCTCACCCGGGCGTGACACGAGGCGGCCACTACCACCACACCAAGAACGAAAAGTTCCTGGTGCTTCGCGGCCAGGCTCGGTTCCGGTTCCGCGACATGCGCACCGGCGCGACCCACGAGATCGACGTGTCCGGTTCAGACCCGACGGTCGTCGAGACGGTCCCAGGCTGGGCGCATGACATCACCAACATCGGTGACGGCGAGATGCTGGTGATGCTTTGGGCCAACGAGGCCTTCGATCGCGAGCGCCCCGACACCATTGCAACGAGGCTTGGATCATGAGCAATCGACTCAAGGTGATGACGATCGTGGGCACCCGGCCGGAGATCATCCGGCTCTCCCGCGTGATGGCACGGCTCGATGAGCACTGTGACCACACGATCGTCCATACCGGGCAGAACTACGACTATGAGCTGAACCAGATCTTCTTCGAGGATCTCGGCATCCGGGCTCCGGACCGATTCCTCGAGGCCGCCGGGGGCAATGCCGCCGAGACCATCGGCCGGATCATCATCGCCGCCGATGCGGTCATGGCCGAGCTGAAGCCCGATGCCGTGCTGGTCCTTGGCGACACGAACAGCTGCCTCGCCCTGCTGCCGGCAAAGCGCCGCAAGATTCCGACCTTCCACATGGAGGCGGGCAACCGCTGCTTCGACCAGCGCGTCCCTGAGGAGATCAACCGGCGGATCGTCGACCACATGGCCGACATCAACCTCACGTACAGCGATATCGCCCGCGAGTACCTGCTGCGCGAGGGATTGCCTGCCGATATGGTCATCAAGACCGGCAGCCCGATGTGCGAGGTGCTGGCGCACTACGCCTCCAGGATCGAGGCCTCGGACGCGCTTTCCCGACTCGGTCTTGTCCAGGGCTCGTACTTTGTCGTGAGCGCGCACCGCGAGGAGAACATCGACGCTGAGGCGAACTTCACGCGGCTAGTCGACATCCTGAATGCCGTGGCGGAGCGGTTCGCCCAGCCAGTGATCGTGTCCACCCACCCGCGCACACGAAAGCGCGCCGAAGCATCGGGGGCAACATTCCACCCCGGCGTCAGGCTGCTGAAGCCTCTGGGATTCTCCGACTACGTGCATCTTCAGTCGCGGGCGCGTGCGGTCCTCTCCGACAGCGGCACCATCACCGAGGAATCATCCATCCTCAACTTCCCCGCACTGAACATTCGCGAAGCGCACGAGCGGCCTGAGGGCATGGAGGAAGCGTCGGTGATCATGACGGGGCTCAACAAGGACCGTGTGCTGCAAGGTCTCGAGGTCCTGGCGTCACAGCCTCGCGGTGATCGCCGGCTGCTCCGTCAGGTTGCTGACTACTCGATGCCCAACGTATCGGACAAGGTGTTGCGGATCATCCTCAGCTACACCGACTACGTGCGGCGAGTGGTCTGGCGCCAGTATGCCTGACGCTGCCTTGGGACCCACCACGATGCGGATCGCGATCATCGCGGATACCTATCCGCCGCTCAGGATGAGCGGGGCCGTGCAGATGCGCGATCTGGTCCGCGCCTTCGCCGATGAAGGACATGAGCCCACGGTCATCGTGCCGACTGGCGGACTTGATCGACCGTGGGCGATCGAGCGCGAAGGACGCGTCACGGTCTTACGCGTCCGGACGCTCCCCACCAAGGACGTCGGTCACATCCGCCGCGTGATCGCGGAGATGTTGCTGCCGTTCATCCTGCTCCGGGCGGTCACGGCCAGCGGGCTCCGATCGGTTCGATGGGACGGTGTCGTGTGGTACGCCCCGACCATCTTTCTCGGCCCGCTCGTGCGGCGCTTGCGGCGCGAAAGCGGATGTCGCAGTTACCTGATCCTGCGCGACATCTTCCCTGAATGGGCCGTCGACATGGGGATCATGAGGAGGGGGCTTGCGTACCGCTTCTTCAAATGGGTCGAGCGTCGGCAGTACGCCGTGGCGGACACGATCGGCGTGCAGACCCAAGCCAATATGCCGTACATGTCTGCGTGGGCCGCGCAGCCCGGTCGTGGACTGGAGGTGCTGCAGAACTGGCTGAGCCCAGCAACGATCCAGCAGTGCCGCATCGACCTCTCGACCACGCGCCTCGCCGGACGCAAGGTCTTCGTGTACGCCGGCAACATGGGGGTCGCCCAGGGCATGGATGTCTTCATCGAGCTCGCTGCGCGCATGCGCCCACGCACAGATGTCGGCTTCCTCTTCGTTGGCCGTGGCAGCGATGCAGCCCGATTCGCGGAGGCTGCGGAGCGACAAGGGCTCGACAACGTCGTGTTCAGCGACGAGATCGAACCAGTCGAGATCCCGGGATTGCTCTGCCAGTGCCATGCGGGCATCGTGGCGCTCGATCCGCGCCACAAGAGCCACAACATTCCGGGCAAGTTCCTGACCTACATGCAGGCGGGCATGCCTGTGCTTGCACGCATCAACCCTGGCAACGACTTGGAGCAGCTCATCAATACCGAGCGCCTTGGTGCGGTCTGCACGGGGGGAGGTGTGGATGAGTTGCAGCGTTGCCTGGGGCGCTTGCTCGACGATTCAGCGTTGATCGAGGGCGTTCGCGAGCGTGCGCTCGCCGTTTCCGAGCGATTGTTCTCATCGACTGCAGCGGTGCGTCAAATCGTCGCCGCGCTCCGGCCTGCACCGCGCAGATCCCGATCGATGTCCGTGCTCCTCCTCAACCAGGCCTACTGGCCTGACGTCGTGGCCACCGCCCAGCACGCCGATGACCTTGGGCAGTCGCTCGTGGCGCAGGGTGACGATGCCACCGCCGTTGCCAGCCGCGCGATCTACGGCGAGAAGGGCTCGGCGCTCAAGCGTCGCGACAGCCATGGCGGCGTGGCGATCCACCGCGTGGGCATGCAGCTCTTCGGCAAGCAGGGGATCACGCCGCGTGCCTTCGACTTCGCCCTGTTCTATGCCGCCGCCGCGCTGCGCTGCCTCACGCTCAAGCGCCATGATGTGGTGGTCTGCTTCACGACGCCGCCCTTCATTGCGCTGGTGGGCGTTCTCCTTCGCCTGGTGAAGGGCACGAAGGTCGTCTACTGGACGATGGACCTGTATCCCGATGTCGCCGGCGCGGCAGGCCTGATGCGGCGCGAGGGCATGCTCTGGCGCGCGCTCCAGTCGATCGATCGCTTCTGCCTGCGCCACAGCGACCGTGTCGTGGTGCTTGGCGACTGCATGCGCGAGGTCGTGGTGCGCAAGGGCGCCGATCCGTCTCGCGTGACGGTGATCCCCGTCTGGAGCGGTGCGGAAGAGTTCCCCGCCCGGGAGCGTGCGGACAATCCGCTGCGCAGTGCGTGGGGCATCGGTGATCGGTTCACGATCCTCTACACCGGCAACTTCGGGATCGGCCATGACATGGAAGCGATCGCGGGCGCCGTCGAGGCCCTCAAAGATGACGACCGCATCCGATGGCTCTTCATCGGCGAGGGCAAGGCGAAGCCGGAGCTCGAGCGCCGCATCGCCGCGTGCGGAGCGCGGAATGTCGTGCTTGCCGGATACCAGCCGCGCGAACAGCTTGCCGATGTGCTCGATGCGGGCGACGCCCATCTGGTGTCGTTGCTGCCGGGTTGGCAGGGCCTGCTGCTGCCAAGCAAGTTCTTCAGCGTCCTGGCGGCCGGCAAACCCGTGCTCTGGGTCGGGCCCGACGGCACCGAGTGCGGATCGATCCTGCGGGAACATGCTTGCGGGTTCGAGGTGCAGCCCGGCGATGCAAGCGCCCTGACCGATCGCATCCGCTGGTTGCTCGAGCATCCGGATCAGGCGCACGCGATGGGTGAACGCGGACAGCGCGCCTACCGCGAGCGCTACTGCTCGGCCGAGGCCTGCAAGCATTGGCACCGCGTGCTCGGCGACGTGGTCGGGCGCTGAGGCTGCGGCGCGGGTGGCCCGTCAACCCGCGTACACGAACTCGACGCTGGCGTCGATCGATTCCCGCAGGCTCTTGTGGACCGGGCAGGTGTGCGCGGCCTGCTCGAGTTTCCCGCGGTGCGGGCTGCCGGCGGCGATCGGCAGTGTGATGACGGTCCGCAGCGAAGTGATGCGACGCGGAGCGTCGGTCGACATGATCTTCTGCGTCGTGGCCGTCATGCCTTGAAGATCGATCCCCTCGCGATCCGCCACGATGCCCATGATCGTCATCATGCACGCCGGCAGCGCCGCAGCGAGGAGGTCGGTCGGCGAGAAGCTCTCGCCCTTGCCGTGGTTGTCGACGGGAGCATCCGTCAGGAGCGTGGTCCCCGAAGGGCCATGCCGGGCGCTGCAGCGAAGTTCTCCCTCGTACCGGACCGTGATCTCGACCATTGGCGTCGTCTCCTCCGTCCAAGGCTAGCGCGGGCGTTGCACTGTCGGCTTCGTCCTCCGAGGTTGCGCCATTGGCAGCGGACCCGATCCGCCGGAGCCACCCAATGCCACCACGATGACCCAGTCACTTCAGAACCTCAGCGTGAAGCCGATGAGGGCGGCCCTCTCGCCATCGGGGAGCGCTGATGCGCCGGGCGATTCATCCTGTGGCGCAGTCCACCACGCCGAGGCATGGATCGAGGCATTGGGCGCAAGGTCAAGCGACCACGTCGCGCCCGAGCGCCACGCTTCGACCGAGGTCCGCGTGCCGACGAGTTCGCTGCGCAGGGTGAGATCGATGCCGCGCTCAAGCGGCAGCCGCCACGCGCCGCCGGCGTGGATCGCATCAAGGCTGGCTCCATCGTCCGCGATGGCCGCGTTCGTGCCGAACACCACGCCGATCGAATCACGCCACCACAGCACGCGCGAGACGTCTTCGAGCGTGGCGGGTTCGATGGGAGCAACAACCCAGGCATCGTCGATCGCTGCGATGGCGGGGGTGGCAGGTACGCCCATCACGAGTGCCCACAGGATGGACGCCGACGCAGCGCGGCAGATGAAGCTGTTGGCTGGCATGCCCCATCAGACGCCCTGATCCGTCGGGAAGGTTCGCGCTCATGCCGGAAAAGTCCGGCTGCCGTGCTTCATCTCTTGGATCGCATCAAGGAAATCTCCTTGACTCCGCGCAAGTTCAATGCAAAGGGCACGAGACATCGCCGGAGTGGGCGTCGAGCCGTTGGGCTGCACCAGCACCACCCTGCTCGCGAGCGTCATGCCGACATCGGTCAGCCGCACTACGCTCGTGAACATGCACCACCCACGGCTCTTCGCGTAGCCGCGCCAGGATGCGCTCGCCGGCATCGTCGTTGTCATCGTGGCGCTTCGAAAGCAGGCCATGGCCAGCATCGAGCGAACCAATCATGCCGATGGGTCCATCACGCTCAAGCTTCGTCGCGACGGCACGTTCATCATCAAGCCGGCCTTGGTCGAGGCCTTCGCCAAGGTGCCCGATGGTGCGCGGCTGACCTTCGATGCCCATGGGGAGCCGGTCGACCGGGACGTTCGCGAGGCGATCGCAGGATTCGTCGAAGACGCCCTGAATCGACGCATCACGGTGAGCGTCGTGGGCGTCGACCTGACCGGCGTGAGCGCCGGCGGACACTGACATCTGATTCGCCGAATGATCAGCGCGATCGTCGCGAGATGATCCCGGCCACGGCCAGCAGCGCGATCGCACCCGGTGCGGGAACGCCGCCCAGTTCGAGTCCCCAGTTGTCGTAGAACTGCGTCAGCGTTCCACTGTTGGAGTTCGATGCCGAAAACCCGAATTGCGATGAAACGGACCCGGAGAGATCAAGGGATCCCGTCCCGGTCAAGCGCGTGAAGTTAGCGGCGTTGAGGGTGCCGTTGAAGGTTTGCGTGGTCCATGTGGACTGGACGCCCGTGACGTAGAGGTAGTCGGCGAAGATCGAATCGCCTTGCTTGATGATCAAGCTGATGGCCTGCCCTTGGCCAAAGCTGCCCGGGCCCCGGAGCACATCGAGGCTCCAGGAAAAACTGGTTCCTTCAAGGATGAGGTCGACGGCTGGCACATAGATCGCCATAACTCCTGAGCCGGAGCCGGAGACAGTGGTGACTTGGAGCCGCGCACCGGGGTTGCCGCCTGAGTCCAAGACGGTTGGGGTGGCTGTGCCGAAGGTTGAGTACGACCACTGCGAGAAGTCCCCGTCGCTCAGGACGAAGCTAGCCGAGGCAGGGGCGGTCAGGGCAAGAACGATGGCGAGGCGAGCGAGCATGGCAGGAATCCTGGACCCTTGCCTCACTCCTCAAAAGAGAAACTCTACCACAGGAACGCAGCCCGTCAAACAACACCGCACACCCGCTGAGTGCGTCGGACCCGCTCATCGCGGTGGTTCTGGTCGGCGTCGACCCGACCGGCGTGAGCGCCGGCGGTCACGAGAGCCCGGCTCACGCCCAGGTCACATCATCGCTTGGCCAGGTGGCGCTTCGTCTCGGCGCGGCTGGCCTTGATGAGCGCGGTGGCAGCCTTCGGACTCGCCTTCGCCTCCATCAGGGCCTGCAGCATGAGGGGCGCCACGATCGTGGCATCGGACTCGATCACGAACATTGGCGTGCGCTCGGTGAGCTTGTCCCAGGTGATCTTCTCGTTGGGCGTGGCGCCCGAGTACGAGCCGTAACTCGTCGTCGAGTCGCTGATCTGGCAGAAGTAGGCCCACGGCTTGACCGGTGCCTGCAGGTCGTACTTGATGCTCGGCACGACGCAGATCGGGAAGTCGCCGGCGATGCCGCCGCCGATCTGGAAGAAGCCCACGCCCTTGCC
>Ga0208048_1001223_pt1 | contig 13480 bp, 7 predicted proteins | sample Malawi_45m_30L_FD_184163 | JGI IMG/M metagenome (GOLD analysis project Ga0208048, IMG submission 184163) | Freshwater microbial communities from Lake Malawi, Central Region, Malawi to study Microbial Dark Matter (Phase II) - Malawi_45m_30L... | ecosystem: Environmental > Aquatic > Freshwater >...
CAAGAATCTCGACCTCGACATTCCCACGGGTGAGCTGGTGGTCGTGACCGGCGTGTCGGGTTCAGGCAAGTCTTCGCTGGTCTTCGATACCCTCTACGCCGAGGGTCAGCGGCGCTATGTCGAGACCTTTTCGGCCTACGCGCGGCAGTTCCTCGACCGCATGGATCGGCCAGCGGTGGACCGTATCGAAGGCGTTCCTCCGGCGATTGCCATCGACCAGACCAACCCAGTCCGGACCTCGCGATCCACCGTGGGGACGATGACCGAGATCAACGACCACCTGAAACTGCTCTGGGCCCGCTTTGCCGTGGCGCACTGCCCGCAGGGACATGGGCCGATCGTGGCAAGCACGGCAGCGCAGGTGTGCAGGGAGTTGCTGCAACGCGCAAACGACGCTGGGGATCCGCGCCTCGTGGTGTGCTTTCCCCTGGCAATTCCCGAGGCCTTCACTGCGGAGGAGGTTGGCGCCTTGCTCCACGCGCAAGGCTACACCCGCACCCAGGGCGAGCGCTACGAAACCCGCGGGCGAAGCTTCATCGATGTCGTCCAGGATCGCTTCCGCGCGCATCAGGTTGAGGCTGGGCGGCTTCAGGAGGCGGTGGAGGCATGCCTTTCACGTCCGGAGGCACGCCTGGTGGTGCATCTGCAGCCGACTGCTGACGCTCCGGGTTCTGAGATCCCAACCGTATGGCGCTGGAGTGCGCGACAGCGTTGCCCTACCTGCGACCATGAAGCCGGTGCTGTCACGCCCAGCCACTTCTCGTTCAATTCGCCGCTTGGCGCCTGCGAGACTTGCCGGGGCTTCGGCCGGGTGATCGGGATCGACTGGGGACTGGTCATCCCCGACCCCAGCCTGAGTCTGGCGCAGGGTGCGATCAAGCCCTGGCAGACCGAGAGTTTCAAGGAGTGCCAAGCCGACCTGGTGCGTTACGCGCCTTTGCGTGGCATCGATGTGAAGCGCCCCTGGAGAAACCTGACCCCGAAGGCGCAGGAATGGGTGCTCGGTGGCGATCCGGCGTGGCGCGGCGACTGGAGCCGTCAGTGGTACGGTGCGCGCCGTTTTTTCGAGTGGCTCGAGAGTCGCACCTACAAGATGCATGTGCGGGTGCTGCTTTCACGCTACCGCGCTTACACCCCGTGCACTGCCTGCGCCGGGACGCGTCTCAAGCCGGAAGCCGCGCAGTGGCAGATCGCAGACCACCGTCTGCATGACCTGATGTTGATGCCGATCGAAGCACTGCGCAACTGGTTCGATGCGCTGACCGGCCAGAGCCGAACCGGCCAGAATGTGGTCGAGCGTGGCGTGGCCGAGCGCGGTGTGGTTGAGCGCGGTGTGGTCGAGCGTGGCGTGGTTGAGCCGCGACTGCCCGAGCAGTCCGCACAGCTGCTGCTCGAGATCCGCACGAGGCTCGGCTTTCTGTGCGACGTCGGGCTGGGCTACCTCAACCTCGATCGGCAGTCGCGCACCCTCTCGGGCGGAGAAGTGCAGCGGATCAACCTCACCACAGCGCTTGGAACCTCGCTGGTCAACACACTGTTCGTCCTCGATGAACCGTCGATCGGGCTGCACCCACGCGACATGGACCGGATCATCCGCGTGATGCACCGCTTGCGCGATGCGGGAAATTCGCTGGTGGTGGTGGAACACGACCCGGCGGTCATGTGGGCCTCCAACCGCGTGATCGACCTCGGCCCGGGGCCGGGCGAGCGCGGAGGCGCAGTCATGTATTCCGGCTCGCCGCAGGGACTTGCACGATCCAACACCCTGACCGGCGCTTATCTCGGCAGCCGGATCAGGGTGGATACCGAGGGCAGGCTGCCGCGTCCGGTCCACGACTCCACCCCAAAACTCCTCGTCGAGGGCGCCCGGGAGAACAACCTCAAGAACCTCAGCCTGAGCATTCCACTGCAACGCTTTGTCTGCCTCACGGGAGTGTCGGGGTCCGGCAAATCCACGCTGATGCAGGGCATCGTGCTGCCGGCAATCCTGAAGGCCAAGGGAAAACCCGGCGATACACCGGGCGCGCACGACCGGGTGCTCGGCGACGACTGGATCGATGGCGTTGTGCACGTCGACCAGTCGCCGATCGGAAAGACTGCGCGCTCCAACCCGGTGAGCTATGTGGGCGCCTTTGACGGCATCCGCAGGCGCTTTGCGGCGCTACAGATCGCACGTGAGCGCAACTACACCGCAGGCACCTTCAGCTTCAACAGCGGCAACGGGCGCTGCCCCACCTGCGCAGGCAGCGGTTTCGAACACATCGAGATGCAGTTCCTCTCGGACGTCTATCTGCGCTGCCCGGAGTGCAACGGACTGCGCTACCGCCCCGAGATTCTCGAGGTGAGGGAGCGCGGACAGAGCGTTGCGGATGTGCTTGGCATGACGATTGCACAGGCCTACGCCTTTTATGAACGCGATCCCGAGGTGCGGGCGCGGTTGCGTCCGCTGCTCGACGTGGGGCTCGAGTATCTGCACCTTGGTCAGCCGGTGCCAACCCTTTCGGGGGGCGAAGCGCAACGCCTGAAACTCGCCGGATTTCTCGCCGAGGCGGCGAGCGCGGCGCGCAAGCCCCGGCGCGAGAACCGCGTGGGGCGCCGTGCCGGCACGCTCTTCCTCTTCGACGAGCCCACCACCGGTCTCCACTTCGACGACATCCGCCGGTTGCTGAGCGCCTTCAGGCAATTGCTCGACGCAGGACACTCGCTGCTCGTGATCGAGCACAACCTCGATGTGATCGCCGCCTGCGATTGGGTGATCGATCTGGGGCCTGAAGCCGGTGAACATGGCGGCGCGCTGGTCGCTTGCGGCTCGCCCGAGGACTTGCGCGAGCACCCTGCGTCGCACACCGGGCGCGCGCTTCGGATCTACAGCGCGCAAGCGGATGCGGCCGGCCAACTCCAGCCCGATCGGGCCGCCGCAGCTTTCACGCCGGCAAGTGCGGCGCAACCACCTCATGCCGGCTTGAGTGCTGAAGCAAGCCGCGCCACCTTGATTGCGGAGCCGCGTCAGCGGGGCTCTGGTGCGGATCTGCGCAAGCTCGCCGCCAACGCGATTGTGGTGCACCGGGCCCGCGAGCACAACCTGAAGGAACTGGAGGTACAGATTCCGCGTAACTGCATGACGGTGGTCACCGGGCCCTCGGGATCGGGGAAGTCCACCCTCGCCTTCGACGTCATCTTCGGGGAAGGCCAGCGGCGGTACCTCGAGTCGCTCAACGCCTATGCGCGCCAGTTTGTCCAGCCGGCATCCAAGCCGGATGTGGAGGGAGTCTATGGCATCCCGCCAACCGTCGCGATCGAGCAGCGCACCAGTCGGGGCGGTCAGAAGAGCACCGTTGCCACGCTCACCGAGATCCATCACTTCCTTCGCCTGCTCTGGGTCAGACTGGGCACGGCGCACTGTCCCCAGTGTGCAATACCAGTGGAGGCGCAAAGCTTCGCGTCGATCGCGGCACGGATCCAGCGCGACTACCGCGGAACACTGGTCGGACTGCTCGCTCCTCTGGTGCGGTCACGCAAGGGCATTTACCGCGACCTTGCGCAGTGGGCCGCAGAGAAAGGCTACACCCACCTTCGGGTCGACGGCCACTTCGTGGAATTGCGCCCGTTTCCCAGGCTCGACCGCTATCAGGAACACAACATCGAACTTCCAGTGGCGAGCCTGCGGATCGAACCCGAGCGCGAGGATGCGCTGCGTGAAGCGCTCACAGCGTGCCTCGAGCTCGGCAAGGGCTCGGTCATGGTGCTCGAGGATCTCGAGGCCTCTGGCGATCCCTACGCAGCGCCGCTTCTGGCAAACCGACCAGCGCGCCTCTTCTCGACGCAGCGCGCCTGCAGCAGCTGCGGACTGAGCCTTCCCGACCCCGATCCGCGGCTCTTCTCCTTCAACTCCCGGATCGGCTGGTGCGCGGACTGTCAGGGCACCGGGCTGCACCTCAGCGAGGCACTGCGCCAACAGTTGCGCGACACCGAGCGCTTCGGTGAGCAGAGCGAGGAAAGCCTCACCCGCAGCGAGACACTGGTCGAGGCCGTCGATCCGGGCTCGTCGTGCCGAAGTTGCCGAGGCGAACGTCTCAACCCGATCGCGCGCGCGGTGCGGCTTGGGCGATGCGGCATCGGTGAGCTCGGCGCACGCTCGGTGGACGCTGCGGCGCATTGGTTCGCCTCGCTCGAGCTGCCCCCGAGGTCGCAAGAGATCGCCCGCGACGTCCTCGCCGAAGTGCGTGCCCGACTGCGCTTCCTGCAGGATGTGGGCCTCGGCTACCTTGCGCTGAACCGACCCGCACCGAGCCTTTCCGGCGGTGAAGCGCAGCGCATACGGCTCGCAGCCCAGCTCGGTTCAAACCTGCAGGGCGTCTGCTATGTGCTCGACGAGCCAACGATTGGGCTGCACCCACGCGACAACCGTGTACTGGTCGACACCCTGAGCGCGCTGCGCGACCGCGGCAACACCCTGCTCGTGGTGGAGCATGATGAGGAGACGATCCGCCGTGCAGATCATCTCATCGACATCGGTCCCGGGGCTGGCCGGCACGGCGGCACGCTGATGGCCCAGGGCCATCCCGGGGAGGTTCTCCACCATCCGAGCAGCCTCACCGCACGATTTCTGCGCGAACCCTTGCGCCATCCAATGCAGGAACCTCGGCCACTGAGCAGGGAGCACCCCAGCCTCGAGTTACGCGGGGTGACGCTGCACAACCTGCGCGGGGTGGACGTGCATATCCCGCTTGGCCGTCTCACGGTAATCACCGGCGTTTCGGGGTCGGGCAAGTCCACGCTTGCGCGCGAAGTGCTGCTGCCGCTGGCCGAACAGCACCTCCGCAAGGCACCTCCGAGCGCTGGCGCACGAAAGGCCCAGTTGGCGGCGGTGCGCGAGGCGCGCGGCTTTGCTGCACTCGACCGGGTGCTGGAAGTGGATCAGACGCCGATCGGAAAGACCCCCAGGTCGTGCCCCGCCACCTACGTGGGTTTCTGGGACGCGATCCGCAGGCTCTTCGCCGACACGCAGGAGGCGCGGGTCCGCGGATGGGAGGCGGGCCGCTTCTCCTTCAACACCGGTCAGGGCCGGTGTATCGTCTGCGAGGGACAGGGGATGCAGACCGTGGAAATGAGTTTTCTTCCCGATGTGAAGGTGGTCTGTGAAGCCTGCCGAGGTGCGCGCTTCAACGCCGCCACGCTCGAGGTCCGCTGGCAGTCCCTCAGCATCGGACAACTCCTGCAGCTGTCGGTTGACGAGGCGCTGCCGCACTTTGCGGCGCACCCCTCGGTGGATCGTGCCTTGCAGATCATGCAGGACGTAGGGCTTGGCTATCTCACGCTTGGCCAGCCCAGCCCAACGCTTTCAGGCGGCGAGGCGCAGCGGATCAAGCTGGTGGCCGAACTGGCCAAGGCCCGCGCTCGGGATGCGCCGCGCACGCTCTATGTGCTCGACGAACCGACCGTGGGCTTACACATGGCGGATGTCGAAAAGCTCATCCGGGTGCTCCATCGGCTGGTGGATGCAGGCCACACCCTCGTCGTGGTCGAACACGACATGGACCTCTGGGCCGAGGCAGACTGGATTATCGACCTTGGGCCTGAGGGCGGCGACCGGGGCGGACAGATCACGGTCCAGGGGCCTCCAGCGCTCGTGGCGCAGCATCCCGGGCACACGGGCCGACTGCTTGCCGCGTTTTTGCGCGATCGTGCGCACACAGGCCCTGCAGTGAACGCGGACTGACCCCGAGGCGCGAGAAGTCTCCACGGGCACGGCTCCCGCATACCCCAGGGCTCGGCTCTCGCATACTCCAGGGTATGGTTCCCGCATACCCCAGGGCTCGGCTCCCGCAAGACCCGAAGGCTCTGCTTTGCGTATCATCCGCGCATGGATCTCCAAGCCACGCTCGAGGACCTGAAATGTCTGGTTGCCTTCGACACAACCAGCCAACTGCCCAACCGCCCGCTGATCGACTGGGTTGCCAACCGCCTTGAGCCCCTCGGCTTCGAGGTGATGGTGCAGGAGGCACCGGAGCCGGGCAAGGCAAACCTCTTCGCGACTTTCGGACCCCAAAGGGAGGGCGGACTGATGCTCTCGGGGCACTCCGACGTGGTCCCGGTAACCGGGCAGCCCTGGAGCAGCGACCCCTTTGCCCTCCGCGCACACGAAGGCCGGCTCTACGGACGCGGGTCCGCCGACATGAAGGGCTTCATCGCGTGCCTGTTGCAGGCGGCGCCGGGCTTTGCCCGGGCGAAGTTGAAAGCTCCGATCCACTTTGCGCTGTCGTACAACGAGGAGACCGACATGGGCGGCATGAAGCAGCTTGCCGCCCGTTTGCGCGAAAGCAGCCAACTGCCGCGTGCCGCAGTGATTGGCGAACCGACCAGCATGCAGGTTGTGGTGGCCAACAAGGGCGCCGCAATCTATCGCTTCAGGGTGCGCGGCTTCGAGGTGCACTCCTCGCTGAGAGACCGCGGCGTTTCCGCAGTGGAAACCGCTGCGCGGATCATCGTACGTTCGCTCGACATCCAGAAGCGTATGCGCGAAGACCTTCGGCACGACGGCTTTGACTTCCCGTTTTCGAGTATCCATGTGGGTCGTATCCATGGGGGCACCGCACACAACATCACCGCCAAGGACTGCGAGTTCCTGCTCGAAATCAGGGCACTGCCCGGTCGGGCTGCAGCGCCCTACATCGCCGAGTTGCGCGCCTGGTGCGAAGCGGAACTGCTGCCCGCCATGCGCGCGATTGCCGAAGCGAGCGACATCGCCATCGAAGAGATCACCGACAGCCCCGGCCTTGACGAGCGCGGCAACACCCGCCTTGGGCGGGCCATGATGCCGCTTTGCGCCTGCCACAGCCCGGGCCGGGTGAGTTTCGGGACCGAGGGCGGCATCTTGCAGGACGCAGGCATCCCCACGGTCATTTGCGGCCCGGGCCAGATCAGTGTGGCGCATCAGGCCAACGAGTTCGTCGAACTCGACCAGTTGGAGAGGTGCCTGCACTTCCTTGACCGCCTCAGACATGCGATGGAAACCGACCCGGCATGTTTCTTCTGATCGGGTTCGGACTCGCACTGCTCACCGCTGTCGTTCTCGTCTGGCCGCTGCTGCGCCGATCGTCTCCCGCGCGGGGGATATCGGAGGAGCAGCTTGCGGCGTCGTTCCGGGATCGGCAGCGCCTCATCCGCAAGGACCTCGAGGCAGGGCTGATCACTCCGGTTCAGGCGGAGCGCGCCGAAGAAGCGCTCGCTGCTGAACTCGCCGAGCGGCTGAACCAGAACGAGTTGGCGCCCATAAGTCACGGAGATCGCCAAAATCCCGGCGCGGCCAGCGGCAACCACCCACAACGCAGCAGCGTACACCCTAGTAGCGTACGCCCCAGCAGCTTACACACGAGCAGCATGCAGACGGGCAGCATGCAGACGGGCAGCGTAGAGGCGGGCAACGTACAGGCGGGCAGCGTGCGGAGCAGCCGTAATCCAGCCGATCAAAGCCCGCGCCGGCCTTGGCTTGCCGCCTTCCTGCTCGCCGCGCTTCCAGTGCTGGGCATCTCCACCTACCTGATCGGCGGTAGTCCCGAACTCACGCTTCCCGGAGCGCTGCAGAGTCAGGGCCGCGAGACCCGTCACGCGATGCTCGAGCAACTCGCAGCCGACCCGCAGCGTTACCGGGAGGCGCTCGCCAACCTGCGTTCGACGCTTGTGCAGACCCCCGACGACGTCGACACCTGGGTCATGCTCGCGATGCTGCACAAGACCGCAGGCGACTACGCGGCCGCTGTGGAGAGCTTCGCCGAGGCACACAAGCGTGGCGCCGACCGCGATGCACGTTTTCTCGCCGAATATGCTGAAACTATCGCGCTGAGCCGCGATCGGCGATTCGCAGGCGAACCCTACATCCTGCTCCAGCAGGCGATGCGGCTGGACGGGCAGGATTCGAAGGTGGTCTCGCTGATGGCAGCGGCACACTACCAGGCTGGTGAACGCGCCGAGGCGCGGGCATTGCTCGAGCAACTTCTGGCTGCGATGTCGCGCGACAACCCGCAGGCAACACAACTCCGCGAGCTGATTGCGGGCCTCAGGGATAGCGACAGCCCGAAAACCCCCTCCCCGACCGGCCAGGCAGCCGGTCCCGCAAGTGCACCCGGTGGAATCGCCCGCCCCGGGCCGGCGCCCGTACCCGGGTCTGAATCAGCACCCGTATCCGGGTCCGAATCAGCTCCCGTATCCGGGCCTGAATCGGTCCCCAGACCGGGCGACGCGGCAACCCGCATCGAAGTGGTGCTCACGATCGATCCCGCAATGCTTGCCGATCTCGGGCCGGGCGCAGTGCTCTTTGTGAGCGCGCGAGCCGCTCAGGGCCCGCGCATGCCTATCGCGGTCTGGCGTGGACCGGTGCCGCAAGCCAGAGATGGGCTCGCTGTGGTGCTTGACGCGCGCCGCCAGATCGACCCTTCGCGAAAGCTCGAGGGGGCGTTGGTCGTGGAGGCGCATATCGCGCGAAGCGGACAGGCCGGACGTCAGCCCGGGGACCCGTTTGCAGACCCGGTGAGCCTCGAACTTGCGCCGCAAGGACTTTCTGCGGTGGCCAGGCTGAGCCTGCACATCGGTGCGCGCGTCAAACCCTGACCCCGCAATCGTTGCGGATGAAGACCCCCCAAAGCCAGGGACGCAACCCGGTCCCCCGATGCTGCGTGCCTCTGCGCTTTCGCTCAGCCGGGGCCGGCGCAGGCTGGTGCATCGCGCCGGTTTCGAACTTCATCCAGGCAGGTGGATCGCCCTTACAGGACCGAACGGTTCCGGCAAATCGTCGCTGCTGCGCGCGCTCGCGGGACTCCTGAGCTGGGACGAAGTTCCGCACCTCGTGCTCGGCGACCAGCGGCTCGAGCGGCTCTCATTACCCCCGCAACTTCGGCTCATCTTTCAGGGACACGCGGCAGGATGGAAGGATGCGCTGAGCGTTCGCGAGAATCTCTGGTGGCAGTCGCGGATGGATACCGAGCAGGGCGGGCCTGCGGTCACGCGCGAAGCGATCAACCTCGCGATCGCCACAACCGGAATCTCCGCCCAGGCGGAATCACCCTTCGGACTGCTCTCAGCGGGTCAGCGGCGCCGGGTGTCGCTCGCACGTCTGCGCATCAGCCTGGACGCAGTGCCATCCAGCGCAAGCATCCTGCTCTGGCTGCTCGACGAACCCACTACGGCACTCGACGAGCAGGGCCAGCGCCTCATGGGTGGACTGCTATCCGATCTGTGCCAGCGCGGGGGAATGGCGATCGTGGCCACCCATGGAGCGATTCCAGGCGCGCCTCCCGCCTTATCGTTCGGACTCGGGCCCGATCCGGTCGCCGCTCCGCAAGCGCACGCGCAACCGAGGCCGAGCGCAGGACGTGACGCGAACGCATCGCCTGGCCGGGTCTCATAGCGTGGCGGTTCCACAGCGCCTGGCCGAGCCTCACGGCGTGACGCGGTCGCAGCGTGTGACCGAATCTCGGTGCCCGCCACAGTCCAGGGGTGGCATGGGGCTGCGGTGCTGATCGAGGCCATCCGACGCGATCTGAGGCTCCTGCTGCGCCAACGCAGCGAGTTGTGGCTGGTGCTGCTCTTTTTTGTGCTCGTGGCAAGCCTCTTTCCACTTGCGCTGCAGCCCGAGCCGCGTCTGCTCGCAGCCATCGGCGGTGGCGTCTGCTGGGTGGCGGCACTGCTCGCGGTACTGTTGTCGATGCCCCGGCTTTTCGCCTCCGACGCGCTCGACGGCACCCTCGAACAGATGCTTCTTGCGCGCTCGGCCTGGATGCCGATGCTCTACGGCAAGCTGATCGCACATTGGCTGGCGAGCGGCTTGCCTCTCACGCTGACCGCCCCGCTCATCGGCCTTCAATACAACCTCGACACCGAGGCGATTGCCATCCTTGTGCTGGCGCTGCTCATCGGAACACCCATCCTGAGCCTGATGGGCGCGATCTGTGCCGCGCTGAGTCTGCCGGCGCGCGGAGACGGCGCACTTCTTGCCCTGCTCATGCTTCCGCTCACGATCCCGGTCCTGGTTTTCGGCACAGGCGCGGTTGAGGCCCACGCCGCAGGACTCGGGGCACAGGCGCACCTTTCCCTGCTCGGCGCCGCGCTCCTGCTCGCACTCGTGCTCGCGCCATGGGCTTGCAGCGCGGCGATTAGAATTGCACTCGAATGAAAGGCTTGCATGCTTGAGGTTGCACAGTCGGACCAGGGCGGAGCATGGTGGTCGCGTTTCGCGGCACCCGCGCGGTTCTTTCCGCTTGCCGGACGCCTGATCCCGCCACTTTTCGTATTGAGCGCGGTGTTGGCTGCGGTTGGCCTCTACATTGGCTTCATGGTGGCTCCCACCGACTGGCAACAGGGCGAAGCCTACCGGATCATCTACATCCATGTTCCTGCGGCCTGGATGTCGATGCTCATTTATCTTGCCATGGCCTTCTGGGGCGTGCTCACCCTCGTCCTCCGGACACGCCTCTCGGCCATGATGATCCATGCGCTCGCTCCCACCGGCGCGTGGATGACTTTCCTTGCCCTCTGGACCGGGGCGTTCTGGGGCAGGCCCACCTGGGGTACCTATTGGGTGTGGGACGCCAGGATCACTTCCGAACTGATCCTGCTCTTTCTCTACTTCGGGGTGATCGGCCTGCGCGCCTCGATCGACGACGAACGCAAGGCCGACAAGGCCTGCGCGTTGATGTCTATCGTGGGGGCGGTCAACATTCCGATCATCTACTTTTCGGTCAAGTGGTGGAACACCCTGCACCAGGGCGCAAGCGTGTCGCTCACCGCGGCACCGAAGATGGCGCAGACCATGCTGTCGGCGATGTTGATCATGACGCTAGCGGCGTGGCTTTATAGTGTGGCGTCGAGTTTTGTGCGAGTGCGATCGTTGATCATCGAGCGTGAACCGTTTCAGGCCTGGGAACCGCCGTCTGTCGGTGCCGGTCTCAGGATCGGGGCCGAGCACAGCAGGTCGGGAGCATGAAGGACCACAGTTTCTATCTCGCAATGTCCTACGCGGCACCCGTGGTGGTGGTGGTGATCGAGGCCTTCAGGCTGCAACAGCAACGCCGCCTCGCCTTGCGCACCCGCGCGCTCGAAAGGGCCGCGGCACCGCAGGACGATGGCACAGGTGCCTCCACACAATCCTTGCCAGGACATGCCCCGGCCTTCAACGAGGCCTTGGAAGCCGTTCAGGAGGGGCACCACCCCCAGGGCCATCAACCGGCCTTCGGCAGGTCACAGCCGGCGGCAGACGCAGCGCTGACCAGGGCGGATCGCCTGTGAGCCCCCGGCAGCGCCGGCTCGCGCTCGTGCTCGGCGGAGTCGCCGCTCTGGTGGTGGCCACCGCGCTTGTGCTCAACGCATTTCGCAGCAACCTCGTCTTCTTCTTCACGCCAACCCAGGTCGCCAACGGTGAAGCGCCGGTCGGCCGTAGTTTTCGCATCGGCGGACTGGTGGTTCCCGGCTCGGTGGAGCGTGAATCCGATGGGCTTCGTCTTCGTTTTGCGATCACCGACCAGGCAAGGACAGTGCAGGTGCACTACCAGGGAATTCTTCCTGACCTCTTCAAGGAGGGCGCAGGGGTTGTCGCCCAGGGAAGCATGCAGGGCGACGGGCTCTTTCTCGCCAGGGAGGTTCTTGCCAAGCACGACGAAAACTACATGCCGCCCGAGGCTGCCGAAGCCCTGAAGAGGGCCGGACATCCGGTTGGTGCGCCCACGCAGTTCATCCAGGCCCCGGCGCCGGCGCCGGGACGCTGAAGACAGCAGAGTTGCCCTGCCCATGAGCACCGAACTTGGTCACCTTGCACTTGCGCTCGCCCTCCTCAGCGGGCTCTGCCTCGCGGTGTTTCCAGCACTTGGCGTCTGGCGCAATGACCGCCGCCTCATGGACATGGCCACGCCTGCGGCGTACTGGCAGTTGCTGCTGGTTGCGCTCGCTTTTGCCTGTCTCATCGAAAACTTCGTGACGCACCAGTTCAGCAACCAATTGGTCGCCAACCACTCCAACCGCGATCTGCCGCTCAACTACCGGGTGGCTGCCAGTTGGGGCTCCCACGAAGGCTCGATGCTGCTCTGGATCCTGATGCTGGCCGGATGGACAGCGGCAGTGGCCGCCCTGTCGGGAAACCTCCCTCGGGGGCTCCGTGCCCGGGTGCTGTCCGTACTCGGTGCAATCAGCATTGGCTTTTATCTTTTCGCACTGCTCACCTCCAACCCCTTCGAGCGCGCGGTGCCCGCACCACTCAACGGCCGCGACCTCAACCCTCTGCTGCAGGATCCCGGGATGGTGTTTCATCCGCCGCTCCTCTACATGGGCTACGTGGGCTTCGCGGTGGCTTTCGCCTTTGCCATCGCGGGCCTGCTCGAGGGTCGGTTCGACAGTGCCTGGGCGCGCTGGGTTCGTCCCTGGACCAATGTTGCATGGGCCTTTCTCTCGCTGGGAATCGGACTCGGATCGTTCTGGGCCTACTACGAACTCGGCTGGGGCGGCTGGTGGTTCTGGGACCCGGTGGAAAACGCGTCGTTCATGCCGTGGCTCACCGGAACCGCATTGATCCATTCGCTGGCGGTCACCGAAAAACGCGGCAACTTCCGAAGCTGGACCGTTCTGCTCGCGATCATGGCCTTCAGCCTGAGCCTGCTCGGCACCTTTCTGGTCCGCTCAGGGGTCCTCACCTCGGTGCATGCCTTTGCCACCGACCCTACCCGGGGGGTCTTCATCCTCATCTTCCTGTGCCTCGTCATCGGCGGGTCCCTCAGCCTGTATGCAGCCCGGGCCCATGCAGTGCACGCCGGGTTGGCCTACGGTCTGATGTCGCGCGAGTCGATGCTGCTTGCCAACAACATCCTGATGGTGGTGGCGATGCTCGCAGTGCTGCTGGGCACCCTCTATCCCCTGGTGCTCGACAGCCTTGGTCAGGGCAGGATTTCGGTGGGACCCCCGTACTTCGACGCAGTCTTCGTCCCCCTCATGCTGCCGGCGTTGCTGTTGATGGCCGTGGGTCCGCTTGCGCGGTGGCGGCAAACCCCTGTGCCGGCGCTCGCCCACCGCATGCGCTGGGCTTTCGCGGCAAGCGTCACAACAGGACTGCTGTTGCCGCTCACCGCCCCCTCGGACTACAAACCAGCCACCGCGCTTGGCCTGATCATGGCGCTCTGGGTGGCAAGCGGGGTTGTGATGACCGGCCTCGAAAACATGAAATCGCCCTCGGGTCCGCTCGATCCGCTGCGCCTGCGCTTGCAGCCGGGTGCCTGGTGGGGCATGCAGCTGGCCCACCTGGGGGTCGCTGCCTTTGTGGCGGGTGTCACGCTGGTGAGCAGCTACGAAGTGGAGCTTGAGAGGAAACTTGCCCCCGGCGAGGTGCTCCAGGTCGACCGCGACCTCGCGCTGCGTTTTGCCGAGGCGCGTCTGATCCGCGGCCCGAACTACGACGGGGTGCAGGTGCGCTTCGAGATCCTTCGTGCAGGCGAGGTGGTGGGGG
>Ga0208048_1001224_pt1 | contig 13479 bp, 14 predicted proteins | sample Malawi_45m_30L_FD_184163 | JGI IMG/M metagenome (GOLD analysis project Ga0208048, IMG submission 184163) | Freshwater microbial communities from Lake Malawi, Central Region, Malawi to study Microbial Dark Matter (Phase II) - Malawi_45m_30L... | ecosystem: Environmental > Aquatic > Freshwater >...
CCAACAGGACCTACTGGACCCACAGGACCGACTGGACCTACAGGACCCACCGGACCCACGGGACCGACTGGACCTACAGGACCAACCGGACCCACTGGCCCCACAGGACCCACCGGACCGACCGGACCAACAGGCCCTACAGGACCGACCGGACCTACAGGCCCCACCGGACCTACCGGACCTACCGGACCTACCGGACCTACCGGACCCACAGGACCTACTGGACCGACAGGACCTACTGGACCCACCGGACCAACAGGACCCACCGGACCCACAGGACCTACTGGCCCTACTGGCCCTACTGGACCTACAGGACCCACCGGACCGACTGGACCTACAGGACCGACTGGACCTACAGGACCGACAGGACCTACAGGACCCACCGGACCTACTGGATCTACCGGTCCCACAGGACCAACAGGCCCCACTGGTCCAACCGGTATGGATGGTGATCGTTACAACACAAAAACAACAACTGCAATCTCGATTGTGCCAGCACCATCTATCGGCGGTAGTGTATCATTTACTGTAGATGCCAAGTTAGCATACATTACAGGAAACTCAGTGGTCGTCGTCGATTCCACGAATGCTGATAATAATTTTGAAGGTTATATCGGAAGCTACAACAAACTTGATGGTAGTATTACAATTTCGAATATCAAGAATCCACATGGTACATTCAGCCCAACTGCCAATGTTGTTTATAATGTGAACTTGGACGGTATTGATGGACCTACTGGTCCAACCGGTCCAACTGGTCCTACTGGTCCTACTGGTATGGATGGTGATCGATACAATACAAAAACAACCACCGTTCTAGTACTCACGCCAGTTGACAATGGAAGTTTATCCTTTATGGTGGACTATAACTTAGCATACATCACCGGAAATTCCGTGATTGTTGTTGATTCGACAAATGCAAATAATTATTTTGAAGCGAATGTAAGTACATACAACAAGCTCACTGGCGCAATCACAATCAATCGTCTTACAAATATCAATGGAACATTTGGAACATCGGTTGTATATAATGTGAACTTGGATGGTATTGATGGACCTACAGGACCTACAGGACCTACAGGGCCTACTGGACCTACTGGCCCCACTGGACCTACTGGCCCCACTGGACCTACTGGACCTACAGGCCCCACCGGACCCACAGGCCCCACAGGACCTACTGGACCTACTGGCCCCACAGGACCTACCGGACCTACCGGACCTACCGGACCTACCGGACCTACTGGACCCACCGGATCTACTGGTCCTACTGGACCTACCGGACCTACTGGACCCACAGGACCTACTGGACCTACAGGCCCCACAGGACCCACAGGCCCCACAGGACCCACCGGACCTACTGGACCTACAGGACCTACAGGACCAACAGGACCCACTGGACCCACTGGTGCAACGGGACCCACAGGACCTACAGGACCCACAGGACCCACAGGACCTACTGGACCCACAGGACCTACTGGCCCCACAGGACCTACTGGACCTACTGGACCTACTGGTCCCACCGGACCTACTGGACCTACTGGTCCCACCGGACCTACTGGTCCCACCGGCAGCACAGGACCTACAGGACCCACAGGCCCCACTGGACCAACTGGACCGACAGGACCTACAGGACCCACAGGCCCCACCGGACCCACTGGACCGACAGGACCCACTGGCCCCACTGGTCCGACCGGACCCACAGGACCCACTGGACCTACTGGCCCTACAGGCGAAACCGGACCTACCGGACCTACTGGACCTACTGGCCCCACTGGACCGACTGGACCTACTGGACCCACTGGACCTACTGGACCCACCGGACCTACTGGACCTACTGGTCCCACTGGCAGCACAGGACCTACTGGACCCACCGGCCCCACTGGACCCACAGGACCTACTGGTGAAACGGGTTCTACAGGACCTACAGGACCTACTGGACCTACAGGACCCACAGGATCCACCGGACCTACTGGACCTACCGGACCTACTGGCCCCACTGGCCCCACTGGTCCGACCGGTGTAACCGGTCCAACAGGACCAACCGGACCCACTGGACCAACCGGACCCACCGGATCAACTGGACCCACTGGACCCACGGGACCCACTGGACCAACTGGACCCACCGGTGTCACAGGTCCCACAGGACCTACTGGACCAACAGGACCTACCGGTTCCACAGGTCCCACAGGTCCTACAGGTCCCACAGGTCCCACAGGACCTACCGGCCCTACTGGGTCAACAGGACCGACTGGCCCTACTGGACCAACCGGACCTACTGGACCTACCGGACCCACTGGAGTAACTGGTCCCACAGGACCTACTGGCCCAACTGGACCCACTGGACCCACCGGTGTAACAGGACCTACAGGACCTACTGGACCTACAGGCCCTACAGGACCTACTGGTGTCACAGGACCGACTGGCCCTACTGGACCCACCGGACCCACCGGACCCACAGGTTCCACAGGTCCCACCGGACCTACAGGCCCTACTGGACCCACTGGACCGACCGGTGTAACTGGACCCACTGGACCTACAGGACCAACCGGCCCCACTGGCTCTACCGGTCCCACAGGCGTTACTGGCCCCACTGGCCCCACAGGATCTACTGGACCTTCGGGTGCAACGGGTCCTACCGGACCGACTGGACCTACAGGACCTACAGGACCCACCGGATCAACGGGTCCTACCGGCCCAACTGGACCCACAGGACCAACCGGTTCTACCGGCCCCACTGGTGTAACAGGACCCACCGGACCTACTGGCCCTACAGGCCCAACAGGACCTACAGGTGAAACTGGTTGTACAGGCCCAACAGGGCCTACTGGACCTACAGGCAGCACTGGACCTACCGGCTGCACGGGACCTACAGGACCCACCGGCCCTACTGGACCCACCGGACCAACGGGAAGCACCGGTCCCACTGGACCTACTGGCCCAACAGGATCAACCGGACCTACCGGTGTAACGGGACCCACTGGGCATACAGGACCTACAGGATCAACTGGACCCACCGGTGTCACAGGACCCACTGGACCGACAGGACCAACTGGCCCCACAGGACCTACTGGTGTCACTGGTCCTACCGGCCCCACAGGACCAACCGGCCCCACTGGCTCTACCGGTCCCACAGGCGTTACTGGCCCCACTGGCCCCACAGGATCTACTGGACCTACAGGACCCACCGGCGAAACCGGACCGACTGGCCCCACTGGCCCTACTGGACCCACCGGACCAACAGGAAGCACCGGACCTACTGGACCTACCGGTTGCACCGGACCCACCGGACCTACTGGTTCAACAGGTTCTACTGGTCCTACAGGCCCCACCGGATCGACGGGACCTACAGGACCCACCGGATCGACGGGACCCACCGGACCTACTGGACCGACTGGACCTACAGGCCCCACCGGATCGACTGGACCTACGGGCCCTACTGGTTCAACAGGACCTACAGGATCTACCGGAACTACTGGTCCCACTGGTCCAACAGGCTCCACAGGACCTACAGGACCCACAGGACCCACAGGACCTACAGGACCCACAGGACCCACCGGACCTACTGGACCTACTGGTACAACGGGACCTACTGGACCTACCGGACCTACCGGTTCTACTGGCCCCACTGGTTCCACCGGCCCAACCGGACCTACCGGATCCACAGGACCGACTGGACCGACTGGACCTACAGGACCTACAGGATCTACTGGCCCAACCGGACCTACAGGACCTACAGGACCCACCGGTATAACAGGACCCATGGGTCCAACCGGAAAACAAGGAATTCAGGGCAGCGGTGGCCTCATTCTTTATTTGAACCGCCAGAATAGCGGGGGTAGTACAATCAATGAGTTAGGCGTCGCACCCAACTCTGCAGCACAGAACTATTTCACGATTGCAATTCCAGCAGGTTCATACCAAGTTGCGGGTGTAAATGCTGCCCTTATTTCAAATCTCACAAGTCAACCGTTCTTAACATCCGGAATGTGGGATCTCAATGTGTTTTTATCTGCAGATGCATCTCAGAACTTTACTCATATGAAGGTCTACTACGCAATCTACGTGATTGATGCAAGCGCAATGGTTCATCCCCAAGTTCCAGGAACTGTCATCCAAGATACAAATAATGCAGCCACTATTCCTCCAGTAGCATTGCCTTCGAATGTCATTCAAGTAGGCGGATTTTCAAATATGGTTGCTATTGACTCAACATCAATTCTGGAATACACGACATCGCTCTACATTCCATATACGAATATTGGTATGTACATGTCGCCATACCTCCAGATTCAAGTCTACGTTTACAATTCTGATACCAATACAAATAATGGACGTGTGTATTACCAAAGTTCATCATCATATACACATTTGCGCACCAGTGTAGGTTTGGTTGGTCCGACAGGTCCCGTTGGTTCAACCGGCCCTACAGGTACTACCGGCCCCACAGGACCCACAGGCCCCACAGGACCCACAGGTTCCACAGGACCCACAGGGCCTACTGGACCTACTGGACCAATCGGACAAGCTGCGCCTGCATTGTTTACACTCGTGAACAACGATACAACGAACTTGACACTCACAAGCACAAATAGTATAAAGAAGACCGGAAGTTCTGGTGACGCTTCGAAGGCGACTACATCTGAGTCATACCCTTACAACGCAAGCTTTTTAACATTCCGTCTGAACGTGCACACAGGAAGCGATTACACTGTTGGTTTAACCACCAATGGTTCTTCATTGATATACGCACTGTCATTTCAGAATGATAATGTATACAAGATCTACAATACGTCATTCATTGCAACGCCCATCAGCACATATGTTACAAATGATATCTTCACAATTACGGCAATGCGTGACGGAGTATACTGGTACAAAAATGGAGTCCAGATCGCGACGGATGTATTAATTTCTGGAACATCTTCTTTGAAGGGTATTATCAATTTGTATCAACAAAACGATATCATTGATCAGATCGCGTTCGGTTATTCATTGGCGGGTACTACAGGTGCTACTGGTCCTACTGGATCCACTGGTCCCACTGGTCCAACTGGCAGCACTGGTCCCACCGGCGCCACAGGCCCCACAGGTCCTACGGGATCCACTGGTCCTACTGGTCCAACCGGCAGCACCGGGCCTACTGGCAGCACCGGGCCTACTGGACCTACTGGCAGCACTGGTCCTACTGGCGAAACAGGACCAACTGGTCCCACTGGACCCACCGGCAGCACCGGTCCCACTGGATCCACCGGTCCTACTGGTCCCACCGGAAGCACTGGTCCCACCGGAAGCACTGGTCCCACCGGCTCAACCGGTCCTACTGGTTCCACCGGCAGCACCGGACCGACAGGACCTACTGGACCCACCGGACCTACTGGACCCACCGGACCTACAGGCAGCACCGGACCTACAGGCAGCACCGGACCTACAGGACCTACCGGCAGCACAGGACCTACTGGTTCCACAGGACCTACGGGACCTACTGGCAGCACTGGACCTACTGGCAGCACTGGACCTACTGGCCCTACGGGCTCGACTGGTGCAACTGGTCCAACTGGTCCTACTGGAGAAACTGGTCCCACCGGCCCTACAGGCAGCACTGGTCCCACTGGAAGCACCGGACCTACTGGAAGCACTGGTCCCACTGGAAAAGAAGGATCGACTGGTTCCACTGGACCTACTGGTCCAACCGGCCCCACCGGCAGCACAGGTTCCACCGGACCCACCGGGCCTACTGGCAGTACCGGCCCGACCGGCAGCACTGGTCCTACTGGACCCACCGGAAGCACAGGACCTACTGGCAGCACTGGTCCTACTGGTCCAACTGGAAGCACCGGCCCTACAGGCAGTACTGGTCCCACTGGACCCACAGGAAGCACCGGACCTACTGGTAGTACCGGCCCGACAGGACCCACCGGCAGCACCGGAGCAACTGGTCCCACTGGCAGCACGGGTCCTACGGGAAGCACTGGTCCCACTGGTCCAACTGGCAGCACTGGTCCTACGGGAAGCACTGGTCCTACCGGACCTACAGGCAGCACTGGTCCCACTGGAAGCACTGGTCCTACCGGACCTACAGGCAGCACTGGTCCCACTGGAAGCACCGGACCTACCGGTCCTACCGGTACAGCCGGAAGTACTGGTCCCACCGGAAGCACTGGTCCAACTGGTCCTACCGGAAGCACTGGCCCAACTGGCAGCACTGGTCCTACTGGTCCTACCGGAAGCACAGGCCCCACCGGAAGCACTGGTCCTACTGGTCCTACAGGAAGCACAGGCCCCACCGGAAGCACAGGTCCTACTGGTCCTACTGGAAGCACCGGTCCAACTGGCAGCACTGGTCCTACTGGTCCTACTGGAAGCACCGGTCCAACTGGCAGCACTGGTCCTACTGGACCTACAGGAAGCACAGGACCTACCGGCAGCACAGGACCTACCGGACCCACGGGTAGCACAGGCCCCACCGGCAGCACTGGTCCAACTGGTCCAACAGGTAGCACAGGCCCCACCGGCAGCACTGGACCTACTGGTCCCACTGGGTCCACAGGACCCACCGGCAGCACAGGACCTACTGGACCCACGGGCAGCACTGGACCCACGGGCAGCACCGGCGCCACAGGACCAACCGGCCCTACAGGAACCACTGGACCCACAGGACCTACCGGCCCCACCGGTCAACAAGGTAGCCCAGGAGATAAATACAATACAAGTACAACTACAGCAGTCACGATTTCACCTTCATCAAGCCAAGACCTTCCTTTGAATGTTGCAACTTACTTAGCATACATCCCAGGAAATAGTGTCGTCGTAGTTGATTCATCCAGTGTAAATAACCGCTTTGAAGCAACCGTGCTCTCGTATAGCTTACTCACTGGTCTCATTACACTAACAGGAATCACAAATATCAAGGGTACATTCGGAACATCGCAAACCTACAATGTAAACTTGGATGGTATTGATGGTCCAACGGGCTCTACCGGCCCAACTGGTGCACAAGGTCCGACAGGTTTATCTGGTAACATCTTTAATACATCAACCACAACAGCGGTGACAGTAACACCAACCACAAATGGTTCCACGTCGCTTACCGTCTCTGCGGGTTTGGCATACATTCCAGGAAACTCTGTAGTCGTTGTTTCATCCGTTACAAGTGCCAATTCATATGAAGGAACCGTAAGCGCTTATAATACAAGCAGCGGTGTTATTGATATCGCAAACATCCAAAACATACATGGTGTATTTACTTCAGCGGTGATCTACAATGTGAACTTGGATGGTATCGATGGCCCAATGGGTCCACAAGGAGCAACTGGTCCCACCGGCTCTACCGGTCCCACCGGCGCCACAGGACCCACCGGTCCCACCGGCTCTACTGGTCCTACTGGATCTACAGGTCCCACCGGTCCTACCGGCTCTACTGGTGCCACAGGTCCCACCGGAAGCACCGGTACCACAGGACCCACCGGACCTACCGGACCCACTGGTTCCACGGGAACTACCGGTCCAACTGGACCTACAGGACCTACCGGCAGCACAGGCAGCACTGGACCTACTGGTCCTACGGGCCCTACAGGCAGCACTGGTCCCACTGGAAGCACTGGTCCCACTGGACCTACCGGGTCCACCGGTCCTACCGGTCCTACCGGCTCTACTGGCGCAACAGGACCTACTGGTTCTACGGGCCCCACCGGCGCAACAGGACCCACCGGCCCAACAGGCACCACGGGCCCCACCGGCGCCACTGGTCCAACTGGTCCAACCGGTCCAGCAGGCAGCAATGGTCAAATGGGAGCCACCGGTCCAACCGGTGTTGGTAACTCACTGTTTGTCGGTGTTACTGGTGCAAATGGTGGTGTCACCGGTTATAATCGTATAACAAATCTGTTGTTCGACCAAAATGCCGGTTTCGACATTGTCCATGGAGCACCAGATACGGTAACAGTTACCATGAATAGTACATTCAAGTTTTGGAAAGTAGACGGTCAGTTGGCATTAACAGCCAATGGTCTTGATACTGTAAATTTCAAGTCGGGAAATCATATTTCCATCACTGGATCAGTTGATCCATCTGGTAATAAGTCTCTGCAATTTGATCTTAGTGGAAGTGGTCCTACAGGACCAACCGGTCCCACTGGTTCTACCGGCCCAACAGGACCTACAGGATCAACTGGTCCTGTGGGATCCACTGGCGCCACAGGTCCCACAGGTCCAACCGGCAGCACTGGCGCCACAGGTCCGACAGGTTCTACTGGTCCAACCGGCAGCACTGGCGCCACAGGTCCCACTGGACCTACCGGATCCACTGGTCCCACCGGCTCCACTGGTCCCACCGGTCCAACCGGATCTGCTGGTTCTACAGGTCCTACTGGCTCAACCGGTCCTACAGGACCCACCGGATCTACAGGAGCTACTGGCTCTACTGGACCCACCGGCCCCACTGGCTCTACTGGACCCACCGGATCTACTGGACCCACAGGTCCCACCGGAACTGCAGGATCAACCGGTACTACAGGTCCCACCGGCCCAACCGGACCTACCGGAACAGCTGGTGCAACCGGAACTACTGGCCCAACTGGCCCAACCGGAAGCACTGGACCTACTGGCAGCACTGGACCGACTGGTCCAACAGGAACAGCTGGTGCAGCAGGTTCAACTGGTTCTACTGGTCCTGAAGGTCAAGTTGGTCCTGCAGGTGTTGCTGGACCCACCGGTACAATTGGTCCTATGGGTCTCACTGGAAGCACCGGTCCGACTGGTTCTACCGGCAGCACCGGACCTACTGGATCTACCGGATCTACAGGATCAACTGGTCCCACTGGCGCGACAGGTCCAACTGGCCCCACAGGTTCAACCGGATCTACCGGTGCTACAGGACCCACAGGACCTACTGGATCAATGGGTGCAACTGGTACAACTGGTTCAACTGGACCCACAGGACCTACTGGATCAATCGGTGCAACTGGTGTAACTGGTCCCACTGGACCGACTGGACCTACTGGAAGCACCGGAAGCACCGGAAGCACCGGTTGCACTGGTCCCACCGGTCCTACCGGATCAACGGGTCCAACTGGCAGCACCGGACCTACCGGCACCACCGGACCTACCGGAAGCACAGGACCCACCGGCAGCACTGGACCTACCGGCACCACAGGCAGCACAGGTCCTACTGGTCCTACCGGTTCAACGGGTCCCACAGGCAGCACTGGCCCCACAGGCCCCACCGGCAGTACTGGTCCCACTGGAAGCACTGGACCTACCGGACCTACTGGACCTACAGGAGTTACCGGACAGAACGGCGCAACAGGTCCCACAGGAGAACGCGGTCCATATTCGGGATATACTAAGATGTACACGTACAGCACGACAACTGCCGCTGCTGATCCAGGAAGTGGTTACCTCCGCTTAAGTCGTGTTTGGAATGATGAGACTGCCGGAAGCGTTTCCATGTATATCGACGTGAATGACGCAAATGGTAATGAAAGCAGTGGATGGTTTAATGGTATGACGAACTTTGGTTCAGCAAACTACTATGGATCAATTACAATTCAAGCATACTCTGACCCAAGCCGACGTTGGGTAGGCCGTCTCACAGATGTCGTGAACTCAACCGGTTATTACACGCTTACGATGACGTACATTGATTATGACAATCTTGCATACAACGGCGAATATGTCCTTGTTTCATTTTCTCCAGCGGGTCTTGTTGGAAATACTGGCCCGACCGGATCTACCGGTTGCACAGGAGTAACCGGACCTACTGGAACAACTGGTAGCACTGGTTCAACCGGCCCCACAGGACCTACAGGACCCACAGGTATTACTGGTAATGCAGGACCTGCGCAGTTTACATTACAAGCAGCATCCGGTTATGAGTCTGTCTTCAACTTCCCAAGAGCAAATACAGTTCTCAAGATTGGGCCTACCACTACTTCCATCGACAAGTGTCTAACTGTTGAAGCGTATCAATTTGTATACATCACATTTAAAGTACCTCAAGTCAGCGTCTCTCGTATTGTCGGTCTCACAAATGACAACGGCACCACCGCATACTACCACTTCAACTTTGCCAACTCAGGCGCGAATCAGTTGTTTATGTATGTGAACAATGTGAGTGTAACCTCCGCAAATAACCCGACCAGTTACACCGTAGATGATACGTTTACAATCCTTGTAACTTCAGTGCTTGCTGGGTTTTATAAGAACGGAGTGCTTCTTTATTCGACACCCAATATTCTCTCGACATTCCGCGGATTCTTCGGAATGCTCGCACAGAATGACTCCGTGATTAATATTTCTTATGGATACTTGCCAATCGGACCAACTGGACCAACAGGACCCACCGGAAGCACTGGAACTACTGGTCCAACCGGACCAACAGGACCCACCGGAAGCACTGGAACTACTGGTCCAACCGGACCGACTGGACCCACCGGAAGCACTGGATCTACAGGACCCACCGGAAGCACCGGAACTACTGGACCTACTGGACCCACTGGTAGCACCGGACCTACTGGTAGCACAGGAACTACTGGACCTACTGGTTCTACCGGACCTACCGGAAGCACTGGACCGACTGGCATGACCGGACCTACCGGAGCGACTGGACCCACTGGTTCCACCGGTTCTACAGGACCTACTGGTTCTACCGGTTCCACAGGGCCTACTGGACCCACTGGAAGCACCGGAAGCACTGGACCTACTGGCGCAACCGGACCCACCGGACCTACTGGAAGCACTGGACCTACCGGAAGCACTGGACCTACCGGACCCACCGGTTCAACCGGTTCAACTGGTCCTACAGGCGCAACCGGCCCTACAGGCGCAACCGGACCTACAGGTTGCACGGGACCAGTCGGAGCTGCAGCAACATCTGAAAACACATTCCGTTATACGCTTGATGCTGTAAATACGACATCATCTAATCCAGGACAAGGCTATTTCAAATTTAATAATTCTACGCAATCAAGCGCAACAGCAATTTACATCAATAATACGGATGGAGCTGGTGTTGGTAATGATATATCACAGTTTTTCGGATCATTGTCGTTGTATGGAGAACCGAGCAATATCGGAACAATCAAGATCCAAGATGTAGAAGATTATACATTGTTCCACTTGTTCCGTATCACAGGTGTCACTCTTCAAACTGCAGGTTCGACCGGATGGTACATCTTCACAGTGGTCAACTTGATTGCGGATGCCAATATCACAAATGCTCATTCATGTCATCTCAGTTTCGGTCTTGCTGGTGCGAAGGGCACAACTGGTGCAACTGGTAGTACAGGACCTACTGGACCAACTGGACCTACTGGCAGCACTGGACCGACTGGACCCACTGGCCCCACTGGATCCACCGGACCTACCGGTTCTACTGGTCCCACTGGTATTACAGGACCAACTGGATTCACCGGTCCTACCGGGTCCACAGGTTCCACTGGTCCCACAGGACCAACTGGACCCACCGGACCCACAGGTTCTACTGGATCCACCGGATGCACAGGACCGACCGGACCTACTGGACCGACAGGACCCACTGGTAGCACCGGACCGACTGGCTCAACTGGACCTACCGGACCTACTGGACCCACCGGTTCTACTGGACCCACAGGTTCGACTGGTCCTACTGGACCCACTGGTCCTACCGGTTCCACCGGTTCTACTGGTCCCACCGGACCTACTGGACCTACCGGACCCACTGGTTCCACCGGACCTACCGGACGCACCGGACCTACCGGACCCACTGGCCCTACCGGTTCTACTGGACCTACTGGTCTCACTGGACCTACTGGGCCCACCGGGCCTACTGGTTCCACCGGACCTACCGGACCTACTGGACCTACAGGATGCACAGGATACACTGGACCCACTGGACCTACCGGTTCTACAGGTGGTACAGGACCCACTGGTCCCACTGGTTGCACCGGCGCAGGATCTCCGGCACTCTTCACACTCAGCCCAGTTTCCGGCAGTGCATCCAGCTTTTCGTTCCCCACGCGCAACTCGATCTTGAAGATCTCTGCAACGGGATCAAGTGAACAAGTTATCACAGATGAAGTGTACTTCACCGCATTCTTGACATTCTCACCCACATCTACTGGCAACTTGCGAACGATTGGTTTCACGGATATCAGCGCATCATCCTTGCCATACTACAACTTCTTATTCTCATCGGGTAACACAAACTACAGTGTGGTTGTAAATAGTACAGTCGTGGCATCCGGAACATACGCAGCAAATGATACATTCACATTGATCATCACAACATCATCCGCGCGATTCTTCCGCAATGGAACAGAAGTGTATTCTGAATTACCATCAGCCGCGTCACAGCGTCGCATTCGCGCTTACTTCTCGCTTGCAGCCCAGAACGATCTTATTCAGAATATCGCGATAGGTTATATGGAAGCCGGTTTTACAGGTCCGGTCGGACCTACTGGACCGACTGGTACAACCGGTCCACAAGGAACTCCAGGAACTGCCTCTAACACTGGTTCAACCGGACCCACAGGACCAACTGGACCCACAGGACCTACCGGAACTACTGGACCCACCGGAATCGTTGGAGCAACCGGTTCGACTGGACCCACCGGACCTACTGGAAGCGCTGGAAGTACAGGACCTACTGGACCCACCGGCACGACTGGTGCTACCGGACCCACCGGACGCACAGGACCTACTGGATCTACCGGACCGACAGGACCCACCGGACCTCAAGGAACTACCGGACCCACTGGCCCCACCGGACCTCAAGGTTTTACAGGATCAACTGGTGCTCAAGGTGCACCAGGAACAGCGGCGAATACTGGTGCGACCGGACCCATGGGCGCAACAGGACCTACCGGTCCCACCGGTATAACCGGACCCACTGGACCCACAGGACCTGTCGGACCTATCGGTAATACTGGTGTAACAGGACCTCAGGGTATCCAAGGTTCAACCGGTCTTAATGGCGCATTCGCCGCAATCGGTGCAACTGGTCCAAATGGTTCAACCGGTTCGACTGGTGCAGCTTCACCATGGGCATTCGTGACTTCATCTACCAATATTTACTACGCGAGTGGATCTGTCGGCATTGGTACGGTCACTCCGGATATCAGTTACTCACTCGACGTCAGTGGTGTCATCAAAACACTTGGAATCAACAACGTTAGTGACTACCGTATCAAGGACAATGTCACCTCACTCTCATCCACTACAAATGTTCCAACACTCGATGGATTGAGACCAGTGATGTATTACAACAAACTCCTTCAGAAACACGAATACGGATTCATCGCGCATGAAGTCCAAGAAGTGTTCCCAGATCTCGTAATTGGAAATAAAGACGCGGAGAGTTACCAAACGATCAATTATATTCCGATGTTTGCTCTCCTCGTGAAAGAAGTAAAAGAGATGAAACGAGAGATTGAAGAACTCCGAAAGAAGCTCTATGACGCAGGAGGTGGTGGTGGCGCGTAAGAGCCATTATTGAATGAAGTG
>Ga0208048_1001225_pt1 | contig 13475 bp, 11 predicted proteins | sample Malawi_45m_30L_FD_184163 | JGI IMG/M metagenome (GOLD analysis project Ga0208048, IMG submission 184163) | Freshwater microbial communities from Lake Malawi, Central Region, Malawi to study Microbial Dark Matter (Phase II) - Malawi_45m_30L... | ecosystem: Environmental > Aquatic > Freshwater >...
CAGACCATGAAGCGCCGCGTGGACCCCAACAACCGATTCCGGTTCCACCCCTTCGCCAAGTTCATCGTGTAGGTGGACCGCGCACAATCTGACATGCCCACTGAGCGGCGAGTCAGCGTCCTGCGGGCGTCCGGACGAGTCGCGCTCCAAAGAGCTCGTTGCGTGTCGCCGGCGGAGCCGAACTGCGAGCGTTCCTTCCCTGCGTTCCCGCTGCATCGGCCCAGCAACCGCCGCGAACGATGCGCGCGGAGCCCTCTGCGTCGCTCGTCCAGTTCCAGAGGACTCCAGAGAGACCCGCCCGACAGTCGAACGTACCGGTCCATTCAGTCTCGCTCGGAAGCCGCCAACCGCTGCCACCGAGCGGCGTGACCACAGCGGAAATGAGCCCGGCGCCATCCCGTTCAGCAAACTCGACGCGATACGCAGGCTGAAGTCCCTCGCGCCGCGAGAGTTCGTTGCACAGATCGATCGCCTCGAACCAGGTCAGCCCCGCCGCTTGCGTCGGGCCGGTGCGCGGTTCGGGATCGACGCCGAACACCTCGCGATAGACGGTCGGATCTTTGGATTGTGGTTGCGCGAGTCCTTGCGAACCAGCGCCACCACGTGCTTCTGTCCTCAATGGGCGATACTGGATTCGAACCAGTGACCCCACGCGTGTGATGCGTGTGCTCTAGCCAGCTGAGCTAATCGCCCGACGTGAGCGATTATAGCAGCGGCGTTCAAAATGCTCGTCGAACGGGCTCGGGGTGCGTTTTTTTCTCCCAGCGCAGCAGTAATTGCGAGATTTCCGCGCGTTTGGTTTGACTCGCGAGCGCTGCTCCCGATACTTGAGGGGCATATTCATCTGCCATCGCTTCTGACATGCCCGCTCGCACCACAACGAGTTTCAGCTGCCTGCTGTTGACCGCTGCCGCCTACGCAGACGGGCAGCTTCTGTTGTCGCCATCTCCCGCTCAGGACGACCTGTTCGGTGTGACGATGTCGGGCGACAATCTCCGAGTTGCCATCAGCGCCATTTGGTGTGACACATCCGCTGGCACGGACCGTGGATCGGTGTTCATGTACAACCGAACTCTCGGCGGTCCGTGGGTGCTCACGCAGACCATCGAGGCGCCAGTATCGGCCGACTACGACTACTTCGGCAGCACGCTCGACTTGGTGGGTACGCGACTGCTCGCCACTTCCTACCGCGCGGATGTGAACGGGCAGGTGGATCGCGGTGCAGCTGACATCTTTGAGTGGAATGGGGAAGTATGGCAGCATGCGCAGCGTTTGCTCGCCACCGATGGCGAGGCAGGCGACTACTTCGGGTCGAGTGGCGCGATCGATGGGGACACTTTGGTCGTGACGGCTCGGTACGACGACGTCGCTGGGCGACAGGATCAGGGATCTGCATATGTCTTTCGGCGGAACACCTCGGGCGTCTGGCAGCAGGCGCAGCAACTGGTTGATCCGAGTGGTGCTGCGTCCGATGTCTTTGGCTTCGATGTGGCGCTGCGCGGAGACACGATCTTTGTGGGCGCGCTGTGGGACGATGTTGGCACACATGTCAATCAGGGGTCGGTCTCCGTCTTTCGGCGCCAGTCGGATGGAACCTTCTCGTTCCTGCAGCGACTGGTCGCGCCCGATGGCACTGCACACAACGAGTTCGGCACGCGCGTTCATGCGGTCGGCAACTATGTGTTCTGCGGCTCACCAAACGCGTTCGTGGGAGGCGAGTTCGGTCGCGGTGCGGTCTACGCGTACCGCCGAGCCGCCGATGGCACCTTCGTGTTTGCGGGCAAACTTGCGAGCGCCGACGGACACACGAGTGACGGCATGGCTTCAAGCATCGACGATGAGGCGGGACTGGTCGCCGTTGGTGCCTTCGGTACGAATGTCGGCGGTATCGCGGGCGCGGGTGCCGTTCACCTATTCCGCCGCAACTTGGCGGGCGAGTGGCTCGATGTCGCAACGATGGTTGGCAGCGCGAGTGCAGGCAGCGGTGTATCGATCACAAGCTTTGGCAGTTCCGTGTGCCTCACAGCGGATGGGCTAGTTGTGGGCGCATACACATCCACAGTGAATGGGCAGAACAATGCGGGCTGCGCGCAGGCGCTCAGCGTTGGATCGGCAACCGACCTGACGCTCGATGGACTCGTCAACGGGCAAGATCTCGCTGCGCTGCTCGGACTCATAGGTTCAACGGAACCGACCGCCGCTGACATCGACTTCAGCGGCACCGTCGATAGCGCCGACCTGACCACGGTGCTGGCTGCTTGGGGGACCTGAGTGTTGAAGCGCCGCCGGCGCAAACGCTGCGCTGCTCACGCGCGCTGCGACGCCGCCGCTTGATCTACGCACGATTCGAGGAGCGCACGAAACTCTGGCGGAATCGCGGCACCGCGCAGCGTTCCCTTCGCCATTTCGCAGCACGCGACGGTGACCGTGCCTCGCGCCGCCACCATGCCGCCAACGGTGAAGTCGACGGCATACTCGACCGAACGGTCGCCGATACGCAGAACGCGCAGCGACAGATCCACCGAGTCACCGAAGCGCAGCGGCCGCACAAAGTCGCAGGCGCACTGCACACGCGGCCAGCCGATCGTGGACTCTCCGACTGTCGTCAGCGGTTGCAATCCTCGCGCACGCAGGAACGCATGCTCCGCGTCCTCCATCCAGCGGAAGTAGTTCGAGAAGTGCATCACGCCCGCGAGGTCCGTCTCGCTGAACTGCACGGTGCGGTTTGACTGAAACACGGTCGCGGTCATGCCGCATCAAGGGTATGCGGTAGACGGGCGAAGAGGCGCATCAGCCGCCGCACGCACCCCACGCGCTGAGCAGTTGTGCCAGATCATCCCCGGCCACGCTGCCATCGCCGTTGATATCGCCCGTACCCGATTGCGCCCAGTTTGCCAGCATCATGGCAACATCCGCCGCATCGACGGCACCGGAACTGTTGATGTCTGCCGGGCAATCATTCGGAACGCTGTTTGCATCAGCAGGATCACTCCCTGCATCGCGCTCATCCTGATCCAAGAAGGAGTCAAGATCGCGGTCGATTCCGATCCGAGTTGTCGTTCCCGATGCCACAAGGGTGTACACCAGCGGTGACTGCGCTCCACTGGACTGCAGAAGTGCGTTCGGTGAAAGCGGCGCCTCGGATTGGCGATCGCTGCGGAACGTGCCGCCCTGGAGCATCCAGCCGCGCATCACGCCGTCCCGGATGCCCTTTACGACCAACCCGGCTGTCCCCCCGTTTGCGATCGAGACCAGTTGGTTGATGCGCGCGACATCGTCGCCTGCTCCACCGCCGTTCCGGGCCATTACTTGCTGACCGACACCCGCATGCGTGTCGTTTCCGAACGAGAGCATGAACGCCTCCATGTCGCGCCGACGCGTGGTGGCCGTGGTGCCCGTACCCCAAACGAACCCAACCTGCAGGAGATCCTGCATCGTGGGGAACTCGGAGTCCGCATTGAAGCCGAACCCACGCAGTGCCGTGGTGGACTGCAGATCCGCTCCAACCTTTCTGTAGACCTCCCGCAGGTGCGGCACCTTGCGGTTCTGCCGGACGGGGCCGAGCGGAATGCCGATCTCATTGCCCGTGCCGATGGAGCCGGGGTGGCAATCCACGCAGCGCGTGTTCCCGCCCGGCGCATTCGGCAGAACTTGGAGCGTGTTGAAGAGGTTCTGCCCCGCCTGCGGATTGCCCGTGCCGCCGTATCCCGTCACCACGCCACCGAAGATCGGCAGGCTGGTGCGCAGCGTGTTGTCGATGTTCTTGTTCGGCTGCGGCCCGAAGGCGAGTGTCGCGATGAACGCCTTCAGCTGCGCCATCTGTTCATCGGAAATCTCCGACTCGCGCCCCTGCAGGTGCGTGTACGCCACATTGAAGTCCTCGATCCCCGACTTCTCGCCGCGCCAGTGCATGGGTTCCTGCCCAATGATGCCCTGCAGGGTCTGCGTCACCATCGGACCCTTCATCGGATGCCAGTCGACGCACTGACCCGGTTCCACGCAGGTGGCGTTGAAGCCGATCATCGCGCCGGTTGGATCGCCCAGATCCCATGCGATGCGGTCGCTCCTGGCATCCACATGGCAGGACGCGCACGACACATGGCCGAGTCCGCTCGTGAGGTGCGTGTCGTAAAGGAATGGGCGGCCCGTGCGTACTGCTGGAGGGGTCGGATCGTGGAACTCGACTTGCCCAAGTTCGGTATTGCTCGTTGTATCGATGGTGGAGATGCTCGCACCAAAGCGATTGAGGACATAGAGACGGGTTCCGTTCGCGGAAAGCGCGAGTCCCGTCGGACCCTCACCGACCGTGATCGCGGACAGGCGCGCGCCCGCTGGCGAAATCGCGATCACGCTGTTGGATCCAAGCCCCGCGACGAAGGCACGAGTGCCCGTTGGATGCCACACGACATCACGCGGGTCACCGATCGACTGCATGCGCGTCATGACGTCGGTGGATGCAGCCGTGTAGGTGAGATGCGGGTTGAGATCGAAGATCGTCGCGGCTCCAGTACCGCCCGCAGGGAGCAGTGCCGCATTGCATCGAAGGAAGATCCCATTCAGGTTCGATTCAAAGCGGATCTCGTTGCGTGCCTCGGTGCCCACGAGAAGCAGCTGCCCATTGGGTGCCGTCGCCATGCCCGCGACCGTGGTCATCAGGCCGCGCGCATAGGTGATCGTGTTGGTCGATGTCTGGATGATGGCCACATCGTTGTCGGCGACATCCCAGGTGATCGAACTGGTCCAATTCCTGTTGTTGCCATCCCGCCACTGGTTTTGCGCGTTCTTTCGGGCAATGTGCGCCACAGGCGGCGCAAGCGGATTGGAAGGATTCACTGCAGGCGAGAACGCCGTGCCCGAGTTCGGCGGCGGATTCTGCCCACCGTAGGGACCGCTCGAGGCCGTGACCGTGGCGCGCGGGACGATCACGGATCGGTTGCCTGACTCGAAGACCGCGACATAGACCTGCGCGCCATCGGGGCTCGCCGCGAGCGTGCGCGGCTGGCAACCCGCGATCGTCAAGGTCGACAAGGTTGGCGCCGTCACCGTGGGATCGAACACGACCACCTGCCGCGGCTGTGCCAGCGAGACATAGGCGCGCTGTGGCGTGCCCGCGAAGACGATGTCTGCCGGTTCATCACCCACGCGGACGGTGCGCTCGACCCGCATCGTGATCAGGTTGACCATGCTCACCGAGTCGCTGAGCTGGTTCACGACCCATGCTTCGTTGTCCCCCCGCATCCGCACGGAGATGGGCTCGAGTCCCGTGAAGACCGAGCCGCGGCGAATGGGCAAACCGCTCTTGATGTCGAAGACTTCAAGGTGGTTGTCTGCGGTGTTGACTGCGACGAGCACTTGACCAGACTGGCTCAAGGCGATCGGATGAACCTGTGGTGTCTCGAAGTTGACGAATGTCGGGGTTTGAGCCTGCGCAGGCGCTGTGATCTGCACCAACCCTGCCATGAGGATCATGGTCGCGAACACGGCGCCGCCGCCACATGGAGTCACGCCCCTGCTCATACGGAGTCATTGTGCCACCGAATCCGCGCGGGGGACAGGCAAAGCTCAAACCCTCCCAATTCTCGTTCGCATTTGCGGGTTCAACCGCCCACCGCGGGCGCGTGTGGCGCGGCGCCGTACCGCGCGCGGTAGGCGGCGATTCGCGCACGATCCGCATCGGTCAGCCGCGCCCCAAGGTGCGACACAACCTCATCGATGGTCACGATCGCCGCGGTCGGCATGCCGAACTCAACACCGACCTCTTCGAGTGCAGTGCGCGTGGAGCCTTCGCCCGCCCGCTCCTGTCGATCCACCGAGACGATAAGCCCTGCAGGCGTGATGCGTGCCGCCGCGCGAAGCACGGGCACGGTTTCACGGATCGATGTGCCCGCGGTCGTGACATCTTCGATGATGAGCACGCGGTCACCATCTTTCAGCGTGCGACCGACGAGCACCCCGCCTTCGCCATGATCCTTCGCTTCCTTGCGGTTGAAGCAGAACTCGACCTCGCGCCCACGCTCTGCGAATGCCATCGCCACCGCAACGACAAGCGGAATTCCCTTGTATGCCGGACCGAACAGGCAATCGAATCCCTGCGGGAAGGACCGCTCGATCGCATCCGCATACGCCCGCCCGAGTTCCACCAGATGCACACCTGAGCGGTAACGCCCCGTGTTCACGAAGTAGGGAGTCTGTCGTCCGCTTTTGGTCGTAAAGTCGCCGAAGGTAAGCACCCCAGCATCCACCATGAAGTCGATGAATCGCCGCTGGCTTAAATGCATGGCGCAATCGTAACGAGCGTCTCTGATGGAGTTGCACCGCGAAGGCATTGCCGCGGACTTACCATCCGAGAATGACCCGCCGCGCAGCCGTCATCGCAGCCATCCGCACACCTGTCGGGCGTTACGGCGGAACGCTGTCGTCTGTGCGACCCGATGACCTCGCTGCGCATGTGATCCGCACCGTGCTTGAGCGCGCAAAGGTCGATCCCAAGCTGGTGGACGATGTTTATTTCGGTGCCGCGAATCAGGCGGGCGAAGACAACCGCAATGTGGCGCGCATGGCCGCGCTGCTTGCAGGGCTTCCCGTGCGCGTTCCTGGCGCAACCGTGAACCGCCTCTGTGCATCGGGGCTCGAGGCGGTGCATATCGCTGCGCGCATGATCGAGTCCGCGTCAGCCGATGTGATCATTGCGGGCGGGGTCGAGTCGATGAGTCGCGCACCGCTCGTGTTGTCGAAGGCGGACCAGCCCTTCGCGCGTGGTCAGGAGATGCACGACACCACCATCGGGTGGCGCTTCGTGAACCCGCGGCTGAGTGCGCTGCACCATCCATTCTCGATGGGCGAGACGGCGGAGAATGTCGCACGTGCGTTCCATGTGAGCCGAAGCGACCAAGATCGATTCGCGCTCGAGAGTCAGCAGCGCTGGGCCGCTGCCCATGCGGCGGGACGGTTCCGTGATGAGATCGTGCCCGTGGAGATTCCGCAGGGCAAGCGTCCGCCGCTGGTCTTCGACACCGACGAGCATCCGCGCGCCGACACCACGCTCGAGAAACTGGCGGTGCTGAAGCCCGCGTTCACAAAGGCGGAGGACGGCACCGTCACCGCAGGCAACTCATCGGGCGTGAACGATGGCGCCGCAGCGCTGCTGCTGATGGATGCGGCGAAGGCTGCGGAGTTGGGATTGACGCCACTTGGATTCGTCGGGCGTGGTTGCGCGGTCGGTGTGGATCCTGCGCAGATGGGCATCGGTCCCGTGCCTGCGATCCGAACGCTGCTCGATCGTGCAGGCGTTGCCGCAGCTTCGGTCGATCTCTTTGAAATCAATGAGGCGTTCGCTGCGCAGGCAGTGGCGTGCGTACGCGAACTTGCTCTTGACCCAGCGCGCGTGAATGTGAACGGCGGCGCGATCGCGATCGGGCATCCCCTCGGCGCGAGTGGCGCGCGGCTTGCAACGACGCTGCTGCACGAGATGCGGCGGCGCGGTGCGGAGCGCGGCATCGCGGCACTGTGCGTGGGTGTTGGGCAGGGACTCGCGCTGCTGTTTGAGCGAAAGTGATTCCGCCACCTCCGGGTGCGCTACCGAGCCTCTGGCGCTTCAGTGCATCGACGCGATGCGCCGTAGTCCGCCCTCGACTGCATCCACGAGCGCATCGATCTCCACCTCGGTCATCGGCGTAGACAGCGTCGCTGAGCAGGTGTTGATCATCAGGAATCCTTCTTGGAAGAGGTGCTCAAGCAGCACCTTCAGCCGCTTCGACTCGTCCGCGCTCAGGAACTGCTGTCGATAGTCGAGCGGCGGCGTGCGCTTCATGTGCACACGGAACATCGAACCTGTGCCAGTGACGCATGCCTGAGCGTTGGTACGACCGATCGCCTCGCGAAGGCCGTGCATCGCGCGCTCAGCAAGCGCGTTCAATCGCGTGACTGCTGCGGCGTCGTAGTGCTGCATCGCGGCGAGTCCTGCGGTCATCGTCACGGGATTCGCGGAGAACGTTCCTGAAAGCGGGTAGAGCAGCTTGCTTGCCTGCGGGTTCATCACATCCATCACATCCGCGCGCCCTGCAAGCGCGCCGACGGGGAATCCGCCGCCGATGATCTTGCCGAGCGCTGTGAGATCAGCCTGCAGCCCGTACCGCTGCTGCATGCCGCCGACCTCCGTGCGGAAGGTGATCACTTCATCGAGCACCAGCAGCGCGCCGTGCCGCGCAGTCCATTCGCGAATCGCCGAAATGAACGCAGGATCTGCGGGGCGCAGTCCGGCGCGGTGCGGCATCAGATCGAGCAGCACACACGCGACCTCGCTGCGGTGTGCATCGAGAATCGCGATCGCTCGATCGACATCGTTTGCGGGCATGATGAGCACATCCTGCAGCGCCGACTGCGGCGACCCGTGCGTCAACGGCACGCTGTTGGGATGATCGATACTGCCCCAATTCTCCGGCTTGGGCTCCTGACTGACCTCGGCATAGTCGTAGCCGCCGTGATAGGCCCCCTCCACCTTCGCGACCTTGGAACGGTTCGTGAACGCGCGCGCCGCCTTCAGCGCAGCCATCAGCGCTTCGGTGCCGGAGTTCACGAAGCGAAGTCGCTCGAATGCGGAGTTGCGGCCTGCGAGATGTTCTGCGTAGCGGACTTCCGCCTCAGTCGCCATCATGAAAGCCGAACCCCGCTGCAACTGTGCCGTCACCGCTTCAATGATCGGCGGGAACGCATGACCATGGATCAGCGATGCCATGTTGTTGGAGAAATCGACGCGCGAGATCCCGTCGAGATCGGTGATACGACAGCCACGTCCATAGTCGGCGTATGGCGGATGCGGCCCGCGAAGCACCGTGTTGCGGCTGACACCGCCTGCGAGCACCTTCCTCGCGCGCGCAAACAGAGTCTCGCTTCGGTTGGTGGCTTGGTCGGTGGTCATGGTGTGCACTCCATCGGATGTCCGCTTGAACGCGCCTCAGTCAAACAGCGGCGGTGCGCTGGATCGGCGGCAGAAGCGTCGCGCCCGTGCGCTCCTGCACGAAATCAAACCCGACACCTGGCGCGAGCTCCACAACGCGGAAGCCATCGGCTGTGATGTCGACCACCGCAAGATCGGTGTAGACGCGGTCCACAACGGCGCGACCAGTCAAAGGGTAGGTGCACTCCCCCACCAGTTTCATCTCACCTTCTTTTGTGCAATGCTGCGTGATAACAAACACGCGCCGCACGCCGGCCACGAGGTCCATGGCGCCACCCACCGCAGGAATCGCATCTGCCTCGCCCGTGGACCAGTTCGCCAAGTCGCCCGTCTGCGAAACTTGCAGCGCACCAAGCACGCTGAGATCCAAATGTCCGCCACGAATCATCGCGAAACTGGTGGACTGATCAAAGAATGCCGCGCCTGGCATCATCGTGACCTGACGCTTGCCTGCGTTGATGAGTTCGGGATCGCCAGCGCCCGCCGCAGGCGACGGCCCCATGCCAAGGAGTCCGTTCTCCGTGTGATAGATGAGCGTGCGCCCCTCAGGAACGAACCGCGCCACGAGTTCAGGAATGCCAATACCAAGATTGACATACGAGCCACTCGGAATGTCCTGCGCGAGTCGGCGTGCGATGTCATCGCGGCTCCATCCAATCGCAGCGGATGCATCGTTCGCGGGCAGCGTCATGGGTAGCGCGCTCCAGCAGCGATCAGTGCCGACTCCTGTTGCGGCGATCGCACATGCACGATGCGGTCCACGAAGATGCCCGGTGTAACGATCGACTCCGCATCGAGCTGTCCGGCATCCACCACTTCCGCGACCTGCACGATGGTGACACCCGCTGCCGTCGCCATTGGCGGCGCGAAGTTGCGCGCAGTACGGTGGTAGAGCACATTGCCGTGGGTATCGGCGCATCGGCCTTTGATGAGCGTGAAGTCGGCACGAATACCGTATTCAAGCACGCACTCAGTGTCGCCAAAGACGCGGTGCTCCTTGCCTTGCGCGAGCGGCGTGCCAACGGCCGTCGGCGTGAAAAACGCTGGGATTCCAGCGCCTCCGGCACGGATGCGTTCGGCGAGGGTGCCCTGCGGCACGAGTTCGAGTTCAACTTCGCCGCGGCGGTAGAGATCGGGGAAGACGGTCGAGTTCGCTGTGCGCGGAAAGGAGCAGATGACCTTGCGCACACGCCCCGCCTTCAGCAGTGCGGCAAGCCCAACCTCACCGCTACCCGTGTTGTTACTGACGACGGTCAGGCGTTTCGCGCCCTGATCGATCAACGCATGAATCAGTTCAATTGGACTGCCCGCCTCGCCGAAGCCACCAATCATGACGGTGGCGCCGTCGTGGATATCCGCCACAGCGGCCGATGGGCCCGCCACACGCTTGTCGATCATCGGCAGACAGGCGGCGGGGCTGCGTGCGTGATACGGGCGCTCTTCACGCGCGAGTAGTCATACAGACCTGCCTCGTCAAAGAGCACGCGGTCGTCATAGCCGTCGAACCAGAGCGCGGTTGGATTGCGGCCCACAATGCACACCTTGCCGCGATCTGCGGCAGGGCCCTGATTGCGAAGGATCTTGAAGATGACGACGCCATTCTCACTGCCCTTGAGCCCCGGAATCGGCTTATTCGTGACCGCATTCACTTCGGTCTTGCCTTTGTAGTGCGTGATCGAGAGCCGTGCATGGTTTTCAACGCCCGAAAGTCCCTTCTGCGACTCATTCAGCAACTGCCATGCGCGCTCAATCGGGACATTGAACGCCCGATACGCGACGATGTCTCGCCCGCAGAAGAAGTAATGGTTCTCGCCGCCCGCACGCTTGAATTCACGCTGCAGGATGCGCAGTGCATCGGCATCATCGTTGATGCCCTTGATGATTGGCGTCTGATTTTCCACGCTGAGCCAACCACGCTTGTTCAGCCGGCGCATTGCGGCACCCGTCGCAGGAACCCACTGCAGGAAACCCTGCCCGTTTCGCAGGTAGTGTCCCTCCGGATCCTTGGCGAGGAACTCGTCGGGATGCTCGAAGTGGACCACGATGTGCAGTCCGACTTCCGGATAGGTTTCGTGGAACCGGTCAAGCATCGCACAGAAAGCGTCATCGAAGCGCTCTGGGTAGAACGCCATCTCCTTGGTGCCGATACGGATCGACTCGATCCCTGCCTCGGCGAGTGCACCAAGCCATGCGGCAATCTTGGAGTTGTTGAGCACCATCGGGTCGCCACCGGACATCAGGATTTCGCGGAGCTTCTCGCGCCCACAAACTGGATGGCGCCCGCCGTTGTCGCGCACAGCCTTGTTGAATTGGTGGATGTAACTGACAACTTCCGGGATATTTGCCAGACCCTTCTTCGCCACCGTGCCGTCCTGCCGCTTGACTTCCTTGCGTGCAATCAGCTCTTCGCGGTAACAGAATCGACAGTGCGCTGAGCACGTGGACACCACATACAGCAGTCCCATCTCGTACTTGTGCAGCATGCCCTCCACTGGGCTGTAGTCCATCTGGAATCCAGGATCTTCGGAGCCCGCCAAGTCGTAAGTCTCCGAGGGGTCCGCCTTGACAAGCCGGCGAATCGGCGCACTCTGCTTGGCCAGATCGAAGTAGTGCCGCGTGATCTTGACGGGCATGCGTTTTTCAACATCGCGCTCACCACCTTTGAGGACGCGCAATTGAACGAGCTCCTCGCCCGTGTAAAGCCCCTTCATGTCTTCGGGGACGTTTGTCTCAAGGAACGGCGCGAGCCCATTGATGATGTTCCGCTCATGGCGCCCATCCTCCACTTTTTCGAGGAAAGTTCGTTCGCGGTCTGTTTGGGTGTAAGTGAGTTCCATAGCGATGGGCCGAGTGTAACACGCTGCGCTGGAAAACTGGAATTTTGCAGCAGGCAGTTTGCACATCGGCGAAGTGGCGGAACATTCATGAGCGATGAAGCATGCGCTCCCCCTCTTGACGACCGTTTTTGTGCTTTTCACGCAGATCGCGAATGGGGCGGTCATGCTGACAACCACCTTTGACTCGTATACCAGCGCGTCACTTTCAGGCCAGATCGCATGGGGTGGTGGCACCGGCACATGGGCTGTTTCGGGATCGGTCAATTCACCGCAGATCGCGGCACTAGTGATCGGCGCAGGCGTTGACCCCGCCACGAATCCATTTGGCGGCAGCGGCAAGATGGTTCGCGTCTGCACGGAGAAGTTCAACAACGGGCGCACGAAGGCCTGGCTTGATCTTGCGAACTCCGGTCAGTGGGTGTCGGCATCCACAGGTGGTCGAACGGTTCTTCAGACACGCATCAAGATGTTTCTACCCGCTTCGCAAGCTCTTCCCTCTGGCTTCGGCATCATGATCTCGAAGAGTTCCTTCGAGATATCGGGCGGATTTGTAGTCAGCGCGCAGAGCGGAGAGATCTCGCTGCTCAATGGCGGCCATCTGCTAGCCAACCGAGTGCCAACGGGTTTCATCGCTCCGCTCAGTCAGTGGAATGAATTTGTGTACCGGTGGAACGTCGCCACTGGTCAGGGCGAATTGCGCGCGAACGGCACACTCGTGGCCACGCATCAGACCACCCTGTTTGGAAGTGTGTACGCGTCGAACCTCCTCGCGGTGACCGACGCGACTCCTGGCGCGCTCAATGGGTTCGGCTATTTCGACAACTTCGAGATCTCCTCTGAGTTACCAACGCCGGCGTGCCCCGCGGATCGCAACGGCGATGGAAACGTGGATGCTTCGGACCTCGCATCGGTGCTTGCAGGTTGGGGCGGTCCCGCTGGCGATGTGAACAACGACGGCACGACGGATGGCACGGACCTCGCGGCTCTGCTTGGTGCGTGGGGATCCTGCGGCGGCTGATCGCGTACCGTCCGTAGCCATGAATGCCACTTGGCAGCGTGCCGCATGGCGCGCCGTGCTGCTGCTGCTGCCCGTTGCGCTTCTCAACTACCTCGATCGGCAGATGCTCGCATCGATGAAGTCGTCGGTGATGGGTGACATCACCGATCTGACGACTGATGCGCAGTGGGGCATCATGCTCGGGCAGTTCAAGTGGATGTACGCGCTGCTGAGTCCGCTCGGTGGATGGGTCGCGGACCGATTCGGTCGGCGCATCACGATCGCATGCAGTCTCTTCGCGTGGTCCGCCGTGACATGGACCACAGGCAGTGCCACCAGCGCGAACGAACTGCTGTGGACACGGACGCTGATGGGCGTGAGCGAAGCGTTCTACATTCCTGCTGCGCTCGCGCTGATCACCGACCTGCATGGACCGCGCACTCGATCGCGTGCCATCGGACTCCACCAGACCGCGATCTATGTCGGCATGATGGCGGGCGGATTTGGTGGCTATGTCGCGGATGCGCCTTCGCTCGGGTGGCGAAGTGCGTTCCACTTTGCGGGGATCGTCGGCATGCTCTATGCGCTGCCGCTGCCGTGGCTGCTGCGCGCGAGTGCCCACGCAATGCCCACGCGAGCTGTCGAACGCCCGCCTGTGCGCGCGGCGCTGCGCGAACTTCTCGGC
>Ga0208048_1001227_pt1 | contig 13458 bp, 9 predicted proteins | sample Malawi_45m_30L_FD_184163 | JGI IMG/M metagenome (GOLD analysis project Ga0208048, IMG submission 184163) | Freshwater microbial communities from Lake Malawi, Central Region, Malawi to study Microbial Dark Matter (Phase II) - Malawi_45m_30L... | ecosystem: Environmental > Aquatic > Freshwater >...
GAATGGCACTCAGCAAAACCGATATCCTAAACGCCGCTCAGGCAGTTACAAGTGAACTCGAGTGTGTAGAACACCACGGTGATCTTACCCTTGTTGTAAAACTCGCTGACCTGATTGAGGTGCTCTCGGAGCTCAAAGAAAATCCTAACACACAGTTCAATCAGCTTGTTGACATGACTGTGATCGATTGGGCTAAGCCAGGCGAAAGATTTGATGTTGTGTACTTCCTTTACTCGATAGCGCATGCGACCCATGTGCGAGTAAAAGCACACGTCCGTGAAGACAGGCCGCATGTTCCCACATCGGTAGATGTTTGGGAATCAGCTAACTGGTATGAGCGCGAAGCATACGACATGTATGGAATCATCTTTGATGGGCACCCAGACCTGCGTCGCTTCTTTATGCCGGAAGATTTCATGGATACCGACGGAACCCCGCTATATCCACTGCGTAAGGATTTCCCTCTCATGGGAATTCCAGGATCTCTGCCGCTGCCATTGAAAGACTAACGAGCAGCGAGCAGCGAACAGCGAGCTGATGCTATCTAGCTCTGCAGCCAAGCAATTGCATCGTTCACGGTGGGCTGGAATTCAAACAGATATTCAATCTGTGAGATGCGGAACATCTGGCGTACAGTTTCCTGTGTACCCACGAGAATAACGAAGCCTTCGTTGTCTTTCATTTGCCGATTAGCCAGAAGCAGGGCAGACAGGCCTTGTGAATCGCAGAGCTGAACTGCGGATAAATCTACGACCAGTGCCTTGGCAGAGGGCTGGCACAATATGAGAATCTCACTCTTAACCTCGGGTGCGAGCAGTGAATCCAGTGCTGGTTCTTTAAGTGTAAAAACTACTAACTCGTCATCTTGTTCAACAGAAAATCGCATACTTGCGCTAGCCGGATAAATGAATATTGAAACAAAGATCGTAAAACCGACAGAATGAAATCAATTCTTGTGATACGACTAACATCGCTTGGCGATGTTGTGCTAGCAACACCGATTGTTCGGATGCTGCGAAGCGCGTATCCCGAAGCAAAAATTGATGTTGCAGTCGACGAACGGTTTTCGGAAGTATGGAACTACAATCCTTATGTCTCTGCAGTATATGCATTGCCCAAAGGACGTGAGCACACAATTAAGGCACAAGCTTACGATCTCATTATAGATCTTCAGAGAAATCGGCGCTCAGGGCGCATCATTCAACGATTGCAAAAGGCTGGTTCGCCGCGAGTGCTGAAGTATGCGAAACATCTCCTCGAAAAGCTAGGGCTAGTCTATTTCAAACGCAAACCCAAGCATGTAACACATGTGGTGCACCGCTATGCCGAACCATTGCGAGAGCTGGGTGTTACTATCGACGTTGGTGCACTCGAGCTTTGGCCCCAAGCCAACAGGCCTGGGGAACACGTTGAGCAACCATTGCGGGAGCGCAAGCTCCGAATTGGGATTGCACCAGGTGCTCAGCATTACACAAAGCGATACCCCGTAGAATTGATAGCACATATAGTGCGAGATCTCGTTACAAACCATGCTGCAGAGGTGGTGCTTCTCGGCGGCCCAGCTGATGTTGAGTTGTGCAATGCAGTAGTGGATTTGGCGAATGTTTCAGTGGCTCGCGGCGACGGGGCTACAACCCTTGCTGCAACTGTGGGCTTGCTTGATACGCTGGATGCTGTTGTGTCGTGTGATTCGGCAATCGTGCACATGGCCGCCGCGCGCCAGGTTCCAGTTGCTGTGGTGTACGGCTCTACCGCCCCGGAATTTGGGTTTACACCCTATGGCGTTTCACACGCGAATGTGCAGGCTCATGATGTTCCGTGCAGACCGTGCACGCATATTGGCAGGTCCAGCTGCCCTAAGGGGCACTTCCGATGTATGCATGCCATCAGCCCCCTGACACTTGTTAACGAGGCGGTGAGACTGGCAATACAACATGCAGGAGCGTGACGGCACGATTGTTGCTTGGCAGAGGATATGGTTGGACTCATTATTGTTGGCGCGGGCAACATCGCGCAAAGCGTGCATCTGCCAACATTGGCAGCTATGTCTGGTGTGAAACTGTTGGCTATTTGCGACAAGCAGATCGCTAAGGCACGGATTCTTGCCGAAAAGTACAAGGTTCCTCACGCATTTCGATCTCTTGAAGAGGCACTCCACTTGCCTGGAGTAGATGCGGTGCTTGTGACTACGAGCACTGATGCTCATGCTTCTGTTGCGAAGATTGCCATAGCTGCGGGCAAACATGTGTTTGTTGAGCGGCCCGCTACACGTACTCTCGAAGAGGTGATGGAGATCCGCACGTTATCCCAAGAACACGGTGTTAGCGTGATGGTTGGTATGAATCATCGATTCCGGCCCGATGTGGTGAACATGAAAAACGCAGTTGATCGCGGCGAAATTGGTCCTGTGTATTACGTGAAGGCAGGATGGGTTAAGCAGCGTTCAACCGATGCTCGCTGGATGGCCAATGCTGAGAAGTCTGGTGGTGGCGTGCTTGTTGATCTGGGCATCGCTGTAATCGATATGATTATGCACGTTATGGATTTTGGGCGCGTCCGCTCTGTCACAGGATCAGTGTTTCATCAAGCCACGAAATCAGTAGAAGATGGCGCAGTTGCTATCCTGAACTTTGAAAGTGGCGCTGTTGCTACTGTGGAGACAAGTTGGTCCATTATTCGTGCAGAGGACCTCTATTACTGCAATGCTTTTGGAAAAAAAGGTAGCGCTTACATCAACCCCTACAGGCTGGTACGTAGAACAGGTAATTCGATACAAAGCTCCTCTACCCCAGAGCGTCGGTCTCAACTTGATATATATATGAAGTCTTACGCAACAGAGCTGAAGCACTTTGTAAATGCCGTTAGAGGGGTGGTCCCAATGGTAAGCACCATTGATGAAGCCATCGAACGAATGCGCATCGTAGAGGCGATTTATGCCAGTGCCGAGCACAAGCGAGAGATCGTTATACCGTAGAAAGCCAGATCGTCCATTCCTGCTTTTCCCATCCTCTGTGCAAAACGTTGGCATAACTCCGGTAAAAGTGGAAACTGAGAATCCATAGATTTCTGCCATGCCGATTTCCGCTTCTCCAAGGGTTTCATCCCTTCAATCAGACGATCCTATTGGAAATGTTCCGCCGCATTCAACCGATGCAGAAGTAGCTGTTCTTGGTGCCATGCTGCTCGACAAAGAGGCTGTGCCTAAGGTTGTCGAGATTCTCGATGCTGAGTGCTTTTACCATGACAAGCACGTGCGCATCTACAATGCCATGATGGCGATGTTCGAGCGTGGTGTTACTATTGATCTTGTCTCGTTGACTGATCAGTTACAGCGTGATGGTACACTTGAATTGGTAGGGGGCATGTATGCTCTTACAGAGCTTACCGTTCGAACAGTCTCTGCCGCAAATGTTGAGAATCATGCGCGCATCGTACTTGAACGTTTCCTGAAGCGACAGTTGATTCGTGTAGCAAGCGAAATAGTGCGTGACTGTTATGATGAAACCACGGATGCCCTCGACGAGGTTGACCGTGCGGAGCAGCGCATTTTTGATGTGGCCGAAAAGAGACTTCGCCGGTCGTATTCGGGCATGAAGAAGCTAACCAAAGATGCGATCGAGCGAATCTTCTCAATGGCTTCAAAAGAAAACGATGGTATTACGGGCGTGCCAACGGGCTTTACGCAGCTTGACCAACTGCTGAGCGGACTCCAGCCAGCAGACCTTGTTATTGTTGCGGCTCGTCCGTCGATGGGTAAAACGGCGTTTGCGCTGTCCATTGCCAGAGAGGCTTCGCGTAAAGGAAAATCCGTTGGTGTCTTCTCATTGGAAATGTCGGCTCAGCAGCTTGTCTTGCGCCTGATCTCTGCTGATGCGCAGATTGGACTACAGGCGCTGCGAAGCGGCAGATTATCGCAAACGGAGATGCATGGGCTAGTAACGCGTATCGATGATCTCATGAATGCGAATATCTATATCGACGATTCGGCCGGTTTATCTCCTGTTGAATTCCGTGCCAAGTGCCGTCGAATGAAGATTGAGCATAAGATAGACTTGATCATCGTTGACTACTTGCAGCTTATGCATGCCCCGAGGGCGGAGAGCCGCGAGCGAGAGATTTCGATGATCTCTCATGCACTTAAAGCCGTAGCAAAGGAACTTCAGGTACCAGTTATGGCCCTGTCGCAGCTTAATCGAACGCTCGAATCGCGTGCAGATAAGCGTCCAATGCTCTCAGACTTGCGCGAATCGGGTTCTATCGAGCAAGATGCAGACGTAGTAATGTTTATACATCGCCCCGAGTATTACAAGATTGCAACGTTTGAAGACGGACGGTCTACTGAGAATATTGCTGAGGTAATCGTTGGCAAACAACGGAATGGTCCTACAGGAGATATTCGACTTTTTTATCAAAAAGAGTTGGCCGCTTTCCATGATATGACCTACCATCGGGATGCATTCGATGTAGCTCCTGAAGTGGGTGCGATAGGGGATGGTTTAGCCCCACTCTAATTCCTTGTCCTACGTGTTCTTTCGTCGTAGTTTACTGCTACGTCATGTTCAGTGGGGTATATCAAATGCGGATTTGTTGCGCGTTTTGCGTTTTTGTTTTGGCGGTATGTAGTATTCACGCCCAAACTACTGTGCTTGCACTCGAAGCACCCGTCGGTGGAATTACATATTATACCTCACGTGATACAACTATCCAGATAAGATGGTCTGGTGTAGAGGATACTATTGCTGTGCAGCTTGATTATAGTCCCGACGATGGCCGCAACTGGATTGTGATTGCAGACAGCGCAAAGGGCCTAACCTACAGTTGGAACGTTAAGGGGCTTGCCCCCTCTACAAACTACCGTGTACGGGTAGTGCAGCTGCGTCCGCCAGGTGCAAATGATAACGTGATCTATAGCGGACATTCAAGTCCGGTTGAGGATGCGTATTGGGCACCAGACAACGACCGTGTTGTTAGTGTTGCTGGCGAGGCACACGTATGGAGCTCAAAGGCCAGTGCGAACTCACCGCTGTTAGCATTGCCTACTGGTAGGGCATCGTACTCTGGAGTGCGCTGGTCTGCAGATTCATCAAAGATTATCACGTGCTCCGATGATAACGCAGCGAAGATTGTTGATGCTGTTTCGAACACGATCGTAAGCTCGATCACACATCCTGATGTGGTTACAAAAGTTGAGTTAGACCCCACGGGGTCGTGGCTATTCACAAAATGCGACGACAACCGCACCCGCGTCTACAACCTGCCTGGTGTGGTACCGCAGGCTGTGCATAATGCGGGTTCCAGCATGGATGACATGGTGATCAATGCTGATGGTACGCGCGTAGTGCTCTGTGCGGGAGATGTGCGTGTGTTTGGGCGCAGAACAGGTCTGCCGAATACGTTTAACAAGCATGCAATATGCGCTTTGAGCGCAGCCTTCTCTCCCGATGGAACGTTGATCTGTTCGATTGGTGGAGACGCCACGATACGTCTGTGGAATCAGTCAACCGCGGTGGAATCATGGAGTGTTTCCGATGTGGCCAACCGTGAGGGAGTTCGCTGCGTAACGTTTGCCCCAGATGGTGCATCGGTCGCTGTTGGAATGTCTGATTCAACAGTAACGATATGGGACGTTGCAACCGGCGTTCTCAAAGGAAAGCTCAGCGGATATAACGGCGCAGTTCGCATGGTTACATACTCTCCCGATGGTACGATGATTGCTGGTGCTTCGGACGACAACTTTGCCCGTCTTCATAGAGCAGATGACTTCTCTCCAATTGCAAGTTTTCAGCATGGAAATGATGTCAACGTTGTACGTTGGTCGGAACGTGGCGATCGCCTGCTAACGACGTCAAGAGACGGCACCGCGCGCATTTGGCAGGTTCTACCAGTAATCCTCCTGGCCGACACGAGTGATCTGTTTGCCATTGCTCCGCCACCACCGTCTTTTGTGCGGTTCACGGCGTCCGGAGATACGCTTGAAATCGGCGAAACAACGACAATCAACTTCAGAACAGAGGGTAGCCAGTTTCTTGGTCTTGCAGACATAGACAGCGTAGAGCTGCGAATCTCCTATGACGCATCTGCGCTACGCTGGGTCTCGAGCTCAAAGGAGCCGTTTGCATCATTAGATGAAACTATCACCGATTCGGCGGGCGTGCGTCGCATGCGTGATGTCGTGTTTTTCCGCATTCCACTAGACACCACAGATGCAGAGCTCTTTACGGCCACTCTTCAGGCTACACTTGGTCAAGACAGCATCACAGCGATGACCTACGATCGTATTACTCAGATCGGTAGGGGGCCGGGAACACGCATTGAAAAGCGGAGCGAACCAATACTCATCCGTGGAATTTGTAGAGTGGGCGGGGGGCCGAGGATGTTTAATCCACTTGGAGAGCCCCTTACGGTGCGTGGCATCGTAAAGCCCTACGGGATTGTTCTCGAGGGTACACTGGCAGAGAATGCGCCAGCAACGATCGATGTTTATGATCTAGGTGGAAGATTGTTGTGGTCTGACTGCACAACACCTTCGGAAGAAACCCAGCGAGCATATGTTCGTACACTCCCCTCCGAGATCATCAGCGGTGTGGCCGTTGTGGTTGTGCGAACGGAGCATCAGCAAGCATCAACAGTTATCTCGGAGGCATCACGCTGATGCACCGCTTGATTCTACTCGCTCTTTGCATTCCACTGATTGGCCAGTCGGTGCAGGCTCAATGGTGGAAGGTGACCCTTCCCGAGGATGTGTGGTTGTCCCAGATAGGCTTTAGTGCAAATTTTGGGTTGTTGCAGCATACAGGTGTCTTTACGCTACCAGAGGCGCCAGTTTGCTGTGCTCCATATGAAGGGGCAAGAGGTACAACGTTCTCCTTGTCGACTTTTGCGCGTCACGAAATCACGAAGCATATGCGACTTGCACTTCGTGGTACGTTTGTTCCTGTAAACGGATTGTTTGTCCAGGAACAATCCGTTCTCGTAAGTGGTGGACAGCAGGCTCTTACACGCACGTTTCTCGACACGAAGGCCAACTGGATAGGCGGAGAATTTCTCATTGATCTTCGGGTTGTGAATCCCCTGCGATTTATGGGTGGCGTAGCATTCGGAAGTTACCTAAGCCCCACGTTCACGCAACGGGAAGTTCTGGTTGAGCCTTCGATAGGTACCTTTGAAAACGGACGTCGCGAGCGGAATGAAGTTCTCAATAAAGACCTGCAGAACATGGTCTCGCCCGCACTAGGTGCTGTTGTTGGCATCGGCTACGACCTGCCCATGACAGAAAATCATTCTGTGGTGTTAACCCCCGAGGTGCTCTACACGATACCACTCTCGAAGAATCGCAGCGATGTTGATTGGACAACGAACCTCTTGCGCGCAGGTGTATCTGTTGCCTTTACCATGAATGCACCAGAGCCCCCTACTCCGGTAGAGCGTCGTAGAGAAGAGTTCGTTGATTCACTTCTGGTAGAGATCGCCCCAGATGGTCAGGAGTCTCGTGTGCGTGGTATTGATCGCATTGAGTTAGACACGGTTGTTGAAACGGATCTTGTAACAATTACCGAGCGAGCTTACCGCACAGATACGGTGTTCTACCCAAGACCTCCCGAATTGCTTGCAAAGATCAAGGCTCGTGCAGTTGAAGCATCTGGTGCACTCAAAGACGTGTTTACGATAAACGTATCTACGCAATATGTAACCGAGGCTCTTCCTGTTCTGCCAGCTGTGTTCTTTGAATCTCAGACAATTACTATCTCGCCGCGCTATCACCAAGTTGGTAGTGGCTCAGAATTCAAGCTTGCAGACGTAGCCCCACGAACAACGGCTGTGCACCGAGATATTCTCAATATTCTCGGTGAGCGGATGAAGAATAATGCAGGCGCTACTGTGCGCCTTAAGGGTACGGCCGACCCAACAACCGAGGGCTCGAATTGCGAGCTTGCAAAAAAGCGTGCAACTGCTGTGAAAGATTATTTGATTCGTGTCTGGGGTATTGAAGATTCTCGGATTGCCATTCAAGATGCGGGTGGATCTTGTGCGCCTGATAAGCCAACAAGAAGACAATCCGAGGAAGGATTTGCAGAGAACCGCCGAGTTGAAATCTATTCAGATAATCTTGATGTGCTTGGATCAGTAGCCAAGCGCAGGTTTAATGAGGCACGCACCATCGATCCACCGAGGCTTCAGTTTGATCCTACCGGTTCCAGTACTCAGTATGTAACGGATTGGGAGTTAGAGGCTATAACAGGTCAGCAGCAATTGTTCTCGCAAAGTGGTAAGGGGCTACCAACGGTTACGATGCAGGATCTTTCAATAGCCGTGGCCGACAAAATGCGATCGGACGAGCCAGTGAATGTGCGTTTAAAGATCAATGGACTCCGTAGAGCAACAGCGTCGGATAATGCTTCGCTGACTGTTAAAAAGGACACGATGAACATAGAGCTGGAGCGTCTCACGCTCACACTCTTTGAAGTTGCTTCAGATGAAATATCTGTAATTGCCGAAGAGCAGATCAAGTCGTTTGTTGAGAACGTACCAGCCGGCTCAACTGTTATCGTGCGCGGCTTTGCTGATATGCTTGGCAATGCCGAGTTTAACAAGAAGCTCTCACAAAAACGTGCGGATGCTGTTTGCGAAACGATTCAGAAGCACCTTCGCAAGAAGGTTAATATTCAGTGCAACGACATCACGACCGACAAGTTCCCTCCGGGTATTGAATCGTACAACACGCCAGAGGAGCGGTTCCTAAGCCGTACGGTGCAGATTGAGGTTAAGAAGACACGCAAGTAAGCTGTGTTGCCTATCGTTATCTAACTACGAGCTCGGACCCACATGGTTGTCCGAGCTCGTTGCGTTTGCACACAAGCACAGCGCCACGTAATCCCTCAAGTATGCTCATGCGTTGCTCTACTGGCCCCTTGGCTAAGAGCTTGCCGCGCAGGTCAAAGATCTCGATTGTTGTGATAGTGCACTTCTGCTGATCGATATCCTGAACGGAAGTCGTACCAGTAGTGACGAATGTTGCACCGGTGCTCCAGAAGCCGTTGCCTGCTGAGTTATTGCCGCGTGCGCGCCAGTAATAACGGCGTCCAGCTTTGAGAGGGGGCGTCCACGTGATTGATGTATCACTTGCTCGCTTGAGCGTAGCTGTTGCAAACGAAGGTAGCGTATCTACCTCAAGCTCAAATCCCTTGTCTACTGCACGAGGACGTGACCACTGAAATCTTGGACGCGTGGTAACTGACTCAGCATTGTTCGCTGGAAAAATTGCAAATGGGGCTCCTGGGATATCGTATGTCCTGAATCGCGACACAGCGCTGTCGCCACGTACATGGCACGATGGGTCTACAGGATTAATCGGCGTTATTTGACATACAAGAGGTGTGTTAGAGGGCAATGCCTCCACGTCGAGCGCACGCTCTGTTACCATTGTGTCAACATATACGGCGCGTTGTGATCCCACTTCCTGGTTAGCTACCACAACATGATAGACGACAGGGAATGTTGCGCCTTGCATCTTGTATGTTGCTTCTGTCCACCAAAAATTGGGTGAAATAGAGATCTCTGCTGATCCATTGACGGGGTTGAATATCAGAACCGATGAAGGCTTGGGCGCTCCCACAGAAAACGTCCAGTAGGGCGTCCACTGGCTATCCGGCTGTGTTGACTTGATACGCCATGAATATACCTGCCCATCCCTGGGGAGGTTGTGCTTGTATGAAGTACCAGAAACAGTGCCTGTATGAACGATACTCTGTGTTGAGTCTTCACGTCGAATCTCGATCACTGTATTTGGCGCTTGTGATTCCCATGTGAATAGCTCGTCCCCATACATGATTGCGCCATGAGATGGAAAAATCTGTGCGGGTTTCAGATCTGTGAGTACCGGTCTTGATTTCCCATCACTCGAAATCTCCATAAAAGCATGAGGCTTGAGGTCCTTGTGACGGGTAACAACGTTGCCTGGCCAATGCACGACAACACTATCGATCGATGCAGCAGCAAAGCCAACATGCACATCCTCTGTCATTTGCGACATGCGTCCGCCGCTTACGGTGCCTGGTAGCCAGCGTGTGTGACGCTCACCTCCTGCATAGAGCAACATACGTGCTCCATAGGCAGAGGAGTTCTTACCAGGGCGCACATCACGCAATCGCAGCGTGATTGAGCTGCCTTCCTTCGGCAGATCGTTACGGAAGAGTTTGACGCGCTCAGTTCCACTCGCGCAGATTAGGTCCATATCTCCATCACGATCGTAATCGAGTCTGCAGGCCGTCCAAGCCCCGTGAATGAACATACCGGATTCCCAGGTGATGTCGTTGAAGCGATGTTTGCTAGGGGGCGCATGTTCTGTTCCGAGATAGAAGTGTGCTGGACGATTCGCCCCGGCGCCATAGGCCTCATAGGAGATCTGGCCATGCCACACATCGGTGTAACCGTCATGATTGAAGTCGGCAGCACAGACTCCAGCATTCATTTCCTTGAATGCGATGCCGTGCCACGTAAGAACATTGCCCGTTGTCGAGGCATCGTTGGTGAATTTCCAACTCGAAGACACGCCGCCATTGATCATGAGCAGTGATGGATTTGAATACTGTGCGCGAGAGTCTGGGTGACCCAGATTTCCCACGATCAAATCAACGTTACCATCGTTGTTAACATCTGTCCATTCCGAACCCATACCATGACCAAAGTACTGTGTCTGGGTTGTTGGAATACCCTGTGTTCCCGTCTCCTTGGAAACCTCTGTAAATGTTCCGTCGCCGTTGTTGCGATAGAGTCTATCAGGCGCAAGGCGATACGTTGCTACAAAAATGTCCGTATACCCATCGTTATTATAATCGGTAAGCGAGGCACCCCATGTGTCAAAGAAGGGGGCTGGCTCTCCCTTGGCAATTCCTGATGATGCAGTTACATCAGTGAACTTCCAGTTTCCATCATTGCGCCAGAGCTTGTCTTGGAAGTATACTTCGTTACCATTAGACTCAGAGCGTCCATTGGCAAGGAAAACATCAAGGTCTCCGTCGAGGTCAAGGTCTAACCATAGGGCAGTAACCAGCGGCGCGTTGTTTGTCAGGCCTGATGATGTTGTTACATCCGTGAATAGGCCATTGCCGTCGTTGCGCCAGAGTTTTTCGCTACCAAAGCCCCCTGCAACAAAACAGTCCATATCTCCATCGTTATCAGCGTCTGCCCATGCAGTTGGAGCACCGGCGGCAAATGGTGCCGTAATCTTCACGAATGTGCCCTTGTTGTTTTGGAAGAACTGGCCTGCGACGTAGACATCATCATAGCCGTCGCCGTTCCAGTCAACAACACTCAGTTGGTCGGACTTGAGAGCTGCGCTGCCTGATGGCAAGCCCGCATCAAACGTAACATCCACCCATGTAGGGGGCTTGCGGTAGGCGGGCGTATCGTCAATAATGAGGCGCACCATGTAATCACCCTTGGCTAGATAGTATATGCCAGGGATGTTGTAGAAGTTTGGGTTCGGTGTTACGGGGTCGTATACATAGGAAGTTGTTGGATTCTGGGCGTTGTTGTCTTGTCCCCAGCGCGGACCATTGGCCGACATAACATGTTGCACAACGATGCGCTCGTTGCCGTCGATGCGGATACCTTGGACTGTGAACATGATGGTCTTCCAGCCCGACGCAGTAACGTCTGCCGTGGCCGAACCCAATGTGTTGTAGGGGAAACAATACTGTGTTGGCGGGATCGTGCCTTCGGACGCATCGCCGGTAATGCGAACTTCATCTTTGCCTGTGCCAGCCCCATAGTAGATCATTACGCCAATAATGGCGCACGGCCTATTCGGGGAGATGATGACCGATTCTTCCCAGCCCTCGCGTGCGGGATTGGTCGATCCAAACACCCCGTTGTCGATGCGAATTGTATCCGGTGCTGATCTGGCTGTTAGCGATGCCAGCATGAGCATCGGCACAATGAACCATGAGCGAAAAGACATAGTAGGCCTCCGCAATGATGAGGCCAAAATACGAGCTGACTGTATGTTCTAGATACTCAGATCGCGCTAAATGCAGCGAAGTATCTCATGCCGATCAGATATCCTGCGAGTACGAGGCCGCCAATGTTCACTGCCGTAAAGACGTATGCGGCTGCTGTGGGTTCTACAGGACGAAGCACTGTGAACAGCGCTCCTGGCGCGGGAATCTGTGAAAACGTAACGTCGTGAACCTGACAACCGGACGCATCGGCTATGACTATCAGTTTTTTGAGGCGCTTCGATTCGCGCATGTACTCCATACCCCAGAGTGTAAGCAGCACGAAATAGATCATGGTTTGTCCACCTCGCAGACTTCTTAGCGTTTCGTGATCAATCCATTGCATCAACTGGAAGCCATAGATCAGGATCCAATAACTACCAGCACAAGTAAACAGCCATTTAATACGCTGCGAGAACATCTGCTGTTGCTTGATGTAGGGTGCAAATGATGCGTGAAGCATAGAACTCAGAAGGAATGGACCGGATGTGGCGAAAAAGACAACAGCGCGATCATAACACTATGACCGCGCTGTTTGTTTCATGCGTATTGTTTGGTTGGCGGCAAACTTATTCTGCCGCTGCCTCAGGAGCGGCCTCTTCTGCTGGTGCTGCTTCTTCTGCAGGAGCTTCAGGGGCTACTTCAGCAACTTCTTCAACAACTGGGGCCTTGGCTGCTTCGGCCTTTGCACGTGCGCGGTCCGAACGGCGTTGCTTCAAGCGTGAGTAGCGAGCAGCTGCAACTTCGCGATGCTTTGCAACAGCGGCTTCGATCTCTTCATCTGTTGCACCCTTGAAACCAAGGTGACGGCGAAGTAGAACGCCTTCACGACTCAGGATCTCACGTACTACCTCTGTTGGCTGTGCGCCAACATTAAGCCAGTACAGTGCACGATCTGCATTGAGTGTGACTGCTTTTGGGGTTGTCATTGGGTCGATGAACCCAACGCGTTCAATAGAAGCGCCGTCGCGACGGTCGCGTCCGTCGATCGCAATGATGTCGTAGAACGGATGTTTCTTACGACCTCTGCGACGCAAGCGGAGTTTTACCATGATGTTCTCCTAGAACTTGGTAAGTGAATAAAAAATCGATCAGCGCTTCATCCCAAACGGCATCTGTGGAAGGCGTCTACCCATCATGTTCGCCATCTTGCCTTTTGTCATGTTACGCATCATCTTTTGCATGTCTTCAAACTGTTTGATAAGGCGATTCACGTCTTGGATCGATGTGCCACTACCGCTTGCGATTCGCTTGCGGCGGCTACCATTGAGTAGACGCGGATTGCCTCGTTCTTCTTTTGTCATTGAGTGTATGATAGCTTCTACACGACCAAACGCTTTATCGTCAATTTCTACGCCACGCAGGGCTTTGTCAACTCCCGGAATCATCCCAAGAAGGTCGCGCAGTGAACCCATCTTCTTGATAAGCTTCATCTGGTCGAGAAAGTCCTCAAATGTGAACT